>APMI01000722.1_pt1 | contig 119077 bp, 94 predicted proteins | sample 667938 | NCBI WGS metagenome assembly APMI01 (sample SAMN01084076, study PRJNA167559) | wastewater metagenome | biome: Wastewater | place: Denmark: Ejby Moelle, Odense | collected 2011-11-28 | reverse complement strand
CGTCCGAGGCGCGCCGCCGCTTCCTGAACGGCATCGCTGGCGCGGCCGGCGGCGCCTGCCTGCTGGCGCTCGGCGCCGGGCTGTATGCCCGGCAAGCCGCAGCCCTGCCGGCGGAAGCCTTGCGTCCGCCCGGCGCGCTGGCGGAAGCGGATTTCCTCGCGGCTTGCATCCGTTGCGGTCTCTGCGTCCGCGATTGTCCGTACAACACGCTGAAACTGGCGTCGCCCGGCGATGCCGTGGTGGGCGGCACGCCCTATTTCACGGCGCGGACCGTCCCCTGCGAAATGTGCGAGGACATCCCGTGCGTCAAGGCTTGCCCGACCAACGCGCTCGACCACCAGCTCACCGACATCAACAAGTCGAAAATGGGGCTGGCGGCGCTGGTCGATCACGAAACCTGCCTCAATTTCCTCGGTCTGCGCTGCGACGTCTGCTATCGCGTCTGCCCGGTGATCGACAAGGCAATCACCCTGGAAAAGCAGCACAACCCGCGCTCCGACCGTCACGCCATGTTGCTCCCGACGGTGCATTCCGAACATTGCACCGGCTGCGGCAAATGCGAAAAATCGTGCGTACTCCCCATCCCGGCCATCAAGGTGCTGCCGACCCGGCTGGCGCAAGGCAAGTTGCCCGATCATTACCGGAAAGGGTGGGAGGAGAAAGAGAAACACGGTGGTTCTCTGATTGGCGAGCAGGTGCGAATGCCCGTGCGCGGCCTTGAGGATGCTCCGCCCGCCGCATCAGGATCGCCGGCATCAGGGAGCGCCGGCATCAACTCCGGGTGGAAGCCATGACTACCCCGGTCAAGCCCGGTCTCGTTCACCCCGGCCGCGAAGCGGTCACCCGCCGCGGCTGGCTGGTGGCCCACAAATGGCTGTTGCTCCGGCGGCTCTCGCAGGGTGCGATCCTTCTTCTCTTTCTGCTCGGGCCGTGGTTCGGCGTCTGGATCATCAAGGGCAACCTTGCCTCGTCACTGCTGCTCGACACCGTGCCGCTGACCGATCCCTACCTGCTGCTGCAATCGATTGCCGCCGGACACGCTCCCTACAAGACCGCACTGATCGGCGCCGGCATCGTGCTCGCCTTTTATCTACTGGTCGGCGGCCGGCTGTTCTGCGCCTGGGTCTGCCCGATGAACCTGGTCACCGACGCCGCCGCCTTGCTTCGTCGTCGCCTCGGCTTGAAGGGAGGACGTGTTCCCCCGGCCGAAACCCGTTACTGGCTGCTCGCCCTGACCTTCGTCGCGGCGCTGGTCACCGGCTCGCTGGCCTGGGAATGGGTCAATCCGGTCTCGATGCTGCAACGCGGGTTGATATTCGGTTTTGGCCTCACTTGGGGCATCGTACTCGCTATCTTCCTCTACGACTTGCTGGTAGCACCGCGCGGCTGGTGCGGTCACCTCTGCCCGATGGGCGCCTTCTACGCTTTGCTTGGCCGCCTCACGCCGATCCGCGTCGCCGCTGAGCGACGCGAGAGTTGCAACGATTGCATGGATTGCTTCACCGTCTGTCCCGAACCCCAGGTCATCAGGCCCGCCCTCAAGGGCAGCGGCAGCCGGGCCATCGCCCACGGCGACTGCACCCGCTGCGGCCGCTGCGTTGATGTGTGCGGCCAGAATGTCTTCAATTTTTCCCTCAGTATCAATAGAAGGAGCGTGTCATGAAAACCCGACTGTTTGCCTTGGCGCTGGCCGCCTCGCTCATTTCCGCGTGCCCGCTCCCGGTTGTGGCCACCGAGCAGATTCACTCGCTGCGTGGCGCAGATATCAACGCCAGCGAAGCCGAGTCGGAAGCCTTCCGACGCGAGAAGGATCGCGCACCGATTCCGCGCGACTTTGTGCAGCAGCCGCCACTGGTCCCGCACACGGTGCAAGGCTACTCCATTACGCTCAATTTCAACAAATGCATGGATTGCCATAGTTGGACGCGCTACAAGGAAACCGGCGCGACTAAGGTGTCGCTCACACATTTCAAGACACGCGAGGGACAAGAACTTTCCAACATATCGCCTCGCCGTTACTTCTGCATGCAGTGCCACATACCGCAGACCGATGCCAAACCGCTGGTGGCCAACAATTTCAAACGGGCCGACGGCCTGAAATAAGAAAGGGAACACGATGCCCGCCGTTCTGGACAAGACCCTCCACTTTCTGAAAACCTACCGACGCACCGTCGGTGCCGGCGCCCTTGCCATTGTCTTCATCGCCGGTATCGTGGCGTGGGGCGCTTTCAATACGGTCATGGAGTGGACAAACCGCGAGGCGTTTTGCATTTCCTGCCACGAAATGCAGGAGAACGTCTATCAGGAATACCGCAACACCGTTCACTACTCGAACCGTTCGGGGGTACGCGCCACCTGCCCGGATTGCCATGTGCCTAAGGAGTGGGGGCCGAAAATGATCCGCAAGATCCAGGCCTCGAACGAAGTGCTACACAAGATTCTGGGATCTATCGACACGCCCGAGAAATTTGCCGAAAAACGGCTTCAACTCGCCCAGAACGAATGGCGGCGAATGAAGGCCAACGACTCACGCGAGTGTCGTAACTGCCATAACTTCGAGTATTTCGACTATGCCGAACAAGGCCGCCGTTCCTCGAAAATGCACCAGGAAGGATTGAACGCCGGCCAGACCTGCATTGACTGTCACAAAGGCATCGCCCATCAACTCCCCGCCGTGGCCCAGCACATCGGTGCCGAGCGGGAAGGGGTGGCACCGGACGTGATGCATCCGCCTCGTCCCGAACCAAAACCGGAACCTGATGCCAAGCCGGAACCCAAGGCCGAAGCTAAACCTGCCGAGGCACCCGCCAACAAGTAAGTCGAATTTCGCATCCGACAAGGGCACGCCACGGCGTGCCCTTTCTGCTGGTAGTCGCAAGAGGGACGCCGGCCGATTAGGCCAGTATCTATAGCGGCAGGGCGTCCGCCGGTGCCGGTTTCCCAAAGTAGTAACCCTGAAAGGCAAGGCAGCCGGTTTTGACCAGGAACGCCCGCTGTTCTTCGGTTTCGACGCCCTCTGCGATAACCGCTAAACCGAGACTTTCCCCAAGCGTAACGATGGCGCGGACGATAGCAAGGTCGTTCGGATCGACAAAAATGTCGCGCACGAAAGACTGATCAATTTTCAGTTGCGATAGCGGCAGCCGCTTGAGGTAGGAAAGCGACGAATATCCGGTACCGAAATCGTCCAGCGAGAAGGTCAGCCCGGTTTCGCACAATTCCATCATTCTGGCCACTGCCCCGTCGATATCGCGTACCAGCACGCTTTCGGTCAGCTCGAGTTTGAGGCGCGCTGCGTCGATCTTGTATTTCGCCACTGCATCCCGCACCTGCTCGACAAAATCCTTGTCCAGAAACTGCCGGCCGCTGATATTGACGGACATCGACAGTGATGCGGTCTCGGGGCGCGCCCCCCATTCCTGCAATTGACGACAAGCGGTGTCCAACACCCACTTCCCGATAGGCAGGATCAAGCCGGTCTCTTCGGCCAGCGGAATGAAGTCGCCCGGCGAAACCATGCCGCGGATGGGGTGCGCCCAGCGCAACAGCGCTTCCACGCCAAAAACGCGGCCTTCGGTATCGACCTGCGGCTGATAGTGCAGCGCAAATTGCCGATGCGCCAGCGCGAGCCGAAGATCGGCTTCCAATTCTGCCTGCGCGCTGACTTCCGCCTGCATCGTCGGGTTAAAGAAGCGGATGGTATTGCGGCCTGCCGCCTTGGCCTGATACATCGCCACATCGGCTTGCTTGAGCAACTCCTCTGCCGTCTCATCCTTGCCGTAGAAGACGCAAGCGCCAATGCTGGGCGTGGTGTGATGCTCAACGCCTTCCAGCATGTAAGGCTGATTCAGCGAATGGAGCATTTTCTCGGCCACCATCTCGATCCGACCCGGCAGTTCGCGGACTTCATTACCCAGCCCTTCGAGCAGGACGACGAATTCGTCGCCGCCGAGTCGCGCTACAGTATCCCCCTCTCGCAGGCACTCGACCAGGCGTTGTGCCACCTGTTCCAGAAGGCGATCGCCAACCGCGTGTCCACGGGTGTCGTTAAGGCGCTTGAAATTGTCGAGATCGACGAACAACAGCCCGCCTCCATCGCTCTTACGGGCGCTCTTGACAAGCGCATGGCGCAATCTGTCCATGAGCAAGCGACGATTGGGCAAGTTGGTCAGCGGGTCGTAAAAGGCCAGATTTCTGATTTCGTTCTCGGCCAGTTTGCGCTCAGTGATATCAACCAGTGTAAAGACGTAGTGCGAAATCTTGCCAGCATCCGAACGCACTGCGGTGACTGCCACGCCGAGTGGGACAACCTCGCCGGAGCGTTTGCGTATCCAGATTTCACCCTGCCAGGCGCCGCGTAGGCAGGCCTCTTCAGCCATCTCTTGGCCTTGCCCGCGCACCGAGTGCAGAAATTCGGGCAGCTCGCCGATCACCTCGAGCGCGGTATAGCCAGTAATGGTCTGAAACGCGCGATTGACCCTGAGAACCGTCCAGTCTGCCGCCGTAATCAGCATGCCCTCTTGCGATTCGAAAGCAACCGCAGCCACCCGCAGCTCTTCTTCCTGCCGCGCCGTCTGTTGCCGTGCCGCTTCCACGGCTGCGTAGGCACCCGCGTTATCGAGCGCGATGGCACCGTAGGCACATAGCGCTCGAAAGATTGCCAGTTCGCGCTCGCCGTAGGCCTTGATTTTCTGAGTCTGGATACTCATGGCCCCGAGCAGGCGCTGTCGCGTTTGCAGCGGTGCGAACAGCATGCTCGCTGTCTTCAGAGTGCCTGGCGAGACTCGCGCCTGCACGTCCGTCGTGCCGTCGATCAGGATTTCACGTTGCTCGCGCACGCACTTCGCCGCCAGCGAAACCTCGCTTTCAAGATTGATCGAGATGCGCGGGTAGGGCTGCCCATCCTCGACCCCGAAAACCATGTTCAGCGCGCCTGCCGATTCGTCAACCATATAAATCAGAAACGTCTGCGCGTCGATCAGTCCATCCACATGCCGATGCAGTGCCTCGAACACCGCGCCTGCATTGAGGCTGGCGGTAATCTCCTGGCCGATCTGGCCGATGGTCTCAAGGGTTTCATTGGTTTCCTGCAAGGTCGCCGCGAGATGCTTGTGATGTTCCGCCACCGCCCGCGCCTGATCCATCTCATGCTTGATCTGAATCGCCAGCGCTCGCTGTTGCGCTTCTTCGAGGCGCATGCGGTTGCGCGCGGTCTGGGCGGCCTGACTGTTTTCGTAGGCGGCCCGGAAATCACCGTTATGGGCGTGCGCAGTCGCCAGCTGATTGAGCAAATCGACTGGCAAGGCATAGCCGCTGATGGTCTCGGCGACGCGGACCGCTTCACCCAAGAAGTAAAGTTCGGCAGTCGTACCCGCTACACCGGGAGGAATCGGCAAAGCATGATCCCGATAGAGTTCCGCAAACACGCGCAAAGCCTTGATCTGCGCATCAGCATTGCCTTTCTGGCGAGCGAGATCAAGCGCTTGTGCGGCCTGAACTTGCGCCTCATCGACGCGCCCCAGACCTGACAGTGCGCTCGCCTGACCACACCAAGCCTTCATCGTCAGGTCGGGTTCGTCATGGCCGGCCAGCCCATCCTCAAGTTGTTTAAACCAGCCCAGCGCTTCCTCGAAATGGCCGACATCCAGCGCCAACTGCCCCAAGCTCGCCAATACCTGCTCGTGATTGCGAGACCCGGAAAGCGACTCCATCACCACCAGCGCTTCGTGCAGCAACCCGCGCGCATCGTCATGGCGCTGGAGTTGACGGACGACTTCGCCCATTTGCATCAGACATACACCGACGCTGCCCGGCCAACTGGTTTCGCGGGCGAGCGACAATGCACTTTCAGCCCATTCCAGCGCGGCGTCCAGATCACCCAGCGTGGCGAACCCTTCGGCAATATTGACCGCGCACACGATAGCCAGCCGCACCTGACCGGTCTCGCGAGCGCTGCGGTAGCCCTCCAGATCGAACTTGATGGCCGCACCAGGGTTATCGGTCAAGGCGGCTGCAGTCGCCTGGGCAACGGCAATCCAGCACAAAACCGACTCGTGCCGCTGGGGTGTCGCGCCGAATCGTTCCTGCAAACCGCCGATGATTGCACCAGCCGCGCGAAAGGCCCGCCTGCCCAGCAACTGGGCGTAGGCAATATCGGCACGTCGCTCGTCATCAGCGACTAGGTAGTGCTGATAGGCAACCGCCAACGCCTGCTCGATCAGCACCGAATGACCACGCGACAACCATACGTTGGCAATCAACAGGTTGGCATCGCCCTGTCCGACCGGGTCTGCCGATGCCTGATAGAGCGCGTTGGCCGCCATGGCTGAGGTTTCTGCATGATCGACTTCGGCAAAAAGCAACTGGATTTCACCGCGAATGAGCCAAATCCGCGCGGCAATCGACGAACGTTCGGCTTCTGGCAATCCACCAGCTTCCGTCTCGATCTCATTGCACAAGGCCATCGCACGGGCGCTGTCGCGCTGGCGTAAGTGCCACGCCAACACCAGGCGATCAGGCAAAGACAGGCCCGCCAGCCCTGCTTCCAGGCGTGAAACCTCGTCTTCGCGTGCGTAAAGCTCCATCACTTCCATTCCCGGCCAGTGAATGCGGTCACCGATTCAAGCTTTGAATCATACAACATCGCGCCCCCCGACACGGGGAATGCAATCAAGCAGCCATCACAATGCACTGGCCAGCACGCGGCGACAAATCTCGGGCGTGACTTCGCGCCGCTCGCCCAGCGCGGTCATGCCATGCTCGACCAGCCTGGCCACGACACGTTCTATCTCGGTATCGCCAATACCGTAGGCGGACAGATGAGTCGGCACACCGAGCGTTTCAAAGAATTCCCGCGTGCGTTCGATGCCTGCGTCGGCGGCAACTGTCGGGTCGCCCGCCTCGATACGCCATACACGCGCGGCATATTGCGCCAACTTTTCCTGCTTTTCACCGCGCCGCTCGCTCAACATGGCCGGCAACACGACGGCTAGGCTGCGCGCATGGTCGAGACCAAACAAGGCGGTCAGTTCGTGCCCGATCAGATGTGTCGACCAATCTTGCGGTACGCCTGCTCCGATCAGGCCATTCAGGGCCAAGGTGGCCGTCCAGGTCAGGTTGGCGCGGGCGGTATAGTCGCGCGGTTCGGCCAACGTGCGCGGTCCGACCTCGATCAGCACCTGCAACAGACCCTCGGCCAGACGATCCTGAACCAGCGCGCCAACCGGATAGGTCAGGTATTGTTCCAATATATGCACATAAGCATCGACAATACCGTTGGCAACTTGCCTCTGTGGCAACGTGGCACTACGCGTCGGGTCGAGTACCGAGAATTGCGGAAAGACCTTGCGACTGGAAAACGGGAGTTTATCGACACCGTCGCGCCGGCTGATCACTGCGCCGTTGTTCATTTCCGAACCTGTCGCCGGCAAGGTAAGTACCGTACCGAAGGGGATGGCAGTCTGCACACGGGTACCAAAGCTGGTGACAATCTCCCAAGGATCGCCTTTGTAGGGAATGGCGGCCGCCACAAATTTGGTACCGTCGATCACCGAGCCTCCGCCGACCGCGAGCAGAAAATCGACATTTTCACGCCGCGCTGTCTCGACCGCCTGCATCAGCGTTTCGAAACGCGGGTTGGGTTCGATACCGCCGAATTCAACAAAGGCCCGCGCGCCCAGCGCGGCGCGCACCGCGTCCAGCGTGCCGTTTTTCTCGGCGCTCTCGCCTCCATACAAGATCAACACGCGTGCCGCAGCCGGCACCAACTTACCCAGTTTGGGAACACTGTCATCGCCAAAAGCGATGCGTGTAGGATTATGAAAATCGAAATTCAGCATGGGTTTCCCCCCTTGTCATTTTGCACGCTGGCGTCGCGTGTCACGCCTCGGATTGCCGCGATCCGAGCCGCCCGCACGCTGGCTGGAATGTGCGCTGGATTGCCGCAGGCACGCGCCACCTTACCGGCATCCACCGCGCGGGCAGCCGCCAACACTGATCGCCACAGACCGGCGGCCTCATACTCGCGCTCTTCCCAGCCCAGTCGGCCACGAAAATCGCTTTCACACACCTGCAACAGGTGTTCAAACCGTTCTGGACGACGCAAAGCATCGGCTTTCTCGAGCACGCCCAGCATCGTCTCGGGACGAAGGGGACTTTGCCCCTCGCGGTCTGCCCTGTGCATATCTCCGTGCAACCGTGCCGCCAAAATCGCCAGATCGCGACATTCGCCAGGTACTCGGAGCCGCATGCACACCCCCTCGGCCGCTTTCGCGCCGCGCGTCTCGTGACCGATATGCCGGGGCAGCACATGCGTCGGCGTGGATGCCTTGCCCAGATCGTGCAAGAGCGCCGCCCAGCGTACCGCCAAAGTACCACCGCAACGCGCTGCCTGGTTCAGCACCATCAAGGAATGCGTGCCCGCGTCGCCTTCGGGGTGATATTGCGGCGGTTGCGGCACGCCAAACAGCGCATCCAGTTCCGGCAACAACCGCGTCAGCGCCCCGCAACTCCGCAGCACCATGAACATCCGCGCAGGCCCGGCTTCCATCAGGCCTTTCGCCAATTCCTGCCAGACTCGCTCCGGCACCAGATGATCGACCTCGCCTGCCGCAACCATAGCGCGCATCAGATCGAGGGTCTCGGGCGCGATACTGAAATCGGCGAAGCGGGCGGCAAAACGGCCCAATCGCAGGATGCGCACAGGATCTTCGGCAAACGCCGGTCCAACATGACGCAGGATCTTCGCCGCCAGATCGCGTTCGCCGCCAAAGGGATCAATCAGTCGCCCATCGCTGGCGCGGGCCATGGCATTGATGGTCAGATCCCGGCGCGCCAGATCCTCTTCCAGCGTCACCTCTGGCGCCGCAAAGAAAGCAAACCCGTGGTAACCCGGCCCCGTTTTGCGCTCGGTACGGGCCAGCGCATATTCTTCGCCGGTTTTTGGATGCAGGAATACCGGAAAATCCTTGCCGACCGGGCGGAATCCCTGAGACAGCATGGTTTCTGGCGTGGCCCCGACCACGACGTAGTCGCGGTCCGCCACCGGTAATCCGATCAATTCGTCACGAACGGCACCTCCGACAGCATATATCTCCATCGTCGGGCCGCCGGTCATTTAACGCCCGGCCCGCAGGCGATATTTGGTGAGGCGTTCCTTGATCTTGCGGCCGGTGATATAGACCGGCGCCTCGGCTTCCAGAGGCCGCGGCCTCCAGCCCGGAGGCAACTGGCATTCTGCATCGCAAACGCTGTCCACCTGAAGCGAACGCAGATTATCCGGCGACATCAGCGGCTTGGGTGCCAGCCACATCAGACCGGCTTGCAAATACGCCAGCCCTTCACAAATATTCACCACACGCGCACGGCTCCCGCACAAGCGGGCGGTATATTCAACCAGTTCGTGCAGCGTGTAGGCACGCGGACCACAGAGGTCGTATGCCTGCCCAAAAGTCTTCTCGTCGGCCAGCGCGCAGACAAAGGCGTCGGCCACATCGCCCACCCAGACGGGTTGCAGGCGCGCATCGCCGTAACCGAGCGGGAAGATCGGGCTCAATCTGAGCACACGGGCAAACATGTTCAGGAAAGCATCACCCCGCCCGAAGATGACGGAGGGCCGGAACACGGTGATGTCCAGCAGTCCTTGGGCGGCGCGCACAATCTGTTCCCCCTCGCCTTTCGAGGCCAGGTATTCGGAAGGCCCTTGCGGCGAGGCTTTCAGCGCGCTCATGTGGAGCAGGCGCCGAACCCCTGCCGCCTGGCAGGCGCCGACGAGCTTTCGGGGCAATTCAACGTGCGCCCGACCGAAGTCGCGGCTGTAGGGAAGCTGCACGTCGCGGCTGTGCAACTGGCCGATCAGGTTGATCACCGCATCATGCCCCGTCACCAGCGCAGTCAGTACCTCTGGATCATGCACATCAGCCTCCACGACCTGCACGCCGGGCAGCATGATGAGTGCCTTGCCCCGCTCGCGGCGACGACTCGGAATCGTGACTTCGATACCCAATTCGGAGAGGCGATTGGTAATGAAAGTGCCGACAAAACCACTCCCACCGAGCAAAAGGACTTTTTTGATAGGCATACCGACTCCGTCGTCGCGGATGTTGAGGGAAAGACGTATTCTACCGGATCGGCCCTCGACTTACGGCAGTTCCTCGACGCGCCCACCGCTGCCGCGTGGTGCCACCACACCCAGGCGCGCCCGCAGGGATTCGGGTTCGCCGTTGAACTGGATCGAATAGTACACCGCGTTGCTCATTACCTTTTTCACATAATCGCGTGTTTCGTTGAAAGGAATGGTCTCGGCATAAATGGCGCCTTCCAGCGGCCGGTCGGCCTGCCATTTTCGCGCTCGTCCGGGTCCGGCGTTGTAGGCTGCCGACGCCAGAACGGGGTGATTGTCGAGGCTCTCCAGCACCATGCGCATGTAGCTCGTGCCCAGTAACAGATTGACGTCCGTGTCATTGACCCGGCCCGGCTGAAAATCCTTGAGGCCGATCTTGCGTGCCACCCAGCGTGCCGTCGCCGGCATCAGTTGCATCAATCCGGAGGCGCCGACCGACGAACGGGCATTGGTGATGAAACGGCTTTCCTGCCGCATCAGGCCGTAGACCCAGGCGTCGTCGAGAGACTGGTTGCGGGCGGCCGGACGGACCTGCTCGCCGAAGGGGGCCAAATAACGCAAGGCATAGTCATGTTCGTTTTGGGTGCGATCCGCCGTGTTGATGGCGCGGTCGAAGATCTGATTGCGCTGCGCCAGATCGGCTGCCGCCAGTAATTCGCGGTCGCTCATGCCACGCAGGCTGTAGTTCCATTCGCGCACGGCTTCGGTGCGCATGTCGAGGCGGAAGAAAGCAAGGGCACGTTGCAACCCGGCGTGACTGGCGGCGCGCGCCTTCTCGTCGTCGGTCGGCGCCGCGGCCCGATTGGGCGCGGCGATCTTGCGGCCGAGTTCCTCGTCGGCCAGATTGCCGTAGAAATTCGGCTGCCCGACAATACGCCCGAACAACGCATTCGCGTCGCTCAATCGACCGCCGGCCTTGTACGCCCGACCGAGCCAGTAGGTCCACTCCGGCTTTGCGGCCAGCCCGGGCGACATGGCTTCGATGGCGCTCCGCACCGTGCCCCAGTCGAGTGCTCGCAAGGCGGCCCGCACCTTCCACTGCGCCCCTTCGTCCGAGAGTGTTGCCGCCCCCGCCTTGCCGTACCAACCCATGGCCTCAGGCAAATGCCGGCGTGCGGCGGCCAGCGCGATCTGACTCCAGGCCCATTCGCGCTCGCTCGGCTGCATACGGTCGGCGATCCGCTCCAAGGCCTCGGCCGCCAGCACCGGATCGCTGTTGCCCAGCCGTTGCACCGCCAGTGCTGCCATTTCGCGGCCGGCACGGCTGGTCGCCCAATTGGCGGGCAGCTTGGCCAGATAGAGCGCCGGCTTGTCGATCAACGCGATCATCTGTTTCTCTTCCGGCGTCTGGCTGGCCGGCAGGTACATCATTGTCTGCCGCGCCCAACTCGCGCGGTTCGCCTCGAACTGGCGGCGAATGCGCTCCCAGACGTCGCTGGCCAGAACACGTTTTTCCCAGATCAGCGCTTCCAGCGCCAGGCGGCAAGGTTCGACCGGATCGAGCAAGGTCAGCCATTGGCGCTGCACCTCGTCGAGCGCCGTGCGATCCTTGCGGGCCAGGCGCGCCTGCAAGGCCATGCACTGCTGTTCCTGCTCGGGCGCCTTGAGTTTGGCAGCCTCCGTCTCGACTTCGCTCCAGCGCTCCTTTTTGACCAACTGTGTCAGCCAGTCGCCCCGCAACTTTTCGGCCACGTAGCTGCCGTCGTAGCGCGCAAGAAAAGCCTGCACGGTCGCATCGTCGGCCTGCTCCAGGTGCATGCGCAGTTTGAAGTATTCGACATAGGGCGTCAGTTCGTGTTCGCCCAGCGCCGCCGCAGCTTTGTCCAGGCGTTGCGGATCGCCGACGCGAAAGGCGTCGCGGGCGAGCAGGAACTGGGCATCGCCGGGAGCCGCCAGCACGGGCGCCATGATGGCCATGGCGAGCGCCAAGGCGAGGCAGAATCGTCTAGGTTTCATATGCTACATTGCCGCAAATGGCCATTCAGGATAACACGCCGAGCATGACATATCAGAACTGGCGGCGCGATTTGCGCCGCGCCATGGTGGCCCGCCGCTCCATGCTATCCCCCGCCGAACACGCCGAACTGTCGGGTCGTATCGTCGCACATCTGCTCGATTTTCCGGCGCAACCCCGGGGAGCCGCCACCGTAGCGTTCTGTTGGCCGATCAAGAACGAACCCGACGTGCGTGCGGCCATCGAACACTGGCAACAGTTGGGTTGCCGCGCAGTGCTGCCGGTCGTCGTCGATGTCGACCGCCCGCTCGCCTTCCGCATGTGGACGCCCGCCACCCTGCTGACCCCGGATCGGTACGGGATTCCCACGCCCACCGAGGGCGAGTGGTTGACGCCGGACATCATCGTGCTGCCGTTGAACGGATTTGACTCGGCCGGCTATCGCCTCGGCTACGGCGGCGGCTATTTCGACCGCACACTGGTGGCGCTGACACCGCGTCCGCTGGCCATTGGCGTCGGCTTCGAGATGAACCGGGTGGAGAGCGTTCGCCCCGAGAGACACGATCAGCGCCTGGACTGGCTGGTCACGGAGAACGGCGGCACCCGGGTCACTTGATGTTGTCGGGATATAATTCGCCTATTGCATATCCGAGTTGGACACGGTGAAAAGTCTCTATACCGTCCTCGGCGTCCCCGTCGACGCCCGACCCCAGCAGATCGAAGAAGCCTTCGCCGGCGCGCTCGAGGCGCTCAGCGTTGGCGACGGGAAAACAACCGCAGAAGACCGGCAGATCAGGCTGCTGGCACTGAAAGAGGCCTATCGCATTCTCTCCGACCCTATCCGCCGACAGGCCTACAACCAGCGTTTGTTTGCACCGGTCACGGCGCCAGCGGTGGCACTTCCCGCAGAACACATTGCCGTAAAATCTTTCTGGACCGCGCGTCGGCTGCTCTTCGTCGCCAGCGCCGTCATGCTGGCCATCGTCTTTTACGCCCTGCAAAACGCACGCGAAGCCGAGCGGGGGCGCGTCGAACGCGAGAAAGCGGCCGCCCAGAAAGCGCTCAAACAGAAGGACGAGGAAGACGCGCGTCTCGCCTACGAAAAAATCCGCAGGGAACAATTCGACCGGCAAGTAGAAGCCGTACGTGAGCAGCAACGACGTGACGAGGCCGAGCAGTTTCGGCGGCAGGTCGATGTACAGGTCCGCCAGATCGCCATCGCCGAACAGCGCAAGATGGAACAGGAAAAGCGCGATGCGGAAATCGAGAAACGCAACCGCGAAATCGAATTGCAGCGCGAACAGCAGCGCCGCATCTACGAACTTCAGCGCCTGGAACGCGCCAATTACGGACGCTGAGCGGACCCGCTCAGGTCGCCTGGATGCTCATCTCCGGCTGCCAGCATTCGACGCGGTCGTGACCGCGTTGCTGGGCGATTTCCAGCGCGGTGTCCGCCTCTTGCAGCAAACCCTTGAAGTAGGCCGCAGGGGCCTGGCGCGGTTGGCAATCCGCCACCGTGACGCCGATGCTCGCCGTCACCGAAACTCTCTTGCCATCGATATCGGCAACGGCATCGGCAACTGCCTGACGTAATCGCTCGGCGGCAGAAAGCGCGGCTTCAGCCGAGGTATCCGGCAATACAATGACGAATTCTTCGCCGCCGATCCGGCCGGCCACGTCGATCCGCCTGACCGTCTGACGAATCGCCGTCGCAATCGACTGCAGCAGGGCGTCGCCAAGCGCGTGGCCATGGCGGGCATTGACGGCACGAAATCGATCCAGGTCGATCATCAGTACAGCCATGGTTTCGCCATTGCGCTGCGCGCGCAGAATTTCCTGTTCGGCTCTCAGAAATAGTTCGGAACGATTGTGCAGACCTGTCAGCGGGTCAATGCCGGCCAGCGCCTCCAGTCGGGTACGCTGCGCCTCGCCAGCGTCGAGCAGGCGACGCAGTCCGATAACCCCGAGCAGCCAGAGAAAAGAAATCAGGCAGTCGCCGAGCGCCCCGATGAAATCGAACAAACCCGTCGAGAGCGCCCATTCCAGCGGCCCCAGACGTCGCATCACAAGCAGGATCAGCGCGATCGTGATACAGGTCCACGCAAAGCGCTCCTGCCGCAGGCGCGGCCATTGCAGCAGCGCGAGCACCACCGCCCAGCATTGGGCGACAAGGGCGCAGACAAGGAGAAAAATGGTGGCGTTCAGCATGATCCGGGGGCAACACAGCGGGCAGTGGTTACCCCGCAGTGTGGCATGCCGCGGCAAGTCGCGCCAGCGCGATATCGAGCGTGGCGGGCGGACAGCCGAAATTGAGCCGTACCCAGCCGGGCGCGCCGAAGTCGGCGCCGTTCGACAGACCGAGACCATGCGCCTCGAAATACGCTGCCGGATCGCTGACGCCGAGTCCGCGCGCGTCGATCCATGCTAGATAGGTCGCCTCGACATGGGCCATGCGAAGGCCCGGCAAGTCCTCGACGGCGCGCTCCAGGCGGTCGCGGTTGGCGGCCAGCACGTCGATCAGTTCTGACCGCCAGTCGCGTGCATCGCGATAGGCGGCTTCGGCGGCAACCAGCCCCAGCACATTGACATGCGGCACGATGCCGTTCATCGCCGCCACAAAACGCCTGCGCAAGGCGGGCGAGGGAATGACCGCGAACGCCGCGCCCAGCGCCGGCACATTGAAGGTCTTGGAAGGCGCCATCAGCGTGATGCTGCGCTGGGCCGCGTCGTCGCTCACCGTGGAGAAAGGCCGGTGGCGTCGCCCGGGTTCCAGAATCAGATCGCAATGAATCTCGTCCGAACACACCACCCAGTCGTGTTCGGCCGCCAGATCGGCCAGCTGCGCCAGTTCGTCGTCGCGCCAGCAGCGCCCGACCGGGTTGTGCGGATGGCAGAGCAGAAACAGATGGCGACCGGGCGCCGCTGCCGCCAACGCCGACCAATCCCAGTGCCAGCCTGCGTCGTCGCTGGAAAGCGCCACCGTCGCCAGATCGCAACCGGCATGACGTGGTGCGGAGAAAAACGGCGGGTAGACCGGCGTTGCGCTCAACACGGAGCCAGCAACCGCCCGGCAGGCGACGTTCAACCCGGTGACCAGACCCGGTAACCACACCAGCCACTCCGGTTCAATCGCCCAGCCATATTCCTGCCACAGATGCGATTGCACCGCCTCGACGAGCGAAGGCCACGGTTCGGCGTACCCGAACACGGCATGATCGACACGGGCGTGCAGGGCGGACAACACGGCCGGCGGGGCGGCGAAATCCATGTCCGCCACCCACATCGGCAAGATGTCCCGCCCGGCATAGCGCCCCCATTTGAGGGAATCGCTGCCTTGCAGATCGAGAACGCAGTGAAAATCATTCACCGCGGTTACACCTCGAGATGCTGGAACAACACGGTGGATAAGTAGCGTTCGCCGAACGAGGGAATCACGACCACGATCAACTTGCCGGCGTTTTCGGGCCGCCGCGCGACTTCCAGCGCCGCCCACAGCGCCGCGCCGGAAGAAATGCCGACCAGCAGGCCTTCTTCGGTCGCCGCACGCCGGGCCGTTGTCAGTGCATCATCGTTCTTGACTCGGATTACCTCGTCATAGATCGCGGTGTTCAGTATCTTGGGCACGAAACCGGCGCCAATGCCCTGAATCGGGTGCGGCCCCTTGGCACCACCGGACAGCACCGGCGAGGCATCCGGCTCGACCGCAACGATCCGCACGCCCGGCTTTCTCGCCTTGAGCACTTCGCCTACCCCAGTGATCGTGCCGCCAGTGCCGACGCCACTGATCACGATGTCGACCTGCCCGTCGGTATCGCGCCAGATTTCCTCCGCCGTGGTGCGGCGATGCACTTCCGGGTTGGCCGGGTTCTCGAACTGCTGCGGAATGAAATAGCGCGCATCGGCGGCGGCCATCTCCTCGGCGCGCTTGATGGCGCCGCCCATGCCCTCGGGGCCGGGGGTCAGCACCAGTTCGGCGCCATACGCCTTGAGCAGCAGACGGCGCTCGCGGCTCATCGTTTCGGGCATCACGAAGCAGCAACGGATGCCGCGCGCCGCGCAAATCATCGCCAGGCCGATGCCGGTATTGCCGGAAGTCGGCTCCAGCACGATGGTGTCCGGCCCGATACGGCCCGCCGCCTGGGCGGCATCGATCATGGCCGCGGCGATGCGATCTTTCACGCTGTGCGCCGGATTGAAGAATTCCAGTTTGGCGGTCACCACCGCGCCGGCGTCGGTCGCCAGGCGATTGATGCGTACCAGAGGCGTATTGCCGATCAATTCACTGACATTTTGAGCGATTTTCATGGGGGACTCCTTCAGGCTGTCACTTTTTCAGGTAGAGAGTATCAAAGCTGCCGCCGTCGGCGAAATGCGCCTTGTGCGCTTGCTGCCAACCTCCAAACACTTCGTCAACGGTGACCAGTTTTAGTTTCGGGAAGAGGCCGCCCTGGGCGGCGGCGACCTTGGCATCGCGCGGGCGGAAATAGTGGCGGGCGGCGATCTCCTGCCCGGCGGGGGAATACAGGTAGCGCAGATAGGCCTCGGCCACTTTCTGCGTGCCGTGTTTGGCCACCACTTTGTCGACAACCGCGACCGGCGGCTCTGCCAGGATCGACAGGCTGGGGACGACCAGTTCGAAGCGATCCTTGCCCAGTTCGCGGATCGCCAGTTGCGCCTCGTTCTCCCAGGCGATCAGCACATCGCCGACACCGCGTTCGACAAAGGTCGTCGTCGCCCCGCGCGCGCCCGAATCGAGCACCGGCACATTGTGGAGAATGCGGCCCAGCAAATCGCGGGCGCTGGCATTGTTGCCGCCGGGTTGCCGCAGCGCCCATGCCCAGGCCGCCAGGTAGTTCCAGCGGGCGCCGCCCGAGGTCTTGGGGTTCGGCGTGATCACCGTGACGCCTGGCCGCGCCAGATCGCCCCAATCCCGGATCGATTTGGGATTGCCTTTGCGTACCAGAAAGACGATGGTCGAGGTATAAGGCGCCGCATTGTTCGGCAGGCGCTTTTGCCAATCGACCGCCAGCAGGCCTTTCTCGGCAATGGCGTCGATGTCGTAGGCCAGCGCCAGCGTGACCACATCGGCCTCCAGGCCGTCGCGCACGGCCAGGGCCTGTTTGCCGGAACCGCCATGCGACTGGCGGACGTTCAGCGCCTCGCCCGTCTTTGCCTTCCAGTCGGCGGCAAAAGCGGCATTGAAGTCGCGGTACAACTCGCGGGTCGGGTCGTAGGAGACGTTCAGCAGGGTTGCCTGCGCCCAGGCTCCCTGAGCGAGAAAGCCCGAAATCAGCATCAGGCCGGAAAGCAGTTTTTTCATGACGGACGATCCGCAGCGAACGTGACCACCCGATCATAACGAAAACACTTATTCCGGTTCAGAACAGTTTATTCGTTGTTTATTTCGATTCAGAATAAACGCAACACTGGGCGAACGCGCTCAGATCACGATTTCACGCGCGGGGAAATGCCCGAGAAAACCGGCCGGACTGGCGCTGGCGCCATACGCGCCGGACTGGAAGACGACGATCAGATCGCCGATTTGGGTGTCGCCGATCCGCACTTTGTCCGCCAACAGGTCGAGCGGCGTGCACAACGGCCCGACCACGCTGACTACCGGTCCGGACCCCAGCGCATCGAGGCGGTTGCCGAGCGCCACCGGGTAGTTCTTGCGCAGCACCTGGCCGAAATTGCCGCTCGCCGCGAGGTGGTGATTCAGGCCGCCATCGCAGACCACGAAGATCTGGCCCCGCGACTGTTTGATATCGACGATGCGCGTGACATATACACCGGCCTCTCCCACCAGATAACGCCCCAACTCCAGGCAAAGACGGGCTTCCGGCAACTCGACCGCGGCCGCATCGGCAATCTCGTTCAGCGCGGTCGCTACCGGCGACAGATCGAGGCGGCTCTCGCCCGGAAAATAGGGAATGCCAAGCCCCCCGCCCAGATTGACGCTCCGCACAGGCGCGGGGGCCGCCTCGGCAAGCCGGCGGATAAGCGCATAGCTTTGCCGTTGCACGTCGGCCAGCACCTCACCCCGCAGATTCTGCGACCCGGCGTAGAGGTGAAACCCTTCAAAACCGAGGCCGCGCCGACCGATATCCGCCAGCAGGGCCGGCACCGCTTCGGCGTCGACCCCGAAAGGTTTGGCGCCGCCGCCCATGCGCATGCCGGCGCCCTTCAGCTCGAAATCGGGGTTGATCCGCACCGCGACGCGTGCCGGCCGGCCCAACCGCTGGGCGATGACATCCAAGCGGGCGACTTCGCCGGCCGATTCGACATTGAGCAGTACGCCGGCGTCGACCGCCGCCGCCAGTTCGTCGTCCCGCTTGCCGGGCCCGGCAAAGCTGATGCGATCCGCCGGGCACCCGCTCGCCAGCGCGCGCGCCAGTTCGCCGCCCGAGGCCACATCCAGCCCGTCCGTCCATTGCGCCATGCGCGCCAGCAACGGGGGAAAGGGGTTGGCCTTGACGGCGTAATGCACGCCAATCGCCGCCGGTAGAGTTGCACGCAATGCCGCCAGGCGTTGCCCGATCATCGCCGCGTCGTAGGCGTAAAACGGCGTGTCGCCAACCTCGCCACACACCGCTTCGAGCGTGCGGCCACCGATCTGTAGGCCCGGCGTGCCCGCCCATAACAGAGGCGCGTGCGGCAAATCGCTCATGGACATTTGGGCTCCCCGTCGAAGGCGCCCGGCAGGGTCACCGGTTGCCTGCGCGTATGACAAAAGTCATCACCCAGCACCTCGGCCGCGGGAATAGCCTCGGGCAAACGACGCCAGCGCAGATCGAGGGCATCCGGCGCGACCAGCCAATCGGGCAGACGCCCCAACTCATTCAGCGTGGCTTGCAACTGACTGCCGTCGCGGGCGCGCACCCGGCCTTCCACCAGATTTCCGACGATGCGCACGCTGCCCGACGCATTGCGGGCGTCGATGCCCGCTGTATTGACCAGCGTGTTGTAGGCCAGCACCACCTGCCAGGATCGGTTCACATCGATGCCGAAATCGTTGCAATGGGCAATCACATTCTGACTGGCGAGGCCGCCCGTGTGCTCGGCCACGCAGCGACCGTCACGGCAAAAACCTTGTCCGGTACCGCCACCGCCAAACGAAAGCCCGACCCGCGAGCCCGGTTGCGAGACATGGGTCGGGGTGCAGACAATCAGGTTGCGCTCGATACGTCCATCGCGCCCGCCGCCCTTCATGAACACGCCATAGGATATGCGGTCGCCACTCGATTTGACGAAATTCTGGATCAGATTGTCGGCGACCCGCCAGGCACTGGCGCCGACAATATCCACAGGCGTTACCGGCTGTGCGGTGTTGCGCGGCCGCGTATTCGTGAACGTGTTGCTGGCGATCAGGCCGTGATCGGGCCAGTCGCCGACCACGCCGTTGACTTTGACATGCGCGTTGAAATCCTCGACCCGGTTGTTGCGGATGATCGTGTGCGCCGCCTTGCCCACTATATGAAAGGCATGCTCGCACTGGTTATCTTCGGCGCAGGCGCCGCGCAGGACAAGGTTCTCGAATACCCACCAAGGCTGGCTGACGATTATCCCTTCTTCCGTGCGGATATCCAGCGTCACACTACCCGCTACCGCCGCGCGCACCGTCACCGGCTTGCCTTCGCGGCCAGGCTGACCGGTCAGCAGATGGCGCGAGAGCGAGTAAGTGCCAGGCGCGATCTCGATGAACTGCCCCGCCGTGGCGGTGCGCAGCGCCGCCACTAGCGCATCCGCATCGGCGACCGGCAGCACGCTCTCGACGGGCGGCTCGTCCGTGGCAGGGCCCACTTGCTGGCCCTTGCCCAGGGTCGGCAGGCGGGAACCCGGCGTCCTTTCCCAGCGCTGCTGGGCAAGACGCAGCACCGGAGAGGCCAATGCTTCGAGGGCATTGTGGCCGCTCAGGCGCTTTTGTGCGTAACGGATCAGTTCGCCCGGCGTATATTGTGTGGTGAGACGCGACCACGCCCACCAGGCCAGCAGGGCACCGGCCAGCGCCAATATCGGCAAGGCGATCGCTAGGCGACGAACGAGGGGACGCATCGCGGCGGCTCCCGGACATGAGGGGAAAGCTTATTCTAGCAGTCCGCCAACCCGCGGGGTGATTCTCGCAACAGGCGCGCCGCGAGGCGATCCGAACCCCGTTCAATGCGGGGAGTGCAGGCCCACCCGGTTGCCTTCGCAATCGACAAATATCGCGATAAAGCCGATGTCGCCGCCCAGATCCGTCTTAGGCATCAGAATTTGACCGCCGGCTTCGGTCACCCGGACCAGTACCTCGCCCAGATCGTCGCCCGCCGCCAGATAGACCAGCGTCCCGTTGTCCGAAGGCTTCATGTGCGGCATGTCGACCAAGGCGCCGCCAGGCGCCCGATCATCGTGCGGAAAGATCGCCATGCGAATGTCACCCATATCCTCCGCACGCAGTTTGCAAGCAAAAATCCGCTCGTAGAAGGCGGTGGCGCGGGCGAGATCGGTGGTGGGCAGTTCAAACCAGGTAATCGGGGAATGCATGTCAGTCTCCTTGGCAAGTTGCGCCGGCAACGTGTCGGCGATGACGGCATTCTCGGCCTGGCCTCCTGACAACGTGGTGTCAGGAGGCTTAACTGGCAACCTAAAGCGCGTGCTATCCTGAAATTTGACCCGATTGGATGAAGAGACCGCCATGCGTCCCGCCGACCGTTTGTTCCAGATTGTGCTGATGCTGCGGCATGGCCGCATCGTGACCGCCCGCACCCTGGCGGAAGCGCTCGAAGTGTCGGAACGCACCATCTACCGCGATATTGCCGACCTCATCCAGTCCGGCGCTCCCATCGACGGCGAGGCGGGCATCGGCTACCGCCTGCGGCGCGGTTACCAGGTTCCGCCACTGATGTTCACCGGCGAAGAACTCGAAGCGTTAAGCATTGGCGCCAAGCTCGTCCAGGCCTGGGCCGACCCTGCGCTGGGCAAGGCGGCGGAAACCGCCATGGCACGCATCGAAGCCGTGCTGCCACGTGCGCTGGAAGAGCGCATTGCCGCCAGCAGCCGGCGTTTTCTGGCACTGGACATGATGCAACCCGCACCGTTGCGCGAACCGATGACCGCCCTGCGCGAAGGCATGGAACGAGGCCGCAAGGTACGCGTGACCTATCGACGGGGCGACGGCGCTTATTCCGAGCGCATCCTGTGGCCGCTCGGCCTGGTCTTCTGGGGGCGTTTCTGGACGCTGGGCGCCTGGTGTGAACTCCGGGGCGGCTTTCGCACCTTCCGGGTCGATCGCATCGAGCGGGTGGAGGTCTTCGACTCAGAGTTCGATGACCGCTACGGCCATTTGTGGGCGGAATATCTGGCGCGGGCGCGGAGCGAGGCCGGCGAACGCGTGACCGATCCAAGAAACGGCTGAGAGATTATTAGGCTTAGGCGCTGTAAATCGAATATTCGCGGAAATTGCCCTTCCCAACTCTGCGAACTATCAAATCCAGACAAATTCGTCCGCTATTCCAAACCAGCCTCAATGTACCTAACATACAATTCAATGAAACCCGCCGCAAGACCGCGCGCCTCCTTCAACTCACCCTCTGTGGCATCGCGAATTGATTCAGTTACACACCCACGGTGCCGTCCTTGACGGAGTGGAAGATCGTTACATAGTTGCCCCAAGCGCGACCAGTCTCGGCTCAGTATCCCCAGCTTTTTTTGCGCCTCGCTCCGAGACCCAAACGCGCTTTTGAGGGAATCTCGAACCTCATACAGATGAATCAGTTCATCCTCTGGGTCAAAAACCGCTGACCGATAACTGCGCAACATGCGGCCTAAAACGATGTCGTCAATTCCGAACTTTGCAGCCGCGGTGCTGAACCAATGTTTTCTTCGAATCCGCTCTCTTCGGGTATCAGCGACAGTGCCATCCATTCGACAATAGATTAGATCAGGCTGGCCCCCATGCACTCGCAAACTCCCAGATTTGCACTCGATGATGCGTCCGCGCGTACCATCATCGCTCAACGTACTTATATCAACCTCGCTGAGCTCTAATTTTGTGTGTGTTGTGAGCTGAACACCCAGAAACATAGCCTCAACACGCGATTCGACACGCGTCCTTAATGGCGAGCAAATCTCTCGTCCGGCAAGCGGCAGCGTCGCGACTACTACCCCATCATGTATGTCTATAGGGCATTCTTCAAAGCTGAGTGTGAGCCGATCTTCAAAGATTGACTCAGGCACATACTCCCATCGGAGCTCTAGTCTTGTAGTCATAGATTCCTGCTAATCGAGAAATCAGGAAGATCATTGTGCTTACTCCTCCGTCGCCACCCGCTTCCGATCTATCTTGCCATTGGCATTCCGGGGCAAATGCGCAGCCGGATATTCGGCGAGATTCGGCACCATGTAGGCGGGCATGCGTCGGCGGCATTCGACCAGCAGGGCCGGCAGATCAAGCGGTGTATCACCGGGGCGGGTGACGCGAACCTCGATGCTTTGCCCCAGTGTCGGGTGCGGAGCGCCAAAAGCCACGCATTCGCCGACCAACCCGGTGGCGTAGACGATTTCTTCCACCTCCGCCGGGCTGACCCGGTAGCCCGAGGTCTTGATCATTTCGTCGCGACGGCCGATGAAATAGAGATAACCGTCTGCGTCGCGACGCACGGTATCGCCCGAAAAGACCGCCATCTCCGGCAACATCAGGCCTTCCGGCCGCAGGGCAGGCGGCAGCGGCCGATAGCGCTCGGCCGTCTTCTCGGGGTCGTTCCAGTAGCCCATGCCGACCAGAGCACCGCGATGCACCAGTTCGCCCGGCTCGTCGGCGGCGCAGGGCGTACCGTCCGGCCGCAGCACGAGGATTTCGGCATTGGGAATGGCCTTGCCGATGGAACCCACACGCCGGTCGATCTCCTCCGGCTGCAGATAGGTCGAGCGGAAGGCCTCGGTCAGTCCGTACATCAGGTAGGGACGGCTTTGCGGCAGGCGCGCACGCAGCGCCGCCAGCGTTTCCTGCGGCAGAACGCCGCCAGTGTTGGCGAAATAGCGCAAGCGCTCGGCGATCCCGGCCGGCCATTCCAGCCCGGCCAGCTGGATATAGAGCGGCGGCACGGCGGTCAGGCCGCTGACGCGGTGTTTCGCCATGGCCTTCAGCACGTCGCGCGGCAGCAGGTAGTTGAGCAGCACGACCGAGGCGCCGGCGTGAAAGGCGGTGGTGAGCTGGCTGAATCCGGCATCGAACGACAGCGGCAGCGCCGCCAGCAGCACGTCGTCCGGCCGGTTCTCAAGATAACTCGCCACGCTGACCGCACCGGCCACAAAGTTGCGATGCGAGAGCACGACGCCTTTCGGTTGGCCGGTGCTGCCAGAGGTGTAGAAAATGGCCGCCATGTCGGTGTCGATGACCCGATGCGGCGGCGTAGCGAGCAGGCCGAGGAGGTCGGCCCAAGCCACGGTGGCGGGCACCGGTGACCCGGTGACGATGCGGTGGCGCAGCGCGGGGCATCCAGCCAGCGCCTCACCGAGCAGCGCCAGACGCTCCGGCGAGCTGACGAGCACGCTGACGGCGCAATCTTTCAGGATATGGGCGACCTGCTCCGGTTTCAGCAGCGGATTGATCGGCACAAACACCCCGCCGGCGGCGGCCGTGCCGAAACTGGCGATCACCGTCTCGAAGCGTTTTTCCAGATAAATCGCCACCCGCTCGCCGCGCTGCAAGCCGAGGTGCGCCAAGCCACCGGCGAAGCGGCGTTGCGACTCGGCCAGCGCGGCATAGTCGAGACGGGTGTCGCCATCGATCAGCGCAGGCGCGGTCGGGGTGCGGGCGGCAGCCAGATTGATCAGATCATGCAAAAGAACGGGGCTCATCGAATACTCCTTTGCCGCAACCATTTGCCCACATCATGGCGGGCGGCGGCTATCCGTCCGGCCAGACTGTCCATGCGGAAGGCGACCAGGCCGATGCGCTCGCGACGCAACGACATCCAGTCACGCTTGTAGGCATCGTCGCCGCAGAGGTAATCGACTTCCCGCACGGCGTCGACATCGAGGGCGTGGCGCATCAGTTCGGCCGTCAGCAGCGAACCCGGCGAGAACGATTCATGGCCTTCGCGGTAGGCCAGCTTGAAAATCGAGGCCTTGCCGCCACTCACCAGCCAGACCTGTCCGGCGACGGCCATCCCGTCGAGGCGCAACAGCCCAAGCCGCAGCCAGCCGCGGCGCGCCGCCAGACGGCAGAGGGCGGGGACGAATTCCGGAAAAGGCTCGGGCGTCTTCCAACTCGCGGCGTAAATCTCAACGAACTCGGCAATGGCCGTCTCCAGGCGCTCATCCACCGCTGACTGGATATGGAATTCGGCTTTGCCAGTGCGCGCCAGCTTGTTGCCGGCGCGCCGCAACGTATTTTGCAGGCGACTGGGCAAGCTTTGCCGATAGGTGGCGAAATTGCGCCCCGCCACGGGCAGGCTCCAGTTGCCAAAGCAGAAATAGCGATCCACGCGATAGCCAGCGCCTGTCAGCGCCTGTGCAAAGGTGTCGCAAAAGGGATGTTCCGTGTCGAGCGGTTGCAGGCGGATCACCGGCCAGCGCCTTGCATCGGCATGCAACGCGGCGGCCAGCGCGGCACATTCGGCCGGTGTCGGCACCACGCCGCCCATCGGCCCGAACAGGGCGGCGTAGTAGTTGCTGAACGCGGTGAGTTGCCGGCCGGTTTGCAAAGCCAGCGACAGACGCCCGGTATGCGCCAGCCAGAGACCATCCGCCCCCTCGATGCCAAAATCCGCCAGGGTTTCGAACCATTCGGGGTCGTAGAAGATTTCGCCGTCGTCGGCCGGCACGGGCATCGCCTGCTCGCGCCAGGCGGCAAGCCGGGTGTAAAAGGTGACGGACGATGAAGCTGACATGGCGTGATGATAGCCTGCGTATAATCGCGGTCAAACAGCCTTGGAGAAACGCGTGCCCTCGCAGGCCCCCACCTTGCGCGCCTTCTTTCTGCCCGCCGCCGGCGGCCCGCGATTCTGCCTGGTCCACGAACCGCCGCCCGATCTCGCTCCGCGCGGTCAAATCGTTCATCTGCACGCCTTTGCGGAAGAAATGAATTGCGCCCGCCGCATCGTCGCCTTGCAGGCGCGCGATTTTGCCGCGAAAGGGTTCCGGGTGATCCTGATCGACCTCTTCGGCTGCGGTGACAGCGCCGGCGATTTCGGCGACGCCACGTGGACCGATTGGCAGGCCGACGCCCGACTGGCCTGCACTCATTTCGCCGACGGGAGTCCACTCTGGCTGTGGGGCTTGCGCGCCGGCGCGCTGCTCGCGGCGCAAACCGCCGCTGCCCTGGCGCCGACCGAAACGCCCGCTGTGGCGGGGTTACTGCTTTGGCAACCCGTTCTTGCAGGTACCGACATCCTCCGCCACTTTCTCCGGCTGGGCGCCACCGCGCAGGCCCTGACCGGCGCCACGCCGGCCCCCACCTTGCGCCAACAGTTGGGCGAGCGTGGGCAGGTGGAGATCGCCGGTTACACCCTCTCCGCCCGCCTTGCCAGGAGTCTGGAGGCGGCCGCCTGGCCGGACGAACTGCCCCTCGCCACACGCCTGATCGCCTACGAAACCGGCGCGCGACCCGAACTTTCGCCCGGCTTGCAGACGCGCGTCCAGAGCTGGCGGGCAAGCGGCTACCGCGTCGATGTCAACGCTCTGGAAGGTGCGCATTTCTGGCTGTCGCCGGGGCATACCGATGCCCCCCCGCTGCGGCGTGCCAGCGTCGAGGCACTGACGGAGGGCCGAGCATGAACGACGAGGCGTTGCTGTTCGACTGCGAAGGCGCAACGCTGGTCGGCGTGCTTAGCCGGACAGATCGCCCGGCCACGACCGGCGTGCTGATTCTGGTCGGCGGCCCGCAAACCCGGGTCGGCAGCCACCGCCAGTTTGCGCTGCTGGCGCGGGCGCTGGCGGCGGGCGGCGTACCGACGCTGCGCTTCGATTTTCGGGGCATGGGCGACAGCGAGGGCGAAGCCGCCGGGTTTGAGGCCGTCGACGATGACATCGCCACAGCGCTCGACGCCTTTCAGCGCGCCTGCCCTGCACTGCACCGGTTCGTGCTGTGGGGCCTGTGCGACGCGGCTTCCGCAGCGCTGCTGTACTGGCGGCGACGGCGAGATAAGCGCATCGTCGGCCTCGCGCTATTGAATCCCTGGGTACGCAGCGAGGCCGGCCATGACCGCGCGCTGCTGCGTCACTATTACCTCGACCGGCTGTGCCAGCCGGCTTTCTGGCGCAAGCTGTTCGGTGGCGGACTGGCCTGGCGTTCGGCGCTGGGCGAAGCCTGGCTCCGTTTCCGCCGCGTGCGGCGCAGCGGGGCGACAACCCCATCCGGTACGCCCAGCGCATTCCGGGACGAGATGGCGGCGGCTCTTCAACAGTTTGACGGCGCCATCCTGGTCGTGATCGCCGGCAACGACCTGACCGGCCTCGAATTCGCGGACTGGGGCACCACCACGGCCTGGCGACAGCGTCCGATGGTTCGCTGGCACGACATTGCCGGCGAGGATCACACCTTTTCGTCGGCCGCCGGGCGCGACGCCGTCTCGACCCTCACGCTCGACTGGGCACGCACCCTGGAAGCCCCGCGATGAAAACCCTGCTGATGATCGCCTTTCATTTTCCTCCGCAGGCAGGCAGCAGCGGCATCCAGCGCACGCTGGGCTTTGCGCGGCACCTGCCAATGCATGGCTGGCGGCCGGTGATCTTGTCGGTCGATCCGCGTGCATATCCGGAAACGCGCGGCGACCAGCTCGACGAGATTCCCGACGAGGTGCCGGTGCATCGCGCCTGGGCACTCGACAGCGCCCGTCACCTCGCCTGGCGGGGACGCTATCTCGGCCGTCTGGCCCGCCCGGATCGCTGGTGGACCTGGCGGTGGGCGGCTGTGCGCGACGGTTTGCGGCTGATCGACCAGTACCGGCCGGCCGCGCTCTGGTCGACCTACCCCATCCCCACCGCGCATGTGATTGGCGCGCGCCTGCAACGATACAGCGGCCTGCCCTGGCTGGCCGATTTCCGGGACCCGATGGCGCAGGACGATTACCCGGCCGATCCGGTCACGCACAGCCAGTACGTTAGCATCGAGAAAGCGGCCTTCGCGCAAGCGCGCAGCTGCGTCATGACGACACCGGGTGCCGCCGCGCTTTACGGAGCGCGTTACCCTGCCCATCGCGACAAGATCGCCGTGATCGAGAACGGCTACGACGAGCGGGTCTTCCGCACGCCGCCCGAATCGACACCGCTCCGCCCTGGCTGCCTGACGCTGCTGCATAGCGGCATCGTCTACCCCTCCGAACGTGATCCCGGCCCGCTGTTTCAGGCGCTTCGCCGCCTGAAGGAGAGCGGTCAAGTGCGGTCGGGCGAGGTTTGCCTTCGCTTTCGCGCGCCGGTGCATGAAGCGCTGTTGCGCGACCTGACCGCGACGCATGGGCTGGGCGATTTCATCGAGATCCTGCCGCCGCTTCCCTACGCCAAAGCCATTGACGAGATGCGACGCGCCGATGCCTTGCTGCTGATGCAGGCGGCCAATTGCAATGCCCAGATTCCTGCCAAGTTCTACGAATACCTGCGCGCCGGCCGGCCCATCCTCTCGCTGGTTGCCCCCGAAGGTGACACGGCGGCGGCGGTGCGCACCGCCGGGTGCGAGCCGCCGGTTGCCATCGACGACGCCGACGCCATTGCCGGTCACCTCCCCGGATATCTGGCCCGTCTGCGCGCGGGCACCCTCGCACCGGTGGATTCCGTTACCGTACGGGCGGCCGAGCGGGGCGAACGCGCCCGCGAACTGGCGAGGCTGCTCGACGGCGTATGCGATTGAATCCGGAAAAGGCACTCGCCGCGCTGCTGGCGGGCCTGTTGATGGCCTCAGGCGCGGCGCTGGCGGCGCTGCATCCGCTGCTGGCCGGCTGGGCGATCGCCGGATTCGGGCTGGCGGTCATCACCTTTGTCCGGTTTCCACGGGCGTGGTGGTGGCTGTTGCCGGCCGCACTCCCCATCGCCTCGGCGGCGCCCTGGACAGGCTGGCTGATGGCTGACGAATTCGATCTGCTGGTGTTGGCCGCACTCGCCGCCGGCTATCTCCGTTTCGCGCATCGACCATGGCCATGGCGCCCTCACGGGCTCGCGGCGTGGCTGCTCGCCGGGTTGGGCATCAGCCTGGTGCTGGGCTTGCTCCGCGGCCTCGTTGATGCCGGTGGTGCATCGCTGTCGCCGTGGGACGACTACTTTTCCGGCACCAATAGCCTGCGCGTCGCCAAGAGCAGCCTGCTGGCCCTGCTGGCCTGGCCTCTTGTGTGGCAAGCGGCACAAGACGATGCCGAGGGTGCCTTTCGTCGCGCAGCAACCGGAATGACGCTCGGCATCGCTGCGGTGTCGCTGGCCGTGGCTATCGAGCGCAGCCTGTTTCCGGGCCTCTTAGAGTTCACGGAACCCTACCGCACCACCGCCTGGTTTTGGGAAATGCACGTCGGCGGCGCCGCACTTGACAGCTATCTGGTACTGGCGGCGCCTTTCGCCCTATGGACGGTGCTCAACGCCCGCACACCCCTGCGCTGGCTGGGAGCAGCCTGTCTGGCACTGGCGTTTGCTTATGCCTGCCTGACTACCTTTGCACGCGGCGTCTATGGCGGCGTGGCAGTGGCCCTGCTGGTGGCGGCCTTCTTCCTTCTGCGTCGCCGACTCCCCCGCCCTGAGCGCGCATTGTGGCTGGTCCTGCGCGACCTGCTCGCCACGCTGCTGCTAGCTGCGGTATTTGCAGCACTTTATGCCAACGGCGGCCAGACGATGCTTGCAGCATCAGCCGGAACGGCTTTCGTGGCGGCGCTCGTGCTGCGCCGCTACACGAAACGCAACAATCTCTTGCACGTCAACAGCGTGGCGCTGCTGTTGGCGCTCGTGGTCGAAGGGGTGGCCGTGCTTTACGGCGGCAGCTTCATGATGGACCGACTATCGACCAGCGACCGCGATTTTGGTCACCGGGTGGACCACTGGCAGCACGGGGTTTCCTTGCTCGAAACGCCCGCCGACTGGCTGCTCGGTCTGGGCATCGGCCGCCTGCCTGCACAGTACAGTACGGCCGGTCCGGCGGGCGAGTACTCGGGCCGGGCATCGATTGTTGGGAACGCTGGCGAATCCCCCTTTCTGCGTTTGGAAGGTCCTGCGTCGAGACCAATTCTGGGCGGACTATTCCAACTCGGACAACGCGTATTCATCGACCCGACAGCCCCGTTGGGCACGGATCTACGAGTGCGCTCGGCTCATTCCGCCATTCTCGACATCGATATCTGTGAGCGTCATCTGCTGTACGTCGGCGAATGTCGCTCGCACTCACTTTCGGTAACACCGACCGACGGAGAGTGGCGTACCTTCCGGATTGTTTTCTCCCCGGTGGCCCCAGGGGACTGGCAAACAACACGCCCGCAGTGGCTGACTTTTTCAACCACAACGCCAGGGACGGCGCTGGAGATCGACGCCATCCAGCTGGTGGGCCCGCATCCGCCACTCATCAACGGTGATTTTTCCGATCACATGACAGGCTGGCTACCTCTCGCACAGGTCTATTTTTTGCCTTGGCATATCGATAACGCCGGCCTCGAACTCCTCATCGAACGCGGTCTGTTCGGGTTGATCGCGTTAACGGCGGTTGTGCTGCTCGCATGGCGATCCCTGCTCCGCGCCGACGTTGCCCGACATCCGTTCGTACCCTGTCTGCTCGGCGCAATGGTCGCCTATCCCGCCCTCGGTGCGGTCAGTAGCCTGTTCGACGTTCCGCGCGTGGCTTGGCTGTTCCAACTGCTGGCGCTCTTCGCGCTGGCGCTCCCAGGCGCAGTCGAGACCCACAAGAAAAGTGCAACGGTTTTGTGAAATAGTTACTATGTCGACCTCAACATGCGCCGGTAACCTGATGGCAGCATTCTCCCCACCCGGGTTAACCCCAGACGGGTTGAATGATCGTCATCGATTTTCGGGAACCGCGCCATGCCGAACTACTCTCATCTCACGCTCGCCCCCACCGTCGAGCCTCAGGTTCAGCCGCTTCAAAGAATACATAAACCGTCCGTGATCAAGATTTTCAACCACTACGTCCATTGGCGCACTCTGCTCCGGCTGGCCTTCGACTTCTCGTTTGTTTTCGGGGTCGTGCTTTTTGCAGTAATCTGGCTGGGTAGCGGCCTGCCGGTCGATTTGAAGACCGTTGCAGCGTACGGTGCGATCCTCGCCATCTGCATGGTGCTGGTCAATAACTGGCTGGGTTTCTATCACCGCGCCCATTTGCAGTCGAATGCCCGAAAGCGCGGTCTCGCTGTACTGGCACTCTACCTGGCTGTGCCAATTGCATACGGCGTATTCGCACTGCTGCCGCTGGCCGAGGTGAGCCGCGACTTTCTCGAACTGTCGGCCATGGTGGGCGTATTTGGGGTGCTGACCTATCACGTGACGACCGGCAATGTTGCCTCGACGCTGGCCCGGCATCGCATCTTGATCTTCGGTGGCGGCGATATGGCGTTGGCAGTCGAGCGTTCCATCGCTCTTTCCGACCCGGCCGTCGAGGTGGTCGGCTTCTACCCCAGCGCCAACGAAACTCGCCTGGCGGTGCCTTCCGACCGCCTCTTGTCGCGCACCAAATCACTCACTGACACGGCGCTGGCACTGAATGTCGACGAAATCGTCGTCGCCCTGAGCGAACGCCGGGGCGGCAGCATGCCGTTGCGAGAGCTGCTGGATTGCAAACTCTACGGCGTGCGTGTGCTCGACCTTGCTTCCTATTTCGAGCAGACCTTGGGCCAGATTCGGCTGGACGCCCTCTACGCGGGCTGGCTGATATTCGGCGAAGGATTCGATCAAGGCTGGCTTCGCCGCCTGGGCAAGCGCATCGTCGATATCGTCGGGTCGCTGATTCTGCTGTTGCTGGCAGTACCGGTCATGCTGGTGACGGCAATCGCTATCGTCGTCGAAAGCGGATTCCCGATTTTCTATCGCCAGGAGCGGGTCGGGTTGAACGGGCGCACGTTCAACGTGATCAAATTTCGATCAATGGGGACCGATGCCGAGAAAGATGGTCGGCCGCGCTGGGCGACGGCTGGCGACAATCGGGTTACCCGCGTCGGGCGTGTCATCCGCAAGCTGCGGATCGACGAATTGCCTCAGCTGTTCTGCGTCCTCGATGGCAGCATGAGCCTGGTCGGGCCCCGCCCAGAGCGCCCCTTCTTCGTCGACAAGCTGATCAAGGAGATCCCATTCTACGCCGTGCGTCACAGCGTCAAGCCAGGCGTAACCGGCTGGGCACAGGTGCGTTATCACTATGGCGCCTCGATCGAGGATACGGCCGAGAAATTGCAATACGACCTCTATTACGTCAAGAACCACACCTTCTTCCTCGATCTGGTCGTGCTGTTCGACACTGTCGGCGTCGTTCTCACCGGCAAGGGAGCGCAATAGCGGTGATTGCGCGTCCGCCGGACTAAGGGTGTCCGATGGACACTCATAACGCCACGCTGGCGGCCTGGAGTTACGGGCTCGGGGCTGTTGTTTATCTGGCGTTCGCGCTGCACTTGGTATTTCATCCGGCCGCCCGGGGCCGCGGACGTGTTGGTTGGGCCCTGCTGGCCACCTCTTTGCTATGCGCGACCTGGAGTACGTGCGGCCTCGTTTATTCGCTGCAACCCCATCCCACATTCCTGCTGCTGGGCCAGTTGGCCGACCTCCTGCGCTACGGCGGCTGGTTTCTCTTTCTCCTTTTCCTGCTGACACCCGCCGGCACTGCCGTGTCGGCGACCCCGAACGGTCGCCTACTAAGTCGGCTCGCCGCAGCCCTGCTCGCCATCGGCGGCCTGATGCAGCTGGGCATTTTCGGCTGGGTGCCCGCCCTTGCACCACATCCACGCCTGGTCCTGGTTTTGTCGCTATGCATCTCGGTGCTCGCGCTGACACTCCTCGAACAATTGCTACGCAACGTCACCGACGACTCTTTGTGGAATGTCAAACCACTGGCCATCGGCTTGGGTGCTGTTTTCGCGTTCGATCTTTATCTGTTCTCGACGGCGGCACTGTTCAATCGCATTGACGCGGACGCTTTCATCATCCGGGGCGGCATACACTGCCTAGCAATCCCGCTGCTCGCGGTGTCGACTACCCGTGGGCGCGACTGGGTCGGCAAGATCAGGCTATCGCAGCGCGCGGCCTTTCACTCGGCCACATTGCTGCTCGCTGGCGCCTATCTGCTACTAGTTGCCGCAACCGGGTATTACGTCCGTTTTTTTGGTGGCGACTGGGGATCGGCCTTGCAACTGGCGGCCATTTTTGTCGGTATCGTCGCTTTTCTGGTCCTGGCGATCTCGCGCACCATTCGTGCCAAGCTGCGTGTGCTATTGGGCAAGCACTTTTTCAGCTATCGCTATGACTACCGCGAGGAGTGGTTGCGATTTACACAATCGCTATCAGGACAACAATCGCCGCAAGCCATGGGCCAGCAGGTCGTGCGGGCACTCGCCGAATTGGTCGAGAGCCCGGCAGGCACCCTATGGCTTCGCCAGAGCGACACGACCAGCTTCAGCCAAAGCGCACGCTGGAATATGCCCGAAATACGCGACCCCGAGTCAGCCGACACATCATTTTGCCGGTTTCTGGGTGAATGTGGCTGGGTTATCAATTTGGAGGAATACCGTGCGTTCCGGCAACGATACGAGAGCCTCGATCTGCCCGACTGGCTGGCCTCCCTGCCGCACGCCTGGCTGGTGGTGCCACTGACGGTCGGCGACCGGCTGATCGGTTTCGTGGTTCTGGCCAGCGCGCGCACGCCGATCGACGTCAATTGGGAGGTCAACGACCTGCTCAAAACCGCCGGGCGTCAGGCCGCCAGTTTTCTCGCGCAGATGCAAGCCACCGAAGCGCTGCTTGAGGTCCGCAAGTTCGACGCCTTCAACCGGATGTCGGCCTTCGTCGTGCATGACCTCAAGAACATCGTCACGCAACTGGCGTTGATGCTGAAAAATGCCGAACGCCACCGCGACAATCCCGAATTTCAACAGGATATGCTGATGACGGTCGAGCACGCCGTTGAACGGATGCGCCAACTGATGCTCCAACTGCGCGAGGGCGCGGCACCGCCGGGGAGCGCCCGCGGGGTCAATCTCGCGGACATTGCGCGACGCGTTCAGTCGTCAAAGGCTCGCCAGGGACGCACAGTGAATCTGAGCATCGGGGAGACTGTAACCACGCGCGGACATGAAGAACGCATTGAACGCATCATCGGTCATATGGTACAAAACGCTTTGGATGCCACTCCGGTCGACGGCAAGGTATGGATTTCGGTTGATCGGCAGTCCGGTCAGGCTGTGATTGAAGTGGGCGACACCGGGCAGGGCATGTCCGAGGAATTCGTCCGCGAGCGCCTGTTCAAGCCCTTTCAGACGACCAAGCAGACCGGGATGGGCATTGGGGCCTACGAGAGCTTCCAGTACGTTCAGGAGCTGGGCGGGCGCATTCAGGTAGAAAGCCAAATCGACCGAGGAACACGGATTACCATGTTGTTGCCACTATTCCTGAATACAGACGGTTCCGACCTGCATCGCGTGGAGGCGGCATGAGCGCGGAAAAATCCCGACCGCTTCTGATCGTCGAAGACGATCCGGCGCTGCAAAAGCAGATCCGCTGGTCGTTTGACCAGTTCGAAACACAGGTGGCGGATGACCGCGAATCGGCACTTGTGCAATTGCGGCGTCACAACCCGGCTGTCGTTACCATGGACCTCGGGCTACCGCCCGACCCCGATTCGGTTTCAGAAGGATTTCGTCTGCTCGAACAAATCCTCGCCGAAGCACCCGACACCAAGGTGATCGTGCTCACCGGCCAGAATGGCCACGCCAATGCCCTGCGCGCCGTTGCGTTGGGTGCCTACGACTTCATTGCGAAACCCTTTGAACCGGAATTGCTCAACCTGACGGTCGAACGAGCCTTCCGGCTGCACGAATTGCAGCAGGAAAACCATCGCTTGCAAGCAATGTATCAACCGGATGCCCTCGCCGGCCTGTTGACTCGCGACCCGGAGATGCTGCGCCTCTGCCGCGTGATCGAAAAGGTGGCCAACAGCACCGCAACTGTTCTGTTGCTCGGCGAGAGCGGGACCGGCAAGGAAGTCCTCGCGCGCGGCCTGCACCAAGCGTCGCCTCGCAAGAGCGAGCGTTTTCTCGCCATCAATTGCGCCGCGATCCCGGATAACTTGCTCGAAAGCGAGTTGTTCGGGTATGAAAAGGGCGCCTTCACCGGGGCCGCCAAAACCACGCCGGGCAAGATCGAAGCTGCCAACGGCGGCACCTTGATGCTGGATGAAATCGGCGATCTGCCGATGGCCTTGCAGGCCAAACTGCTCCGTTTCCTGCAGGAAAGGGTCATCGAACGTATAGGTGGGCGCCAGGAAATCGCCGTCGATGTACGCATCGTCTGCGCCACACATCAGGATCTCAAGGAATTGATCCGGGAGGGCCGTTTCCGCGAAGATTTGTATTACCGGCTCGCCGAAATCGTGGTCAATATTCCACCGCTCAGAAAGCGCAGCGGCGATGCCAGCCTGCTCGCGCATGCCTTTGTCCGGCGCTTTGCCGAGGAACAAAGGCGCGGCAGCCTCAGCCTGACCGACGACGCCATGCGTGCAATTGAGGCCCATGGCTGGCCTGGCAACGTGCGCGAACTGGAGAACTGCATCAAGCGTGCGGTCATCATGGCCGATGGCGCCCAGATTTCACGCGTCGATCTGGAACTGGGCATCGATATCGACAGCTTGCCCGACGACAGCCTTGATTTACGCAAGGTTAGAGACGAAGCTGAAAAGAAGGCCGTCCTGACAGCGCTTGCCCGCGTTGACAGCAACGTCTTGAAAGCTTCCGAACTACTCGGCGTCAGCCGCCCCACTTTATACGATCTGATGCACCGCTTCGGTCTGAAGTAATTACCATCTCGCCCCTCCGAATTCTCTCCTCCTGCCGGGAAAAAACATGACAACCGCTATTATTCATCCCCGCCGCGCCCTCCCTTTGCTGATTTCCGCCTTGATTCTTGCCGCGTGCAGCAGCGAAAAGCCTGAGACGATGCTGGCCTCTGCCCAGCAGTTCATGGAAAAGAAAGATCACAAAGCGGCGATCATCCAGATAAAAAACGCTCTTCAGGCCAATCCCAATCAACCGGAAGCGCGCCTGATGCTCGGCAAAGCTTTGCTTGAAAGTGGCGATGCGCGAGGTGCCGAGGTCGAACTGCGCAAGGCCCTTGAACAACAGGTATCCCCTGACAAGGTCGTGCCACTGCTGGCAACCGCATTGCTACGAACCGGGCAGGCAAAAAAACTGGTGGATGATCTGGCCAAGTCCAATGTGCAAAGTGCCGATGCGAAAGCAGACCTGATGACTTCCATGGCCCAGGCACAGGCTATGTTGGGCAAGCCCGATGCGGCAGATGCCGCCCTCGCAGAAGCCCTTGCAGCCAAGCCGGATTTCGAGCCCGCCCGTCTGGTTGAAGCGCGGATGAAGCTCGCGCGCAAAGACATCACCGCCGCCGGTGCCATTGTCGAATCCGTGCTGCAGCGAACGCCTGGCAATGAAGATGCATGGATGCTGAAAGGCGAAATGGCGCTTACGCAGAACAAGATGGACGATGCCTTGACCGCCTTCCGCAAGGCGATCGAGCTCCGCCCGGCCTCACAAGGTGCCAATGCCGCCGCGATTTCGCTGTTGCTTCATCAAAACCGCCTGGACGAAGCCGCGCAACAACTCGAAAGCCTCAAGAAAGTCGCGGCCAAGGCGCCGCAGACAAGCTTCCTGGAAGCCCAGCTTGCCTACCAGAAAAAGGACTTCAAGTTAGCCCGCGACCTCATTCAGGTGGTACTGAAGCAGGTTCCGGGACACCCCGCGGCATTGCAACTGGCAGGCGCGGTCGAATTCCAGCAGAAGGCCTGGCTACCGGCGGAATCGTACCTTAGCAAGGCGATTCAGGCCGCACCGGAAATGAAAATGGCCCGTCGTTTGCTGGTTTCCACTTATATCCGCAGCGGACAACCGACACGCGCACTCGCGACGCTGCAGCCGGTTCTGGATCAGATTGACGGCGATCCTGAGATGATGGCATTGGCCGGCGAGGTCTTTCTTCAGAACGGCGATCCCAAGCGAGCCGAGGAGTTTCTTAGCAAAGCCGCCAAGCTGGACCCCCAGGACACCCGCAAGCGGACATCGCTGGCACTCTCCCATCTGGCCAAGGGCGATACCGACGCCGCTTTTTCCGAACTCGAGAACATTGCCGCCACGGACAAGGGTAATGTCGCCGACCTCGCGTTGATCAGCGCCCAACTGCGCCGCAACCAGCCCGACAAGGCGCTCAAGGCCATCGACGCGCTCGAGAAGAAGCAGGCTGACGCACCGCTGCCGTACTTCCTGCGCGGGCAAGCACTGTATCTCAAGAAGGACGTAGCCGGTGCCCGCAAAGCTTTCGAGAAGGCGCTCGCTGTGAGCCCGGTTTATTTCCCGGCCGCTGCCGCCCTTGCCCGACTCGATATCAATGACAAAAAGATCGATGATGCAAGAAAGCGCTTTGAAAGCATCACCGCCGCCGACCCCAAAAACATGCAGGCGCTCTTGGCCATCGCGGAACTCAAAGCGAATAACGGCGGCACCCCTGATGAAGTCAGCGCGCTGATCAACAAGGCGATCCAGGCGAATCCAACAGACCCCTCTCCTCGCCTGGCGCTCATCGATACGTTAATGCGAGCCGGCGACCCCAAGAAAGCGGTCAGTGCCGCTCAGGATGCTGTCGCCGCCATCTCCGACAACGCCACCCTGCTCGATGCCCTTGGCCGCACCCAGCACGCTGCGGGCGACAGCAACCAGGCGCTGGCGACCTACAACAAGCTTGCTACGCTGCAACCTGCCTCGCCGCAGGCGCATCTACGCATCGCCGAAATTCATCTCAAGGCAAAGAACAAGGATGCCGCCACGCAAAGCCTGAAACGGGCGCTCGAAATCAAACCTGATCTGGTCGTCGCCCAGCGCAGCCTGATCGGCCTACTGCTCGAATCGGGCAAAACGCAAGAGGCGCTAGCCATTGCTCGAGATGTGCAGAAACAACGCCCGCAGGATATCGTCGGCTACATTCTGGAAGGTGATGTGCATGCCTCACAAAAAATCTGGACCGGCGCCATCAACGCCTATCGCCAAGCACTCAAGATCGCACCCAGTACGGAAATTCCGACCCGATTGCACAATGCGCTTCGCGCCGCCAACCAAACGGAAGAAGCTGACCGGTTCGCTGCCGGCTGGCTGAAGCAGCAACCCAAGGATGTCAGCTTCCAGCTCTATCTGGGCGATCTGGCCAGCGCCCGCAAGGAATACGACAAGGCGGCAAGCTATTTCCGCGGCGTGGTTGAGGCACAACCCGATAACGCCGTTGCACTGAACAATCTGGCTTGGGTGGGTTCGCAACTGAAAGACGCCAAGGCACTTGGCTATGCAGAACAAGCCAACAAATTGATGCCGGGGCAGCCCGCTTTCATGGACACGCTGGCGACCCTGCTGCTGGAAAAGGGCGACACGGCGCGAGCAGTGGAGTTGTTGCGACAGGCAGTCAAGACACAACCTGAGGCAGCGGTGATCCGACTCAATCTGGCCAAGGCGCTGCTCAAGAGCGGCGACAAGCCGGCGGCCAAGAAGGAGCTCGACGAGTTGGCGAAGCTGGGCGACAAGTTCCCCGCTCAGGCCGAAGTCGCTCAACTCGCGAAGGGCCTGTAAGGAGCCCCGTCATGAGAGGTGCCCGGCTGAACGTTCTGGCACGGCGCTTCGCGGCGCTGTGCCTGACGACGGCTGCGAGCATCACAATCGCCGCGCCCACTCTGGCGGAACAGGCAACCTCCCTGCGCAGCCGCGCCAGCGCTTACGAGCACGGTGAAGGCGTGGACAAGGATGTTCACCGCGCCGTCTCGCTGTATTGTGAGGCGGCCCGCATGGGCGATGCAGAGGCGCAATATAGTCTGGGCTGGATCTACGCCAATGGTCGCGGTCTGACGCGAAACGACGAGCTGGCCGCTTTCTTTTTCACCCTGGCTGCCCGACAAGGGCATCCCCTCGCCGACAGGATGCTGCGTTACACCGGCCCAGCGGTCGCGCGCGCGCCTGAGTGCCTTTTCGATATCGAAGGCCGCCAGGCTTTCCCCGACCCGACACCGGAACAACAAAAGGTGATCGACCTAGTCAATCGTGTGGCGCCGGAATACGGCATTTACCCGCGCCTGGCGCTGGCAATCATCCGGGCCGAATCGAATTTCAATCCCCGTGCTGTCTCGCCCAAGATGGCGCAAGGCCTGATGCAACTCATTCCCGAAACCTCTCTGCGATTTCGTGTCGCCAAACCCTTCGATCCCGAACAAAACGTACGCGGGGGCCTTGCTTACCTGCGCTGGTTGCTGGCCTATTTCAAAGGCGACGTGGAATTGGTCGCAGCTGCCTACAATGCAGGCGAAAAGGCCGTTGATCAGTACGCCGGCGTCCCGCCGTACCCCGAAACACGCGATTATGTCAAAAAGATCAAAGGTGTCTTTCAGCGTACAGAGCATCCTTATGACCCCTCCGTCGTACAAGCCTCGCCGGAGTGGTCCCGCATTCGGCGCACACGTCAGATGTGAGCGTTGCCCCCTCAATCGACGCTGCCTCGCGACCTTCTCCTGAATTTGACTGCGAATGAAGCTACCTCTTTCGTTTCGCCCGCGCCGCCGTGCTTCGCTCGCTCAATTCGAGTGGCGCATTCTCGTCGTTTGCATGGGGAACATCTGTCGCTCTCCACTTGCGGAGGGCGTGCTCCGGCACCGTCTCTCCGAAGCAGGGCTGGCGGATCACGTAGATGTCGATTCCGCCGGCACGCTCGGCTATCACGCAGGCGAAGCGCCCGACCCGCGTGCCCAGCAGGTGGCACAACAAGCCGGCATCGATCTTTCCACGCTACGGGCGCGTCGGGTCTGTGCGGAGGACTTCACCCGTTTCGACTGGATATTAGCAATGGATCGCCACAACCTGGCGGAGCTCGAAAGTCGCTGCCCCGAAGCGTTGCACGGCAAACTCCGGCTCTTCCTCAGCTTCGCGCCGGACGCCTTGGAAGACGAAGTACCCGACCCCTATTACGGAAACCTCGCCGCCTTCGAAACGACGCTGGCGCTGTGCGAAACCGGTGCGGCCGGCGTGATCGAAGCCTGCCGCGGTCAACTTGCGGGCACCGGCTGCACATAGGAGGCGCCCAATCGCGCAGCGCTCGTGCAGGACAGTTACAGCCATCCAATCAGCGCCCTGCTTTGAGCACACCCTAATCCAGCTTCTTCAGATAATCCTTGGTGAATATCTTGTCGGGCAGATCACGTAGCTTCATGGCGCTATATTCGAGCACCGACTGTTCGTCTGCCTTCAGCGCATCTTCCATCACCATGCGCGTAGGCCGCATCTTGCCCACCATGCTCTGGTAATTTTCGTAACGACACTTTTTCAGCAGACGATTGGAGAGGGAGTAGAACTCGGCTTTCAAGGGCCAGTTGTTCTTTTCGTTCACCCAATAGACTACACGCTGATAAGTCACGCCACGGTCCACCGCATTCAGTTCCAATACGACATAGTTTTCGCCATTGATCGCTTCATGGCGAAGGTATTTGGGCATGTAGTCGCCAGCGAAATTGGCCCTGGCCAGATCTCCGTTTGCCACCTGCCCGGTCAGGCGCTGCGCGAGCGAGATACGTACCGGCTGCGACACATCGGGCATAAACACCCAAAGATCGCGGCCTTTCATCAGAATGATCTGGCCGCGCTCGGAAGCCGGTTCGGTGACCATCACCACCGTGTTTTCGTTGCCCTTGGAGAGCACGCGATATCTGCGCGTTTCCGCCGCCTTGCCGGTCTGTGTGGTAGCAATGGCTATATCAACTTGAAATCCCTCGGCCGGGAAACGAATCTGATCCGCTTTTTCAACTATACTTCTGGCATCAATGCTGTCGGCCTGCGGCGCTTGCGGGTCGGCGGCAAAGGCCAGCGTACTAAGCGATAGGCAGAAAAGGCCGGTCGTCAGGGTGCGGATGCGGCGAAAGCGGTTCTGCAGTGTCATCATGGGCCTCCCCTCGTGGGTGGGAATCGTCACACGGCTACGGGTTGCAAGCGATGAATGTCGTCCGGATCGAACGGGTTTTCAAGGATTATCTGCTCGGCGACCAGATCGTCCAAGGCTTGAATGATATTACACTGTCCATCGAGGCTGGGGTATTCCTCGCCATTTCCGGCCCTTCCGGCAGCGGCAAGACGACCATGCTCAACCTCATCGGATGCATCGACCGGCCGACCAGCGGCCGTATCTTCATCGACGACCAAGACGTAAGCAACAAAAGTGCCGATGAACTCGCCGACATTCGCGCCCGGCGCCTGGGTTTCATCTTCCAGACCTTCAACCTGCTGCCGGTACTGTCGGCTGCGGAGAATGTCGAATACCCTCTGCTGCAGCGCCCGGACATCAATGCCAAGGAACGTCAGGAGAGGGTCGCCTACTTTCTGGATATGGTCGGCCTTGCCAAATATGGCGATCACCGTCCCAATCAGCTCAGCGGCGGCCAGCGCCAGAGAGTCGCGATTGCGCGCGCGCTGGCTGGGCGTCCCGCTATCATTCTGGCCGACGAGCCAACGGCCAATCTTGACAAGGCCACAGGGGTCGAAATCCTGCGCCTGATGAAGCGCATCAATCGACAGTTGGGCACGACCTTCATTTTCTCGACCCACGATCAGAAAGTAATCGAAATGGCCGACCGACTGGTGCGGATTGAAGATGGTATCGTCACTGCGCTGGGTGTCCGCCACACGGATGGCTGGCACATGGTGCAAGTCCGGAACGCAGCGGCTCTGGCCGCCGAACAGCAGCTTCCCGACACTGAAGCAACCGGTGTGTGGCATGCCGACGAATTGCGAGGGAATCCATCGTGAAAACATCCGAATCTTTGTGGCCCCAACATCGCGTTTTGGCGTTGGCAACGGCCCTCATGGTCGTGCCTCTGGCCGCCTTGGGCGATGACAAGAAAGCCAGCCGCGACGCACTCTTCGACGACGATGCCCCCGCTACCGAACAGGTGGCCAAGGCAAACACTGGCTCTGGTCTGCGCGGCTATCTCCAGTTTGAGTTGGCACGAACGGTCTCCGACCCGGACCACTGGTCAAAGATGCGCCTGCGTAGCGATCTCTCCCAGAACGGCACGTTCGCGAATGGCGTGAAATGGAAACTGGGCGCACGCATCGACGGCGATGCTGTTTACGACACGACCTCTTTTTATTCTTCGGAAGTAGCGCGCAATCAGCGATTCAACTTTTCGCTTCGTGAAAATTACATCGACGTGAATGCCGGCGCGTGGGATTTTCGGCTCGGCCGCCAGCATGTGGTCTGGGGCGAGATGGTGGGGCTTTTTTTCGCCGATGTTGTCTCCGCAAGGGACCTTCGTGAATTCATCCTACCCGAGTTCGACAGCCTGAGGATTCCACAGTGGGCCGCTCGGGCAGAGTATTTCAAAGACGATTTCCACGCTGAAGTGTTATGGATTCCCGTGGCCAGTTACGACCAGATCGGCAAACCCGGCGCCGATTTCTTCCCGCTGCAACCGGTGCCACCCGGCGCCATGGCACTCTATCGACCCGAAATCACCCCCGCACGCAACGGCCAGCACATGAATGGCGGCCTCCGTCTATCGACGCTGCAAGGAGGTTGGGACATCTCCGGTTTCTACTACAACAGCATGGATGCCGGCGCCACCTTTTACCGTCAAACCCTTTCACCGACGCTTTACGTGTTTACCCCCCGGCATGAGCGAATTCGCCAATGGGGCGGCACACTGGCCAAGGATTTTGGCAGTGTGGTGCTGAAAAGCGAGGTGGTCTACACCGATGGCCGGCGTTTTGCCCTGCTCAGGCCCGACCCGGTGGGCGTCGTCAAGCAGAACTCGCTAGATGTAGCAGTGGGCCTTGATTTCACCCTGCCTGCCGAAACACGATTCAATGTGCAGGTGTTCCAGCGCAGCTTCTTCGACTACGACCGGGATATCATCCCCGATCGCCGGGAGAACGGTTACAGCCTGTATCTGAACGGCAAACTGGGCGGCCAGTGGGAAGCGCAGGCGCTGTACGTTTCCAGCCTGAATCGTGCCGACTGGATGTTCCGCCCCAAAGTAACCTGGAACGTCGAAAAGAACTGGCGCGTTCTGTTCGGTGCAGATTTCTTCAATGGGCCGGCGCTGGGGCTGTTCGGCCAGTATGGCAACAAAGACCGGGTGTATTCGGAAATCCGCTACAGTTTCTGAGTCGCTTTGGTGTGCGCGGTGTGGCTAGTTTTCCAAAAACTGCGTCGCGTGTTCCAGTTCCTGGTGAGTGGTCGCACGGCTGAGCGCGTTGACAAATTTCGACCAAGCAAGATCAGCCTGTTCGATTTGCAGGATATAGGTATCCTTTTCAGAAGTAGCGCGGCGCATGACGCGAGCCTCCAGATCAGTGCGGTCATTGGCACCCAACTGCACAGCCAGGCGGCAGGTTCCGCCAATCGCCAAATTCTTCGCAATACGCGCCCGCACCCACATGCTTGAGCACTCCAGTACTCTCACCGCGACCAGTTCACCACCGGCCGACGCCTGACCCGGACAACTGATCGAGAACCGACGATGCCGACGCCTCTCCTTGCCGTGCGTGACCGTTTCGGGTGCGGGCACCGGCGGCAGGCAGCTCCGATAGGCAGGCAAATCGTAAATATCATGAAGCGCGCGCAATTCGTTCGCACCCAGACTGGCGAACAACTGGGTACGTTGATTGAAGAAATAGTCAAGCAGCTTCGGCGTCATAACCGGATCGGTGGTGGTGTAGAAGCGTTTTCCAGGAAAGGCAATGTTGTTCAACCGCAGATCCTTGAAATACCGATATAGATTCCGCGCCGGATCGAGATGATCATAAACGCCCCGCAACAGGCGATCCGCCTCATGCAGATCCAGTGTGGCGCCAATGGCCGGCGCACCGTTAACGAAATCGTAGTGTTCCACTGTCTGTTTGCGCAGACGGCGAAAGAACAGGATCGACTCGTAGAATCCGATGTGCCTGGGATTGACTGCAATGACTAGATGACGCGTATCGAAGAGTCGAGTTGCATACTCGTACATGAACTTGAGCAGGGGGAACAGAATGATCCCTCCCCTAGCCTGAAAGCGCGGCGCGACCGCCAACGCTGAGACCTCGGCGATATTGCCGCCCAACTGCTCGATCGCCCGGATGTCAAAAATCTTCTGTAGGGGGAAACCCAGTTTGCTTTGCCGCACGAGCGAGACAGTTCCAACCACTTCACCGTCCCAACTCGCTAATAACGTACTGGTCGTGGGCAAAGCATGATAAAGGGTGGCGCGCAAGCCAGAAGGATGCGGCTGCTGAAGCCCTGCCCGCACATAAGCACCGTGCAATAGCTTGAAACAGGCTTCCAATTCTTCTTGTGTTTCGGCGAGCTTAAGCTTGAGATTGTTCGGAGGCGCAGGATCGCAATGAATCATGCGGCGGTAGAAACGCGTCCGCAGAAACAGCGGCAGGACAGGAATCAACGTCCGGGCAGCCCGGTGGAACATGAAACGGACGTTTCGAGAGGTCAGCATTATTCCGGCAAATAGGGTTGGCACATCAAAGTCTAGCAGTGCGCCAGCAAAAACGTTGGCTTGTTAAGAATGATAAGTCGTCGCACACCAAAAAAAGAAATCGGCCCGCTTTCGCGGGCCGATTCACTGGTCAGCCTGATTCAGAGAGACGGAGTTACTTAGCAGTTTGCTTGCGACGCAGAGCGCCGGCACCCAACAAGCCCAAGCCAATCAATGCAAGGGAGGCGGGCTCGGGGATGGAATCGCTATAGAGATTGCCATCGGTCGTTGCGTACTTGCCGTTGTTGAACTGGGCATAGGCACCTGCTTGAGCGTCGGCACCACCAAAGAACATATCGGAATCTTTGAAGTTACCGTAGGCAGCTCCACCAATCGCATTCAGGAACGTGGTGAAGAAACCTGCGTTCAGCGAGGGAGGATTCGCTGACGCGAATTGGTTGGAACTTGCCGCCATATCCAGCCACAGAGAACCATCGGCAGCACCCGTACCGGCAGCTTGGTTGTAATCCGGCGTAGCATCATAGTAAATCTTGAACCAACCATTCGAGAACGTCGAAGGTCCGATCAATTGGAATCCACCGAACACAAAAGTCAGTTCGCCAGTGCCGGCAAAGTTGGTAGTGGAGTTGATCATGTTGACTTTACCGATGCCCTGCAGCACATCGCCCAGGCCAACCGTACCGATTAGCTTAGCAGCCGCTGCAGTCGGCGCCGAATTGACAGCATTGCCAACCGCATTGGCAGCAGAGGTGTACCACTGAGTAAAGGTGTAATGTGCGGTGAAGTCATTGTCCGACAGCGATCCAGAAAAATCGGGATCCCAAGTAACACCGCCCACGGTAATCATCGCAGCTTGCGCAGAAGTTGCGAGAGCCGCCGACAGGGCCGCAGCGGCGAGGGTTTGCTTGAAGAGGTTCATTGCATTCTCCTTGTTAGCGTACTCTCAGGAGACTTCCTGATTCGTGACGAGCCAATATAAGCAGTAGGTATGCCAGCTTCCACGAAACTCTCGTAATTACTTGTTTTACAGTGGAAAATATTTTCTTGGCGTGTGCGCTTTATGTCTTTCGACGTGCTTTAGGCAAGTGATTGTAAAAATTTTCGACACCCCCGATTTGGTCGATTGCTGCAAACCGACGAACAGCGGATTCTCCACTGATCAAAACAGGTTTTCCGCCGACCTTATGGAACGGGCCTTCAACCTCATTCATAACGGCCAGGCGATAATAATCTTTGGGGATCGAAGGCATCGCGCAAGCGGGCGTGAAATCGCTTCGAGTCCACGCTCAACTCGGCCAGTTTGCTCATGGTATTGATGCCCACGCGATAGGGGAAACAGCCGACGCCACGCCCCGATTCCAGGAGGTCCTGATAACAGGCCTCGGCGCTCTGCACGGCGGTCAGGTCACCGCGCTCGAAGATGAGCGGCACGGTGCTGTCGAAAAGCTTGTCGCTGATCGAAGTGAAAGTAATGAGCGGTTCGATCCGGTGAGCAACCGTCACCCTTTTGACCATATCAACATAAGCGCGCACATCAGCCGCTCGCATCGGGACCAGTGGCGCATACCAGAGTAGCCCGCAACCGTCGGCCGCCGGGTCGCGCCACGATCCTTTGGGCGGTTCCGGATTGCGCCAGTAGCATAATGGCAACGCCGTTTCGTTGGGCCGCCCGGCCACCAGTTCGAGCGATAATGCAAGCGTCTGTACCGTGTTGGCCAGACGTCGCCCGGCCTTGCCGGGAAGCCAGCGCGCCAGCCGAGCCAACGATCTCGCGTCGGAAGGACTCAGGAAGAGCATGCGGCTGGCGACATCGCCCAGAGCGCGCCGAATCTCCTTTTGGGCCGCGCCGACCACTTTGCGCGTGCCGTAGAGCGTGCCAAAGCCGGTCCAGGGAAAGATCTGGTACTGTCTTCCAAGTTCCGCGATCACGGACTCGGGAATCATGCCGTCGGCGTCGAGGCGGTCGGCCGGATAGGGTGCGGACATCGCCAGCACACGGTGACGGTTCATCAGATTGATGGCGCCGACAACGCCGGGTAACCGGGAAAGCACCGTGCGGATGCGTTCGACTGCCGGCTCCAGCAGGGCGTCATCGCGCAGGCTGAACAAGCAAACCTTGACGCATTCGGGACGGCGCGCCAGGGCAATGCTCATGCGCGTCACGATGCCGAAACCGCTTTGCGTGAACAAGCCCGCCGAATACGGCCCGAGCCCCCATTTAAAAAGGCGCGCCAAGTCGTCGCCGCCACACTCGCGCAGCGCAGTGCGATAGATGCTGCCGTCGGCCAGCACCGCTTCGAGATCGGAAACCGCGCCAAAGTGATCAACATAGGGCGTCACACCGTAGCCACGCTCCAGCGCATTGCCGACCAGACTGCATTGCGGCCCCGCCCCCGTCACCGGCACCAGAAAAGGATGGCGACCGGCATCGAGAAAATCCGCCAGCATCTGCTGTGTCACCCCCGGCTCAAGTGTCACCACCCCGAGTTCGGCGTCGAAGTCGAGGATGCGGCTCATGCCGCGCAGGTCGATCAGCGCGCAACCGTCGCGCACCGGCAACGCCGTGCCGTATCCCCAGTTGCGCCCGGTGCTGATCGGGTAAACCGGCACGCCGTGACGACCTGCAACACGCATCACCTCCGGCAACAGGGCGCTGTCGCTGACTCTCAGCGCCGCAACCAGGCGTCTTTCCAGGCCGCTGGCATCGGTTCCATAGGCCGTCTGTGCGGCCTGACCGTCGAGCACCTGTTCATGGCCGAGCACGCCACGCCATTCTGAAATCGCCTCGCTCAGACACATTTCCGCACCTCATCACAGAGAGATATCGACATTCGGGTCACAGACTCATTATAGTGACGGCTTGGATGCTGATGGGAAGCCTGCCCTACGCGGGGACGGGCTTACCACCGGGAGGGATTACCTCGTCATGTTCGCCACCGTGGGCCTGGCCCTGCGCAATCTGCGCCGAAATACGCATCGTACACTGGTCGCCGTGCTGACGGTAGCGGCCGGCATTGTGGCGTTTCTGCTTGCCGGCGGGTTCATTCACTGGATATTCCACGACATGCGCGAGGCCACCATCCATTCCCAGCTTGGGCATGTACAGATCGTGCGCCCCGGCTATTTCGACAAAGGCATCGCCGACCCCTATTCTTTCCTGCTACCGGGCCAGGCCGGTGAAAAATCGCTGGTAGAGCAACTCCCCGGTACCGTGAGCGTAGGCGAGCGACTCGCCTTTAGTGGCCTGATCAGCTTCGGCGAAACTAGCATCGGGTTCATCGGCGAAGGAATCGACCCCCCTCGAGAGAAACCGATCAGCAAGCGTGTCACCATAGTCGCCGGGCGCGATCTCGAACGCGCGGACGAAACATCGGTGTTGCTCGGCGAGGGGCTGGCCAACAGCCTCGGCGCCCGCATTGGGGACCGCGTGGTGCTGCTCGCGACGGCAGCCAACGGCGGCGCCAGCGCCGTGGAGGTGACTGTCGTCGGGGCATTCCAGACCATCTACAAGGATTACGACGATCAGGCCCTGCGCCTGCCGCTGGCAGTCGCGCGCAAATTAATGCGGGTGGACGGCGCCACTTGCTGGGTTGTTCTGCTGGACCGGACGGAGGCCACCGATCCAACGGTAAAGGCCATCGCCACCCGGCTGCCGTCCGGTCAGTTTGAACTGGTGCCCTGGCATCAACTGGCGGATTTCTACAACAAGACTGTCACGCTTTTTTCGAAGCAGGTTAACGTCGTCAAGCTGATTATCGGTCTGATCATCGTGTTGACCATTTCCAATACCCAGACCATGAGCGTGCTCGAACGCACCGTGGAAATCGGCACCAGTCTGGCCATCGGGTTGCGGCGCGGGGTCATCATGCGGCTTTTCATCGTCGAGGGCGTACTGATCGGCCTACTCGGTGCGATTATCGGTGTCAGCGTCGGATTTGGCTTGTCAAAGGTCATCTCCGCCGTAGGCATTCCGATGCCGCCGCCGCCCGGCATGGCGCACGGCTATCTGGGCGAGATTCTGGTGGAACCGCAGTTGATGCTTGACGCCGCCCTGATGGGCGTGGTCACCACCCTGCTTGCCTCGCTGTTGCCGGCCTGGAAAGCCAGCCGCATGAACATTGTTGACGCCCTGCGGACCAACACCTGACATGAACCTGCCCAATCGACTCCGCCTCGCCTGGCGCAACGTGTTCCGCCAGAAGACACGCTCCGCCGCGACCCTGGCGGCCATCAGCATCGGCGTTGCCGGGCTGATACTGGTCTCCGGGTTCGTTCAGGACATTTTTGTCCAGCTGGGCGAAGCGATCATCCATTCCCAATCAGGGCACATTCAGGTCAGCAAGGCCGGTTATCGAGAGGGGCGCACGCGTCAGCCGGAAGCCTATCTAATCGACAAACCGGACGAACTGCGCCAGCAAATCGCCAGTCTGCCCGGCGTCGAGCGCGTACTGGAACGCCTCAATTTTACCGGCGCGCTGAACAACGGGCGGCGCGATCTGGGCGTCATCGGCGAAGGCATCGAACCGGATGGCGAAGCGGCGATGGGCACGTATCTGCGTTTCATGGAAGGACGCCCTCTCACCGACAAGGATAGCGATGGCATCGTGGTCGGCCAGGGCGTTGCCAAATCGCTGGGGCTGAAGGTTGGCGACCGTGTCACGCTAGTCATGACGTTGACACAGGGTGCCGTGAATACGCTCGATTTTGAACTGGTTGGTGTTTTTCAGAGCTTTTCCAAGGAATTCGATGCGCGCGCGGTCCGAATTCCTCTTGCCGCCGCCCGCAATCTGATGGATACCCCTGGCGCCCATCTACTGGTCGTGAATCTGGCCCAAACTTCGAGCACCGACGCTACCCTAGCAACCTTGCGCACGAAACTCCCGGCGAGCCAGTACGAACTGGCTGGCTGGAAGAGCCTGTCCGACTTCTACGAGAAAACGGTCGACCTCTACGACCGTCAGTTCGGCGTGCTGCGTCTGATCATTCTGCTGATGGTCCTGCTCAGCGTTGCCAACAGCATCAACATGACCCTGTTCGAGCGAACGCGCGAGTTCGGCACGATGCTGGCGGTGGGAAATCGACCCGGCAACGTCGCGCGCCTGATCATGCTCGAAAGCACAGTCCTGGGCTTGCTCGGCGCACTCGTGGGCGTCGCTCTCGGCTGCCTTGCCGGGCTGGCAATATCGGCCATCGGCATTCCCATGCCGCCCCCGCCCAACGCCAACCTGCCCTTCACCGCCATCATCCGGCTGGTGCCGCAGGAAATTGCCGCTGCGGGCGTAATCGGCTTCGTTGCGACCGTGCTGGCGACCCTGCTACCCGCCCGACGAGCAGCCAAACTCAACATCGTCGATGCCTTGCGGCAAGGAATATAAGCATCTAGCGTTTATTTATGCCTTTGTTTTCAGTTATCATCAACCAGTTTTGACTTGGATCAATAGCAAGTAACGTTCACCGTATCGAGGAGGAACCATGCTGAACACAGTCGCCAAAAGTCTTTTGTCGGTTTCGCGCTGGCTCGTCGCGGGCATCGCGATTGCCACTGCCGCTGGCTGCGCCACCTATCCCGCCGCCCCCACCAGCGCGGCTTCCTCAGAGTACAAGTATCTGATCGGCCCGGGCGACATGCTCAATATCCAGGTCTGGCGCAACCCCGAACTATCCATGGCAGTGCCGGTTCGGCCGGACGGCCGAATCGCCGCGCCACTGGTCGAAGACATGGTCGCCATCGGAAAGGATCCGACAATTTTGGCGCGCGACATCGAGAAGGAACTCGCCAAGTTCATCCGCGACCCGGTAGTCACTGTCATCGTTACCAACTTCGTCGGTCCGTACAGCGAGCAGATTCGCGTCATCGGTGAAGCAGGCAAGCCACAAACCCTGCCGTATCGCCAGAAGATGACCCTGCTGGATGTGATGATCGCGGTCGGCGGACTGACTGATTTTGCCGACGGCAACGGCGCGTCTATCCTGCGCACGGTCGAAGGTGGCAAGCAGTATGGCGTGCGTCTGAAGGATTTGGTCAAGCGAGGCGATGTCTCCGCCAACGTCGATATGCGTCCGGGTGACGTATTAATCATCCCGCAAAGCTGGTTCTGATTGACTGACGCGCCGCCGCAGTTTGCTGCGGCGCGTCGATTTGGGCAACAATCCAATGGAAGAATTGCTACAGCAGGCTGCCACAATCCTCCGATCGATGTGGAAACATCATTGGCTGGGGCTGGCCGTTGCCTGGTTGGTTGCGGTAGTGGCCGCGGGCGTGGTGTTGCGAGTGCCAGACAAGTACGAAGCCTCGGCACGTATCTACGTGGACACGCAATCCATCCTGAAACCTCTGATGTCTGGTCTTGCCATTCAGCCCAACGTTGATCAGCAAATATCGATGTTGAGCCGAACGCTGATCAGTCGACCCAATATCGAGAAGCTGATTCGTATGGCCGACCTCGACCTGGGTAGCAAGAACAAGACGGATACCGAGGAACTTGTCGATCATTTGAGCAAGGCGCTCCAGATCAAAAGTACGGGACGCGACAATCTCTACACCTTGTCATACCGCGATCCGCAGCCCGAAAAAGCAAAGAGGGTTGTGCAGTCGCTGGTTTCCATCTTCGTTGAATCCAGCCTCGGAGATAGCCGCAAAGATTCGGATTCGGCACGCAAATTCATCACTGAGCAGATCAAAAACTATGAAGAGAAGTTGCGGGAAGCCGAAAATCGTTTGAAGGAATTCAAGCTTCGAAACGTTGAACACCAGTTGGAAGACGGTAAGGGCGGCCCGATCGGACGTTTCGGCGAGGTCTCGGCGCAATTGAATCAGGCGCGTCTCGAACTGCGCGAGGCCGAGAACGCCCGTGAGGCGCTCAAGAAGCAGGTGCTGGGTGAAAACCGCCCCGATCGGGCAGAGCAGGATGCCACCAGTGTCTCCATGCCAGAGTTGGACGGCCGCATCGACGCTCAAAAACGCAATCTCGACACGCTTCGCCAGAAATACACTGATGAGCATCCCGATGTTGTTGGCGCAAAGCGCGCTATTCGGGAACTTGAGGATCAGAAAAAGCGCGAAGTCCAGGAAATGCGCAAGGCTGCTGCCAACAACCCATCGCTGCTGGTCAGCGGCAGTAGCGCCGCCAGTCAGGAACTCCGTCGCGCCATGGCTTCCGCCGAAGCTCAAGTCGCCGCTCTCAGGGCGCGCGTCGGCGAGTACGAAGCGCGCTACGGCCGGGTGAAGGAAATGATGAAGAGCGCGCCGCAACTGGAGGCTGAATTTGCTCAGCTTAACCGCGACTACAGCGTGCATAAGAAGAACTATGAAGACCTGGTTGCTCGGCGTGAATCCGCGGCACTTTCGAGTGAACTCGAGTCGGTAGCCGGCGTCGCCGATTTCCGCCTGATCGACCCCCCCCGTGTGGCTCCAGAACCGGTCGCACCCAACCGCTTGTTGCTGCTACCGCTCGCGTTGGCCGCCGCGTTGGCCGCGGGTCTTGCCGCGTGTTTCGTCGCCAGCCAGGTGCGCCCGGTATTCATGGATTCGCGCACACTCCGTGAAGTGACGGGGTTGCCGCTATTGGGGACAATCTCGTTGGCCAGTGCCCATTCACGCATACGTGAAAGTTCCGGGTTCAAGCGCTTCATGCTGGGCCTGGGCAGCCTGATCGGCCTTTTCGCCATTGGCATGATCGTTCTGGCCATTCGTTCCGGACAAGGAGCCTGACGTGAGTAGCCTCATCGAACAAGCGGCCAAACGTCTGGAGCAGTTGAAACAGGCTGGCGTTGAACTGCCCGACACCGACAGCGTACCCGCACCCCCACCCGCGGACACGCCTTTGAACACTCCTGCTGAGACGCCCGATACCGTCGCCAGGCCCGCCGAGATGCTTTCGCCCTCCGAGCCTGCGGCGCCATCAAGCCTGACAACATCCCGCCGCGTCACCCTCGACCTCGACGCCATCGCAGCCGCCGGCTACTGCACGCCGACCGCTGCACGCACACCGATTGCCGATGAATTCCGGGTGATCAAGCGTCCGTTGATCAGCAATGCCATGGGCAAAGGTGCCAGTCCGATCCGCAATGGCAATCTAATCCTGGTCACCAGCGCCCTCTCCGGCGAAGGCAAGAGTTTCACCGCCATCAATCTGGCCATGAGTATCGCGGCAGAACTCGACAATACGGTCATGCTCGTAGACGCCGACGTGGCCCGCCCTTCGGTGCTCAACATTCTTGGGCTCCCGCCAGCACCCGGCTTGCTCGACTTGCTCGACAACGACTCGGTCGATCTCTCGCAGGTGCTGCTCAAGACCAACGTCGAAAAACTCAGTATTCTTCCCAGCGGTACAAAGCAGGAACGCGCCACGGAACTATTGGCCAGTGAAGCCATGGCCCGCCTGCTTGACGACATGGCGCACCGCTATTCCGATCGCATTATCATCTTCGATTCTCCGCCGTTGTTGTTGACCACGGAAGCCCGAGTACTTGCTTCGCACATGGGCCAGATCGTGATGGTCGTCAAAGCCGAACAGACACTGCAAGCCGACGTCAAGCACGCACTAACCACGATTGAGTCGTGCCCTGTCAAAATGGTGATGCTGAACCAGGCACGCAGTGGCAAACGTGGCGGCTACGGCTACGGCTACGGCTATGGTTACGGTTATGGAGAAAAATCTTGACCGACCGAAAAATCCCCCGCCTCTCCACGCTCGCCAGCTTTTTGCTGGGCGCCCTCCCTTTTCTTTCCATTTCGGGCGCACTTGCCCAAAGCATCCCCGCCTCTCCAAGTAAATCGCTCGACTCGGGAGACACCGGAAGGATGGAGAACCGGCGCGACAGCGCAACCGGCGCAGCAGAATCCACTGAGGATGGTAGGACCGGCAAACGGGAATGGCAGCTCACTCCCCGCCTCAGCCTGACCGAAACCTATACCGACAACGTTTTGCTCAAGAACACCGACCGGCATTCCGACTGGGTCACAGACCTTAGTCCCGGCTTACGCATCAGCGGTGAAAGCAAACGCTTACAGGCCTATTTCGATTATTCGTTGCGCGAGCTGATCTACGCCAACAATTCCCGTGGTCACCAAACCCAAAACTCGCTCAACACCTTCGGCAAGCTCGAAGCTGTCGACCGCCTCCTTTTCGTCGATTTCTCGGGCACCATTGCCCAGCAAACAATTTCCGCATTCGGCGTGCCATCGCCCAGTGCCGCCTATATCAATTCCAATCTGACCGAGACATCGACCCTGCGCGTCTCACCCTACCTGAAGGGTCGCCTGGGCAGTATCGCCGATTACGAGTTACGGTACGCGGCCACACAATTGCACACGGACTCAAGTCGCATCTCAGACACCAATCTGCAAGCATGGAATGCCCGCCTCGGCGGCACCACGACACTGGCCTGGTTAGCCTGGTCGGTGGATGGCGATTGGCAGACCGCCAATTACAGCGCCGGGCGACAGAGCGAATCGAGCCAGATCAGCGGCCGACTGACCTGGCAAGTTGACGACACCCTGCGTCTTTCTGCCATTGCAGGCAGAGAAGAAAACAACTTCCGCACGCTTAACAAGGAAAGCAAGGACAACTACGGTCTGGGACTCGACTGGACACCCACGCCACGCACAAAACTCTCGGCGGAAGGCGTCAAACGCTTTTTCGGCACCGGGCATCACATCAGCTTCGAGCATCGCACGCCGCGCACGATCACGCAGATCATGTCGAGTCGTGACGTCACGGCGAACACAACTGGCAGCAACGCCGGCGGCAGTGTCGGCAACATCTATGACATGCTGTTTAACCAGATGGCCTCGTTCGAGCCTGATCCCGTCAAGCGCGCGACCCTGGTCACCGCATTTCTGGAAGCCAACAACATCGCGCCAAATGCGGTCGTTACCAGCGGCTTCATCAACTCCGGGCCCACCTTGCAACGCCTGAACAACGCCAGTTTCGCTCTGCTTGGCGCACGCAACACACTAACCTTCATCTTTTCGCAAGGCGACACCCAGCGTCTGGGTCTGCTCGCCGCAGCCGGCGAAGATCTGGCTACAGCGCGCGCCGTTCGTCAGCGCGGATTCAATGTCACCCTCGTTCATGATCTGACACCGTTGACGCATCTGAACCTACTCGGTACCCAACAGCACAACACGAGCACGGGACTTTCGCTGGAGACCACCACTCGGATACTGACCGCCACGATCAGTAGCAAACTGGGCGCGCACACCTCCGCCTCTCTAGGCGCGCGGCGCTCACTATTCCAGAGCCCGACCGCACCCTACAGTGAAACGGCCATCATCGGCACTTTGAACCTGCAGTACTGATCCATGTACGAATCGTTCTATGGTCTGAAAAGCAAACCGTTTCAGCTCAACCCCGATCCCAGCTTCTATTTCGGAAGCAAGCAGCATCGGCGGGCGATGGCCTATCTCGAATATGGTTTGCATCAAAACGAAGGATTCATTGTCATCACCGGCGAAATCGGTGCCGGCAAGACCACCATTGTCCGCGGTCTGCTCGAGAACCTGAATCCCAAGAAAGTCGTCGCCGCGCATCTGGTCAGCACCCAGCTCGATGCCGAAGACACACTCCGCCTGGTCAGCGCGGCGTTCGGCCTGCGCAGCAAGGACGCTTCCAAATCCGACATCCTGATGACCCTGGAAGCTTTTCTCACCGATCAGGTCGTCAAGGGCAAGCGCTGTCTGCTGATTGTGGACGAGGCCCAGAATCTCACGCCGCGAGCGGTCGAGGAACTGCGCATGTTGTCCAATTTTCAGTATGGCAGCCACGCCATCCTGCAAAGCTTTCTGATCGGCCAACCCGAATTCCGCCACATCCTGCAAAGCCCGCACATGCAGCAACTGCGCCAGCGGGTGATCGCCTCCTGCCACATCGGACCGCTCGACAAGGAAGACACCCAAGCCTATATCGAGCACCGCCTGAAATGTGCAGGTGCTGCGGTTGGGCAATCGTTGTTCGCGCGAGAAGCCTTTGAGGTTATCCACGAATATTCGGGTGGCGTGCCGCGGCGCATCAACACCATGTGCGACCGCTTGCTGCTTTTGGGTTTTCTGGGCGTCAAAAAGCCGCTGACCGGCGACGACGCCCGAGAAGTGGCGAAAGAGCTGTTCGAGGAGACCGGCACGCCGCCAGGCACCCCCCTCCCTGGCGTCGCCGCGCCTGCGGCCATGCCCTCGCCCGAAATGGGTTTGTCACGCGGTGCTGCCAAACTGGCAGGCGACGGTGAACTCGCCGGGCTGGAACTTGACCCGGCATTGGCGGATCAGATGTCCAGAATGCTGCAAGGCGTGCAGGGCGAACAATTCGCCCTGCGCCTGCAAAGGCTGGAACAGCTCATGCTCCGGCTCGAGCGCATCAACTCGACCACCCTTCAACTGCTCCAGCAACTTGTAGCATCGGCTCGCAAGGCCGAGCCGGAAAAGAAATGAATGAAGCTGTCTGGCCAGAGGGACTCGGCCCCGTCATCTGTGTAGTGGGAGCCCGCCCGAATTTCATGAAGATGGCGCCCATCTTGCGCGCCTTCTCCAACGCGCGCCCAGTGATTCCCAGCGTGCTTGTACATACCGGCCAGCATTACGACGAAGACATGAGCCGGCAGTTTTTCGACGATTTAAAATTGCCTACACCAGATATCAATCTCGATGTCGGCTCCGGCACCCATGCCGCGCAAACCGCCGAGGTCATGCGCCGCTTCGAACCCGTGCTGGATGCACGCCAAGCGGCAGGCGTACTGGTGGTCGGCGATGTCAATTCGACATTGGCATGTAGCTTGGTGGCAGTCAAAAAAGGCATCCCCGTCGCGCATGTCGAAGCCGGGCTGCGCAGCGGTGACCGCTCGATGCCGGAGGAAATCAACCGCATCATCACTGACCAGATCGCGGACCTGCTCTACACCACCGAAAGCAGTGCGGCAGAACACCTCACTCATGAGGGCATTCCCGGCGAACGCATCCGTTTTGTCGGCAACGTGATGATCGATTCATTGCTCGCCCACATCGAGCGGGCGCACCCCGCTGCGGAGACCCTGGCAAGCGCCGGCGCCGACCCCCGCGTCCTCGAGGGTCCGCACGGGTACGCGGTCGTGACCCTGCACCGCCCCTCCAACGTCGACCGGCGTGAATTGCTGGCATCGCTGCTGACCACCTTGAACGAGGTTTCGACCCGGCTACCCCTGGTATTCGCCTTGCACCCGCGCACACGTGCCCAGATTTCGCGTTTCGAACTGGGCCACCTGATCGACCCGGCGCGTATGGTCATGCTGCCGCCCCAGGGCTACCTGGAAATGCTCGGCCTCATGAAACACGCCACGACAGTGCTCACCGATTCCGGCGGTTTGCAGGAAGAAACCACCGCGCTCGGCGTGCCCTGCCTGACTCTGCGCGATAACACGGAACGCCCGATCACCGTGGAGCAGGGCACCAATACGCTGGTGGGCAACGACCATCAGGCGATCCTCGCCGGCATTGACGATATTCTCGCGGCGGGCGGCAAGCGCGGCCGCGTGCCGCCGCTATGGGATGGTCACGCCGCGGAACGCATCGCCGCCAACCTGAGCGCCTGGCTACTCGCCCGGCATTCGCGCCACCACTGACCGGAGCGGAATCATGCCCACGGCGCCGATCACCAACGCCCTGACTATCGACGTCGAGGACTATTTTCAGGTCTCCGCGTTCGCGCCCTACATCGCCCGCAGCGAATGGGAAAGCCGGGAATGCCGGGTGGAAGCGAATGTCGACCGCATTCTCGAGATGCTCGACCGGCATGGAGTCCACGCCACCTTCTTTACGCTGGGCTGGATCGCGGAACGACACCCGCAGGTGGTCCGGCGCATCGTCGAAGGCGGGCATGAGCTGGCCAGCCATGGCTACGGTCATGAGCGCGCCAGCGATCAGGACGCCAACGCTTTCTACGCCGACATCCACCTCGCCAAGCTGCTGCTGGAGGACATCGGCGGCGTCGCCATCAGCGGCTATCGCGCGCCCAGTTTTTCCATCGGCGCAGGCAACCCCTGGGCTTTCGATTGCCTTGAAAAAGCGGGTTACCGCTACAGTTCCAGCGTCTACCCGATCCGCCACGATCACTACGGCATGCCCGATGCCCCGCGCTTCGCGTACTGGGTTCGCAACACGCTGGTCGAAGTCCCCGTCACTACGGCGCGTCTGGGCGGTCGCAACCTACCCGCAAGCGGTGGAGGCTATTTCCGCCTGCTACCCTATCGTGCCTCGCGCTGGCTGTTGCGTCGGGTCAATGAACATGACAAGGAGTCAGCCGTCTTCTATTTCCACCCTTGGGAAATCGACCCCGATCAACCGCGCGTTGCGGGCATCAACGCCAAGTCCCGCTTCCGCCACTACCTCAACCTTTCCCGCATGGCAGCCCGACTGGAGCGCCTGCTTGGCGATTTTCGCTGGGACCGCATGGATCGTGTCTTCATCGGCGGTGCGCACGCTTCCGCGCCGGAAAAAACCCCATGTTGAGCCTGCACCATCTCGCGCCCAACGATGCCGCAAACGCGGGCCGCTGGAATGCCTTTGTCCAGTCTGCCCCGCAGGCCACTTTCTTCCACCGTGCGGAATGGCGGACGATCATGCTCGACGTCTTCCGGCACCGCGCCTATTTCCTTTACGCCGAACGCGACCATGACATCGTCGGTATCTTGCCGCTGGCCGAGGTCAACAGCCGCCTCTTCGGACACGCCCTCACGTCGCTACCTTTCGCCGTCTATGGCGGCGTGGTGGCGGTAGACGAAGAAGCCGCCTCCGCGCTGGAGGCAGAAGCCGAACGCATTGGCCGCGAGTGCGGCGCCGAACACCTGGAGCTTCGCCACCTTGTGCCCCGACATGCCGACTGGCCGCGACAAGACCTCTACGTCACCTTTCGCAAGGCCATTCTTCCGGAAGAAGAGGCCAACATGCTCGCCATTCCCCGCAAGCAGCGCGCGATGGTGCGCAAGGGTATCCAGAACGGCTTGATCGGCGAAATCGGCCAGGATGTCGAGACGTTCTTCGCGCTCTATGCCGACAACGTCCACCGACACGGCACGCCGGCGCTGCCGAAAGCCTACTTTGCCGCACTCTGCGCCCTGTTCGGCGACGCGGTCGACATCCTGATTGTGCGCACACCGCAAGGCGAGGCGATCAGCGGCGTCCTCAGTTTCTATTTCCGCGACGAAGTGCTGCCGTACTATGCGGGCGACGCCGAAAGCGCCCGCCAGCTTGCGGGCAATGACTTCAAGTACTGGGAACTGATGCGCCGCGCCTGCCGGCGCGGCTTCAAGGTTTTCGATTACGGGCGCAGCAAGAAAGGGACCGGCTCCTACTCCTTTAAGAAAAACTGGGGCTTTGAACCCGCCGACCTACATTACGAATACCGCCTCTTCAAACGTGATTCGATCCCGCAGAACAACCCGGCCAACGCGAAATTCCGCCTCTTCATCGCCCTTTGGCGAAAAATGCCCCTGGCGCTGGCCAATCGCCTGGGGCCTCACATCGTGCGCAACCTGGGCTGACCCATGAGCGATCTCCTTTACCTGGTGCACCGGCTTCCCTACCCGCCCAACAAGGGTGACAAGGTGCGCTCGTTCAACCTGCTGAAACACCTCGCCGCTCGCCATCGCATATTTCTCGCCACCTTTGTCGACGACCCCGACGACGAGCAATACCTCGACCAAGTGCGCCGCTACTGCGCCGATGTCTGCGCGCTCCGCCTCGACCCGCGCTGGGCCAAGCTACGCAGCCTGAACGGCCTGCTCGGCGACGAAGCGCTGACGTTGCGCTACTACCGCGATGCCCGCCTCGCGCACTGGGTCGAACGCATGCTGGAGCATCACCCGATCGAAGCCGCAATTGTCTTTTCCTCGGCCATGGCCCAATACGTCGAGAGCGTGCCGCGCCTGCCGCTGCTGGTTGATTTTGTCGATGTCGATTCGGCCAAATGGACGCAATACGCGCCCAACCACCGTTGGCCGATGTCGTGGATCTACCGCCGCGAGGGAAAAAAGCTGCTGGCCTACGAACGCGAGCTGGCGCTGCGGGCCGATCGCGCCTTTTTCGTCACCGACAACGAAACTGAACTGTTCCGCAAACTGGCGCCCGAATGCGCTATTCGCACCGAAACCATGGGCAACGGCGTCGATGCCGAATTCTTCACGCCCGATCCGGCGCGCGCCTCACCTTTCGACGCCGGGGACACCCCCATCGTTTTCACCGGCGCTATGGATTACTGGCCCAATATCGATGCCGTTCGCTGGTTTGTCGAAGCCATGCTGCCCACCCTGCTCGAAAGACATCCGGCACTGCGCTTCTACATCGTCGGCCGCAGCCCTTCGCCCGAAGTGCTGGCATTGGCGGGAGAAAAGGTGGTTGTCACCGGTACGGTGCCGGATGTGCGGCCCTACCTGCAGCACGCCGCTGTTGTCGTCGCACCGCTGCGAGTCGCCCGCGGTCTCCAGAACAAGATTCTGGAAGCCATGGCCATGGCCCGCCCGGTGGTTGCCGCCGCCTCGTGCGTGGCCGCGATACAGACCACGCCCGGCGAAGACATCGTGCCCGCCGAAGAACCGGCGGCCTATATCACCGCCATCGGCGATCTACTCGAATCTCCCGCCCGCGCCGCCGACATGGGCGCCGCCGGCCGCCGTTGCGTGCTCGCCCGCTATAGCTGGGAAGCGCACATGGGCGTCATCGACCGCTATCTGGATCCCGCCACCCGCAACCGGGAGGCGACATCATGACGCTCGCCCCGGCCTGGCGGCGCGCCCTGCCCCCCCTGTTGATTCTGCTCACCTGGGTACTGTTCTGGTATCGCGACACCTTCGTCGCCATGGTCACGATCTGGGCGCGTTCTGACACCTTTACTCACGGCTTTATCGTTCCCCCCATTTCGCTCTGGCTGATCTGGCGCCAACGCGCCGTGCTCGCTGAAATGGCGCCGCGCCCCTGCTGGGCCATGGCACTGCTACTCCCCCTGCTCGGGTTAGGCTGGTTGCTCGGCGAGCTCGCCGCCATCAACGCGCTGACGCAGTTTGCCGCCACACTGTCGCTGATCGCCGTGGTGGTCATGATCTGCGGCTGGGCCGTTTCGAGGCGAATCGCCTTTCCACTCGCTTTTCTGCTTCTGGCGGTACCCTTCGGCGATTTCATGATGCCAACCCTGATGGACTGGACCGCCAAGTTCACCGTGCTGGGCCTGCGTCTCACGGGCATACCCGTGTATCAGGAAGGTCTCCAGTTCGTCATCCCCTCGGGCAGTTGGTCGGTCGTGCAGGCATGCAGCGGCGTGCGCTACCTGATTGCCTCGTTGACCGTCGGCGTCCTCTTTGCCTATCTTAACTATCATTCGCTCAAGCGCCGTCTCATCTTCGTCGCCGTCTCGCTGGCGGTACCGATTGTCGCCAACTGGATGCGCGCCTACATCATCGTCATGCTCGGCCACGTCTCCGGCAACAAGCTGGCGACTGGCGTCGACCACCTGATCTACGGATGGCTGTTCTTCGGCGTCGTTATCATGCTGATGTTCGTCATCGGCGCGCGCTGGGCTGAAACGGACCCTCCGGCCACCATGTCCACTGCGCCAGTCAGCCTCACGGCGAAGGGCGGCGCGCTCTGGCCCGCCACGTTGCTGGCCGCATTGCTGGCCGCATTGCCGCCGCTGGCAGAAACGCTGATCGAGCGGAGCGAATCGACAGTGCCGCCGATGCTGCTCATCAGCCCGAACGAAGCGGCCGCCGGCTGGACGATGCAGAACGATCTGCCCACCGATTGGCGGCCGGCCTTCCAAAATCCCTCCGCCGAAATGCAAGCGGCCTGGGGCAAGAACGGACAGATTGTGGGCGTGTACATTGGCTATTACCGGCACCAAAATTACGAGCGCAAACTGGTGAGTTCCGAGAACATGCTGGTCAGGTACCAGGATCGTGCCTGGGCGCAGGTCGCCAGCGGTCGCACCGAAGCCGACTTCCTGATGCCCGCCCAGTCACTGCGCCGCGCCGAGTTGCGCGGGGCCGGCGTCGATGCCTCGAACGATATCCACCGTTTGGTTGCTTGGCAAACCTACTGGGTCGCCGGTCGGCTAACCACCAGCGAGGCCGTCGCCAAGGCCTTGACCGCCGTCTCGCGCCTGTTCGGACAAGGCGACGACGGCGCTGTGGTCGTTCTCTACGCCCCGCTGACAACGGGGGGCGAAAAGGCGTTGCGGGATTTTGCCCGTGACAACGGTGCATTGATCGCCGCGACCTTGCAACACACTCGGGAGATTCGCTAGTCATGTGCGGCATCGCCGGCCTTTTCGATACCCGCGGGGCACGCGACTTTCCGCGTGATCTGCTCACCCGCATCAACGACATCCAGTCGCACCGCGGCCCCGATGAAGCCGGCCTGCATCTGGAGCCCGGCGTCGCCCTGGGTCACCGCCGCCTGTCGATCATCGATCTCTCGACCGGCCAGCAACCACTCTTCAACGAAGATGGATCGGTCGCGGTGGTCTTCAACGGCGAGATCTACAACTACCTTGATCTGGTGTCGGAATTACAAGCGCTCGGGCATGTTTTTCGCACCCGCAGCGACACCGAAGTCATTGTCCACGCCTGGGAAGCGTGGGGCGAGGATTGCGTCAAGCGTTTCCGCGGCATGTTCGCATTCGCGCTATGGGATCGCAACCGCCGCCAGCTCTTCCTGGCGCGCGACCGCATGGGCGTCAAGCCGCTGTTTTATGCGCTGCTGCCGGACGGCACGCTGGTATTCGGCTCCGAACTCAAGGTGCTGACGGCCCACCCGGGCTTCGTCAAGGCCATCGATCCGCTCGCGATCGAGGAATTCTTTACCTTGGGTTATGTGGCCGATCCCCGCTGCATCTATCGCACTGCTCTCAAGCTTCCGTCGGCACATACCCTGACGTTCACGCAGGGCAGTTCGACCCTGCCGGCGCCCAAAGCCTACTGGGACGTGCATTTCAGTCTCAACAACCGGATCGGCGCCGACGACGCCGCCGCCGAGCTGCTCGGTCGCCTCGATGAATCGATCCGTCTGCGCCTGATGTCGGAAGTTCCACTCGGCGCCTTTCTCTCCGGCGGGGTCGACTCCTCGGCTGTGGTCGCCAGCATGGCCGGCTTGTCGAACGGGCCGGTACGTACCTGCGCCATCGGTTTCGACGATCCTCGCTTCAATGAATCCGCCTATGCCGCCGAAGTTGCAGCGCGTTACCGCACCGATCACCACCTCGACATCGTCAAGAGCGACGATTTCGATCTCATCGACACACTCGCGTGGTTGTACGACGAACCGTTTGCAGACAGTTCGGCAATTCCCACCTACCGGGTTTGCCAACTTGCCCGCCAGCACGTCACCGTGGCCCTCTCGGGCGATGGTGGTGACGAGAGTTTTGGCGGCTATCGGCGCTATCGCCTGCATCTGGCCGAGGAAAGCGCCCGCCGCCTGTTGCCGCTAGGACTGCGGCGCCCCCTTTTCGGCGCGCTAGGCCGGGTGTTTCCCAAGGCCGACTGGGCACCCCGTGTCTTTCGCGCCAAGACAACCTTGCAGGCGCTTGCCCTCGACCCAGTGGCCGCCTACCTGCACAGTATGTCGCTGCTGCGCGAGGACGAACGATCGCGGCTCTTTTCGACGCAATTCAAGCAGCAGTTGGGCGACTACAGCGCCGCCGAAATCTTCCGCCAGCACGCGACCGCCGCGCGTACCGACGATCCGCTGGCGTTGATCCAGTATCTGGATTACAAGACTTGGTTGGTCGGCGACATCAACACCAAGGTCGACCGCGCCAGCATGGCTCATTCGCTGGAAGTGCGCGAGCCGCTGATGGATCACGAATTGATCGAGTGGCTGGCCACCCTGCCTTCCGACCTCAAGGTGCGCGGCCAGAGCGGCAAATGGTTGCTCAAGAAAGCCAACGAATCGCGTCTCTCCGACGCCATCCTGCACCGGCCCAAAATGGGATTCTCTGCCCCCCTGGCCCGCTGGCTGCGAGGACCGCTGGCAGAACGCACGCGTGCCGCCGTACTTGGCCCGCGTCTGGCGGCAACCGGGTGGTTCGACGTCGCCACTTTGCAGCACCTCGTCGAAGCGCATCAATCGGGTCGTCGCGATTACAGCGCACCCCTATGGTGTCTGCTGACGTTCGATGCCTTTCTCGCCAATGCGGGCCTGCATGCGTGACCGGCGACGCATTGTTCATCTGGTTTACAGTTTCGGCCTCGGCGGGCTGGAGAACGTCATCGTCCAGCTTATCAACCGTCTACCGGCCGAGCGCTACGAACATATCGTCCTGTCCCTGACAACCATCGGCGAATCCGCCCGACGCATCGAACGACCAGATGTGCGTTTCATCGCCCTGGAGAAGCCCGCCGGTCATGCCGTTCCGTTGTACCCGCGATTGTTTCGCCTGTTGCGCGAGCTGAATCCCGATGTTCTGCATAGCTGCAATCTGGCCGCGCTTGAGATTGTGCCGATCGCCTGGCTAGCCGGCGTGCCCCGGCGCGTGCACGCCGAACATGGCTGGGACGCACACGACCCGGACGGCAGCAACCCGCGCTATCGCCGACTGCGCCGCCTGTATCGCCCCTTCGTCAGCCACTACATCAGTGTGTCGCAAGACTTGCACGACTATCTGGCAACAGCGGTGCGCGTGCCGCCCGAGCATCGGACGCTGATCCCGAACGGTGTCGACACTGCCCGGTTCGCGCCCGTCACCACCAGGCCGCCCCCGGAGGGATGTCCCTTCGAGCCGGGCAAACACTGGCTGATTGGCACGGTCGGCCGCCTGCAAACCGTCAAGAATCAGCCTTTGCTGGCGCGAGCCTTTGTCCGGCTACTCGAAAAATACCCGTCGTGCCGCGACCGTGTACGCCTGGCGATCGTCGGCGAGGGCCCCTTGCGCGGCGAGATCGAAACCATCCTGCGCAATGCGGGAGCACTGTCGCTGGCATGGCTCCCGGGTGGACGACAAGACGTACCCGATTGCCTGGGAAGTTTCGATGTCTTCGTGCTGCCTTCGCAAGCCGAAGGCACCTCCTGCACCTTGCAAGAAGCCATGGCCTGCGCGCTACCGGTGGTCGCCACTGCGGTCGGCGGTACGCCGAATCTGGTAAACAACGGAGTCACCGGAACCCTGGTTCCCTCGGATGATGTCGAAGCCTTGACCGACGCCCTCTGGGCGCTCTACGCCACGCCAGAACAGGCGACCAGCTTCGGGTGGGCAGGACGCGCGCGCGCCGAGCGCGATTTCGGCATCGACGCCATGCTCGCGTGCTACCGCACCCTTTTCGACCCCGACGGGTCGGGAGTACGTTCATGAAACGTCTGTCCGCTTTCTGTCTGATCTTACTGTGCACCTACCCCGCGTGGGCCGAATTGCCGACCTCCTCCAGCTATATCGGCGAAATTCGGCGAGGGGACGACGGCCGCCTACAAGTCGCTCCGGAAAGTCCTGCCAACGCCACCGAGCCGGCCGCCAAGGCACCTGACCGGTCTGGCACGCTCGCCAACACACCGCGTGATCACACGGTCACAAAGCCGGAATCCGCACCAGTCACACGACCTGCCACAAAGCCGGCCCCACCCCCCCCCGAGCGCGGCCCGGCGGGGGCGCCCCCGCCTTACCTGCGCAGAAGGCGCCATCACCTGCGTAGAGGCCCTGTCCAACGGCAAGGCGACGCAAAAACAAATTCCATTAACGTTCGGCCAAGCCTTTCGACCGGGTGATGTACCCAAAGGGCAGATACTGGTAGCCCGCGACGGCAACACGGCCATTCCGCTGCAAATCGATGAAACGGCAACCCATTCCGACGGCTCACTCCGCTTTGCAGTTCTCAGTCTCACGCTGCCGCATCTGGCTACGGGGGAACGACGCACTGTCAGCTTCTTCCGGCAATCCGGCGCGGGCTACGCCACTGCCAACGCCGCCGGACGCCCCGAACTGCCGGAACTGAACTTCTCGGTTCGTCTATATTCGACGCAAGTCACGCAAATTGGCTTTGGCCATCGCAATGGCACCCGCGACGGCCCGGGTTTCGAGGTCGGAGAGCGGATCACACTTAACGTGCATGCCGATTCGGGGCCACCCGAAACCTTCACTCACACTGTGGCGCCGGATCAAGCCGGCAACCAGGTGGGCGCATTGACCAAACTTGCCGACGCTTTCGCCAAACGAATCAATGAAGAAAGCCGTCGTTTCCGAGCCGACCGGATCGGGCAGGCCGGCGGGTACGAAAAACTCTGGCTCTCCACCCAGCAACCCGACGGTGGTGCTTTCCGCCTCCAGATACCGCCGCAAATTGCCAACCGGATCGGAGTAGCAACGCTGCGACCTTACCAACCCCCCCGGCAATTTTCCGGCAACACTTTGTCCGCATTCGAGCAAGCCTGGCAACGTGGCGTGCGGGCGCGCCTGAACGGTCCTGTCGCCAGGGAATACGCATTCGCCATCCCCCTTGTCGAACGTGCCGGAGGCAAGCCGCATCCACAACTGGTGGCGCGCTTGCACAGTCGCATTTACACCAACCACGCGGTACGTACCGACATCGTCCTGGAAAACAACTGGGCATACGAACCCGGCCCCGGCAATCTCGACTACGACCTCAGTATCACCCATCAGGGCAAGGAAGTGCTGACGCAAGCACGTTTCGTGCATTACCACCACGCCCGCTGGCATCGCGTAATCTGGACAGGTAGCCCCGCTCCCGAGGTCGCGTTGCGGCACCATATGCCGTACTTTCTGGCTTCAAAGGCGGTCTGGAATTACGATCTGAATCTGCCCATCAACGATACCGCGCTGGACAACGAGACGCGCTCGCTAAGCAAGGCCGACACCGGACCAATGGGCAACGCGCTGCTCACGCATGAATTTGGCACCACCGGTGGGCGTGCCGAAATCGGGCCTTTGCCCCGGTGGGCGGCGTTGTATCTGATCACTCAGGACCCGCGTCCGCTGAAGAGCATGCTTGCCAATGCCGATGCAGCTGCCGCCGTCCCGATCCACTACCGCGATGCCGCCACCGATTTGCCGGTCAGCCTGGAACGCCATCCCGGCATGGCGGCCCGAGCCGATTGGGCCGATTCGCGCGATCGCTTTCCGCCGGTCTCATATGGCGAAACGCCCTGGCGCCCCGACATTTCGCACCAAGGATCGTTCGCTTACCTGCCTTATCTGCTCACCGGCGATCTGTTCTATCTCGAGGAGATGCAATTCTGGGCCGCATACAATGTCATAGCCATTCCACCCGCTCGCCGCAACTATGCTGATGGCCTGCTGGTGGTCGAACAGATTCGCGGTCAGGCCTGGGGGCTGCGCTCGCTGGGCCAGGCCGCTTGGGCAACCCCCGATCAGCATCCGCTCAAGCCCTACTTCCAGCAACGCTTGCGTAACAACCTGGCGTGGTACGTTGATCGCTATACCTCCGGCAAACACAGCGACATTTCACCGCTGGGCTGCATTATTCAGGGCGATCACCCGGACATCACCGCGCCGTGGCAAAACGACTTTGTCATGCTCGTCATGGCACAACTGGCCGATCAGGGCGAACCGCTGGCGGCACGTTACCTATCTTGGCTCGGGCGCTGCACGGTTGGGCGCTGGACGGCAGAGAGCGAAGGTTTCTGCCGTTTCAAGGCGGCTGCCTATTGGCCCGCCATTCGCGATCAGGGCCGCTTGCTGGGGACCTGGGGCGAAGTCTTCCGCAAAAACTGGCCGGACATTAAAACCTGCCAACCCGCTCAGCCTCTCGACGGCTATCCTGGCTCACCATCCGGTTACGTCGCTTATGCTCGTGCCATGCTGGCCGTAGCACGCGACCACGGTCTTACCGGGGCCGCCAGTGCTCTGGAGTGGCTGGACAAGACTACGCCGGAGACCCTGCGCGCCATGAGCAACGATCCGACCTGGGCCATCGTTCCTCGCCAGGAAAAAACACCATGAAAATTCTGTACCACCACCGTACCGCCTCGAAAGATGGCCAGGCCGTACATATCGAGGAAATGATCGCCGCCCTGCGCGCAGACGGCCATGAGGTGCGGGTGGTCGCACCCACGGTCGGCGAAGAAGGCGAAATGGGCACCAAGGTCAATTGGGTGCACCGTCTGAAAGCCCTGCTGCCACGCGCTTTATACGAATTGCTTGAACTCGCCTATTCGCTGCTCGCCTACCGTAACCTGTTGCAGGCCGCTCACGAGTTTCGACCGGATTTCATTTACGAGCGCTACAACCTCTATCTGTTGTCGGGCGCGCTACTACGCGGCAAACTGGGCATTCCACTGCTCCTGGAAGTCAATTCACCGCTGGTTTTCGAACGTTCTACCCACAGCGGCGGCCTGGCTTTGCCTAGCCTGGCGCGTTGGGCAGAGGGTCGCGTCTGGCGCGCTGCAGATTTCGTCTTGCCGGTCACACACGTGCTGGCTGGTCACGTTCGGGCATACGGTGTTCCCGACGCCCGCATCGCGGTGATCCCCAACGGCATCAATCTCGCTCACTTCGCCGATGCCCCGAATCAGGCAGAGGCCAAGCGCGCGCTCGGCCTGGAAGATCGCCTGGTGCTGGGATTCACCGGATTCGTGCGAGATTGGCACGGCGTTGATCGCATCATCGACTGGATGGCCGGTCCCGACGCACCGGCGCATACCTGTCTGTTCATTGTCGGCGACGGGCCGGTGCGCCCAGACCTCGAAGCCCAGGCCGAGAGGTTGGGTCTTGGCGGGCGAGTCACGTTCACCGGTGTTGTCGACCGTGACCGAGTACCGGCATTGGTGGCCGCTTTCGATGTAGCGTTGCAACCCGCGGTCACGGCCTATGCGTCACCACTTAAATTGATGGAATACCTGGCGCTCGGCAAAGCCATCGTCGCGCCGGCCACTCCCAATCTTCAGGAAGTGCTGGACGATGGTCGCAACGCGTTACTTTTTGATGAACGGGTACCGGACAGTCTGCCCGCCGCGCTGACCCGTCTCTGCAACGATTCGGCACTGCGCGAAGCGCTGGCCGTCGAGGCACGGGCAACGATAGACCGACGGGCGCTGACCTGGACCGGCAACGCAGGGCGTGTCGCCGAACTGGCTGAACAAGCCCACCAGCGGCTGCAAGCGAGGGGACACTGATGCGCCCGTTGCGCACCCTATTATTCTCAACGCTGTACCCGAGTAGCCAGCGCCCGGTGCATGGCATCTTCGTGGAAACCCGCTTGCGACATCTACTAACCTCGGGCGAGGTCGAGACGCGCGTCGTTGCACCCGTACCGTGGTTTCCCTTCCGGCACGCCTGCTTCGGCCGCTACGCCAAACTGGCCGCCACACCCCGACAGGAGCGATGGCACGACATCCAGGTCGAGCACCCGCGCTATTTCCTGCCGCCCAAAGTCGGCACGGTAATTGCCCCAGACGTGCTGGCGGCGGGCGCCTGGCCCGCTATTCAGCGCATGCTGGCGGAGGGTTTCGATTTCGATCTGATCGACGCCCACTATTTCTATCCGGACGGCGCCGCCGCCGCCAAAATCGCGCGCCGGCTCAACAAACCCTTGCTAATCACCGCACGCGGCAGCGACGTGACATTGTTCAAACAATTCCCGGGGCCTCGCCAGCGCATTGTCGATGCGGCCAATCAGGCCGCTGGATGCATAGGCGTCTGCCGCGACCTGATGGCACAACTGGAAGAACTGGGCGTCGACCCGGGCAAGACCCACGTCATTCGCAATGGCGTCGATACGGACCGCTTCGTCATGCTCGACCGCGACACTTGCCGGCGTGACCTCGGTATTGAGAGCGATGGCCCGGTATTTGTTTCGGTAGGACGTCTTGAACCGGTCAAAGGTCATGACCTGAGTTTGCGCCTGCTGGCGGAACTCCCCGCCGGCTTTCTACTGATCGTCGGCGACGGCCCCGCGCGCGGAGAACTGGAACAGCTGACGGCAACGCTCGGCCTCGGATCCCGCGTACGCTTCTGCGGTGCGCAACCACAGACGGAACTCGCGCGCTATTACAGCGCCGCCGATGTGATGATTCTTGCCTCCAGTCGCGAAGGATGGGCTAACGTGCTACTGGAATCGATGGCCTGTGGAACGCCCGTGGTAGCCACCGCGGTGAATGGAACGCCAGAGGTCGTCGCAGCGCCCGAAGCGGGGCGTCTTGCGGCTTCGCGGAGCGTAGACGGTTTGCGGGCGGCACTCGACGACCTTCTGCGCGATCCACCTGCCCGCACTGCGGTTCGCGCCTACGCTGAACGTTTCGGCTGGGAGGAAACCACCCGGGCCCAGTTGCGACTCTTTCGGGAAGTTTTAGATGCACATTACTGATGAACAATCGATATGCAAGCCATTCCGTTCCCGACTTTGTGAAGGATGAATGATGCAGGGATACATCACTCTGGCAACCGGTTCGAGAATCTTCCTCGAAATGGCGTTGAATCTCGCGCTCTCGCTCAAGCTGAACGACGCCGCACGACCGATCTGTCTGGTCACCGACCGCGATATGGCAATCGATGACGCTTACCGCCCCTACTTCGACGAGATTCGCCTGCTCGACCCGCTTCCCGGCTTTCATGGGTGCCTGAATAAATTACGGCTGGGCGATCTCAGCCCTTTTGATGAGACTCTGTACATTGATTCCGACTGCATTCTGGTCAAAAACGACATGGATCGTCATTGGGCGCGCTTCCGCCGCGATGGCTTCTCAATTGCGGGCAGCAAGGAGACTTCGGGTCCGTGGTATTCTTTTGACATGGCAGATGTCATTCGGACGCTAAAAATTCCCTACATGGTGCATATGAACTCCGGCGTGTTTTATTACACCAACGGTTCGGAGAGCCGGCGTTTCTTCGACACGGCGCTGGAACTTGTCGAGCGACACAAATCGCTGCTTGGCACCTTTCACCGCAACAAATTGCAACTTGCCGACGAACCTTTCATTGGTGCCGCGATGGGCGTACTCGGTATCGAACCGGTGCGCTATACGCCGCAAGAGGGATCAATCATGATTACCACGGTGCGCTCATCCGGTGAAGACTTTGATGCAATTGCCCATCGCAGCCGTATTATCAAACATTCTGATTTCCGGCTTCTCGGGCGTTTTCTGCCGCGCCGCTCGGTGGCGCATTCTCCATCGATTGCCCATTTTGTCAAACTCAAGCCCAAGCGCGTTTACAACGAACTTTCCAACCAGTTGCGCGCCCACTTCAACCTGCCCGCCTGCTCTTTCTGACCGTGGAAGCCTTTCTGCTGACCCTTGATGTCATTTTCATGATTCTGCTGATGGCGGCAGTGACCCGTTTCACTCGTACTGGCGCCCCCAAAAGCCTCGGCCTGTTTGCCTACCGCGAGGAAGAGCCACCAGCTCAGGGGGAAACAGATCGCCATGCGTGACTGGATGTTTCTGGCCGGGCTGCTCTGCATGCTGCCCTTCGCCATCCGTAACCGCCCGGCAGCCTATCTGTTATGGGGTTGGACCGCGATACTCGCGCCAAACTACTATCTCTACGGTTTCATGCACGACTTTCGCTTCAATCTGACCGCAGCGCTGATTGCGCTCGGCGGCTTGCTCTTCGCGCGTGAAAAAAAGCCAGACATCAAACTGACTCTGCCGATGATTCTGATTGGCGTTTTCACGCTCCACACCATCTTGAGCGCCTTGCTGGGCTATCCGGACAATCCCTTCAACGAACGGCTCGGCGTGCAGTTTTTCAAGACAACACTTTTCTGCCTGTCCATGGCGCTATTCGTCTCGAATCGTACCCATTTGCATGCACTGGCACTGATGCTGGCGTTGGGTCTAGGTTTCCACGGCGTGGTTGAGGGTTTGAAAGTGATCAGTTCCGGTGGTGTGCATCGCGTACAAGGCTTGCCAACGACAATGATGAGCGACAACAATCATTTCGGCGTTGCAATGGTGATGGTCGTTCCGCTGCTTTACTACCTGTATCAGCAATCTGCCCGTCGCTGGGTTCGCTGGAGTGCCCTGGTGGGGCTGGGTCTTACCGTCACAACCATTTTCGGCACGCAATCGCGGGGCGGCATGGTGGCCTTGGCAGCCGTTGCCATGTGGTTCCTGATCACGGCAAGGCGCAAGCTGGTCGCCGTAGCACTTCTCATCACCGCTGCCACCCTGGTCGTGAATTTCGGACCGGAAAGCTGGTTCGACCGCATCAACAGTATCGGAGACGCCGAACGGGACAGTTCTTTCATGGGCCGTGTTGCAGCATGGAAGATCAGCACTGCGATCGCCCTTGAAAACCCGATCCTAGGCGGCGGCTTCCACGCCTTGCAGGTACAGCGTGTCTGGGAAACCTTCAAGTATTCGCAGGGTCTGCTCGGATTCGTCGCGACACCCGAGCCAGATCTGCGCGCCAAGGCAGCGCATAGCATCTATTTCGAGATCATGGGCGACATGGGTTTCGTCGGCTTGGCGCTCTTTCTCAGCATACTGGGCTGTGCCTTTGTTGCGCGTATCCAGATCGGTCAGATGGTCAAAACGGGACCGCCTTCGCTGATTTGGGCCACAGACCTCGCCAATGCGCTGATGCTCTCGCTGGTTGCGTATTGCATCGGCGGCGCAGCCGTCAGTCTGGGATATCTCGAAATTCCTTACATGCTGGTCATGATGATGGAAATTCTCCGGCAAACCGTCGCCAGGACTATTCGTAGCCCCCAGCCCGAGCGAGGCATCCGATGAAAGGCATGCCATTTTTCGGAGCTCTGCTGCGCCATCTCGCGCGCAACAAGCTTTCTGTATTCCTCTTCCACAAGGTACCTCAGGTCGCCGACACCTTGACACCCGAGGACGTTGATATCGAACACTTCAACCGTTTGCTCGATTTCATAGAAGAGCATTTCGAAGTTCTGCCCTTCGAAACCGCCACCAGCCGCCTTGCCCATGGCCGCCTACCGCACGGCGCGGCCTGCATCACTTTTGACGATGGTTATGCCGATTGGCTGAACGGGGTCGCTCGTTTGCTTGCGGCGCGCAACTTGCCGGCAACTTTTTTCCTGACCACCTGCCAGTTTGAGGGGCGTCCGATGTGGCACGAACGCATCGCCAATGCGATTCGCCATTTTCCAGGCGACGCGCTATCTCTCGCACCAGTACGACTGCCCTCTATCCCCGTGGCTACGTTGGCCGAAAAACGCCAAGCTCTGAAGCGCCTGGAGCACCATTTCAAGTACGCGCCACCGGTTCTGCGCGAGCACTATCTCGAGTATATCGAAGGCTTGGCCGGCACCGCTCTCGACAGCGTGCCGCGTATGGCGGCAGAAGATGTCCGCCAACTTGCCGCCATGGGTTTTGAAATCGGCGCCCATACGCACGAACACCCCATCCTGTCACTGTGCGAAACCGCGACGGCCATCGACGAAATCGCTCGCTGCAAAGAGATTCTCGAAGGCCTCGGAAAGACACCTGTGCGCTCATTCGCTTATCCCAACGGCCGGCCTCATGTTGACTTCGCCTTTCCTCACATCCGCATGATCAAGGCTGCCGGCTATGCGCAGGCGGTCACCACGCAATGGGGCGCCGCGCGCCAGGAAACCTCGGTTTTCCAGATTCCCCGTTTTACGCCGTGGGGTCCCGGTGCACTCTATTCTTCCTTGCAAGTCATTCGAAACCTTGCCGTCCTGCCCGAGTATATCGAGGAACCGGCATGATGCGTCTGGTTAAGCGCGTAGCACGCCAGTTAGGCTATGTGAGCGGACTATTCGGAGCACTACATCGCATTCGCAATCGCCGGACGTTGACCGTATTCATGTTCCACCGCGTGTTGCCGCGAGATTCAGTGGCATTCGCGCGAGCGGAGAAGGAATTTACGTTCTCAGTTGACGGCTTTGGCGTCTGCCTGGATTTTCTCTCGCGCCACTATCAGCTGATATCGCTCGCCGATGTTCGTAATGCGCTGTCAGGCGGACCGCCGCTCCCCGATTGCGCCGGTCTGGTCACTTTCGATGATGGCTGGCGAGACACCCTGGCGCACGCCTTGCCGGAACTCGCCCGGCGCCGCATTCCCGGCGTCCTGTTCCTGACCACCGAAGTTACGGAACTCTCTGCAAATCGCTGGTGGCAAGACGCCCTGGTCGAACGTCTTACCCAAGCATCGCAGCCCGAACGCATCGCCAAAGCACTGGATCTTCCCCCTGGAACCTCTTTGTCGCAACTTACAGCGGCTCTCGCCCAAACGCCCGTTGAGCGTCGCCAGGCGCTCGTGTCTGACCACGCCGCCAATGAGTTACTTGAACGCCAGATGCTAAGTTCCTCCGAACTGGCTGGCTTAGCCCCTTGGATTATGATCGCCGGCCACGGCCACTCGCATGCACCGCTGATCGATGCCAGCATGGCCACCGCCGAATTGAGTGCCTGCGCCGCGTATTTGAAAGGGCATGGCGCGGAGACCGACTGCATGTCGTTTCCGCACGGCGTCGTTCGTCCCGAGGTGTTGCCTGTCGCAGCAGCAGCGGGATTTGGGCTGTGCTTTACTAGCGAACCGCATCTGAATCGCCTTCCCTTTCAGCCATCGCAACCACCGCGTTTGCTAGGCCGTATTCATATCCCTGAGAACGAGTGGACGATGGAATCCGGGCGCATTTCACCGGCTCGCTTAGCGAATTTTCTCTTCTGGCGCCCGCAGTTCTGACATGCCCTCTGCAATCTACACCTGCCTACCCTGGGCCGATCTTGACGATGCCGACCGCCAGTGCTGGATCGCGTGGCAGACTGCAGATGTCGATCTGCGCCGTGCCTTCTTGAGCCCCACTTTTTGCGATGCGCTTGCGGCAACCGGCCGCGACGTTCGCGTCATCAAGGTTTGGCTGGACGGCCAAGCCGCCGCTTTTCTCCCATTGCAACGCCACACGGGCTGGCTGGGACGTATCGGCGTGTTCGAGCCTGTCGGGGGAGCGCTCGCCGACTACTTCGGGACGGTGGCGTGTACCGAAATGGAGATTGACATCACGGCTGCCTTGCGGGCGAATTCGGTCGTTTCCGCCGTGTGGTTCACTCATCTGGATGCATCGCAGACGCGTTTTGGTCTCCGTGGCGAGGCGCCGCGTGCCGGTCTGCGTACCCGGCTACCAGCACCACCTGAGGACTTCTGGACATCCCTGCGTCAGCGCGACAAAAAACTCGTCTATGACACCGAGCGTCGTCAGAAACGATTGGTTTCCGAACACGGTGCTCTGACATTTGAATGGCAATCCGCCACACCTGAGGCCGATCTGGCGCAATTGATCGAATTGAAGCGCCAGCAGTACTCCCGCACCGAGAAACACGATGCACCGCTTTTCGACTCAGCACATTGTCGTGTGCTCGAACACCTGCTTGCCCGACAGGACGCCCTCTGCTGCGGCGTGCTCTCGGTTTTGCGTTGTGAGGGTCGATTGGTGGCAGCCCATTTCGGATTGCGATGCCACGACATGCTGCACATCTGGTTTCCCGTCTATGACCCGGCATACGCCGCCTATTCACCGGGCCGCATCCTGATGCGCCACATTTTTTCGGCAGCAGTCGAAACGGGTATTTCGGTGGCAGATCGCGGCGAGGGCGATACCTCCGCCAAGCGCGATTTTGCCAACGAAGAACACCTCTACTACCGGGGATTGTGGACCGCCCCGGGATGGCGAGGCAGCCTGGCGCATTTGGCAGTCAGCCTGTACTGGCGGCTGTCGCGTTGAGCGACCGTCGGTTGAGCCAGCGCCTGAAAGGCAGCAACAACAGATAAACCACACTGCGCCGGATCATGAACCCGCCATAAACGGATCGCCGGAAGGCACGTGCAGCGGTACGCCCGTCGCCATGCCAGAAGTGGTTATAACCATGCGTGAATTCGGTTTCCGCCAGATGAAGGCGAAATTCCGTGTCATCCACTCGACCGCCATCGGCATCCTCCAGACCCCAACGCGCCTGGGCGATATGCAACAGTCTCGCCTGATGGTTCTCGGAAGAGAGTCGATTCATCGCACTCGCCGAATGGATGCGATAGAGGGCTACGATCGCGGCCAAAGCATGCATTTCGTACACTTTGGCAATTTTGAGCCAAAAAAGGTAGTCCTCACCGATCCGCATGGATTCGTCGAAACCGCCGAGGCATTGATACACCTCTCGACGGATCACTGCAGTATTCATCCCGACAAGCAGCCCCATCAGCAGGCGAGTGTAGATCCAGCCCGAACGCTGAGGGTCGCAAGCTTCGACAGCCGCGCAATCCTGGTAAAAGTCGCCGGCAGGTGGAAATTCGCCACTGATCGGATCACGATTCCACTTCACGAACCCGCCGAACACACAGCCAACCTCCGGATGCCGGTCAAAATAGCGGATTTGGGCCTCCAACTTGCCGGGATACCAGACATCGTCTGCATCAAGAAAGGCGAAGTAGCAGCCTCTTGCTTGCCGCATGCCAAAATTGCGTGCAGCTGACACCCCGTTCCCTTCGCGCCGAAAAACCCGGATACGTGCATCGCGCTCGCTCAGTAACGTGTAATCAAAATCGGTCGAGCCATCGTCGATGATCACGATTTCGAGATCGCTGAAGCTTTGCGTAAGCACGCTATCGAGGGCTTCATCGATGAATTCCTTGCCATTACGGACAGGAATGATCACCGATACAGCCGGAGAAGTCAGGTCAATCATGGGCGCACTCCCGCGAAACGCATATCAGGTCTGCGGCGGCGGCAGGCGCAAGCGACCATAGGTAGGGGCCAAAGGATTCACTGTATTTTCCAAATCCGGCGGCTTCGCCGGAGGCGCCATCGACCTCGCCATTCGGCAGTGTGGCGCTTTTCAGCGCTGCCTGCGCCCGCCGTAGCATATCCGCATAATTTGGCGGCAATTCACTCCAAGTCTGTGCGCGGACAAGGGCATAAACAACCAATGCCGTCACGGAACTGTCGGGGTGCGCGCCGGGAGCATCCAGCCGCCAGGGCCAATGACCCAAGCTCGTTTGGGATGATATCAACCCATCTAGCAATCGTGTGCGGCGCTCTTCGACCCAAGCTTGCGAGGCGCCAGCTGGCAGTTCCGCCTGCGTATCGGTCAACGCCAGCAGCAACCAGGCGATACCTCGGCCCCAACCCGACAACCCGAGGTGTTCCCCGCTCGTGGCATTGAATCCATGCCAGGGCCAAGCCGATCCATTTTCCGTCACGCCTGCATTCTGCTCAAATACCTGCAATTGTCGCAACGCGAGCGCCGAATAGTGGTCACCACCACCCAAACGGGCCATTCGCGCAAATAGCGGACATGCAAAGGCCAATCCATCAATCAACACGTTTCGGGCACGTGGTTGATAGGGAAGACAGCCTTCATTGACCCCCGGTAAAGCGGCGAGCGCGGCCGCAATACACCTGGCAAACGCGAAATAGCGGGCATCACTCGTCTGCTCATATGCGCGCAGAGCGGAATAGGCCAGCATGCCTTGATCGACATGGATATCCGCAAACAACGGCGTCCCATCAGGTTGCATGAGGGGCAGCAAACTGCGCCGCAGAGGGGTTAGCCAAGGCAACGACTGCGGGGTTTCGTCCGCATTCAGTGGCAATAAACTCAAACCGAAAGGCCAGTTCTTGGCCCCAACCGGGCATCCCGCATGTCGATAAAGCCAGCGGGAAAGGCGCCAACCAGATTGATCGATCAGGCCGCGCCAAAGCTTCGAGCGGCGTCCCATCCACCAGCTGTAACGTGCGTTGGCACGCTGATTGGCACTCAATCGCTGCCGGACGGTTGTGTCGGGAGAGTGGGGTAGCGCCACCACTTACTGCGACTCAGACGTCCGGTATCGAGCGGCAAAACTCGACAAAAGCCCGTGCATCCCGCTCCAGCGCCTGCCTGCGGCTGATAATCGTCCCGCGTATTTCGGCTTGGCGCCCAAGCATTTCGAGCAATCGGTCGATCAGCAGATCGGAGTCGAAATCGATTGCAGACAAACAATAGCGTTCCAGCCCGAACAATTCGAAGAACCCCAGGTGCTTGATGTCATATGCCAACGCCAAGGCAGGTGTACCCGCGCTATGCGCAAGGATACAACTGTGCAACATGCCACCAATGTGCGCATCGACTTCCGCATAAGCGGCACACATTTGTTCCGGCGTGCCACGCGAAATTTCAATCGGCAGCCCCTGGGCCAACAGGGCGCGCGCAATAAACAGCTCGGTGTTGTAATGGACAAAGTAGCGGAAACGACAACCGGTACGCCGACGAATCTCGTTCAGCGTCGTCACGTAGGCAAAGAAATTTCGCCTCATGATTTGCGTCGAAGTCGCGCCGTGAAACGAAAAATTAATCCCGATCAGCCCGGTTGGTGCATGTACCGAAGCCGCACCAGTCTGCGGAAGAGAATGGCAAAATAGCGCTTGATCACCAATAAGGTTAACCGGCCGACCGGTAAAACCACCAAAAACATCTTGGGAAAAGCGGTCACGCACGGAAAGCGCATCGAAAGTCCCCAGCAGTTCCTGGAGACGGTGACGGCAGCTTTCGTCGATTTCGAACAAACGCCCCTGGGCACCACTGCGGCCAGGCGTATTAATACCCACGCCCAGCATGGCTTTCCGGATCGGTGATCTCCGCAACAATTCAAAATCGCGCTCAACCCGCTCCGCCAGGCGATTCTGGCGGTCAAATGCCACATAACCGCTACCGGCAACCACAAGAAAATCAGCCCGCGTTGGGCGATCATTCAGACACGATTCCAGCGCTGCCGTGTCGCCCCAGTTGATACGAACCACCGAATGCTCCGGAAAAGCATCGGCGAACAGTTTTTCTGTTTGCGTCGCTATCGCGACATCTCCCACGTTGGTGGAGGCAAGATTTTCGTAATTGCGATAGTCGAGCGTACGTGTGCTTCCGAACGTTAGGCCCAGCCGATCCTTGAATTCGTGCAACTGGCGTTTAAACCGCCGTTTTAATCTGTTCTCCCGAGGGTTGAACGGTTGGGGTTGTGCAAGGACGCCATAGACGATCAGTCGTGGTGCGTCGGATTGAATGAGCGCACTGGCGACCATGCCTTCACCCCCCCTTCCTTTTAAACGAAATTGCACGAAACAGATCAATCACGGTTGACTCGAGGCCTTCCGGCTTACCAACCAGACGCCACGTTAGCAAACACCAAATTGGGTATATCACAACACCCAGTGCAACGCCAGCAAGGATCTTCACGGATAGCAACGGCGCCCAATTGATTGCGGCATCCACCAGCATCGCCATGATTACCGCGCCCAAGGCGGGGCGCAACATCACCGCAAGTGTTTCTCGAACGGGTTGGTGGCAAAAGTGTCGGCTTGCGGCAAAGGTGACAATCATGCTGCCGACGCAACTGATTACGCGGGCGTAGGCTAGACCGATCAAGTCGTAGATTGGTTCCAATGCAATGGCTGCCAACACAAATACTGCAAACTCGATCCAGACCGCATGGCTCTGAGGTCGGGTATGCCCGCGCACGATCAGAATCGTGCGTAACGGTCCCACTGAATTCTGTAGGACACCCACGACAGCAAAGGCAGCAACGTAGTCCGCGGCGGCTAGCCATTTCTCCCCAAGTACGGCAGTAGTCAACTCCGGCGCCAGCGCCAGGGTACCAAGACCAATGGGCCAGATGATGGCATTCAGCGCCGCCATCGACTTAGTCACCGCCTGACAAGTGCGCTCGACATCTTCCTGGATAGACGACAACACCGGCATCAACGCCCGCATCAATGCCGGCCCGACTTCGCCAACCGGCAGTTGTCCGAGATCGGCGCCGACGTTGTAAAGGCCATAGTCATGCGCACTGCCTAAATTGCTCGCCGCCAGTTCGTCCCCTTTGCGTAGTACGAAAGTGCCGATATTGGAGAGCATCAACCATTTGGTGATCTGCCAGATCGCCGATATTTCAGAAGTATTCCAGCGAGGACGATAGGGATGGAGCGCATAACTCAGCAGCAGCGGTACGGTGTAGCCTGCCAGAATCCCTAGCGCCAGCGCACGGTAATCGCGCAGAAAGTACCCGCTACAGATCGTGACGATCACACTGGCCAGTTTGCCGATCGAAACGATCTTGAAGTCGAGCGCATAGTTATACTCTTTCAACGCCAGCGTCTGCCCGATGCTGCTGATACTAGCGAGAATTACCCCTATCCCCAGCACTAGCAAGACGAAATGCAGGCGTGGATCGTGGAAATAGGCAGCAAGTAGCGGTGTTGCGACGATCACCAACGCACCGGCAATCAGCCCCTGAATCGTGCGCAGCGTCCAGGCCGAATCTATCTCGGCACGGCTGACTTCGTGTTTGCGCAACAGCGCTGTGGTCGCACCAAAATCCAAAAAAGTTTGGATCAAGCCGACGAACAGGGTCCCGATGGCGACGACACCATAATCCTCCGGCACCAGCAAGCGCGCCATGATAATGGTATTGACAAACCCCAATCCTTTGATGATCCAGCGCGAGGCGACTGTCCACACGGCACCGCGGATAAGGTGCTTTTTTGGCGTAGGGGAAGATGACATTTGGGCCGATAAGGGTGCGCGAAAAGCTCGCCGATTATTGCACAATCTCACGGCGCAACCGATGTTCGTTCATCACCAAGGCACATCGTGACAGTCCGCTTATGTACAATGACAACCAGCTTGCCCGCTCTCCAACGCCCGCCCTTCCAGCCGACACCACCATGCATCCGATCCCGACCTCCCCTTTTGATGCCGCCCAATCCGCCGGTCCGGATGGCGAAATCTTCCCGCTCCCCTTGCCCAGCGAATATGCCGCCGAATACGCGCGCGTGCGGGAACGGGCGGAAGCTGCACGCGCATGCGGACAGGAAATTGTGGTGGTCATGGGCTTGGGGTTTGTCGGCGCCGTCATGGCGGCGATTATCGCGGATTCAGCCGATGACGAGGGACGGCCCTCCAAGTTCGTCATCGGCTGCCAGCGACCGTCGACACGCTCGTACTGGAAAATCCCCCTGCTCAATCGCGGCATTTCGCCGATCAAGGCCGAAGATCCGCTGGTTGATGAACTGATCGCTCGCTGCGTGCGCGACAAGGAGACGCTGACGGCCAGCTACAGCCCGCAAGTGCTCGATCTGGCTGATTGCGTCGTAATTGACGTGCAATGTGATTTCCTCAAGCAGGAACTCGGCAACATGAAGTCGGGCGCCTGCGACATGAGCGCGCTGGAGACCACCCTAAAAACCGTCGGCCAGCACATCCGGCCGCAATGTCTGACGCTGATCGAAACCACGGTGGCGCCCGGCACTACCGAGTTCGTCGCATGGCCCATTCTCAAGAAAGCATTCGCGGCGCGAGGTATCGCCGCCGTGCCGCTGCTTGCGCACTCCTACGAGCGCGTCATGCCGGGGCGCGACTACGTCGCCTCGATACGCGAATACTGGCGGGTATGCGCGGGCTGTGATGGCGAGGCACTGGTCAGAGTAAAAAAATTTCTGACGGAGATCATTAATACCGAACAGTATCCGCTAACCGTCATGGATCGCCCCATCGAATCGGAAACTGCCAAGATCGTCGAAAACAGCTACCGTGCCACCATTCTGGCCTTCCTGAACGAATGGTCGCTGTTTTCCGAGCGAAACGGCGTCGATCTGGTCAAAGTGGTCGACGCCATCAAGGTGCGCCCGACCCATTCCAACATGATTTTCCCCGGTCCCGGCATTGGCGGCTACTGCCTGCCCAAGGATGGCGGCCTCGGCTATTGGGCCTACAAGCACATTCTCGGCTTCGAGGACGGCGACAAGGTATTCCGCATCACACCCACCGCCATCGACATCAACGACACGCGCGCCCTGCACGTCGCCGAAATGACCCGCGACGCGCTGCGCAACATGGATCGCTACATCGCCGCCTCGCGCGTGCTGATTGCCGGTGCCTCCTATCGCCAGGACGTCGGCGACACGCGCTACAGCGGCTCCGAACTGGTGGTGCGCAAACTGACCGAAATGGGCGCCGAAATGCGGGCGCACGACCCCTACGTTGACGTGTGGTGGGAATTTGCCGAGCAAGACAATTACCCGGCCTCCGGCCTTTCGTGGAAACGCTTCTTCCGCAACCAGCAGGAGCTCGGTCACCTGACCATGGAACCCGATCTCCCGAGTGCCCTGGCGGGCGTGGACGCTCTCATTCTTGCGGTACCGCACGCGGCCTATCGTTCTCTCAAACCCGATCAGGTGGTCGCCTGGGCCGGCCGTCCCATCGCGGTAATCGACTGTTTCGGCCTGCTCGCCGATGCCGATATCGAGCGTTACTTTGAACTGGGTTGCGAGGTGAAAGGCCTCGGCCGTGGCCATGTCCAACGCATTAAGAAAGCCATGCTGAGACGCAAGACACAGTCCGCAGACTAACTAGTTGGGGCATTTCGGCCCTTAGCGATCCAACTGGCGGAGGCGATTGACACAATCCAGCCAGTCCGCGTTGCGGCAGGTGCCCACCTTGCACCCGTATTCGCAAGCCGCCATCTCTGGCGGCACCTCCCGCACGATCAGACTTCGTGCCCAGAATATCAGGCGATGCAACGGCCGCTGCCGGCGCTCGAAAAACTGATCGTCCCGCGCCCCCTCAAACTCTGCGCCCATTCCTTCCGCCGTCCCGAATTGATCTCGATTCCTGCCTCGCACGTGCGCGAAGACTATGCCTTAGGTGATAGATTTTACCCATTTGCGGAAAACACAGCAGTCAGGGTTTTCCCGCATTCGCTTGTGCGTCCGGCCGCGGAATCAACGCCTGAGCCGGTATAATCGCGCCAGTTGGCACAAAAGGACATCTGGTGAATATCGAAACGGAAACTCGCAGCATTCTCGACGAGGCACTCGGCCTGCACGGACGCAGCCGCGACTTCACGCAGGCCACTCCGCTGCTGGGCGCGGTGCCGGAACTCGATTCGATGGCGGTTCTGGCGGTACTCACCCTGCTCGAAGAGCGCTTCGGCTTTGTCATCGACGACGATGAGATTGACGGTCAAACCTTTGCCTCTTTCGGCAGCCTGCTCAACTTCATCACTCGCAAACTGGCGTCCAACTGAATTTTCCAGCGCGATTCAAGCCGCTGGCAGTCGGAACCCGAACACGTTGAATCCAGGCGGGGTATTCACCCAAACCTGCCCGCCATGTGCCTCGACAATTGACTTGACGATGGCCAAACCCAGTCCGGTACTTTCGGAATCGCGGTGGCGTGATGCGTCGGCACGATAAAAGCGGTCGAACAAGCGCGGCAGATGTTGTGGATGAATCGCCTCACCCGGATTTTCCACCGCCAACTCGCTTTCTGCATCCAAACACATCAACCGCACCTGAATCTCGCCACCGGCCACCGTGTGGCGAATGGCATTGACCAACAGATTGGCAACGGCTCGCCGCAACAGCGAGGCTTCGCCCAGGCAGTTTGCCTCGCCCACGCGACGCAGGCTGACACCGGCCTCTTCTGCCAACGGCGAGTAGAACTCGATCAACTGGTCGACCTCGTCCTCCAGACAGACAACCTTCCGCTGCGGCACCACCAAGCCATTCTCGGCTTGTGCGATGAACAGCATGTCGGCCACCATGCGCGCCAGACGCTCATATTCCTCCAGGCTGGAATACAGCGTCTCGCGGTATTCATCGGCGCTGCGTACCTGCGAGACGGCCACCTGGGTCTGCACCAGCAGATTGCTGATCGGCGTACGCAATTCGTGCGCAATATCGGACGAAAAGTCGGACAACCGGCGGAAGGAATCTTCCAGGCGCGCCAGCATTGCGTTGAAAGCTGCCCCGAGTTCGGCCAGTTCGGCCGGTAGCGTCGCCAATTCCAGCCGGTCGTGCAGGCTCTCGGCCGAAATGCGGCGGGCGAGCGCCGCCATTTCTGCCACCGGCCGCAACCCGCGATTCGCCACCCACCAGCCAAGCAGGCTGGAGAAGACAATCCCGAGCATCAGCGCGCCAATGAGCGTATGTCGAAAAGTCACCAAAAAATCGGCGTGATGAGCCAGATTCAGCGACACCAGTGCGCGCGCTGGCGAACCTTTCGTGCCGCTTGTCATGGCAGCGATGCCGCGATAACGCTCACCGGCAGCTTCCCAGACAATAGAATGCCCTTCGGGCTCCGCCCGCAATCGATCGGGAAACGCCGCGCCAGGGCTTGCATAAATGAGGGCGCCACTGACCGGGTCTTCAACACGAACCTCGACACTGGCGTGTCCTGGCAAGCTGTGTCCAAGATGGGCGGCCACGTCCGCCTGATTGCCGCCGGATTCGTCGAAGGCCTTGCGTACCGCCGCCATGCGGGCGTGCAATTCCATCAGATCGAGTTGCTCGAAATGCTCGTCGATCTGCCGCCAGATCACGCCGCCGACTGCCAACAGCACCGCCGCCGACACGGCCGCAAACAAGGCGGCAAGACGGAGCGTCAGCGACGGGCGTTTCATCGCACCTCGAGCACGTAGCCCATGCCGCGCACGGTATGGATCAGGCGCGTGCCAAACCCTTCATCGACCTTGGCACGCAGGCGGCGGATGGCCACTTCGATGACATTGGTGTCGCTATCGAAATTCATGTCCCAGACTTGCGAGGCGATCAGCGCGCGCGGCAGCACCTCGCCCTGGCGGCGCAACAGCAGTTCGAGCAGGGCAAACTCCTTGGCAGTCAGTTCGATGCGGATGCCCGTCCGAGTGACTCGCCGCCGGAGCAGATCGACTTCAAGATCGGCGACGATCAGCACGCCGTCCTCCCGCACCTTGCCGCCGCGCCGCAGCAGCGTCCGCACCCGCGCCAGCAGTTCGGCAAAGGCGAAGGGTTTGACCAGATAATCGTCGGCTCCGAGTTCGAGGCCACGCACGCGGTCATCGACGCCATCCCGCGCGGTGAGGAACAGTACCGGCAGATCGCGGCCGCCGCGCCGCAGGGTTTGCAGGATCTGCCAGCCGTCCATGCCGGGCAGCATGACATCGAGCACGATCAGGTCGTACGGCTCAGAGAGCGCCAGATGCAGGCCGTCGATGCCGTCGCGCGCCAGATCGACGACAAAGCCGGCCTCGACCAGTCCCTGTTTCAGGTAGTCGCCGGTCTTGCCCTCATCCTCGACGATCAGGAGTTTCATGCCATTCTTCGCGGGTCATTTCGTACGCGGCTGTGTCGCAATCGTACCAGCGTTCAACACCGCAGTAGCGCATACCAAGCCGTTGCATGACCCGCGCCGAGGCGGTGTTGGCCTGGTCGCAGATGGCGCGGAGCAGCGGCACGCCGACCGTCCCGAAGGCGAACGCCGCGATTTCGCGCGCCGCCTCGGAGGCATAACCCTGCCGCCAATATTCGGGTCGCAGGCGCCAGCCGATTTCATGCGGATTGGCGCGATCGCCGGCCAGATGCTGAAGACAGGCTGCGCCGACCAACTCGCCACTGGCTTGCTCGATCAGCGCCCACCAGGAATACCCCCACTCCGCCCAACGCTTCTGCACCCGCTCGATGGCCGCCCGCGTTTCTTCCGGCGTCTCCGGGCGGCCGGTGATGTAGCGCATCACGGCGGGGTCGCGGTTCATCGTCTGTAGACCGTCGAAATGCGCCTCGGCAAAGGGCTCGAGGCGCAACCGGATGGTGGTCAACACGGTCATGACAGCGGCCTTCCTCAGAGCAGGCCGCGTTTCTTCAGCAAGGGCTCGACCTGCGGATCGCGGCCGCGGAAGGTACGGAACATTTCGCCCGGCTCGCGTCCCACGCCCGGTTCGAGAATGTTCTTGCGGAATGAGGCGGCCGTCGCGGCATCGTAGAGGTCGCCCTTTTCCTGGAAGGCGGCGAAGGCGTCCGCATCGAGCACACCGCTCCACAGGTAGCCGTAATAACCGGCATCGTAGCCACCGACAATGTGAGTGAAATAGGTACTGCGATAGCGCAGCGGAATCTCCCGAATCAGCCCCATGCGCGCCACTGAGGCTTTTTCGAAGGCAGTCGTGTCGACCGGCTTGGTGTCGGTCAAGGTGTGCCAGTCCATGTCGAGACGTGAGGCCGCCATGTACTCCACCGTCTCGAAGCCTTGGTTGAAATGCCGCGTCGCGCGGATCTTGGCAATCAGCGCATCCGGCATCACTTCGCCGGTCTGCCAGTGGCGGGCATAAGTTTTCAGGACCTCCGGTTCCAGCGCCCAGTTTTCCATCACCTGCGAGGGCAGTTCGACGAAATCGGGCGGCATGGAGCCGTTACGGAAACGCCCGGCGCCTATCAGCGCATGCAGCGCGTGGCCGAATTCGTGGAACAGGGTTTCGACTTCCTCGATGTTCAGCAGAGCCGGCTTGCCACCGGCTGCCCGCGAAAAATTGCCGACGTTGGAAATGATGGGATCAACCCGTTTGCCGTGCTTGATCCAGGTATACCGGTAACCGCTGCACCAGGCGCCGCTGCGCTTGCCCGGACGCGGATGGTAATCAACCATGAAGATGCCGAGATGACGGCCATCTTTCTCGCGCACCTCGAACGTTTTGACGTCAGGATGATAGACGGGGATATCTTTCCGTTCGACAAAACTCAGGCCGTAGAGCTTGCCGGCCACGCGGAAGGCGCCTTCGCGCACCTGCTCGAGCGGGAAATAGGGGCGCAGCGCTTCTTCGTCAAGCTGGAACCGCGACTGCTTCAGCTTCTCGGCGTAATAGCGCCAATCCCAGGATTCCAGCTTGAAGCCGCCGCCCTCGGCATCAATGACCGTTTGCAAATCGGCCGCCTCGCGCTTGGCCATCGTCAAAGCCGGCCCCCAGACACGGTCGAGCAGGCCGTAAACGCTTTTCGCATTGCGGGCCATGGTCTGCTCCAGCACATAATCCGCCCAGGTCGGGTAGCCCAGCAGGCGCGCCTTTTCGACTCGAAGCGCCGCCATGCGGGCAATGATCGCCTTGTTGTCGCGGGCATCGCCATGATCGCCGCGGCTCAGATACGCCTCCAGCACCTGCCGGCGCAGGTCGCGTTTCTGCGAGTATTGCAGGAAGGGCCAGATCGACGGTGCGTGCAGCGTGATCACCCACTTGCCGTCCTTGCCCGCCTGCCGCGCCGCCTCGGCGGCCGCCGTCACCACGCCCGCCGGCAGACCGGCGAGGTCTTCGGGCTTGTCGATCACCAGTTGCCAGGCATTGGTTTCCTTCAGCACATTCTCGCCGAATTGCACGCCTAGCACCGACAACTCCTCGTTGATCGCGCGCAAGCGCTTTTGCTGCCCGGCATTCAGCAGGGCACCGCCGCGCACGAAGCCTTGATAGGTGTATTCGAGCAGGCGCTGTTCCTCGACGTTCAGACCAGCCTTCTCGCGGCTGTCCCAAACCGCCTTGACGCGCTGGAAGAGTATCGGGTTGAGGCTGATATCGTCTTGATGACGGGCCAGCAACGGCGCCACCTCTTTTTCGATCGCCTGTAGCTTCTCGTTGGTTTCGGCGCTCGCCAGATTGGAAAACACGCTGTTCACATTGCCAAGCAGTTCACCCGAGGCATCGAGCTCGGCAACGGTGTTCTCGAACGTCGGCGCCGACCGCTTGCGGACGATGTTGCGAACCTCCTGCTTCTGGCGGGCCATGCCCTCCTTGAAAGCTGGCAGATAGTGTTCTTCCTTGATGGTCTGGAATGGTGGCACACCGAATGGTGTGTTCCATTCAACGAAAAAGGGGTTGGCGGGCGCCGCGCTGGCAGCGGCACACAAAGCAAGGGAAATCACGGGAATCAGTTTGCGCATGGTCTGGAAGCGGCCCGGGGCCGCAAGAGGTCGAGTGTGAATATGGGACGGCGAAGGAAAAGGAGTTTACCCGCAGGCGCCGTCCCGGTGTCGATTTCTCACATTACCAAAATGTAATCTCCAGGTCAGCGAGGCGTGAACTGTGCCCCGGCACACTGATGTCGTCTATCCAATCCTGCCGATCCGCCATGAAACTGACCGCCCTTTGCTTCGCTGCGCTGCTTTCGCTCGCCCCCCTCGCCCACGCCCAGCACAACCATTCGCATGCCGCCGCGGCGACCTCGCTCACCGACGGCACCATCAAAAAGGTCGACAAGCCCGCCGGCAAGCTGACCATCGCCCACGGCACTATCGAAAATATTGGCATGCCGCCGATGACCATGAGCTTTACCGTCGCCGAGCCGAAAATGCTCGACGCCGTCAAAGCCGGCGACAAGGTGCGTTTTGCGGTCGAGAGCCGCAAGGGCGTGCTCACCGTGACCAAGCTGGAAGCGGCCAGGTAAAGCCATGCGCCGCGCGCCGCTGTTCGCCCTGTTGCTGCTCGCCGGCCTGGCCCACGCCGGCCCGACTGTGCCACTGGGCGCGACGGTCGACGGCCTGCTCGCCTACGCCCGCGAACACAATCCGGAACTGGCGGCCATGCGCTTTGAAGCCGGCGCGGCCGGCGAGCGCGGCGAATCGGCCGGCGCCCTGCCCGACCCGAAATTCCGTACCGAACTGCGCGACCTCACCCGCATGGGCACGCAGGACGCCACACTGGCCCCATCCCGTGTCGGCAGCACACGCTACCTCGTCATGCAGGATGTCCCGTGGTTCGGCAAGCGCGATTTGAAGCGCGAAATCGCCGAACTCGAAGCGCAGGGCGGCGAAGGCAAGGCGCGCGCCACCTGGAGCGAGCTGGCAACCCGCATCAAGGCGGCGCATGCCCGCCTGTATTACCTGACGCGCAACGAAGCCCTCACCCGCGAAGTGCTCGATCTGCTGGTTCGCCTGGAAAAAATCGGCGTCGAACGCTACGCCGTCGGCCGCGCCAGCCAGCCCGACGTGCTGCGCGCGCATGTCGAACAGACCGGCCTGAAAAGCGAACTGCTGGCGCTGGAAGCCGAACGCCGCGCCCTGCAGACCCGCCTAAATCTGTGGCTGAACCGCCCGGCCAATGGCGAACTCGCTCCGCCGCAAATGCTGCGCCCGCTGCCGGCGCCCGCCAAACTCGAATTCACCGCGCTGGAAGAGCGCCTGCGTGCCGGCAATCCGCAATTGTTTGCCGACAGCGCCCGCTTGCGGGCAGCGGAAAAGAACCGCGAGCTAGTCGCCAAGAACCGCTACCCGGATTTCACTTTTGGCGTCTCGCCCATTCAATACCGCAACGCCGTGCGCGAATGGGAACTGATGGTCGAGGTCAATATCCCGCTGCAGCAAGGCAGCCGCCGGGCACAGGAGCGCGAGGCCGAAGCCATGGTCAGTGCCGCCGAATCGCGCCGCCAGGCCAACGCCAACCAGTTGCTGGCCGACCTGGCCGAACAGCTGGCCGGCCTCGAAGCCTCGCGCCAGACCCAACAGCTCAACCAGCAGAGCCTGCTGCCACAAGCCGACATCAACCTGCGCGCCGTGCTCGCCGCCTATGAAAACGGGCGCGCCGACTTCGCCACCCTGCTCGAAGCCGAACGCCAGATCCGTCAGGCCCGGCAGTCCCAATTGAAGGCGGAGTTCGAAGCCCAGCTCAGGCTGGCCGAAATCGAACGCCTGCTCGGAGACGATCTATGACCCGCACCCTTGTTGCCATCCTGATCGCCGCGCTGCTAGCCACCGGCGCCGGCTACTGGGCGGGCAGCCGCCAGCACACCCCCGCTGCCAGCACGGCAGCACCGGCCGGCGAACCGGCCAAAAAAGAACGCAAACTCCTCTACTACCGCAACCCGATGGGCCTGCCCGACACTTCGCCAGTGCCGAAAAAGGACTCGATGGGCATGGACTACATCGCCGTCTATGAAGGCGAGGACGAACCGGCCAACCCCAGCCAGTTGAAGTTCAGCCCGGAAAAAATCCAGAAACTTGGTGTGCGCAGCGAAGCGGCGGCACTGCGCGATTTCGGACAGACGGTGCGCGCATCCGGCCGCATCGAAGTCGACGAGACGCGCATCGTCACTGTGGCCCCGAAGTTCGAGGGCTTTGTCGAACGCCTCGCTGTCAGCGCCACCGGACAACCGGTGGCCAAAGGACAGGTGCTGTTCGAGGCATATAGCCCCGATCTGGTCTCGGCCCAGCACGAATACGCCATCGCCGCGCAAGGCGCCCGCACCCTCAGGGAAGCCGGCGGCGACGCCGCCTCGCTGCAACAACTGGCCGACGCCGGCCTCGCCCGCCTGAAAAACTGGGATATCGGCGACGAGCAACTCAAGGCGCTCGCCCGCTCCGGCGAAGCGCGACGCACCCTCGCCCTGCGCGCCCCGGTCTCGGGCATCGTCAGCGAAAAGAAAGCCGTACAAGGCATGCGTTTCATGCCCGGCGAGGCGCTGTACCAGATTGCCGACCTCTCCTCGGTATGGGTGCTGGCCGATGTGTTCGAGCAGGATCTGGCGCAAATCCGGCCCGGCGCGCCGGTCAGCGTGCGCGTCAATGCCTGGCCGGACAAAACCTTCACCGGCAAGGTCGCCTATCTCTACCCGACGCTGAAGGCGGACACCCGCACCCAGACCGTGCGCATCGAACTGCCTAACCCCGGCGGGCTGTTGAAGCCGGGGCTGTACGCGCAGGTCGAACTCGGCGGCAAGGCCGGGCAGGCGCTGGCTGTACCCCCCGGCGCCGTGATCGACAGCGGCGTACGTCGCATCGTCTTCATCGACCTCGGCGAAGGCCGCTTCGAGCCGCGCGAGGTCGAGACCGGCACGCGCAGCACCGACTGGATCGAGATCCGCAAAGGCGTGGTCGCCGGCGACAAGGTCGTCGTTGCCGCCAATTTCCTCATCGATGCGGAAAGCAACCTGAAAGCCGCGCTCGGCGGCTTCAACCCGGCGCCGGCACAGGTCGGGCACAGCGCAGAAGGCAAGGTCGAGAGCGTGGACGCCAAGGCCGGCACGGTCAGCATCACGCACGGCCCGGTCGCCAGCCTCAAATGGCCAGCGATGACCATGGATTTCGTTCCGGCCAACCCGGCGCTGCTGGCACAGCTGAAAGCCGGCGCTGCGATCCACTTCGAATTCGTCGAGCGCGGGCATGGTGAGTGGGTGATCACCCGCGTTGAAACGCCGGCGGGGCGATGACCCATGCTCACCAAGCTGATCGACTGGTCGGGCAAGAACCGCTTTCTGGTGCTGCTGGCGACGCTGTTCATCACCCTCGGCGGCCTCGTCGCCGTGTTCAAGACGCCCATCGACGCCCTGCCCGACCTCTCCGACGTGCAGGTCATCGTCTATACCGAATTCGCCGGGCAGGCGCCGCAGGTAGTCGAGGATCAGGTCACCTACCCGCTCACCACGGCGCTGCTCTCGGTGCCCAAGTCCAAGGTCGTGCGCGGTTTTTCCTTCTTCGGTGTCTCCTTCGTCTATGTCATTTTCGAGGACGGCACCGACATCTACTGGGCGCGCTCGCGCGTGCTGGAATACCTGAATGCCGCCGCCGGGCGCCTGCCCAAGGGCGTCGCACCGCAACTGGGGCCGGACGCCACGGGGGTCGGCTGGGTCTATCAGTACGTCCTGCAGGCCAAGAACAAAACGCTGGCCGAACTGCGCACGCTGCAGGACTGGACGCTGCGCTTCCCCGTCGCCAAAGCCGGCGGCGTTGCCGAAGTGGCCTCGATCGGCGGTTTCGTGCAGACCTATCAGGTCACCGTCGATCCCGTGAAGTTGCGCGCCTACGGCATTTCGCTGATGCGCGTCGCCGAAGTGATCCGCGCCTCCAACCGCGACGTCGGCGGGCGGGTCATCGAAATGGCCGAAACCGAATACATGGTGCGCGGCAAGGGTTACCTGCGCGGCCGGGCGGACATTGAAGGACTGGTGCTCAAGGCCGACAACGGCACGCCGGTGCGTGTTGCCGACATTGCCCGCGTCGAGCTGGCGCCGGACGAACGGCGCGGCGTCGCCGAGCTGAACGGCGAGGGCGAGGTGGTTTCCGGCATCGCCATGGCGCGCTACGGCCAGAACGCGCTGGAAGTGATCGACAACGTCAAGGCGCGCATTGCCGAAGCATCGAGCAGCCTGCCAGAAGGCGTTTCGGCCGAGGCCGTCTATGACCGCTCCGACCTGATCCTGCGCGCCATTGCCAATCTGAAGACGACGCTGCTCGAAGAAAGCCTGATCGTGGCGCTGGTCTGCGTCGTCTTCCTGCTGCACGTGCGCTCGGCGCTGGTCGCCATCGTGATGCTGCCAGTCGGCGTGCTCATCGCCTTCGGCGCCATGCGCCTGCTCGGCATGAATTCCAACCTCATGAGTCTGGGCGGCATTGCCATCGCCATCGGCGCCATGATCGATGCCGCCATCGTCATGATCGAGAACGCCCACAAGCATCTCGAACGCCTGCCGGCCGGACACAGCCCCGGCGAACGCGCCGAGGCCATGCTTGCGGCTTGCAGAGAGGTCGGCCCGGCGCTGTTCTTTTCGCTGCTGATCATCACCGTCTCCTTCCTGCCGGTGTTTACGCTGGAAGCGCAGGAAGGCCGTCTGTTCGCGCCGCTCGCCTGGACCAAGACCTTCGCCATGGCCGGCGCGGCGCTGCTCTCGGTGACGCTGGTGCCGGTGCTGATGCTCTTCTTCATCCGTGGCCGCATCCTGCCGGAAGCCGAAAACCCGGTGAATCGCTGGCTGATCCGCGCCTACCGGCCGCTGATCGACCTCGTCCTGCACTGGAAGAAAACGACGCTGGTCGCCGCCCTCGCGGTGTTGGCACTCACTCTCGCTCCCGCCGCCCGGCTGGGCAGCGAATTCATGCCGACACTGAATGAAGGCACGCTGTTCTACATGCCGACCACCCTGCCAGGGCTTTCGATCACCAAGGCCGGCGAACTGCTGCAGACCCAGAACAAGATCATCAAGAGCTTTCCCGAAGTCGCCTCGGTCTGGGGCAAGGCCGGGCGCGCCAACAGCGCCACCGACCCGGCACCCACCGAGATGTTCGAGACGGTGATCAACTTGAAGCCGGAAAAGGAATGGCGTGCCGGCATGACCGTCGACAAGCTGATTGCCGAAATGGACAAGGCGCTGCAATTCCCCGGCGTCGCCAATGCCTGGACCATGCCGATCAAGGCGCGCATCGACATGCTCTCGACCGGCATCCGCACGCCGGTGGGCATCAAGGTCTTCGGCAAGGATCTGGGCGAAATGGAACGGCTGGCGCGCGAGATCGAGGCGGCTGTCAAGGCCGTGCCCGGCACCAGCAGCGCCTACGCCGAACGCCTGACCGGCGGCTATTACCTCAATATCGAACCCAACCGCGAGGCACTCGGGCGCTACGGCCTCACCGTCGGCGACGTGCAGGACGTGATCGCCTCGGCGCTGGGCGGCGAGATGGTGACCACCAGCGTCGAAGGCCGCGAGCGCTTTGCCGTCACCGTACGCTACCCGCGCGAACTGCGCGGCTACCCGGAAGCCATTGCCAGGAACGTGCTGGTGCCGCTGCCGGCAGCGATGGGCGCCGCTGCCGCGATGCTGCCGCTGGGACAACTGGCAAAAGTGAAGGTCGAAAAAGGCGTGCCGGGCATCCGCACCGAAAACGCCCAGCTCGCCGCCTACATCTTCGTCGACCTGCGCGACCGCGACATCGGCAGCTACGTGGCCGACGCCAAGAAGGCCGTAGCCGAGAAGGTTAAATTCCCGCCCGGCTACTACGTCACCTGGAGCGGCCAGTTCGAGTACATGGAACGCGCCATCGAAAAGATGAAAATCGTCGTACCGGTGACACTGCTCACCATTTTCCTGCTCCTCTACCTCAATTTCCGGCGCCTCACCGAAACCCTGATCGTCATGCTCTCGGTGCCTTTCGCGTTGGTCGGCGGCGTCTGGCTGATGTGGACGCTCGGTTATAACCTGAGTGTGGCTGTCGCCGTCGGCTTCATCGCGCTGGCCGGCGTCGCGGCGGAAACCGGCGTCGTCATGCTCATCTACCTCGATCATGCGTGGGCTGAAATGCAGGCGCGGTGCCATGCCGAAGGCCGCCCCACGGGTGTAGCCGAACTCTACGCCGCGGTGATCGAAGGCGCCGTCGAACGCGTGCGCCCCAAGATGATGACCGTCGTCGCCATCATGGCCGGCCTGCTGCCGATCATGTGGAGCAACGGCACCGGTTCGGAAGTGATGAGCCGCATCGCCGCGCCGATGATCGGCGGGATGATTTCCTCAACTGTACTGACCCTGCTGGTGATTCCGGCGATCTACGCTCTGGTGAAGGGTCGCGGGCTGCCCGGGCGCTCCGCCTGATAGAATGTTTTTTTGCCCACGGAGCCCGCCATGGCCGACACCCCGAAACGCGACTTCAACCGCGCCGCCCTGACCTGGGACGCCAATCCAGGCCGCATGAAGATGGCCGCCGACATCGGCACTGCAATTACCGCCCGCGTCGAGCTGACACCGACGATGCGCGTGCTCGATTTCGGTTGTGGCACCGGCTTACTGTCGCTGGGATGGGCCGACCGCATCGGGAGCCTAACCGGTGCCGACACTTCCACGGGCATGCTGTCGGAATTCAATGCCAAAGTTCGCCAGCACGACATCGATAACGCCACGACTCATCTGATCGGCGACGCTACAGGTTTGCCGGCCGGTCCTTATGATCTGGTCGTCAGCAGCATGACGCTGCATCACATTGCCGATGTTCCAGCGTTGTTACACCAGTTGCACGCGGTATTGGCCCCCGGCGGCCGGATCGCACTGGCCGACCTCGATCCGGACGAGGGGCTGTTCCACAGCGACAACACCGGTGTCTGTCATTTCGGTTTCGCCCGGGAGCAGATGCGGCAATGGCTCATGGAAGCCGGGTTCACCTCAATCGAAGACTGCACGGCCAGCCAGATGAATCGGAAGACGTCCGTCGGCGAAAGGGTGTTCACGCTGTTTTTGGTCGTAGCGGAAAAGCCGGCAAGCAAATGAGTGTATTGATTGCTCGCAAAAGACACAGCGCAAAAATATTGATTTGCGAAACAGCCACATGCACTTCTCCACGCTTCCGCACGCCGACCATCCGATTGTCGAACTGAGACCGATCGAATCACGCGACCTCGGAGCTTGGGCTGCGTACCTGACGCTGCCGGTGGTTTACGAACACACCAGCTGGAACATCGCCTCCGCCGATGAATTGACGCCCCACGTTTGGAGCGAGTCATCGCTTTCAAGCGACGGCTCGTTGCGTTTCGCCATAGTCAAGAAGTCGAACGACCATCTTGTCGGCACTATCGGGTTTCATTCAGTCTCCGCTGTCAATCGCTCGGCCGAACTCGGCTACGAACTGGCCCCGGATATGTGGGGCAAAGAAATCGCATCGTATCTATGCGCTCGGATGGTGGCTTGGGCACATCAGCAAGCATGCATTGTCAGAGTTCAGGCGGTTGTGCTGCCTTCAAACCGACGTTCTCAGGCCGTGTTGGAACGCTGTGGTTTTTTGCAGGAAGGCTTGTTACGTTGTTACCGGGCGGTCAGAGGGGTGCCAAGCGACTATCTTGCGTATTCCCATATTGACCGCGAAGCCTCGCCTGTCTAGCCCCTTGATCAATATCGACACCGATTCTGCTTGGCGGTGCTCCCGCCAATACCCAGCGAATTTCTGTCCTCACGGGTATGGTGCAACCGGGGCACGACTGCTTTAGAAGCTCCGGCCGTCAATCTTCTTTGCGTGGCTCCCCGACAAACCAGCGCTTCACCCGCTCGCCCCAAGCGTCGACGTAGGTGTAGAGCACCGGCACCACCACTAGCGTCAGCAAGGTCGACGTAATGATGCCACCAATGACTGCACGACCCATCGGGGCCTGTTGTTCGCCGCCATCGCCGAGACCAGCAGCCATGGGCAGCATGCCGAAAATCATCGCCAGCGTGGTCATCAGGATGGGGCGCAAACGTACCTGACCGGCGTCGAGAATGGCCTGGTGGCGAGGTTTGCCCTCGCGCCGGCCATGGTTGGTGAAATCGACCAGCAAAATGGCGTTCTTGGTCACCAGACCCATCAGCATGATGAAACCGATGATGGAGAACAGGTTCAGCGTCGTCCGCGTCACCAGCAGCGCGATGAACACGCCGGCCAGCGAGAAGGGCAGCGAAGCCATGATGGCCAGCGGTTGCAGAAAGCTGCCGAACTGCGAGGCGAGGATCAGGTAGATGAAAATGATCGCCAGCCCCAGCGCGGCGAGCGCGGCGTTGAACGATTCGGCCATGTTCTGCTGGTCGCCGGCCATTTCAAAGCGGTAGCCGGTAGGCAGTTCGATGGTTTTCAGGGCGGCGCTGACGTCCTTGCCGACATCGCCAGCTGGTCGGCCCTCGACGTTGGCGTAGATGCCGATGCGGCGTTGCAGGTCCTGTCGTTTGATGATCTGCGGGCTGGAAGAAGGCACAAAGCGGGCGACCTGATGCAGCGGCACCATTCTCGGCGAGCCGTCGGCCGTGGCCTGACTGCTGGCGATGTAGAGGCGGTTGAGGTCGTCCACGCTCTGGCGTCCGGCTTTCGGCAACTGAACGTTGATATCGTAATTTTGCCCGTCCGGCGCCAACCAGCGGCCGATGACATTACCGGCGACAAAGGGCCTTACCGCCGCACCAATCTGTTGCACGGTCAGTCCGAGATCGCTGGCCAGGGCTTCGTTTACTTGCACGACAATCGCCGGGCTTTGCGCTTTCAGGCTGTGCTCAAGATCGACGATACCGGGAATGGCACCGAGCTTCTTGGTCACCTCATCGGTAATGCCGGTCAGTTCTTCCGGCGACGGCCCCAGCAGGTTGATCCAGATCGGACGGTTGTAGCCGACCGCAACTTCGATGCCGGGCACCGCCTTGATCCGGTCGCGCACCGCCTTCTCGAACTCTTTCTGCGACTGCCGCGGTGTCTTCTTGCGGTCTACCAGACGGACATCAACCCGCGAGTAGTTGCGTCCTTCATCGGTGCCCACGTTGGTAGTGATCAGCTCGACTTCCTTGAATTCGCGAATGATCGCCTCGACCTGCCGCGTCTTAGCATCGGTGTAATCCAGGCTGGAGCCGACCGGCGTATTGAGGCGGAACGACGTACGCCCCTGATCGACCTCCGGCACAAACTCGGTACCCACCATCGGCACGAGGAAGAAACTACCGATAAAAATGGCCAGCGCCAGCCCCAGCGTTTTCTTGCGGTTGGCCAGCGCCCAACCGAGCAGCCGGTCGTAGACACGGTGCAGCCTTTCGACCTGATGCTCGACGCCTTCCATCAAGCGGCCCAGCCAGGGCACACGCCGGAAACGGCCCTCCGCCGGATCGCGCCAGACCGAGGAAAGCATGGGGTCGAGCGTGAAACTGACAAACAGGGAGACCATCACCGCCACGGCAACGGTAATGCCGAACTGGTAGAAGAAACGGCCGATGATGCCCTGCATGAAGGCCACCGGCACAAACACCGCGACGATGGCGAAGGTCGTCGCCATCACCGCCAGGCCGATTTCTTCAGTACCGTCCCGAGCGGCCTGAAGGTGGCTCTTGCCCATCGCCAGGTGGCGGACGATGTTCTCGCGCACGACGATGGCATCGTCGATGAGCAAGCCAATGCATAACGACAGCGCCATCAGGGTCAGGAAATTCAGGGTAAAGCCAAAGGCATAGACGGCAATGAAGCTCGACATCACCGCAATCGGGAGCGTCAGGCCGGTAATCACCGTCGAGCGCCACGAATGCAGGAAGAGGAAAACGATCAGGATGGTCAGCAGACCGCCTTCCAGGATGGTCTGCTTGACGCCGGCCAGCGCATTCTCGATGAAATCGACCTCGGCCCAGACAATCTCCAGCTTGACGTCGGCGGGCAGGGTTTTTTGCAGCTCGGCCACCGCCGCGCGAACGCCCTTGCCGACTTCGACGATGTTGGCGTCCTGAATCTTCTGCACCCCGAAGCTCACTGCCGGTTCGCCATTGATGCGGGCGAGTGACTGTTTCTCCTGCTCGCCATCGACAACCTGGGCCACATCCGAAAGATACACCGGCCCCTTGGCGCGGCGGGCGACGATAATCCGGCCAAACCCGTCGGGCTGTTTGATGCGTCCCTCGATCCGAACGAACTGCTCGACCTGACTGTTGTTCAGCAGGCCGGCGGGCACATCCTGATTGGCGGCCTGGATCGCCCGCTGGACCTCGTCAACACCCACGTTCTGCGCCTGCATCCGGGCCGGATCGAGGCGAATCTCGATCTGCCGCGAGACCGTGCCGGTGGTCGTGACGCGCCCGACGCCCATGACGTTCTGCAAACGTTTGACCACGACCTGATCGGAAAGCGTCGACAACTCGCGCAGCGGCCGCTTGCTGGAAGTCAGCGCCAGCGAGACGATGGGCTGATTGTTCTCGCTATCGGCCCGCAACACCAGCGGGTCTTTCGCGTCCTTCGGGAAGGTCGGCCGGATCTGCGCCATCTTGTCGCGCAGATCCTGCACAGCGCGCGGCATGTCCGCCGAGAGATGGAATTCGACATAGGTTTCGCTGCGCCCCTCGAAGCTGTTCGAGCGTATCGTCTTGACGCCGTTAACGGTATTGACGATTTCCTCGATCGGCTTGGTCAGGTCGTTTTCGATCGCCTCGGGTGAGGCGCCGGGATACTGCACCTGCACGAACACGAAGGGAAAATTGACATCCGGCATCTGCTCGACACGCAAACGCTGATATGAAAACAGGCCGAGTACGACCAGGGCGACCATCACCATGGTCGCAAAAACAGGCTGATTGATGCTGGTGCGCGTCATCCACATGGCGTTGTGACCTCAACCGGCGGCTTTGATGACGACCGCGCTGCCGACCTTGAGGCCGGGAATGCGGTGGCGAACGAGTTGCGCGCCCGCAGCCAGACCATCGCGGACTTCGACCAGACCACGCTGTTCGTCGCGCAGGCCGGGCTTCACCTCGCGTTTGGCGAGCTTGCCGTCCTCGATAGTCAGTACATGATGCGAACCGGCCTCCTCGCGCAGCGCCGTTGCCGGCACGACCAGCAACTCGGGCGTGCGCTCCAGTTCCAGCACGCCCTGCGCGAACATGCCACCACGCAGCGCCTGCTTCGGATTGGAGGCGGAAATATAAACCGTGATCGAGCGCGAACCATTGTCTGTGACCGGGTTAATGCGTTCGACCTTGCCCTCGAAATCGCGCCCCGGAAACCCGTCCACCTGAAAACGCACCGGCTGTCCGACCTTGACCGCCGCCACATCGGTGGCGGCAAGCGGCGCCTCGATTTCCAGCTTGTCGAGATCGACAATGCCGATCAGCGGCGTGTCGACGGAGACCTTTTCGCCCGCCTGCACATAGCGGCGCGAGACGATGCCGGCCTGCGGCGCCGCCACGCTGGCATCGCGCAACGCGGTTTGGGCCAGCCGCAATTGCGCTTCGGCGGCGCGCACATTGGCGGCAGCGGCGTCGTACTGGCTGTGAGTCGCATCAAAGGCGTTCTGCGAAATGAATTTCTGTTTCAACAGCGACGCGTTGTTGTCACGGTTCTTGCTGGCAATGGAAAATTCGGCACGAGCTTTTTCCAGCGCGGCCTGCTGCGCGTCGAACTGCGCCTGCAAATTGACAGGATTGATGCGCAGCAGGAGTTGGCCGAGCCGCACCGACTGGCCTTCGCGTACGCCGATGTCGACAATGTCGCCAGCCACCTTGGCTTTGACGGTAGCTTGCATCACCGGCTGAAGCGAGCCGGAGAAAGCGAGGCTGCGGACGAGACTGCGTTTTTCGGCCGTGGCCAGATCGGCTGCGGCAAATTCGAGCGGCGGCACCGTCGCCTTTGCGGCTGGCGCCTTGGCCTCGCCTCCGGACATCAGGACACCGCCCACGGCGGCCAGCGCGACGACGGCTACCACCGCGAACGCGATTTTCTTAGAGCGTGCTTGCATGTGCATTTCCGGGGGGAAAATCGAGGTCAGCCATGATAACACCGGCCTTCGCATCGATTGTGCGTATGCGATACCAGAAATCGTTCGAATTTCGGCGAACGATGTCGAGCGAAGAAAGTCTATGCCACTTGAGCATCCGGTTTGGAGTCCGCTCACCCCAGCCGGGTTCCTTAGTAGGCGGTCGCCGCCTGTATCCCTCTCAAACCATTTCGGAGTACCTATCCATGCACATGAATCCGGTCGGTTGGTTTGAAATATATGTAAACGACATGTCGCGGGCGCGTGCCTTTTACGAGAGCGTGCTCCAGACCCGGCTCGAAAAGCTGGAGGTCGACAACTTGGAAATGTTTGCTTTTCCCGGCGACCCGGAGCGGTACGGCGCGCAAGGTGCGCTCGCCCGCATGGAGGGCTGCCCGCCCGGCGGCAACAGCACGCTGATCTATTTCGGTTGCGCGGACTGCGCTGTCGAAGCTGCGCGGGCCGAGACGGCCGGCGGCAAGATCGTGCGCCCGAAATTCGGCATCGGACAATGGGGCCACATCGCGCTGGTACTCGATACCGAGGGCAACTTGATCGGCCTGCATTCAATGGACTGACGCGGCGCCCTCTCCCTCTCCGCCGCCGGACCGTGATATAACGTGGCTTTGGGTTGTCTGCCAGAGGGAAGAACGTCATGAACGCGACCAAGAATGACACCAACGTGGTTTTCGGCACCGAAGACCTGCTAATCAGTCTGTGCAATTCGGTCACCAAGGTACTCAGTGTTGCCACTCAGGGCGATATCCGCTACTCGGGTATGGTGCAACGCATTTCCAAGACCTGCCTGAAGCCGGATATTGGCTGCTTTGTCTTGTTCGACGGCGGATTTTCCGGTCTCGTGGTCATCAATTTTTCCGCGGCGGCGGCCATGGAGCTATACCAGAACTACCTGCTTAATATGGGCATGGCCAAGGAGGATTTGGCGGCTTCTCACACATCGGACGATGTCTCGAACGTCATGGGCGAGTTGATGAACCAGATCGTGGGTGATTTCACCGGTAAGGTCGGTCGCGAACTGCAAACCCACATCACCCAGAATCAGCCCAAAATGTTGGTCTTGAACAAGCAGGTCATGCTCAGCGTCGACACCAACCTCGACAACCCGGAGGCGCGACGTGTCACCTTCTTTACCGCCAGCAACAATATCTTCTATCTGGAGTTGGCCACGGATCGCACTGAATTCATCAAGCTGCACGACTTCGACGCTCACGAGGAAACCGATCCGGACGAAGTCATCGCTCAGGTTGCTGCCAAGAAAGCCAAGCCTGCGCTCCCCAAGGCGCCACCAAAGGAAGATCATGACGATTTGCTGTCGTCGCTGGGCATGTGATCGCACTGTCGGCTTTTCGCCAACTCGCCGTGAGATAGCAAGGAATCAATAAAAATCTTTAAGTATTTTCGGCAAGTTATTGATAATATTGCGCCTTAATTCTTATGGCACACTAGGTCATATGCCGACCTCAGATTTCATGCGCGCTTCTATCCTACTCCCCGGCTCTTTCGCCGCCCGAGGTTGCGCGTGAACGCCTCGTCCTCGTTTGCCCAGCACACCTTGCCCGAAGGGCTGCAACGCGCTATCGAGTCAGCCAAGGTTCGCCCGCTGCCAGAAGCCCTTCTGCGGCTAATCCGCTCTGTCGAGGAAGATGGTCGTACCGTATCTGAACTGGCCCGCATCGTGGAACAGGACCCCGGCCTTTGCGCACGTGTGCTCGCCGCCGCCAATTCACCCGGCTTGCGACGGGGTGCGGCGCTAACCAGCGTCGCCCATTGTCTCACGTCGCTGGGCACCCGCCTGATCCGTTCGATGGCCACCTGCCTGGCCTTGCAAAGCGTTTTCGAGCGCCGCCAGGAAACCATCCGTTCGGACCTTAGCCCCTTCTGGCGGCATTCCCTCGTCGTTGCCGAAGCCGCGCGCGAGCTGGCTGCGAGCTGCGCCTACGCGCAACCCGAAGAGGCTTATCTGGCCGGCCTGTTGCACGATGCCGGAGAACTTGTCTTGTTGTCGGGCTTGGGCAGCACCTACGCTCAAATTCTGGCCACGGCCAGCGATGAAGTCGATCTCTGCCGCCTGGAGACCGAACAACTCGGCTTTACGCACGCCCAGGTCGGTACCTGGATGACGGACAAGTGGCAGTTCGATTTCGCCGTCGGCGACGGCATCCTCTTTCATCACGCTACAGCGGCCGAAATCGCCACGGCAGGCCCCTTGCCACGCATTGTCTGGCTGGCGCACCTGCTGGCAACCAGCCCGGCACCACTGCCGGCCGAAACGGAAACACTGATTGCAAAGCTGCTTGGCGACGCGGTGGCGGCAGAGGCAGAGGCCATACGTCGGCGATGCGGCGAGCGGGGCGGCCAGATTGCCGAGGCGATTGGCCTTAATCTAGCGACGGCAGCGGGTGACCTACCCGAAGTCGCCGTCGCGCCGGTGCCTCCCGACAGCGAGGCGGATGCCGACGGCGAACTTCAGGCCATGGTACGGGACATGGCGCTGATGCAGCCGTTGCAGCGCGATCTGTTCGGGATTGAAAGCGATGCCGAGTTGCTGTTGTCGCTGCGTGAATCCGCCCGTATCCTGTTCGATCTTGGTCATATCGCCTTCTTCCTGCGCGAAGGGGAAAGCGAACGGCTCTCCGCCGCACGCTTCGGCAACCAGCCACCGCTCTTCCGCCATGCCTCGATTCGCGTCGATGCGCCCCACTGCCTGGTCGCGGCGGCCGCTGCGAGCGGGCGCGCGCTGTCATCGTTCGATGCCGAATATCCACAACCAGCAGCGCTGATAGATCAGCAATTCGCGCGCGTTTTCGGCACCGAAGGCTTGCTGTGCATCCCCTTAAACGGGCGCCGCAATTGTCTGGGCGTCATCGCTTTCGGGCTGAGCGGCAGCCAATACGGGCGACTGAAACGCAGACTGCCGTGGATCCTCAATTTCGGTCGCATCGCCGCACTCAGCCTCGAAGCCTGGCACGACGCCCTACGCTATCGCAAACAGGCAGAAGACGAAGCGACCGCCCGCTTCGAGCGGCAGGCACGGCGCGTGGTTCACGAAGCAGGCAATCCGTTGGGAATAATCAAGGGTTACCTCAAGGTGCTCGACAGCAAATTACCCACCGAGATCAAATTGCATGAAGAGCTGGGCGTCCTGCGCGAGGAAATCGACCGCGTCGCCTCGATTGTGCGGCGCTTGAGCGAAATTCCCGCTATGACGCAGGCAACAGGCGGCGCCGATGTCGTCGCGCTGGTACGCGAGATGCTCGTCCTGTACGAGCAAGGCCTGTTCAAAAACCGGGGCGTCGAAGCGGTCGTCACGGCCAGCGACGCTGTCGAAGGGGTTCGCTGTGACCGCGACACGCTCAAGCAGATCCTGCTAAATCTCTGGAAGAACGCATCCGAGGCACTCCCGAAAGGCGGACGCCTTGAAATCGCCATCAACGACGGTCTGGTGCAGGAAGGTCAGCGTTTTGTTGAACTCGTCATCGCCGACAACGGCCCCGGCATCCCGCCGGCGGCGCTAGCACGCCTGTTCGACCCGGATAGCGCGCCCACAGAGGGCCGCGGGATGGGGCTGTCGATTGTCGCCACGCTGGTCGCCCAGATCGGCGCGCGGATCGCCTGCCGCACAAAGCCGGGCGTAGGAACCACTTTCACCCTGCTGCTGCCATGCGAGCCTTGTTGATGCGTTCCGCTATTGTCATCGTTGCATTTGCGCAACCTCTTTTCATGCGCCAGGAGGCGTCATGGATCTGATGCCCGGATTCAATCTGGAAAACCCCCTCACGGCCGCCCCGGCGAATGCGAACATCCTCATCGTCGACGACGAGCCACGCCTGCGCAGCGTATATCGCATGCTGCTGGCCGGCACCGGACGACATATCGAAGAGTGTAACGGCGGCGGCGAAGCCATTGCGCGACTCGGTCATCACGATATCGACGTTGTCATTCTCGACCTGAACATGCCGGACATCAGCGGTCGCGAGGTCATGGAATGGATCTCGCGAAACCGGCTGACAACGTCGGTAATCGTTTTTAGCGCAGACGACACCATTGATGCGGCAATTCTCGCGCTGCGGCGCGGCGCCTGCGAATTCATCAGAAAGAGCGCGGAGCCCGAAGAACTCGTGCGCACCGTGGACATGACCCTGCGCCGCCGTCATCTCGAACGCGAACATGCAATGATGACCGCGCAACTCGAACAGTCAGAACGGCTGCACCGCTTTCTGATCGACAATTCGCCGGACATTATTTACACGCTGGACATCGACGGACGCTTCGTCTTCATGAACAGCCGGGTGCACACGCTGTTGGGCTACGACCCCAAAGAGCTGATCGGTCGCCATTATTCCGACATCGTCCACGAGGACGACCGCGAACTGGCGCGCTTTGCCTTTGCCGAACGACGCGTCGGCGCTCGCGCCACCAACAACCGGGAGATTCGCCTGCTTTGCAAGAACGATCAGGTCCGGGATTTCGAAAATCGCGCTGTCGTCGCCATCCTCAGTTCGCAGGGCATTTACCAGACGGAGCAGGAAAACACCCAGCAACGTTTTCTCGGTACCTCCGGTGTTCTGCGCGACATCACGGAACGCAAGCGCGCCGAGGAAATGATCACCTTCCAGGCCTTCCACGACCTGCTGACCGGCCTGCCCAACCGTGTACTCTTTCGCGACCGCCTTGAGCACGCGATCAGCCAGGCGAAACGCCGGCAGGATAGGGTCGGCGTAATGTACATGGACATCGACCGCTTCAAGCTGGTCAATGACACCTACGGCCATTCCGAGGGCGACGAACTGCTGAAACAGTTCTCACGACGCGTGCGCGACTGCCTGCGCGTCAGCGATACACTGTCCCGCCAGGGCGGCGACGAATTTACAGTACTGCTGCCCGACATTGTGCAGGTCAATGACGTGCAGACGATTGCAGAAAAAATCAACGCCGAACTGTGCCGCCCGTTCACAATCGGCAACAAGGAATTCCGGACGACTGCCAGTATCGGCATTGCCGTATTCCCTGATCATGGCTACACGCCCGACGCCTTGCTGCGTAATGCAGACATCGCCATGTACCAGATCAAGGCACGCGGCAAGAACGGCTTCATGGCATTTGCACCGGAAATGAACCGGACGCATGTCGAACGCATCGATCTCGACAACGAAATGCGCAGTGCCTTACGTCGCGAGCAGTTCGAATTGCACTACCAGCCACAAGTCAGCATCAGCCAGGATCGGATTATCGGCGTCGAGGCGCTTATTCGCTGGCGCCATCCCGAACGGGGCCTGATCGGGCCAAACCGTTTCGTCCCGGTGGCAGAGGAAAACGGCCTGATCTTCCCTTTGAGCGATTGGGTAATCAACGAAGCTTGCCGACAGTTAGCAGAGTGGAAAAATCAGGGCATCGATGGAATCAAGGTTGGGGTCAATATTTCTGCCATCGAATTCGAACGCGCTGACTTCGTGCAACGCGTAGTCCGGCCGATCTTTCAGCATCGTATCAACCCCAGGATGATCGAGGTAGAAATCACCGAAAGCTTGCTGATGGACGACGCGGAAAAGGTTATCGACAAGGTTCGGCAGTTGCGCGAACACGGCATCCGCGTCTCGATCGACGATTTCGGCACGCGCTACTCTTCTCTAAATTACCTGCGCCGCTTCGCGGTCCATACCGTCAAGATCGACCAGTCCTTTGTTGGCGACATTGCCAATGCCGGTGACCCCTCGCCTGTCATCAGCGCCATCGTCAATATTGCGCATGGTTTCCGCCTCGAAGTATTAGCGGAGGGGGTCGAAACGGGCGCGCAACGCGACGCGCTGGTCGCCATGGGATGTGACGTGATGCAGGGATTCTATTTCTGCCCGCCTTGCCGGGGCAGCGATCTCAGCGAAACCTTGCGCTGCAAGAGCATTCCGGCACCGCAGAGTGTTCCCCGGGTTGCCATCTGATCGCGCTAGCTAGCCGCAATGAACACGCCCCTGCGGTTTCTGCGCGACTGGCTGCCGGTTGGCTCCGGACGTACCCCCGCCACCCATAGCCCGGCGCTCCAGCATTGGCTGGATGAACTGGAGGGGCAACCACCCGAAGCCATCGCAGCGTCGCTTGCCAAAGCGATGCCGCGACTGCTACGCGCCGAAAACAGTCCCTCGATGCGGCGCATGCTGCTCGATGCCCTTCAGGCGGAGGCAGCCACACTTGTTCCCGCTTTGATCCGGAACATGGACCGCGCGGTACTACCGTTGACACTCGCTGCCAAGCAACAGGCCGTGGCGGCCGACAACTTGCTGAAGGTGCTGGCGGACGGCTACCAGACACTTGCCCTGACAAGCGTCGCCCCCGGGCGCGGCAACACCACCTCCACTGTGCTTCAAACCGCGTTGCTGTGCGCAGTGAAACACCTTGCGGCAAGGCATGTGCTCGCCTATCGCGCCCACATGCCGGCCTCCGAAAACGCCTGGCGCACATTGCACCAGCTTTTCCGGTTGGCCGAGGAACACGGCGTTGCCAACGTCGGACGCGACGACGAAAATGTGCGCAATCACTATGTTGCTGCGCTGCTTCTGGCGGGCGCCGATCCGACGCGCTTTGCCCGCCACGATGTAGATCGCCTGGTCGCACTTTGCCGCGCAGCTGCGCCGCATGCGGAGATCGTCGATCTCCCTGCCGGGACGCCACCCGAAGGCTTGCCGGGCATTGTACTTCGGCCCGACGAGGGCAGGCCCGGTCGAAAACCGGCAAGCCTCGCCCCTCCTGCCGGCCAGCGGCGCTTCCTGAATTGCAGCGTCGCCCTGCAGCGCCTGCATGTCGCGATCCAGCAGGCGGACACGCGCACCCGCCTCGCCGACGAGAACGATCCCTTTGCCGGAGCTGGACCGTTGCTCCCCGCGCTCGCGGAAGCCTGGCGAGGCCCCTCGGCAAGACAGTTTTCAAGGCAGACGTTCAGGCCGCGAGTCGATCTGGTCAGCGGAGTCGATGCAATCCACTCCGTGCTGACAGGTCACGCCTTTTTCCGCCGGCGGAACGACCCCGCCCCGGAAAAAGAGGCTCTCGCCACCAGCGAGTGGTCCATCCTCGATGAAAGTCCGAATGGATTCGGCTTGCGCTTCATTCGCGGCGAACTGCACCCGGTTGAGGTCGGCGAAATTGTCGGTCTGCGCTCGCGGGAACAAGGCGGCTTGCAACTGGGCCTCGTACGACGCGTGGTGGTCGAAGGTGCCACTCGCCTCGAACTCGGCGTGCAGGCGCTGACAGCCAGGGCACGCGCCGTGTCGTCGCCCTATCGCGCCATCATACTTGAAACGCTCCCCGCCCATCCCGGCCAGGCGGGTGTCGTATCCGCTCCCGGAAAGGTGCAGAAGGGCATGCCCTTCATCCTGGCGACAGCCGACGGGGGAAGCGCCATGACGCATGCCGTCCGTCTCCTCGAAAGCAGCCGATACTGCGAAATCTGGCTGCTCGAAGTGGAGTGCGCCACGCCCTCGACATGATGGGCGTGGCAACTCCTTTCAGACTGATCTGATCAACCCAGTTCGATCAGCAAGTCCTTGGCGTCGACCCGGTCGCCCGGCGAAACCAACACCTTGGCGACGGTGGCATCGCGATCGGCAGCAATAACCGTTTCCATCTTCATCGCCTCGACGGACACCAGCGGATTACCCTTGCTTACCTTCTGACCGACCTTCACCGACACCGTCACCACCGAACCGGGCATGGGCGCCGGCACATGGTTGGGATTGCTGTCGTCGGCCTTGGGATGCGCCTTGCGCGCCGCTTCCATGCCCGCCTTGTCGATGCGGATCGGACGCGGCTGGCCGTTCAGCTGGAAGAACAGCTTGGCAATGCCTTCTTCGTCATGATCGGTACGGCCATGCAGGTCGACGATCAGTGTCTTGCCCGGGTCGATATCGATCGACACCTCGGTGTTCTCCGGCATGCCGTAGAAGAACAGCGGCGTCGGCAGGATCGACATATCGCCATAGTGACTGTGGTGCGCCGCGAAATCGACGAAAACCTTGGGATACATCAGGTAGGAGGCCAGATCGGTGTCGCTGACATGGCGGCCCACGGCCTTCTCGGCCTTGGCACGCGCCGCTTCCAGATCGACCGTTTCGAGCTGGGCGCCAACCCGACCGACGATCGGCGTCTTGCCCTTGAGGATCTTGGCCTGCAAGTCCTTGGGGAAACCGTCGGCGGGGTAACCCATTTCGCCGCGGAACATCTGCACCACCGATTCCGGAAAGGCGATTTCCTTGTCCGGGCTAGCCACATCTTCCGGCGTCAGGTCATTGGCGACCATGACCAGCGCCATGTCGCCAACCACCTTGGAGGATGGCGTCACCTTGACGATGTCGCCGAACAGCAGATTGACGTCGGCATAGGCCTGGGCGATTTCCGACCAGCGGTGCTCCAAGCCCATGGACCGCGCCTGTTCGCGCAGGTTGGTGTATTGGCCGCCGGGCATCTCGTGGCGGTAGACGTCCGAAGTGCCGGAGCGGATTTCCGGCTCGAAGGGCGCATAGAACGGCCGCACGCCTTCCCAGTAGCGGGAAATCGGTTGCAGGCGCTGGGCGCCGAAACCGGGGCTGCGCTCGCTGCCTTCCAGCATCGCCACCAGCGCGCCGAGGCTGGGCTGCGAAGTCAGCCCGCTCATCGAGTCGAGAGCGCCGTCGACCGCATCGATACCGGCCTGCACTGCCGCGTAGACGCTGGCGATGGAGCCGCCGCTGGTGTCGTGCGTATGAAAGTGGATCGGCAGCCCCACTTCTTCCTTCAACGCCTTGACCAGCGCCGTGATCGCGGGCGGACGGGCGAGACCGGCCATGTCCTTGATACCGATGATGTGCGCCCCGGCCTTTTCCAGCGCCTTGGCCATCTCCACGTAATACTTGAGGTTGTACTTGGGACGCTTGGCGTCAAAGATGTCGCTGGTGTAACAGATGGCGCCTTCGCACAGGCCGCCGTATTCGACCACGGCGTCCATCGCCACGCGCATGTTCTCGACCCAGTTCAGCGAATCGAACACACGGAAAATATCCATGCCGTGTTCGCAGGCCTGTTTGATGAAGTAACGGACGACGTTGTCCGGGTAGTTGGTGTAACCGACGGCGTTGGACGCCCGCAGCAGCATCTGGAACAGGATGTTCGGGCAGGCTTCGCGCAGGCGGTCGAGACGCTCCCAAGGGTCTTCCTTGAGGAAGCGCAGCGCCACGTCGAAGGTCGCCCCGCCCCAGCACTCGAGCGAGAACAGCTCGGGCAGCTGGCGCGCATAGTGCGGCGCGATCGGCAGCATGTCGGCCGTCCGCATCCGCGTCGCGAACAGCGACTGGTGCGCATCGCGCATGGTCGTGTCGGTCAGCAGGATGCGCTTCTCGTTCTTCATCCACTCGGAGAATTTTTTGGCGCCGAGTTCCTTGAAAATGTCGCGCGAGCCCTTGGGCAGCGGCGTCGTGATGTCGCCCTCCGGCAGTTGCGCATAGGCCATCGGTAGCTTGGGCAAGGTACGGCCCTTGACCTCGGGGTTGCCATTGACCACGACCTCGCCGATGAAGCGGAGCAGCCGCGTGGCGCGGTCGCGCCGGGGCGGGAAGTGGAACAGTTCCGGCGTTTCGTCGATGAAACGGGTCGTGCACTGACCGTTCCGGAACATCGGGTGACAAACGACGTTTTCCAGGAAAGGCAGATTGGTCGACACACCCCGGATGCGGAATTCGCGCAGGGCGCGGTCCATGCGGATGGCCGCTTCCTCGGCGGTCTGTCCGGAGGCAGTCACCTTTACCAGCAGGGAATCGAAGAACGGTGTGATCACCGCCCCGCTGTAGGCAGTGCCGCCGTCCAGACGGATGCCGAAACCGGCCGGGCTGCGATACGCCGAAAGCTTGCCGTAATCGGGCGTGAAGCTGTTTTCCGGGTCTTCGGTGGTGACGCGGCACTGCAAGGCATGTCCGTACAAAGACAGATCCTTCTGTAGCGGAACACCGCTCCCCACATCACCGATTTTGGCGCCCTGCGCAACGCGGATCTGCGCCTTCACGAGGTCGACGCCGGTCACCTCCTCGGTGACCGTATGCTCAACCTGGATACGCGGATTGACCTCGATGAAGTAGAACTCGTCGGTATCGGCGTCCATCAGGAATTCGACGGTGCCGGCGTGAGTGTATTTCACCGCGCGGCAGAGCTTCAGCGCCGATTCGCACAGCGCGGCGCGGCGGGCATCGTTCAGGTAGGGCGCGGGCGCGCGCTCGACGACCTTCTGGTTGCGGCGCTGCACCGAGCAGTCGCGCTCGAACAGGTGAATGATGTTGCCGTGCTTGTCGCCCAGTACCTGTACTTCGACGTGACGGGCGCGGCGCACCAGTTTTTCGAGATAGACCTCGTCATTGCCGAAGGCGGCCAGCGCCTCACGACGGGCGACATCGAGCGCGCCCTTGAGATCGGCTTCCGACTCGACGACGCGCATGCCGCGACCGCCGCCGCCCCAGCTTGCCTTGAGCATGAACGGGTAACCGATTTTGGCCGCCATCGCTGCCGCTTCTTCAAAGTCGTGCGGCAAGGCTTCCGTCGCCGGCACCACCGGCACGCCGGCGGCCACTGCCGCCTTGCGCGCAGCAACCTTGTTGCCGAGCGTGCGCATCACCTCCGGCGTCGGGCCGACAAAGGCGATGCCGGCGGCCGCGCAGGCCTCGGCAAATTCGGGATTCTCGGAGAGGAAGCCATAGCCCGGATGAATGGCATCAACGCCCGCTTTTTTAGCGACACGGATGATGTCCTCGATGTCGAGATACGCCTGAATCGGTTTTTTTCCGGCGCCGACCGGATAGGCCTCGTCGGCCTTGAATCGGTGCAGACCAAGACGGTCCTCCGCCGCATAGATGGCGACGGTACGAATGCCCAGCTCGGATGCGGCACGCATGACGCGAATCGCAATCTCGCTACGGTTTGCCACAAGCAATTTACGGAACTTCATCGACTTTCCTCTTCATCTTTGAAACCGGGTGCCCACGCGGCTGTGCAGCATGGCACCGTCGAGGCGCCACCAAACATGACAAAACGGGGACGAAACCGTTAAATACTATCATCGCCAGCAAGGTCTTGTGGCGACTTTTTCGGCGCGGGAGAGGCCCGGATGACACTGAATTGCTGCGCCGCACACAAAGCCGCCGCTGCGGCGGCTCAGACCGCTCCGCGGGCGCGCAATTCGTCTTTCAGATAGGCGTAGAAGATGGGGGCGGCCACAACGCCGGCGACGCCGAAGGCGGCTTCCATCGCCAGCATGGCAATCAGCAGTTCCCAGGCCCGCGCGCCGATGCCGGAGCCGACAATACGGGCGTTGAGAAAGTATTCCAGCTTGTGGATGATCACCAGAAACGCCAGCGACGCCATCGCCGCCTCGGGGGAGTGCGACAGACTGACGATGACAATGGCGGAATTGGAAATCAGGTTGCCGAGCACCGGCAGCAATCCCGCGAAGAAGGTGATCGCCACCAGCGACTTGGCCAAAGGCACATGCACCCCGAACAGCGGCAGCACGACAAGCAGATACAAGGCGGTAAACACCGTGTTGACCGCCGATATCTTCACTTGCGCAAAGACGATGCGGCGGAACGCCTCGGCCAGGCGGCGCGCGCGTTCCTGCAACGAAGCCGCCAGCGGCGCCAGCGGCTCGGATTCCGGGCGCGCCTCCTGCAAGGCCAGCATGGCGCCGATGACCATGCCGATCAGCACATGCACCGACGCCAGTACGGCCTCTTTGCCCACTTTTTGCAATTCGGCGGCATGTTCACGCAGCCAGTTGGTGATCGCCTGCCGAACATCGCTGAATTCGGCCGGAATATAGGCTGCCAGCCAGGCCGGCAGCTTGCTGCGCACACCTTCGAGAATGTCCGCCATGCGCGCCAGCAGCACCGACAAACTGCCGGCATCGGAATGGAAAAAGGCGACAATGCCCGCAATACCGCCCGCCACTGCGCCGATCACGATCACCGCCAACAGCCCCACCGCCATCAACCGCGCACGCGGACTGGCCGCCAGTCGCCCGGGCAGGCGCGCCGCCAGTTGATGCACCAGATGAAACACCAGCAGCCCCGCCAGCAGGGCGGGCAACAAGTGAAACTGTAAGATCACGAACAGACCCAGCCCTGTCAGGCCCCAAGCGGCGATATCGAAGCGCATGTCGGCATTTCCAAACGAGTTGCGATGATTGTAGCAGGGCTCCCGCAGGGAATTTTCCGGCCGTCGCCGCGCCCGCACCCGAAAAATTTGAGAAAATAGAAGCTTTTAAGGTGCCCCCGCTGGGGCGCCGCGCCCATGCGGAAGAGAACATGTCCCCCCAGTTAGCCGAAATATCCAGCACCGATGCCATTATCGACGACCTGCGCGCCAGCAGGATGGTCATTCTGGTCGATGAAGAAGACCGCGAAAACGAGGGCGACCTCGTCATGGCGGCCGAACACATCACTCCCGAAGCCATCAATTTCATGGCCAAATTCGGTCGCGGCCTGATCTGCTTGACCCTGACCGAAGAGCGTTGCCGTCGTCTCAACCTGCCGTTGATGGCGCGCGACAACAAGAGCCAGTTCAGCACCGCCTTCACCACCTCGATCGAAGCCGCAACCGGCGTCACCACCGGCATTTCCGCCGCCGACCGCGCCCGAACTGTGCAGGCCGCCATTGCCAAAAATGCCTGCCCGGAGGATATCGTCCAGCCCGGTCACATCTTCCCGATCATGGCCCGCCCCGGCGGCGTGCTGGTGCGTGCCGGTCACACCGAAGCCGGCTGCGACCTCGCCGGCCTGGCCGGTTGCGAACCGGCCGCCGTGATCTGCGAAATCATGAACGACGATGGCACGATGGCTCGCCTGCCGGAACTGATCGAGTTCGCCAAGACGCACGGCATCAAGATCGGCACCATCTCCGACCTGATTCACTACCGCGCCGCCTCGGAAACACTGGTCGAGCGCGTGCTTTCCAAGCCGGTAAAGACGGTGCGCGGCGAGTTTACCCTGCATGCTTATGTCGACCGCGCCTCGGGCGCCACGCATCTGGCACTGAGCTACGGCACCTTGCCCAAGGACACCGAGACGCTGGTGCGCGTGCATGAGCCGCTCTCGGTGCTCGATTTTCTCGACCCCGGCCACCGCGAGCAGACCTTCAACATCGACGAAGCGATGCAGGCGCTCACCCAATTCGGTCACGGCGTCATCGTGCTGATGCACCGCCCAGAAAACGGCGAAGATATTCTTGCCCGCCTGAGCGGCAACAAGAAACCGGCGCGGCAGAAGTGGGACCCGCGAAGCTACGGCATCGGCGCCCAGATTTTGCGCGACCTCGGTGTCACCCGCATCCGCTCGCTCTCCAGCCCGCTGAAGATGCCGTCGGTGCATGGCTTCGACCTCGAAGTCACCGGCTTTGTCTCGTCGCTTTCCGAACTCTGACCCTGGAATTCAACATGGCCCGCTTCGCCAACATTCACGAATACGACCAGAACCTCGCCGGCGCCGGCCTCAAAATCGGCGTCGTCATGGCCCGCTTCAATCTCGACATCTGCGAAGGCCTGCTCTCCGCCTGCGTCGCCGAACTGAAACGGCTCGGCCTTCACGACGGGGATATCCGCATCGCCACCGTTCCCGGCGCGCTGGAAATCCCGCTGGTGCTGCAAACCTTCGCCAACAGCGGGCAGTTTGACGCGCTGGTGGCGCTCGGCGCCGTCATCCGCGGCGAAACCTACCATTTCGAAGTCGTCTCCAACGACGCCTGCCGCGCCGTGATGGAAGTCCAGCTTGATGCCGGCATTCCCATCGCCAACGGCATCCTGACCTGCGAAGACGACGACCAGGCGCTCGCGCGCATGGCCCAGAAAGGCGCCGACTGCGCCCAAGCCGCCGTGGAAATGGCCAACCTCCAGAAAGCGCTCGCCGAATGAATGACACCGCCAAACCCGCAAAAACCGCCAAAGCGCCCAGCAAGCCGCCCCGCCGCCGCGCCCGCGAATTCGCCCTGCAAGGCCTTTACCAATGGCGCCTGAAGGCCAACGACGCGGCCGCCATCGAGGCCCATTTGCCCGATCTCGAAGGCTACGCCAAGGCCGACCGCGATTTCTGCCTCGCGCTGGTACGTGGCGTCATCGCCCGCGAAACCGAACTGGCGGAATACATTGCCCCCTGCCTAGACCGCGATTTCACCGACCTCTCGCCGGTCGAAGCCTGCATCCTGCTGATCGGCACCTTCGAACTGGCGCAATCCCCGGAAACGCCGTATCGCGTCATCATCAACGAAGCCATCGAACTGGCCAAATCCTTCGGCGGCAGCGAAGGGCACAAGTACGTCAATGGCGTGCTCGACAAGATCGCCGCGAAGCTGCGGGCGGTGGAGGTGGAGGCGAGGAAACAGGGGCGCTGACCTTGCATATCATGCCATAGCTATAATGACCGGAATTTTTCCGCCCGGAGCAGCAGAATGATTACCAAGGAACAGGCTGGCGTCATTGCCGACGAGTTTATCGAACAGCAACAGCAGATCAGGAACGACGAACGCAATGCCAAAGCGCCGCGTGTACCGCACGTCTACCGGATGACCGAGCTTGAGGCTTTCGAACCGTGGCAACGCATTGAATTATTGCGCACAGCCGAACTCAATGTCGGGAACCAGCCGCGCTGCCTCGCGGCCATGTTGATTGCGTTTTTCGCTTGGGTTGCGCTCGCGATGGGGTGGAACTCCTTCGATGCACTGCCTCCTATACCGAGCGCACTGATTGGCGTGGGCGCTATTCTGGTTCCGATGTATATTCGAGTGATATTCGTTCGCCGCGAATTACGCAATATCGCCACCACTAGCGCAACCGCATAATCTGCACCCATGCCCGGTGAATTTGACCTGATCGCCCGCCATTTCACCCGCGCCACACCTACCGCCGCGCTTGGTCCCGGTGACGACTGCGCGCTGGTGGCGCCCGCGCCCGGCAAGCAACTGGCGATCACCACCGACATGCTGGTCGAGGGCACGCACTTTCTGCCCGATACCAATCCCAAGAATCTCGGCTGGAAGACGCTGGCCGTCAATCTCTCCGACCTCGCCGCGATGGGCGCGACGCCGCGCTGGGTGCTGCTCGCGGGCAGCCTGCCTGATGCCGACGAAGCCTGGATCGCCGCCTTCGCCGACGGCCTGTTCGCCTGTGCCCGAACCTATGGCGTCGACCTGATTGGTGGCGACACGACGCGCGGCCCCCGCAATTTCTGCGTCACCGCCATGGGTGAAGTCGACGCCGGGCGAGCGCTCACTCGCCACGGCGCGCAAGCCGGTGACGACATCTGGGTATCGGGTCGCCCCGGTCTGGCGGCGCTCGGCCTCGCCCACCTGCAAGACCGCCTCGAATTGCCGGAACCTTGGCGGCGTCTTTGCATCGCCGCGCTGGAGAAGCCGCAACCGCGCATCGCGCTCGGGCAGGCGCTGGTCGGCGTCGCCTCGGCCGCCATCGACGTGTCCGACGGCCTGCTCGCCGATCTCGGCCATATTGGCGAGCGCTCGGGGCTGGCCGCCACCGTTCATCTCGTCCAGTTGCCGCACCTGCCCAAGGGCGTCGAACGCGCCCCGGCGCTGGAAGCGCAACTGGCCGGCGGCGACGACTACGAACTGTGCTTCACCGCTTCGCCCGATCAACGTCTCTCGTTGGGCGAAATCGCCGCCCGCCTAGAACTGCCGCTGTGGTGCATCGGCGAAATGCGCGCCGGTGTGGCCGGCGAAGTGGTGGTCGACGACCCTGACGGCAATCCTATCGCTCTCGAAAAGAGGGGCTACGACCACTTTGGCTAAGTCGACTCCACCCTCGCTACGCTTCCTGTTCGCCCACCCGGCGCATTTCTTCGCGCTCGGCTGCGGCAGCGGCCTGTCGCGCTGGGCGCCCGGTACGGTCGGCACGGCCTTTGCCCTGCTCACCTATCCGCTGATCCGCCCGTATTTCGGGGAAATGCCCTTCCTGCTGCTGCTCGCCTTTGCCTACCTCGGCGGCATTTGGTGCGTGCATCTGACCGGCCGCCACCTGGGCGAACCCGACCACGGCAGCATCGTCTGGGACGAAATCGTGCCCTTCTGGCTGGTACTGACCCTGACCCCGGCCGGCTGGGGCTGGCAATTCGCCGCCTTCCTGCTCTTCCGTTTCTTCGACATCGTCAAGCTGCCGCCGGCCGACTGGTTCGACCAGAACATGAAGAACGGCTTCGGCGTCATGGCCGACGACTTCTGCGCCGCGCTGCACACGCTGGTGGCGCTGGCGGTCGCCAAATCCCTGCTCGGCTGATCCCGCCATGTTCGCCGCCGCGATTTTCGATATGGACGGCCTGCTGATCGACTCCGAACAGGCGGTCATGCGCGCCTGGCTGGCCGCCTGCGAACAACTGGACGCCGGTTTGACGCGCGCTCATTTCCTCTCGGTCGTCGGTCTCAACCGCGCCGACACCGAAGCCGCCCTGACCGGGTTGCTGGGCAGCCGCGAGCGCTTTCTCGCCATCGCCACGCTCACCGACACGCTGCTGGCCAACGATCCGGCGGCCTTTCCGCTCAAGCCCGGCGCACAGGCCCTGGTCGCCGAACTGGCGGCGGCCTCGGTGCCGTGCGCGGTCGCCTCGTCGTCGCGGGCCAGCGAGATCCGCCTTCGCCTCGGCGAGGTCGCCCTTCTCGACCACTTCGCGGCGGTCGCCGGGGGCAACGAAGTCGCCCGTGGCAAGCCCGATCCCGCCGTTTACGAACTGGCCGCAACCCGGCTCGGCGTCGCGCCCGGCGACTGTCTCGCCTTCGAGGACAGCGAAAACGGCGCCCGCGCAGCGCTGGCGGCCGGTCTGCAAGTCGTGGTCGTACCTGATCTGAAACCGCCGCCCGAGGCCGTGCTGGCCCGCTGCCTGCACGTCTTCGACTCGCTCGGCGAGGCCCGCCCCTATCTGCCCCGCTGGTTCCCCGCCCTCGCCTGAGCAGCCCGATCCGGTCTACGATACGGCTTTACGCCTTTTCCTCGCCTTCGCATGAAAACCGCTCTCCTCGTCATCGATGTCCAACGCGGCCTGTTTGCGCAGACGCCGGCGCCATTCGAGGCCGATGCCGTCGTCGACCGCATCAACAATCTCGCCACCTGCGCCCGCCAGGCCGGCGCGCCGGTCGTCTTCATCCAGCATGAGCGGGCGACACTGGCTTTCCAGAGCGAGGGCTGGCAGTTGGTGGACACATTGGTCGTCGAGACGGGCGACGTCCTGATTCGCAAGACCACGCCCGATTCCTTCCAACGTACCGAACTGGGCGAGACGCTCGCCGATCTCGGCATCGAGCGGGTGGTTATCTGCGGCTTCGCGAGCGAATTCTGCGTCGATACGACCACCCGCCGCGCCGCCGCCCTGGGCTACGAGGTGACGCTGGCCGCCGATGCACATACGACGCAGGACAAGCCACACATGGACGCCGCAACGATCCGCGCTCACGAAAACGCCACCCTGCCCGCCATCGTCAGTTTCGGCCCGGCCATCCGCGCCATCGCCAGCGCCGACATCGTCTTTTAAGGACCGCCCGATGACCCCGATCCAAAACGATCTCGAAGCCCTCGCCGCCCGCGTCGCCGAACGCCTGCTGACCAAGGAGCAAGTACTCGCCATCGCGGAATCCTGCACCGGTGGCTGGGTGGGCCAATGCCTGACGGCGATTGCCGGGTCGTCGCTGTGGTTCGACCGTGGCTTCGTCACCTATTCCAACGCCGCCAAGATCGAGATGCTGGACGTGCCCGCCTTCACCATCAAGCGCCACGGCGCGGTCTCGGAAGCGACGGCGCGGGCCATGGCGCAGGGCGTATTGGCCAAAAGCCGCGCCCGGTGGTCGCTGGCCATCACCGGCGTCGCCGGCCCGACCGGCGGTACGCCGGAAAAGCCCGTCGGCACCGTTTGTTTCGCCTGGGCCGAAAAGGAGGGCGGCTGCACCGCCGCCACCCGCCTTTTCGAGGGCGATCGCGCGGCCGTGCGGGCGCAATCGGTCGAATTCGCGCTGAACGAACTGCTCGCGTTGCTGTCCTGACTTGACGACGGCACCGGGCGCTCCGCATAATCGAGCCATGCGTTCGATTTTCGCCTCTCTCTCCTGCCGCCATTACGCCCTGTCCGCCCGCGCGGACATGCCGCGCATTGGCGCAGTGCGCACCACGCCCTAGCCGGCCTTCACCCGCCGGCCCAGCCAGGCGGGAATGCAGAACCACCCCTTCAGTCCCGCCGTTGTTTGATCGTCGCCCTTGCCGATTCGGCCCGGGTGTCAGGAATTTCCGCCACAAGCGGAATGGAGCATTGCATGAATTCGGCTCAAACCAGGGGACCGGCTGCCCGGCTGATGCGGCGGCTGATCCCCGAAGACAGTCTCTTTCGCAACCGCAGCTTCGTGCTGGTCTGGTTGTCGGCCACCCTCGCCATGCTGGGCGGCAGCGTCTCGCAGCTGGCGCTACCGCTGACGGCCGTCCAGAATCTGCACGCCAGCGCCACCGAGATGGGCCTGATGCTCGCTTCGGCGACGCTGCCCTTCGTCCTGTTCTCGCTGCCGGCCGGTGTCTGGATCGACCGCTGCAAGAAGCGCACGCTGATCATCGCCTTCAACCTGCTGGGCACCCTGGCCCTGTTCGGCGTCCCCCTGGCGGCGCATTTCGGCTTTCTGTCGATGCCGCTGCTCTATCTCGCCGAATTCGCAGTCGGCACCTGCTGGTGCATCGGCGGCTCGGCCGAGCAGGTGTTCGTCACCGCCGTGGTCGGGCGCGACCGCCTGATCGAGGCGAACAGCAAGCAGGCCGCGGCCGGCAGCATCGCCGGCCTGCTCGGCCCCATCCTGGCCGGCGTGCTGGTCGCCTGGCTGGGCGCACCGACCGCGGTGGCGCTCGATGGCCTGATGTTCCTAATCTCGGCCCTGCTGGTCGCCGCCATCCGCCTGAGCGAGACGCCGGCACCGGCCACAGGCGTGCCCATCCTGCGCGACGCCATCTCGGGCCTGCGCTACATCTGGCATCACCCTCTGTTGCGGGCCTTCGCGATCATGGCTGCGATGTGCCTGTTCCTCTTCGACGGCTTCATGGCGCTCTACGTGCTGCATGCGACGCGCAGCCTGCACCTCACGGCCGGCGAACTGGCCACCGTCAATACGCTGGCGGCGCTGGGCGCCCTGCTCAGCGCGACCCTGGTGCCGCACCTGAACAAGCGCATCGGTAAATACGTGGTCATTCCGCTCGGTCTGCTGGCGACGGCGGCGGGCTTCGTCGGCTACGCGCTAGTGCCTGCGGGCGCTGCCTCGCTGGCGCTGGCCGGCGCCGCGATGTTCCTGGTCGAAGCGGGGATGACGGCCTACACCATCAACTATCTGGCATTGCGCCAGCTGGCCACGCCGGACGACCTGCTCGGCCGCATGACCACGACCATGCGCTTTCTCTCGGTGTCGGCGGCGCCCATCGGCGCCAGCGTGGCGGGCTTTTGCGGCGATCATATCGGCTTGCCGCCGGTCTTGGCAACGCTGGGGTTCGGCGGCATCTGCGCCGCCTTCATCGCGCACACCCTGATTCGCCGCGCCCTTGACCAGGGCGCCGGCGCCGGCAATACTGCCCCGCCCGATGCTTCGTCCACCGCCGGCCAACCCCAGGAGATCGCATGACCCTCGCCGACATCCTTGCCCGCCTCGACACCTGGACCACACCCCCGACGGCCGCGGAGGCCGAGGTGCAGGCAGCCTGCCCGCACGATTGCCCGGACACCTGCGCCATGCGCGTCGGCGTCAAGGATGGCCGTGTCGTCAGCGTCAAGGGCGACCCGACCCACAGCCTGACCGCCGGCGTGCTGTGTACCAAGGTCAGCCGCTACGCCGAGCGCACTCACCACCGCGACCGCCTGACCGCACCGCTGAAGCGTATCGGCAAAAAGGGCGAAGGCCGTTTCGTGCCGATTTCGTGGGAAGAGGCCACCGTCACCATCGCCGACCGTCTGGCCGACATCTGGCACCGGCATCCGGAAGCCATCCTGCCCTACAGCTACGCTGGCACCATGGGCCAGGTGCAGGGTGAAGGCATGGCCAGCCGCTTCTTTCATGCACTCGGCGCCAGCCTGCTTGACCGCACCATCTGCGCCAGCGCCGGCTCGGCGGCGATGAAGTTGTGCGTCGGTGCCGGCGTCGGCATGGACCCCGAAGCCTTGGGCGGTGCCGAGCTGATCGTCCTCTGGGGCTGCAATGCCATCACCAGCAACCTGCACGTCTGGCGCATCGTCCAGACGGCTCAGAAGCGTGGTGCCGTGCTCTGGGCGATCGACCCCTACCGGAGCGACACCGCCGCCAAGTGCGACCATCACCTCGCCCCGCGCCCGGGCAGCGACGCCGCGCTGGCCTACGCCATCGCCCATGTCTTGCAGCGCGACGGGCTGCTCGACCAGGACTATCTCGACCGCCACAGTGAAGGCGCCGCCGCCTTTCTCGCCGAAGCCGCCCAATGGACGCCGGCCCGCGCCGCCGCCTGGTGCGATGTCGACGCCGCCGCCATCGAAGCGCTCGCCGCCGCCTATGGCCGTGCCCGCCCGGCCGCGATCCGCCTAAATTACGGTATGCAGCGCACCGCCGGCGGCGGCGACGCCGTACGCGCCGTGCTTGCCCTGCCGACGCTGGCCGGCCGCTGGCGCCACCCC
>APMI01000474.1_pt1 | contig 119533 bp, 121 predicted proteins | sample 667938 | NCBI WGS metagenome assembly APMI01 (sample SAMN01084076, study PRJNA167559) | wastewater metagenome | biome: Wastewater | place: Denmark: Ejby Moelle, Odense | collected 2011-11-28 | reverse complement strand
CTTTTTGGGGTCGCAAAGATAGGAGGATTTCCTGAAAATTTTACAAAAAAATTGCCCCCTGCCACAATTCCTGAAAAAAATTTGCAAACTGGGGGCAAAAATAGCTGAATCTGCCGTTAAATCGGCTCTGCAGTAAGGTGAACCTTGGTCATTTGCAGGTAATAATTCTGAAGCTGGTGCAAGGCAATGGGCTGGTCAACATGCCTCCTGTCTTCCCTGTACCAGAAATTGATATGACTGAAATCGCCGGGGCTGTTTACATGGAGCCGGAATGCACCTTTGAGGTATTTCACCGAGCCATCGGGCTGATCTTCCCGAACAAAGCTGATTTTCTTCAGTGCCTCATCGCTGAGAGGGATGGGCGCCAGATCATCGGCTCCAAACCAGAAATTCTGGCCGGCGTTGGTTTCTAAATTTGCCAGGTGCTGGCTCATATCCACTTCCAGCACTTCGGCTTCCATTTGTGTGCCTTCGTTATTCACCATAACGAAATCACCTGTTTTTAAGTCGGAAATTTTAATCATGGTACAATCGTTTTCTACAATTTACTCATTCCTTTTTGTCTGTGCCATGATTTGGGGAGATTTTTAAGATTTTGGGGATGAGGTACCTGGTTATTATTTATAGAAGTCAGGTTATGTTATGGACTTATTGATCTTGTGGGATGAGATGATTTTCCAGCCTTTGTAGTTGACAATAACTGCAATGCTTTTTGCAGTTATTTTAATGTTTGTTGCAGTTTTTTGAATGCACTTTGCAGTTATTTCAATGTTTGTTGCAATTATTTGAATGTTCTTTGCAATTTCTGCAATGTTATTTGCAGTTTTTGCAATGCTTTTTGCAATTTCTGCAAAGCTTGTTGCAGTTATTTGAATGTAATTTGCAGTTTCTGCAATGTAAATGCCCGTTTATTTGATGTATGTGGCTGTTTTTTGACTGTTTTGGGTTGAAAAGGTGCCGTTTTGAGGCTTTTTTGGGTGGTTTGCCTGTTTTATTGAGTTTACTGTTGTTTCTTTTTTCTTTTTGCTTGCCCAAAAAGAAAGAAAAAGGGCCCCGAAAACCCCCGCCTGACCGGACGGGCAGGAATACCCAGCATGGTTTTCGGAAAACCGCCTTGATTGAGCAGTGGTGCAGAGTGGTGAATTGCTTTGGAAATTACTTGAACATGCCAGGTTCAACATAAAAATATCTGGCTTTTAAAAGAAGCAAACTTCTGCAACGGGTTTCAAATTCCCGATAAAACCGGGACAGGATCTAATGGCTACAAGTGATCCGAAAAACAGCAGAATACTTGCACCAAAAGGGCTGGTCAGGCGACCAACAAGGGCGTGGTGAAGCCTTTTAAACAATCTCCCCTAAAAATATGTTTTATAATAAATTCATTTCTGTGCTTAAGTTTATACTAAACAGCTTTTTCATCATGTCAATATTTTCCTGTGCTTCTATTCCCAAAGAAGTTACTGCTGTAAAAAACTTTCAAAAAGAAAGATACCTGGGCAAATGGTATGAAATTGCCAGAATCGATTTCAGGTTTGAAAAAAATCTAAATAATACCACTGCAGAATATTCTGAAGCTGCGAATGGTAAAATAAAAGTGGTTAACTCCGGTTTTGATTACACCCGTAACAAATGGAAGAAAGCTGTTGGAAAAGCAAAATTTGCAGGCGATGATAAAACAGGTATGCTCAAGGTTTCGTTTTGGGGACCTTTTTATGCCGGGTATAATGTGATTAAAATTGATGAGAATTATACCGTTTCATTAGTTGCGGGTAAAAACTTTAATTACCTGTGGATACTTTCAAAAACACCCACTATCCCCGACAATGTAAAAGCAGAATATGTACAGTATGCTCAAAGTCTTGGGTTTGATACTTCAAGATTGGTTTGGGTTGAGCACAAAAAATAAACCGGAATAATTACAGTCATAAAAAAAGTTGGCCTTTTAAAAAATTAAAACTTCAGCAGAGGTTTCTTGTTGGTCAGGCGACCAACAAGGGCGTAAGAAAATTGCTAATTGAAATGAATGGGATTTCGGACTGCCATGTTTTGCAAGACCCTGCTTCTTCCTTTTTTGTTTGGCCAAAAAAGGAAGCAAAAAAGGCCCCCGATTTTGAATGACAGCCCAAAATCGGATTGTTCCCTGATTTAACTTTTGAATTACTGTATTGAAATGCATTTGGAAATACATGAACATCTCAGGTGTGGCATAAAAACAATATGGCTAAATAGCACAAGCAAGACGCTTGCGAGTGAAGCAGTATTAAAATAATTAATAAGCTGAAAACCAAATAGTATATTGTTTTATTTTTATGCGTTAGTTGCGTATATTTATGAGTTAGTGGCAAGGCTATGGCAACTTTTCCTACATATTCAAAACAAAAGGGTGGAACACCAGAAGTTTTCCAGTACAACTCAATTCCTGAGAAATTAAAAGGGCAGATTTATCACATATGGCATGACTTCTTTGAACAAGAAGGTATCAATAACAAAGATAAACATGACATATATGAACATATTTACAAGATACTTTTAAAGGAAACAGGTAAGAAAAGGTTATATTTCAATGGGTTATTCTTTGATGATAACCCCGCAAATCAGATCGAAAAGTATTTCGAGAGTTTAGATGATGTTGATGCTACTCTGGACACAATCGGAGTTATTTTCTATATCGTTGAGCAAGTACAGAATATTACTAATCAACAAAACCCATATATTAAGCTAGGATATACTGCTGACGAAGCTATTAAAGACTTAAACATCAGGTTCAAGGAAAATGCAGTTGGGTACCAGTATATCAACAGTAAAATTATCAGGATAGACAATCAACTGTTGCATGAAACAGCAGTAAAGCCAGCATTACAATTCATTCATCAAAAAGAATATCAGAACGCAAATGAAGAGTATTTGAATGCTCATGACCATTTCCGACATAGGAGATATCAAGAGTGTTTGAATGAATGTCTAAAGTCGTTTGAGACAACAATAAAAATAATCTGCAGTAAAAATAAATGGAGCTTTAATCCAAATGATACGGCAAAACCATTGATAAATATTCTTCTGACTAATAAGTTCTTGCCCAATTATAATGAAACATATTTAGGCTCTCTTAGAACTATTATGGAGAGCAGTATTCCAACTGTGCGGAACAAAAATAGCGGACATGGACAAGGCGTTCAAAAAAGAGTCGTCCCTGAACACTTGGCATCATATCTACTGGCGATTACAGGTGCAACGATTAAGCTCTTAATTGAGACACAAAATGCTTTAGAAATGAAGCCCAGCCACTAACATGCGCTTGCAAATATGCCGGCTGAAGAACAAGTGCTAAACAAATCAATAATATTCAACTTTATCAATAAATTTAAGCTGACGAATTACAAATGTCGGTACATCGGCAAGATCTTCCCGTTCCAAACCAAATCTCCTTCCTCTATACAAAAAAACAGCCCCTCTTTCGAAGGGCTGTGCAGTTACATGTTCCTTTTTTATATAATTATAATGTAACGCCGCTTTTGAAAATGGCGATTTCACGGAAACCTGCTTTTTCATGATTTGCTTTTTCACCACTGGCTGTGCGAACAATTTTATCAATGAGTTCATCCAGCGCTTCATCAAAACTTTTGTCTTCGGCAAGCGGACCTGCATTATAATCAATCCAGTGCGGTTTGTTTTTTGCCAGCTCTGAATTGGTGGAGATTTTCAACGTAGGAATAAAACTTCCAAACGGCGTTCCCCTTCCTGTTGTAAACAATACGATATGACTTCCTGCTGAACCCAATGCTGTGGTTGATACCAGATCGTTACCGGGTGAGCTTAACAGGTTAAGACCTTTTGTTTTTAAACGTTCGCCATATTTCAATACATCCACCACGTTGGCGTTACCACCTTTTTGTGTACAACCCAGCGATTTATCTTCGAGTGTTGTAATACCACCGGCTTTGTTACCGGGTGATGGGTTTTCGTAAATGGGTTGTTTGAGATCAATGAAATATTGTTTGAAATCGTTGATGAGGTGAACGGTTTTTTCAAACACATCATGATTGATACAACGATCCATTAAAATGGTTTCGGCACCAAACATTTCAGGCACTTCGGTTAATACAGTTGTACCACCCTGGCTAATGAGAAAATCGGAGAAATAACCTACGAGCGGGTTTGCTGTAATGCCCGATAAACCATCGGAACCACCACACTTCAATCCTACTTTCAGTTCTGAAATAGGAATCGGTTCACGCTTATCCTGTTTTACAACTTCATAAATTTCTTTCAGCAGGTTTACAGCATCTGTTACTTCATCCTGCACTTTTTGTGTGGAAAGAAATTTCACTCTTGATTTATCGAAATCGCCCAGTCCTGCTTCAAACTCATCAATCTTATTGTTTTCGCAACCAAGACCCAGCACCAATACACCACCTGCATTTGGATGCAGTGCAATATCGCTCAGGATCTGGCGTGTGTTCTGGTGATCATCGCCCAACTGTGAACAACCATAGTTGTGCTTGAACACTTCAATACCTTCAATATCGGTTGGGTTTACTTCGGCTTTAAACTCACGGATGATCTGTTCTGCAATACCGTTTACACAACCAACTGTAGGCACCACCCATATTTCGTTACGGATGCCCACTTCGCCATTTTTACGGCGGTAACCGTTGAAGGTGAGGTTGCGTTTGGGATGAACCACATCGTGCAGGGAAGGGTTGTACGAGTAATCAAATACATCGTGCAATTTTGTTTTTACATTCTGCACATGCACATGCTCGCCCTGTTTGATGGCTGCAGTACTGATACCGATTGGATAACCGTATTTGATGATATCGGTTCCCTCAGGAATATCAGTTAAGGCAATTTTATGGCCACGTTCAATATTGCTGAGCAGGGTGATATCCTTGCCATCAACACTGATTACTTCACCAGCGGAAAAATTGCGCAGAGCGATAACAACGTTATCTTTTGCATTAATTTTTATCAGTTCCTTCATTTGGCGGTTATTTAATTTTTTTGTTTACACGAATTGAAACGAATTACACTAATCTGAAAAATTGATTCGTGTTATAAAAAGATCTTTTCATTTATCTTATACCAACTCAATAGCTTTTTGCATGCCATTGTTTAATATACTTACAAGATGTTTGGTAACGATATCTGTTAAGCCTTCCACTTCGTTAAGGTTGAGCTTCCAGTTTTTATCGTAAGCCAGTACATCTGTTACAACTGTTTTTACTGATGCATCGGAACCATCGTATTTAGCCCAAGCATTTTTCAGTAAGTCGAGCAATGCTGCATCATCATTCAGTGCAATATCCTGATCGCCACGTTTTCCTTTGTAGAAAGCAATGGTTGCTGCAAGAGAGAACGTAAGCTTTTCGGGCAATGCGCCTTTTCTTTTCTTGTATTCTAACAAAGAAGGCAGCACTCTTGTTTCAAACTTGCTCCATGAATTTAATGAAATGCTCATGAGCAGGTGTTTGATAAACGGATTGGAAAAACGCTCCAGTACTGCTGCAGCAAAATCCTGCAGTTCCTGCAAAGGCAGATCGAGTGTTGGAATGATTTCATCATACAAAGCATCTTTGATGAATTTGCCCACTACTTTATCTTCCATTGATTCACGTACTGTATCAATTCCGTAGAGGTAAGCAACCGGCACCAATGCTGTATGCACACCATTGAGGATTCTTACTTTACGGACTTTATAAGGAGTTACATCTTTTACATACAATACATCCAGACCAATTGAAGGGAAAGGAAGTTCTTTTTCCAGTTGCTCACTTTCGTTCTGGATAACCCACAGATGGAAAGGCTCACCTTCCACCACCTGCTTGTCTTCATAACCAAGCTCAGCTGTAATTTCAGGAATACGGTCTTTTGGATAACCTGGCACAATACGATCAACCAACGTATTGTTGAACGTACATGCACTGCCGAGCCACTCAACAAAACCAGCTTCAAAATTCCAGTCGGCAGCCAGGTGCAGAATTGTTTTCTTTAAATTATCTGCATTTTTATCGATGAGTTCGCAAGGAATAATGTGAACACCTTTTGCTGCATCGCCATTAAATGTTTTGTAGCGGTGGAATAACCACACAGCCAGCTTAGCGGGGTAAGATGCCGGAGGTGTATCGCTTGCTTTATCATCGGCTTTATAAGTAATCCCTGCTTCGGTTGTGTTTGAAATCACAAAGCGCATATCGGGATTTTCTGCTGTTTGAATAAACTCAGCAAATTGTTTATAAGGGTTCAATCCCCTGCTGATAACATTGATTGTTTCGTGGTAGTTTTCAACTTTTCCGTTTTGCAGTCCACGCAGATATACTGTGTACAGGCCATCCTGTGCATTGAGCATATCAACCATTCCCATTTCAATAGGTTGTACAACTACGATTGATCCGTTGAAGTTTGCTTTTTTGTTGAGTTCATTGAACATCCAATCGACAAAGCAACGGAGGAAATTTCCCTCGCCAAACTGAAGTACTTTTTCAGGATATTGCTTAAATCCGGGGTAAGTTTCTTTAGAAAGAAGCATTTCGTTAAAAATTTAGGCATTAAAAGTAAAGACAGTTTTCGGGAAGACAGGCATAATGCCCCCCGTAAAGGCATATTTATTTACGCTATCGTTTGCGTAATATGCCTTGAATACATGAATGCGGGAAGAAGTCCGAAAAAGATTACTGTTAGCTCCTTTTCCTGTAGCTGAGAATGGCCAACCCGTTCAGGGCAACGGCAAAGCCTGTTATTTTGAGCAGGTGAATTTTAATATCGGCAAACGTACTGCCTTTGAGTACCACCATACGCATGACTTCAATAAAATAAGTGACCGGGTTAAACCGGGTAATCCATTGCGCCCATACCGGCATACTGTCGATTGATGTGTACAAGCCGCTCAGCAGCACAAAAATCATCATAATAAAAAAGGAGATGAGCATAGCTTGTTGCTGCGTAGAAACAAACGTTGAAATTAATAAACCCAGGCCAAGCACCGCCAGCAAATACACGGCTGCAAAACCATAGATGGTTAAATAACTTCCCAACGGCAGAATGCCGTAAATCACAAAGGCAATGATAAGCCCCATCGTCATGGCAATTAAACCCAGTACCCAGAACGGAATAAGCTTGCCAATGATAAAATGATATTTTTTAACAGGTGTTACGTTGATCTGTTCAATCGTTCCAATTTCTTTTTCTTTTACAATGTTGATGGCTGTAAGATTGGTACCCACCATTGTAAGCAGCAACACGAGCATACCCGGCACCATGAAAAATTTATAATTCATTGAAGGATTGAACCAGTTGGAAGATGTGACTTCGATTTGTGTTTGCGGATTGAACTTAGGCATCTGTATCCATTCCAGTCTTACTTCACGGTTAAAATCCTGCAGGATAGAACGCAGGTAAGCACTGCCTAAACTTCCTTTTACACCATTGATGGCATTACTTGCAACAAAAAGCTTGGCTTCGTTTTCTTTGATGAGTGTTTTTTCAAATGATGCGGGAATTTCAAGAATAATATCTGCTTCATCATCTTCTATCTGCTCAAGCGATTTTTCGTAAGAATCTTTATAACCTGTAAGCTGAAAGTAACCCGATGAGGTGATTTTTGAAACCAATTGACGGGAGTATGTTGAATGATCATGATCTGCAACAGACAGTTTGATGTTTTTAATTTCATAATCTGCAGCCCACGGAAGTATCAGCAGCTGAATAACGGGCATCATAAAAATCATGCGCACATTCGCTTTATCACGGAATATCTGCCGGAACTCTTTTTGCAGTAAAAATTTCAGTGTCCTCATTGCAAACGGATTTTAAAACGTTTAACAGCCACAGTTAAGAAGAATAACAGCATTCCAACAAGAACCAATGTTTCCTTCCACACTCCCATTATACCCAACCCTTTGATCATAACCGAACGCACAATGATATAGTACCATTTTGCCGGAACAATGTTTGAAAAGGTGCGTAACGGCAAAGGCATATTTTCAATGGGGAACATAAAACCACTGAGCATTACAGTTGGCAAAAACATTCCCACCAATGCTATAAACATGGCCGCCTGCTGCGAATCGGTAATGGTTGATATTAATAACCCCAGCGAAAGTGCCACCAGTGTAAACAAAAGACTTTCGGCTACAAGTAAAGTAAGGCTTCCGTTAATTGGTACTTCCAGCACAAATACACTCAGCAATAAAATAGATGCGATGTTAACAGCAGATAACATTAAATAAGGAACTGCTTTTGAAAACACCACCATTTGCGGTTTCATAGGCGATACAAGCATTACTTCCATTGTGCCCATTTCTTTTTCTCGTACAATGGTAATAGCCGTCATCATGGTACATACCAGCAGCAATACCATTGCCATAACACCGGGAACAAAATTGTATGCACCTTTTAACTGCGGGTTATACAGCATTCTTGTTTCCACGTTAATGCTGTACGGCAATTTTTTATTACTGGTGATGCGGTTCTGAAAATCCATGATAACCGCAGTTGCGTAATTTGTAAGTGTACTTGCAACGTTAGGATCTGATGCGTCGGCAATTAATTGTACGGATGCTTTGTTGATATGCTGCAGATCTTCATCAAACTGGTTGGGCAATACAACTGCCAGTTTAATTTTTCCTTTACGGAATGCTGTTTCAATTTCTTTGTACGAAGTAAGGTTTTGCTGCACATCAAAATAACGGCTTGCATCCAACTCCTGAATAAGTGAAACAGATGCTGCATCTTTTGACTGATCCAACACTGCAATTTTTGAATTCTTTACTTCATTGGTCAGTGCAAATCCAAAAATAATAATCTGAAAAACCGGCATGCCCAGCAGGATAAACATGGTACGTTTATCACGCCAGATGTGCAGGAATTCTTTTGTTACAAATGAGAAAAATTGTTTCATAATATCCTAGCTGATAGCTTTTAGCCTTTAGCTATTAGCTTGTTTTAATGTTCTTAAGAAACCATGAATCATTTTAATTTCTTCTTCAAGTAATGTTTCTACTTTGTCAAGTTCTTCCGAACCAACTAAGTTCATTTCTCTTGCTATTATCAAATAGGTTTGAACTTCGAAAGAAGAACCTAGTGCAATTTGTAAAAACCTTGCATAATCTTTATCGCTGTCTCTGCTGCTCCCCTCTGCGATATTCGCAGGTATTGAAACTGCCGCTCTTGTAATCTGTGATGTTAATCCAAACTTTTCTTCTTTTGGAAATAAAAGAACAAGTTTATACACCTGCTTTACAAGTTCAATCCCTTTCTTCCAGATCAGTAGCTCTTTAAAATTTTTCATTCTTACAGGTTTAAAATTGACAGTGTGTTCTTCGCTAAAAGCTATCAGCTAATAGCTAAAAGCTTTTATTCACTTCTTGTTGCTTTCCTCGCCAGCTTCAGAAAAACTTCATCCATGGATGGTGCATTATATCTCTTGCGCAGTTCGGCCGGTGTATCCATTGCTTCAATTTTTCCATCCACCATAATACTTACCCTGCTGCAATATTCTGCTTCGTCCATATAGTGTGTTGTTACAAAAACAGTAATGCCTTTATCAGCAGCTTCATAAATCATATTCCAGAACTCCCTTCGTGTAACCGGATCAACACCACCGGTTGGCTCATCCAAAAAAACAATTCCGGGTTCATGAAAAATTGCAACAGAAAACGCCAGTTTCTGTTTCCATCCAAGCGGTAATGATTTCACCAGTTTGTCGGCTTCATTTCCAAGGTGTAACTGATCAACGATCTCCTGTGTTTTATCTTTTATGAATGCTTTGCTTTTTCCATAAATACCTCCATACAGCTGCATGTTTTCACGTACAGTTAAATCTTCGTACAACGAAAACTTCTGGCTCATGTAGCCAATATTCTTCTTGATATCTTCATTGTGTTTGTACACATCAAAACCAGCAACAGAAGCTTTGCCTGATGTTGGCATCGATAAACCGCACAGCATGCGCATTGCAGTTGTTTTACCTGCACCATTTGCACCAAGAAAGCCGAATATCTCTCCTTTGTGTACATCAAAAGTTATTTCATCCACTGCAGTGAAATGACCAAAGCGTTTAGTCAGTTTAGTTGCTGATATAATAATATCGTTACTCATTGTTTTCTTGCATCAGGTTCATGAAACAGTCTTCAATTGTAGGGGTTGAATCAATGATCTCCAGCTGCTGATGATTTTTTGTTTGCAGGTATGCACTCAGCTCTTCTTTGCTTTCTCCATTCTTCATAATCACATGATGATAAATTCCGGAAGGATAAGCCTGCGAAACCATTTCGTTCGACTTTAAATCATTCAGCAGGTGAAGCATATTCTTTGCACGCACACCAAAAATTGCGTTTTTGAATGATTGCACAATTCCCTGTGGTGTATTAATCGTCATGATAGATCCAGACTGCATCAACGCTACTCTGTCGCACATGCTTGCTTCATCCATATAAGGTGTTGACACAAGAATGGTGATTCCCTGCTCTTTCAGCCGACGCAGCATTTCCCAGAATTCTTTTCGGGAAACAGCATCCACTCCTGTTGTTGGTTCATCAAGAAACAAAACTGTGGGCCGGTGAATCAATGCACAGCTTAATGCCAGTTTTTGTTTCATGCCGCCGGATAATTTTCCTGCTCGACGATGCTTGAATGGTTCAATCTGCGAATAGATGTCTTTAATTAAATCATAGTTTTCATCAACAGTTGTATTAAAGATGGTTGCAAAGAAGTTGAGATTTTCAATGACACTTAAATCCTGGTACAATGAAAACCTGCCCGGCATGTAACCGGATATTTTCCTGATTGCTTTAAGATCCTTCACCACATCCAATCCTTCAACTGTTGCAGTGCCGCTGTCAGCAAGCAACAACGTTGTAAGTATCCTGAACAAAGAAGTCTTTCCGGCACCATCAGGACCAATGATTCCAAACAATTCGCCTTTTGATACTTCAAACGAAATATCATTCAGCGCTTTGATTGTTTGCTTCTTTTCGCTGTACGTTTTTACGATATGTTGAACCGATATACTTTGCATCATTTAAATTTCACTTCGCCGTACATTCCTATTTTCAGATAACCATCATTCTTCACATTTACCTTTATAGCATACACAAGATTTGCACGCTCTTCTTTTGTTTGAATCGTTTTTGGAGTAAACTCAGCTTTATCCGAAATCCATGAAATGGTTCCGGTCATTTCTTTGTATTTGCCTTTGCCATCATCAACAAGCACTTTCACCTGCTGACCTAATTTTATTTGTGCCAACTGATCGTTGGTAACATACGCTCTTAATTTCAACACACCCAGATCAGCAATTTTATACAATGCTTTTCCTGCTGCAGTTACTTCACCTGCTTCAGCATACTTGGTTAATACTGTACCATTAATTGGATTTACAATATCAGCACGCTTTAACTGATCATCAAATTGTGCAACCCGTTTCTGCAGTGGTTTCGATTCACTTAAAATGCTTTTGTTTTGAGTGGAAACATTGCTGCGCTGCACATTAATCTGCTGCTGCGTAACAACCATCTGCTTTTTCACCACATCAATCTGTGCATTGATGTCATCGAGTTGTTTGCCGGTTGCAGCATCCTGCTTCATTAAATTTTCAATCCTTTGTTTTTCGTGCTGGAGATTGGCAAGTTGTGATTGCTGAACAGCGAGCTGATTCTGCAATAACTGCACCTGCGGACCAACATCCACAGTTTTATCATTCAACGAACTGATGCTGGCCTGCACCTGTTCTTTTTGCAGCGATAAGCCAACTGCATCAATACTTCCAATAACACGATTGGCTGAAACGGTATCGCCTTCGTTAATATTGAACGATAGAATTTTACCGTTTAATTCGGAAGAAACAATTACTTCTGTTGCTTCAAATGTACCTGAAGCATCAAACTTGTTTCCGTTACCGTTACAACTCAACAATAAAGTTGCAGCAACTGTTGCTGTGAAAATGTTACGCATATTTATTTTCCCTTAGTAGTTTGATAATTTATTTGTGCCTGTAATAACTGTATCTGGTGAACAATTAATGTTTGTCGTGCCTGGTCTTCAGCATTTACTTCACGCAGGTAATCATTGGCTGTAATTACGCCGTTTTCCAGTTGTGCATTAGCTGCTTCTTTTACCTTCACCCGCAGTTCAATAATCTCTTTATCTTTTGCAATAAGCTGGTTGATTTTATCAATTTCACTTTGCTGCTGTTTTAATTGCGTGTTGGTGTTGAGAACAAACACATCCTGCTGCACACTGATGATTTTCTTATTTATATCAATTAACTGTTTTTCTTTTTTTGCCGTGTATAATCCGCCAAAAGCCCAGTTGAAACGAACACCGGTTATATAATAAGGAGAGAATTTATTTTCCAGCATGTTCAATCCGGGTCGTCCATAACCACCCTGGAAAAACAAACTTGTTTTTGGGAGATTACGTGCTTTGATGATGCTGTTCTGTCCCTGTAAAAGTTGTTGTTGTTTTTGGAACAATGTCAATTCCGGCCGTTGAATCGTTTCATCAGCTGTAAAATTTGCAGATGGCTTTTCAAACACAGCTGTTGCTGCATATTGTTCGCCGGTAAATAAACTCAGCACATCAGTTAAACCTTTACGGGTTGCCTTAAGTTCAATAACACGCTGGTCAATTTTTAATATCTCTGCTTTTAATAAGTTGATGTTTGATTTAAATGCCACACCATTTTGTACCTGTGCTTCAGTTTTTTTCAAACCTGTTTCAAGATCCTGGCGAATAAGATCAGTTTGTTTTAATTGTTCATCAATAAACAAAATGCTGAGATAAATCTGGTTAACCCTGTCGGTGAGTTTGTATAACTCCACTTCAATTTTCTGATCTTCCACATCGGCATTCAGCTGCTGAATATTTTTTTGTTCTTTAATTAAGCCGCCATCCCAGATGAGCTGGTTTACATCAGCCACAACTTTGTACTGATCCTTGCTGGGAGGAGTAATGCTGATGCCCGGCACCGGAATTTTTACACTGGTAACATCCGATTGATAGGTTGCTTGTCCGCTCAATGTAAACTGCGGCAAATAACCTTTACCAATATTCTCAATTGATATTTCTTTTGTTTGCCTGATTAAATCTTTTTGTTTTACCAACGGGTAATTGCGCTTAGCAGCTTCAACAACTTTTTCAAGTGTTACAGACTGCGAAAAAGCAGTATTCCCGAACATCAAAAAAAGAAAAAATAATTTCTTCATATATCCTGTTTTTAACAGCTTTAGCTGTACTTACTTTATTTGAATTGATAACCGCACAAATTCCGGAATAAGTTTTTTACGTTCCTGCATCATTTGTGTAAACTGTCGGTCATTAACATTCATAATCAACTGTACCAGCGGTCTTCCTACAAACGGGAATATACACATACCCATTATATTCATCATGAGGTGTGCAGGATGAATTGGACGAATCTGTTTTTTATGAACAGCTTCTTCTATCTGACCCACCAGTATTTTTATATTGGGTTTTTTACCACCCCACATATTTTTTACAAACTCATCTGGTTGTTTGTTCATTTCATGAAGCACAAATAATGGAATGAAAGGGTTTTCTAAAATTTTATCTATATACTCACCGCAAAACGCTTCAATTTTCTCAAACAATTCAAGATCACTGCTGAAAATAGAATTGATTTTTGGAAGAAATGCCTGCATTGTTTCAATAAAAACAGTTTCAAACAATTTTTCTTTATTCCTGAAGTAATAATGAAGCAGTGCTTTATTAATACCCGCCTTGTCTGCGATCTCCTGCATGCGTGCACCCGCCAAGCCATGTTCAATAAACACTTCTCGTGCTGCATTCAAAATCCGCTCCTCAGTAGAAGTATCTTTCTTAGTTTTAACCATATAATTTAACCAAATGGTTAACAAAAGTAAAACAAAAATATTTTCTTCCAAATTTTTCTTGCCCGGCAAGTATTATTTTGCAGAATCGTAACTTCCCCGGTAATGAAAAAACAAATTTTTACGGCAGGGCTGCTGGTTATCCGCAACAGGAAACTGTTGCTGGCGTTCAGCAACAATAAGCAATGTTATTACCTGCCGGGAGGAAAGATTGATGAACAAGAAACACCTGAAGCAGCACTTTGCAGGGAAATTGCAGAAGAACTGAACTGTGAACTCACTTCACAGGATTTTACTTATTACACACATATCACTGCATTGGCTTACGGAGAAAGTGACGGATTGATTATGGAACAGGAATGTTACTTACCCAAGAATGAAATAAACGCAACAGCATCTGCTGAAGTTGGCGATCTGAAATTCTTCACGCTTGATGAATATCTGCAGCAAGCTGCAACTGCACCCGGTGCCGTGATGATTTTACAAAAACTGAAAGAGGATAATTTAATTGATTAAGCATGACAAGAATAGGATTGATATCAGATACGCATAATTTTTTGGACGAAGCTGTGTTCAAACATTTTGAGCAATGCGATGAAATATGGCATGCAGGCGACTGGGGAACAATTGAATTAGCGAATGAACTAAAAGAAAAAAGCAAGCTACCTGTAAAGGGTGTTTATGGCAACATTGACGGACAGGATATCAGGAGTATTTATCCGGAGCAACTTGTATTTTATTGTGAAGAGGTGAAAGTGATGATGAGGCATATTGGCGGTTACCCGCCTAAATACAACCCTGAAACAAGAAAAGAACTGAAGCTTCATCAGCCACTATTATTTATCAGTGGTCATTCGCATATTTTAAAAGTGATGTATGATGATCACATCAATTGCCTGCACATGAACCCCGGCGCAGCAGGAAAACAGGGCTGGCATAAAATGAGAACGCTTATCCGTTTTGTGATTGACGGAAAAAACATGAAAGACTGTGAAGTAATTGAACTTGGTAAAAAATAAAACAGCGAATGAAAATCATTCGCTGTTTATAATGTTAGTTTGTTTTGTTGTTTAGAACCAAGGGCGTGCAATTGCCTCTCTGAACGGCCAGGGAACTGCTGCAAGTATTAATACCAATGCAATTAAATACATCCATTTTGCTGCATTGAAATTTTCTTTTTTTGCTTTTCCTCTTGCCATGGTAATCAAAACAATTGCTGCAATCATTGCAGTAATGTGTTCAACAACCCAGAAACGTGCAAAGCTGTCTTTCATTACATTCCCAAACCCGCCAAGGCTTTCGACCATATGATATCCAACTGTATCACTGTTGAAATACTGAAACAGTCCAAGAATGAGCGTAATGTGTGCTGAAATAAGCAACCACAAACTGATTTTTTTAACTCCACTGTTTTTGGTGAACGACTGAACTAATGCAATCAGTAATAAAATTAAAATCACCCAGCGTAAAATGTTGTGCAAATGAAGTAATCCTGTATACATATTGTGTTATTGTTTATGTCAAAACTAAAGCATTCGGTGAAACAACTGTCAGGAAATTGTTTTTCTTATTGATTTGCCTGTTAAGTTGAAAAAAGATTAACAATTATTGAGATCAAAAGTTTAAAAATAGTTTATAAAGGAATTTCAACTGCTATTTCACAACCCTTACCGGGTGCGCTATGCAGTTTAAGTTCGCCCGCAAAAGCTTTTACTCTGCGCCTGATATTTTCAAGACCGATACCATTCTTTCTTTTTTCAGGATCAAAGCCCTTGCCATCATCAGCTACCTTTAACATCAGTTTATTACCTTCTTTACTGAGGCTGATGATCACTTCTGTTGCATCGGCATGTTTAATAATATTACTCAGCTGCTCCTGTAAAATTCTGTACAGATTGAGCTGAAGTTTATCTGATATTTCACGATCATCGATTCCATTCACTTCAAACTTCACATGAAAGCGGTTGCTTTCTGTCATTGTTTCAACAAGTGAAGTAATCACATGCATCAATGAAACATTTTTTGTAGCACCGGGCGATAACTGGTGTGAAAGTTTCCTGATTTCATTAATTGCTTCACGTACATATTTTTCACCTTCCCTGATTTCGTTTACAGGCAATGCACCTTTCTTCATTTTCTCCAGTCCATATCCCATAAACAATAATGATGCAGCCAATATCTGGTTCACATTATCATGCAGTTCCATACCAATCTGGTTCCATTCTCTTTCCTGGGCTTCAATAACTTCTTTCTCAATTTTTATGGAAAGTTCTTTTTCGGTAGTCACATCCTGCATAGAACCAATCATACGTTCAATATGACCTTCCTGGTCATAAATAACAAATACACGGTCATGCACGTATTTATATGAGCCATCTGCACACTTAAAACGGTATTCAAATTGTATAAACTGGTCTTTGTTTGCAATTGCCTTACTAAATAATTTTAAAACCTGTTCCTTGTCTTCGGGGTGAAGATGATCTTCCCACCATTTTTGATTGCCTCCAAGATCGGACATATTATAACCAAATGTTCGTGTAATGCCCTGGTTATATAATACCTGCCGGGTTTTCCCATTCGAATCCCAGATCGTATCACTGGTTGCTCTTGTAAGCAAGTCGTAACGTTCCAATGCATCCGTAATTTTTGCTTCGGCTTCTTTACGTTTCGTGATATCAGACCTGATTGTGATAAACTGAACAGGTTCATGGTTTTCATTTAAAAAAGGAATGATGGTTGTATCAACCCAGAAAAACGAACCATCTTTTGCCCTGTTTTTAACTTCGCTTCGCCAAACATTTCCACTTAAAACAGTTGACCATAATTTAGAATAATGCTCTTCTGTATGGTAGCCCGATTTTAAAATCTTGTGATCCTGCCCTATAAGTTCATCAAGTGTATAGCCAGAAATTTTGCAGAAATTTTCATTTGCATATTGAATAATTCCTTTGTTATCCGATACATCAACAATCGATGATTCGTTCAAGGCGAAAATGTAATCTTCAACCCGCTTCTCTGCTATTTTACGTTGTTTTTCGTTATCAATTTTATCCAGTGCAAATGAGAGATTATTTACAACTCCTTCCAGTAGTTTTATTTCATCGCTGTTAAAAAAATTAGGAGCTGAAGCATAAAGCGAAAACACACCATAAATGCCGCCCGCTTTCCTCAACGGCAAAGCCATGAGGGAAGCATATCCTCTTTTCAATGCACTTTCACGCCAAGGAAGCATTGAATCATCGTTGGCAATATCATTACAAACCGTAACTTTTCCTTCCCTGATTGCAGTGCCTGTCGGGCCCTTCCCTGCCGGGTTTTCAATGAGTGATATTTTTTTTATTTCAGCCAGGTATCCCCTCTCTTCACCATTAGATATTATTGGATTTACAGACATTGTTTCCAGGTCGGCCTGCCCGATCCATGCCATTCTGAATTCTCCATACTCAACAGCTATACGGCTTGCCTCGCTTAACAATGTAAACTCATCTTTCACCTGGATGATCAGTTCGTTGATATGGCTCACAAACAAGTAAAGCCTGTTTGTTTTTCGTACAGCAGTTTCTGCAAGTTTGCGGTCGGTAATATCAGTGTATGCTCCGAGTACGCCAATTATTTCGTTTTTTGAATTGCGAAGAGGTGTTTTACTTGTAAGTGCTGAAATGAATTTCCCGTTTGATACGGTAAACATTTCTTCAATGTTTAATTTCGGCATTCCCGATTCAATAACCTGCTTGTCATTATTTCTGAACAATTCGGCCTGCTCGTACCAACCCATCTTATAATCATCTTTGCCAATTACTTCAGATGCTTTTTGATAACCGGCATCTTTTGCAAACATTTCATTACATCCGAGATAAACTGAATTTCTGTCTTTCCAGAAAACACGAACCGGAACAGTATCGATAACTGAATTAGTTATTTGTTGTGATGCGTGAAGTTGTTCTTCTACCACCTTGCGGTTGGTGATATCGGATATAAATCCATACCAGAGAATAGACCCATCAGCTTCTTTCTGCGGAAGTGCATTACCATATAAAGTACGGATTGTACCATCAGCAAACTTCAGCCGGTATTCATGTTGCCAGATCGTCAATTTTTCACTTGATTCCCTGATCGATTTTATGACATCATCATAATCATCAGGGTGTATTGATTGGAAAGCCTTTGCAGCACTGATCTTCACTTCTTCAGGTGTTACACCACAAAGATCTTTGATTGCTTCGCTTGCATAAGGAAAATAAAAATTTCCATCGGGCAGTAACCTTAGCTGATAAATAACACCAGGCACCCTTGCTGCAATTTTCTGCAAACGTTCATACGATTCTTTCTGCTGCTCTTCACCTCTTTTCCGTTCTGTAATATCATAAAGAGTTACCAGCATATTATGGTTCATAACAGCACCGGAAATCAATACTGTACGAACCTCACCGTTTTTACAAACAATGTCATATTCAGTTGGTGAGATATCTTCAATATCCTCCACTGCATTTTTAACACGAAGATCCCAACGTTCTTTCGCCTTTGCCCTGTAAGCCGGGTCAGGATATGCCAAATCCCACCATTCATTTACTGAAGGCATATCTTCTTTTGAATAGCCAAATGTTTTATAAAAAGCATTATTGCAGGCAAGAAATGTTCCTTCCGGGTCTACATAAATCAACGGTATTGCTGCTACATTAAATAACTTTTCAAAACGTGTTTCGCTTTTGCTGAGATCTGCATTACGTTCATCAAGCGCATCGAGCATTTTGTTGAACTCTCTTGCAAGTTGTGCTGCCTCATCATAACCTTTCAAACGTGTTCTTGCAGATGAATTACCGGCTCCAACTTTTTTGATTGTATCCTGAACTGCATACAGGCGGCGGGTAAGGCGGTATCCCATAAACCAGATAATTATTGCACCTGCAAGAATTGCAATAAGCATATAACTAAGCCCTTTTACAAACACTTCATTTAATTGTGCTGTAGCTTGCTGCTGATTTAATCCTATACGTACCCAGCCAACATATTTGCCATCGATCATTGAGGGAACGGCAATATCAATCAATGCAGGTGTGCGGGAAACAACGGTTAATACAGGCTTAGCAGGTAAATCAAGTAAATACTTGCCAATTTTTGAATGATCTGTGTGAGCAAGAATGTATCCTCTCTTATCAGTTATAATCGCAAAAGAAAGTTCAGAATAACTTCTCTGTGCATCGGCTAACTCCTGCAGCCTGGCAATATCATACGAAGCAATACCACCTGCAGCAGAAATGGACAGAGGTTGTGATAAAGCAATGGCATGATCGGTTTGTTGCTTCAGAAACATGTTGCGCTGCCTTGTTAACAGGTCAGTAATAAATACCGACATTACAATAGCAGTAACAGCCGATATACTTATTACCAGCCTGCCCCGAAGTGTATAAAATAAATAATGCTTTATATCCAGTATTGTCATTTCATTTCAATTTTTCTGACTTCCTTTTCAAAACGTTGAATATATTGCTTTACCCTTTCGTAATCTTTATTTGATGCCGGCAAAAACTGTTTGATCTGAATTGCAGAAAGTATTTCTCTTCCTTTATCCGATTCATTGATTTTTAATAAACATGCAGTTACCTGATTCCGAACCGAAGTATCAATGTCTTTCCGAAACATAATTGAACCATTAATAAAAAATTCAGTTTCCCAAATCACCTTTAGTTCCGATGCAATTTCAGGATGACTAACCTGAAAATCATTCCAGGGGATGATTGTACTGCCAGCAGCTGCTGAATTCTTCATGTAAACATTCATTATTGCAGATTCATGTGAGCCAACATAAATCTTTTTTATATCCTTGTTTACATTAATTCCACTTTTGTGAAGAAAGTATTGTGTCATAATACTTGCAGCCAATGCATTGGGGGATGGGTAACTGATCGTTTTGCCTTTTAAGTCAGATGGAGTATTAATCCCGGCATCTTTTCTTACTATGAAAATTGCTTTTAAACCTTCCGGATAGTCCAACTTTAATATTACTTCATAACCGGTCTCTATGGCCTGTATCGTTTGCAACGGATTTAGCAAAAGAATTTCGGCACTACCATGTTTATATTTATTCTCAAAACTTTCATAATCTGCGGAAGTTTCAATTGTGAAATATGCATTTTTTACATGGCTGTTAAGATAATCCATTAATGGCTGGTAGACCTTAACAGTATGGGCAGGGTTATTAAATGGAGGAACTATAAAATGATACTCCGGTATAGAAACAACAGGAGTTATTCCATAAACAGGACCTGATGCTTTATTTTTTCCTTTACAACTTACCAGCAAAAACAGCAGCAGAAAAACAGGAACAAGCAGTTGATATAACAAGTTTATTGATTTCAGCCTTGCATTTACTTTACCAGGAATGGTAAACAGCCTGTTACCAGTTGCTACTTTTTGATTTAGAGTTTCAGAAAAAAAATATTGATTAATATGAATTAAAACAGGGCTTTGCATAAAAGGCTTGCTAAGGAATACAATCATTTTTTGGGTAATAAAATAAACTGCACTGCATTTATTCACCATGATGTGATTAAATATACATCGATATTTTTTCAATTCGTAGCAAAAAAGACAGTTTATCTGTTGTGAAAAATGAAAACAACCGGCTACGCATTTATCCATATAAAGCACATAAACAAAAACACTTATTTTCTTAATTTTAATATGGAAGTTAAATACTCCCTTTCGCCTCAAACATATTATTTATGATGTTTGAAATCAGCTTATGTTTAAACATTAAAAAAACACCATGAAAAAATTACTTCTTCTTTTGCAGCTTATAATTGTTTCTTCCGCTTTGGTTGCACAATTTCATATTCAAAAAGATTCGGTTCCGGTTACAGGAAAATTTCAATTCAGGAAATTTAATTCATCCTTACCCGGGAACAACACGCAACAGGGTTTTGCTTTTGGCTTAACACCGGGTTATATGCCTGTTGTAATTCCTGATAAACGTTTTACTTCGAATATGCCGGTCATTGTTACGGATAAAAGGTTTACTTCAAACATGCCGGTTTATAACCCTTATTCAGCTTTTGCACAAGCGAATCCTTTTGTAGTTATTGGCAAACCCATTTTAATAATACCGCAAAAAAAACAGCAAAACCCATTAACCAAACCCAGCCCAAGAGAAACTTTGCGCTTTGAAACACCCCTTGGAACTAAAGGAATCTATATATTCTGAACAACCATATACCCGTTGTTTGTGAAAAAAAACAGTTGAAATTATTTTTTAGTGACCAAAATCATAGGCTGACTCAAATCATCCATTTAAGTTTATGCTGCGAAAAGGAGAACGATCCTTCAGGCAAGGTTCATCTCCGGGCCGTTTAAATACGATTAAACAAAAAAATCCGAATATGAAAACCAAGCAGTATCTCCAGGACATTGCACAATGGCAATGGGACTTATCAGGTTATCAAAAAGCAGCATTCCTTATTGAAGAACGACTGGATGCCATTCACAAAAACATTCCTTCTCAAAATCCCAAGTCAATCCGCATTAACCGTTTGCTTGAACAAATTGTTGACCAGGAACGTGAATTAAACGACATGGAAAAAAATATCCTGATGGAAAAGGAAGCCATCAGGAAATACAAAGAAAACAATTACTCTCCTTCAGAACTGGATCATGATCACCAGATCAACTTGCGGAAATTCGGCAATGAAGAAGTACTGTTTACTTCTATCAAAAAAGATTACTACGAGCTATTAGAAGACTTGTTGCTGAGATAAGTAACCTTACTTCATTATTCAACCCAGTCGGCAATAAAAATATTGGTGTCGTGTGTACCACCATTATTTCTGTTGCTGCAGAAAACTATTTTCTTTCCATCAGGGCTAAACATTGGAAAGGCATCAAAACCTTTGTCACGACTGATCTTAGTAAGGTTTGTTCCATCTTCATTCATGGTATACAAGTTGAAGGGGAAACCTCTTTTGTATTCATGATTGCTGGCAAAAATAATATGCTTGCTGTCGGGCATGTAGGCTGGCGCCCAGTTTGCCTGGCCAAAGTTTGAAACCTGGTGGGCATTGCTGCCATCGGCATTGGCAACCCACACTTCCATATTAGTTGGAGCTACTAAATTTTCAGCAAGAAAATCTTTGTACTCTTTTATATCAGCTTCCGTTTTTGGACGGCTTGCACGCCAGATAATTTTTTTACCATCGGGACTAAACCATGCTCCACCATCATACCCCAACAGGTTGGTGATCCGCTTTTCTTTACCGGTTTTCAAATCCATAATGTACAAATCAATATCACCATCTTTGGTACTGGTATAAATCATTTTCTTACCATCGGGCGAAAGTGTTGCTTCTGCATCATAACCTTTGCTGTGTGTTAACTGCTTTACAATTTTTCCATTCAGATCGGCCATGAAAATATCATAGCTGCTGTACAAAGGCCAGATGTATTTGTTACCATACTTCTTCCTGTCTGGTACTGGCGGGCAGGTATCAGCAGCAAGATGAGTTGAAGCATAAATGATATGCTTACCATCTTTCATAAAAAAGCCGCATGTGGTTCTTCCTTTACCGGTACTCACCAGTTTTGGAACGAATGGTTCGCCGGGAGTTGTTGGAACTTTGGCGATATACATCTGGTCGCAGGGAATACCTTCTTTTGGATTTGTTTTTTGGAAGATGAGCCACTTACCATCATAACTGAAATAAGCTTCTGCATTATCACCACCAAACGTAAGCTGGCGGATATTTTTGAAATGCTTCTCTTCGGGATAATGAACAGTGTCATCATTACTAACGATTTCAATACCGGTAGTAAAATGATTTTCCACTTTCGAAAAAAAGCTCATTGATACAGCTGCAATGATTACCGGAAGCGATAAACTGGCTAGTTTCATTTATATGATTTTTTGTAAAAATATTTGCTAAACAGGTTGCAAATGTCAGGAAAATGTAGAAAGCCTGCGCTAAAATATTTTAGTTTTGCGCCATGCTAAACAGAACGGTCATCAGCCTGGCTATTTTCACCCTTGTTTTATTTTCCTGCAACAATAACGGAACAGATACAAAAACTGTGGCCGATACAGCTTCGTCCCAAAAGGCAGTTAGCGAACTTGAAAAGAAAGTAAACGACCAACCACAGGCCGACAGCCTGCGTGAAAGCCTTGTGCAGGAACTGGTTCAGAACAATCAACTGGATAAAGCAATTGGCCAGATTGATGTTTTACTTCAGAAAAATCCCGGCAACCCCGCCTACCTGTTTATGAAAGCCGATGCTTTCGAGAAAAAAGGCGATACGGTAAATGCCATTTCATTTTACAGGCAATCACTCGACACTGCTGGCTTGTTTCCTGAAGCACAGTTGCGGCTTGCTGCTTTATATGCTGAAACGGGTAATGCAGCTGCAACAAATCTTTGTGATGAATTGCTGAAAGAACCTACCGCCATCAGGATGCGCAGCGATATTTTATTTGTAAAAGCAGCGTATTATTCCAAGGTAAAAGACAGTCAGAATGCTATACGTATTTACAACCAGCTGATCAAGGAAGACTACACTTATCTTGATGCGTATATTGAAAAAGGACTGGTTTATTACGATATGGGTAATTTTGCAGAAGCACACAAGGCATTTGAGAAAACAACCAGTATCAGCAACAAATATGCTGATGGTTATTTCTGGATGGCCAAGACAGAAGAAAAACTTAACCGCACACAGGAAGCAATTGACAATTACAAAAGAGCACTGGCACTTGATCAGTCAATTTCTGAAGCAAAAGATGCACTTAAACGGTTAGGTGTAATAAAGTAAGAAGTATAATAAAACAAACAACTACAAACCATAAACAAATTCAGATGCCAATTATTGCTCCATCATTATTATCAGCAAACTTTATTAACCTGCAGGCCGATTGTGAAATGCTGAACAACAGCGTTGCCGATTGGTATCACCTTGATGTGATGGACGGACGTTTTGTTCCCAATATTACGTTCGGGCCAATGATTATTGAATTTTTACGCAAGGCATCAACCAAAACATTTGATGTGCACCTGATGATTGAAGAACCGGGAAAATATGCTGAAGCGTTTCAAAAAGCCGGTGCCGATATTCTTACTGTTCATTACGAAGCATGCACCCATCTGCACCGCAATATCCAGCAGATAAAATCGCTGGGCATGAAAGCAGGTGTGGCGTTGAATCCACATACACCTGTTGAACTGCTGAAAGATATTTTAGGTGAAATTGATCTGGTGTTGCTGATGAGTGTAAACCCGGGGTTTGGCGGACAATCATTTATTCCCAACACACTCAATAAAATCAGTACACTCCGCAAAATGATTGACGAGCAGGGACTGAATGTAGAAATTGAAATTGACGGTGGCGTTACACTTGATAATGCAAAAACAATTCTTGATGCCGGCGCAACTGTGTTGGTGGCTGGTAATACTGTGTTCCGTTCATCGAATCCTGCTGAAACGATCAGCAAGCTGAAAAATATTATCTAAAATGCTTCGTTTTAGCAGAAAGCATTAGTTTTATCTTACATGAAATGCCCATAAACAACACATGCCAAACTGCATGATTACCTGGGCATACTAAGTGACAAATAAATCCAGCCGCAAAGCGGCGAACTAAAAAATAAACACTTGAAAGCAACCAAAATCTGCTTACTGTTTTTATTCCTGATCACGGCATCTGTTTCATTTGCCCAGAAAAAATCGGCAACAATTGCCGGTAAAGTGCTTGATGAAAATGAACAACCCATAAGCAACGTTTCAGTTGTTGTTCTTGGACGCACTTCGGGAGTAATCAGTAACGATTCCGGTTATTTCAAAATAAAAGTTCCTGCCGAAAAAGCATTTGCACTCATTTTTTCTCACACATCATTCCGCAGCGAGCAGCGTAATTTTTTCTTAAACGAAAACGAAGATGAATTCGTCGTTATCCGTTTGGAAAAAGGTGCGAAAGAACTGCAGGAAGTAACGGTAAAAGACGACCGCTTACGAACTGAAGGTGCAGGTTACCGCATCAATCCAAAAAATGCATTGCAGCTTCCATCGGCAACAGGTGGTGTGGAAGCTTTGATTAAAGTGTTTGTTGGAAGTAATAACGAACTCACTTCGCAATATTCTGTTCGTGGTGGCAACTACGATGAAAACCTGGTGTATGTAAACGATTTTGAAGTATTCCGTCCATACCTGGTTCGGCAGGGCCAGCAGGAAGGATTAAGTTTCATCAATCCTGAAATGGTTCGCACACTTACTTTCTACAACGGAGGATTTCAATCAAAGTATGGCGATAAGATGAGCAGCGTGCTCGACATCCAGTACAAGCGTCCAAAATCATTTGGAGGATCAGCTTATGTTTCCATGCTTGAACAAGGTGTTCATCTTGAAGGTGGAAGCAAAAATGAAAAATGGAGTTACATTGTTGGTGCAAGAAATAAAAGCAACCAGAATTTATTAGGCAGCCAGGAAACCAAAGGCAACTATGTTCCTTCCAGCAACGATTTCCAGGGTTATATTACATGGCAGCCAAAAGAGAAGTGGATGTTTGAAGGAATGGGCAACTTTTCTAAATCGCAGTTTAAACTTACACCTGAATTCAGCAGGCAAACAGCATCGGTTTTATCCAAATACTTCACAACAAATCTTGGACTTGATACCTACTTTGCCGGTGCCGAAAAAGATGCATACAGCACAACCATGTTTGGTGTTGCTGCCAATTATCAGCCCAAGAAAAACCTGAAGCTGAAATGGATGCTGAGCCGGTTTATTGATAAAGAAGAAGAATCGTACGATATACAAGGAGCCTATTTATTTGGTGAAAGGGATTTCGACCGCAGCCATTCTGATTTTGGTTTGATTGTGAACCCGCTTGGCGCAGGTGTGTTTCAGAATTTTGCACGCAATCGTCTCACCATACAGGTGCTGAATTTTTCGCACAAAGGAAGTCTTGAAAAAGGAAAGCATTTTATCCAGTGGGGCGAAAGTTTTGAACAGCAATCCATCAACGATAAACTGCACGAATGGGAAATGCAGGACAGTGCCGGTTACAGTTTACCATTCAACCCAAACCAACTGCAGTTAAACAAAGTAATTAAATCAACTGCTGAATTTTCTTATTTCCGTAATACAGGGTTCTTACAGGATAATATTATTCTCAAAGATTCGCAGAACATGACCTTACAGGTGGGCGTACGTTATACATACAATACGCTCAACAATGAATTACTGTTGCAGCCAAGGGTGCAGTTTGCGTTTAAACCAAAGTGGAATAAAGATATTATTATCCGCACTGCTGCAGGTGCATATCATCAACCTCCTTTTTACAGGGAACTGCGTGCTTACGATGGAACAGTGAACAAAGATGTAAAAGCACAAAAAAGCTGGCAGGCTGTTGCAGGTATTGATTACAATTTTAAAGGTTGGGGTGGCCGTCCATTTAAACTACAGGCTGAGGCATACTACAAACATATGTACGATGTGGTGCCATATGATATTGACAATGTACGCATCCGTTATTTCGGAAAAAACAACGCCAAGGCTTATGCCACAGGTATTGAAGCAAGATTGTTTGGCGAACTGGTGAAAGATGCAGAAAGCTGGGTAAGTATTGGCTTGATGCGTACAAGAGAAAATTTAAGCGATGATCAATGGTATAATTATAAACTCGATTCACTGAACCGCCCGGTTGACAGTACATTGGTTCAGGGAGGATGGGTACGCCGCCCAACAGACAGGTTATTAACCTTTGGCATGTTTTACCAGGATTATTTGCCCACCAATAAAAACTTTAAATTCTCCATGAACTTTTTGTACGGCACAAATCTTCCGTACAATATTCCCAACAATGTGAAGTACCGCAATGCGTTTGTAATTGATCCGTACATACGTGTTGATTTTGGATTTAGTGCATTGCTGCTCGATGGAGAAAAATCAAAACGCAGAAGTCACAGTCCGTTCAGGGATTTTAATACTATCTGGGCAAGCCTTGAAGTATTTAATGTAATTGATAAGCCCAATACCATTTCATACATGCTCATCAAAGATTTCAGCAACAGCATTTATCTTATCCCGAATCGCTTAACACCACGTCTGGTGAATTTCAAGATTGTGGCGAGGTGGTAATAAACTTTCATTCGCTTTAATTGTTATAGAATTTATTAGTTTAGCCAAGTTAAATTAACGACATGCCATCCTCTCCCTTACAAGAATTTTTAAGACACGTACAGCAAATACCCAATGATGTTTTTCTGCGTCAGCCATTCAATGGCGAGTGGAAAGAATGGACCTGGAAACAGGCCGATGATGAATGCAGAAGAATGGCCGCAGCAATCAAATCACTTGGACTGGCGGAGAAAACTCATATTGCTGTTCTTTCCAAAAACTGTGCACATTGGGTAATGGCTGATTTAGCAATTATGATGGCTGGTTGTATTTCAATTCCCATCTACCCTACTTTAACAGCACATGCCATACAGCCAATATTAGAACACAGTGATGCCAAAGCAATTTTCATTGGCAAACTGGATGATTTCTCAACACAGGAAGATGGTATCCCTTCCGGGTTTATCCGCATTGGTTTTGATGATTACGAACAACAACAGCAATACAACTGGAACGAACTGATTGCAAAACATCAGCCACTGCAGGAAGTGCATCACTGGACTGCAGATGAAATTTTAACCATCATCTACACATCAGGTACAACCGGCAACCCCAAAGGAGTTATCCATACTGCAGGTAATTTTGATGCAGTGTTAACCGTTGCAATAAAAGAGCTGCAATTGCCAAAGCGTTCAAAAATGTTTTCGTATTTACCACTAAGTCATATTGCCGAACGTACAGGAATTGAGTTTGATGGTTTGTACAGCGGCTCCGTCATTTCATTTTCTGAATCTATTCAAACCTTTGCCAAAAATGTTGAAGAAATTCAGCCCGAAGTATTTTTTGCAGTACCTCGGTTATGGGGAAAGTTCAGGGAAGGTATCCTGCATAAAATTCCGCAGAAAAAACTCAGCCTGCTGTTGTCAATTCCATTTGTAAATACGTTCATCAAAAAAAGCATCCGTAAAAAACTAGGCTTATCAAGAGCTTCACATATTTACAGTGCTGCTGCACCCATTTCAGTTGAAATGTTGCAATGGTACGATAAGCTTGGCATCACTATTATACAAGCACTTGGCATGACGGAAGATTGTGTGTATGCGCATTTTGAGCGTCCATATGCATACAGGCATGGATCGGTTGGAAAACCATTTGAAGGATTGCATGTGAAAATTTCAGAAGAAGGTGAGCTGAGAGTAAAAAGTCCAAGCATTATGAAAGGTTATTACAAGGAACCTGAACTGACTGCTGAAGTATTTGATGAAGAAGGCTATTTAAGAACCGGCGATATATGTGAATATGATCATGACGGATTTTTATTTGTAACAGGACGTGCAAAAGACCAGTTTAAAACAGATAAAGGAAAATATATTTCGCCTGCACCCATTGAACTGAAGCTGATGGCCAATACAGATATTGAACATGTATGTGTGGTGGGAATGGGTATTCCGCAGCCAATTGCATTAGTCACACTTTCTGAAGTTGGCAAACTAAAATCAAAACAGGAAATTGTTGAAAGCATTACAGCTTCTTTAAATAATGTAAATCCATCGCTTGAACATTATGAGTGGGTGGAGAAAGCAATTATCATGAAAGAAAACTGGAGTATTGAAAACGGTTTACTCACTCCTACGCTGAAAGTAAAACGTAACCAGGTAGAAAAACTGCATCAGCCGTTTTATACAACATGGTTCGATCATCATGAAACTGTTTTCTGGGAATAAAATTATTTCCATTAAACTCAATTAGCTGTTACTCACAGCAATATGTTTTCACATGCGAACGGTAAAAATCCGTTAAGCAACAGTGAGTAATTTGTCTATTTTATTTCTCAGAGTAATTCCCGTTCTTGTGCATGTCAATAACCAGCAACCTTATTGTATGCACGCACATCTTACCGGTAAAAGAGGTAAATTTCTGCTAAGTTTATTTCTTTTATTTATTGCCGCACAACAGATAGCAGCACAATCAAAGTGGTCAACCGAAATGTATGCAAACATGGGCTGCAATATTTGGTTGCACCGCAGTAAACAACAAACTTTTCCAGGCTTCAGGGTCTTTGCTGCATTAAGTATTACAGGAACAAAGAACAACCACTTCCTTCTTCATTATGGCCCTTCGCTGAGTATTTACAGTAAAACAATTGGAGCGAATTTAAATCCGCTTGTGGGTGATATACAAGTTGATTTTACCAATACATTTTCCATTGGCGGTGCATGGGGCACTAATATGAAATACCTGAAACAGATGCGCACACTCCACAATGGTGATTATTACAATCTTGTTGTGATGCAACGCAATGCTGTATTTCTGTCAACAAATTTTTTAATCAACAATCACAAACGCAATCAAATATTAGGAGCAGTAACAGGAACTTTTGGAGATGTAAGTGTTACTTACAATAACGACGGAGTTCCGTTCAGGGCATTATCGCTTGCAGATGGTTTTGATCGTTACTGGACAGGTGGCGGCACGTTATTTATTCATAATCCGCAGCATTTTAACAGGGTTGAATTTGGTTACGATCAGTTTACCGGTTATAAACCTTTATTGTATGAACTGGCAAATATTATTGGCATCAATATTCCTCTTTACGGAAACGGATCAGATTCGAGTAATAAAAAAACAAGGATGCCCAACAATTTCAATACATCCATTTACCAGCTAAAAATCGGTATCGATCAATACACAAGCGTTGATGTTGGCTTTGCAGGAGCAATGATTGACAGGAAAGGACGTTTCTGGGGTATACAGGACTGGATTCATTTAAAAGGACATTACCCCTTTCACCCTAATAAAGATTACACCCGGTTTTTCATAGGAGGATCTTACAATAATCTTCAAAAAATAAGACAGTGAAAAATTTTGCAATAACAGGACTCATTCTCTTTGTGCTTGCAGGATGTAAGCCTGCACAGATTTCGTTTCAGCAAACACAGCTGAACAAAGCTTATGTTCAGAACTTATTTAACGTTGCAAATCAGCCGGCAACAATTACAGGTGGAAAAGTATTTGTTGCTGATCTTACGGAAGATTTTGTTGACCGTGACGGGATAGGTGAAAAGACAATTGTTAACCAGGGTAGTAACAAAGAACAGCTTGGAGTTCCACTTATCGACAAATCATATAAACTATTTATTATTACTGCCAAAGATGGCGATAACAGAAACTGCGTTTTCATACCTGCCATTTTTAATGCAGGCAACGAATGTATTGGACTTGGACCTGCGTTGATTGGTAATTACGGGGCGGGAGAAATTGTTTTTTTTAAACGACTGATTTTCTATTCCAAAAAGAAACATGGAAAAACAGGATGGGTGTATGATGAGAAAGAAAGTGAATTTAAAAAAAGCAAGAGCATATTTGACCCATATGATCACAGTAAAACTAAAATCAACATTGCTTTTCAAACGGATGATGAAAAGGACATTCCTGAATTGCGTTCATTCAGGATAACACGGATTTTACAACTAAGCGATAACCGGTTTGGCGGCAACAAACCATTGGTCTATAACATAGCATCTGTTTTTGAAGATCCCGATGCACTTCTTTTTACCTTTCTTCATAATCTATAAATCATGAACAATGGCCACATCGAAAAAACCAACAAAGAAAAAAGCAGTTAAGAAAGCGGCGCCCAAAAAAGCAGCTATATCAAAAGCGCCTGCTGCTGTTCCATGCAATTGTGTGAAGTTTGGTAAATTTTATTATTGTATGGTTCAGAAGCCCGATGGATCATTTGAACGTTGCCCGACACTGGCAAGATTTAAAACACTGGAAGAATGCCAGAAGCACTCCTGTTAACGTAACAACATTTTCTCAAACTTTTTCAGTTCAGTAATTTCAACTGCTGAAAGTGTTTCATTGTTATCATATTTCGCTTTCAGGAATAGCACACGTTTATGCTGTGGGTATTTAGCAAGTATGGTATCAATTATTTGTCCTGCAGCTTCATCCTTTACAAACATGGGCGTTGGTGCCGATGCCGCAGCTTTTTCCTTCAGCGGTTTCTTTTTAATAATGGCTTCAAGTGTTGCCAGTTTATTTGGCGGAATAGTTGGAACCTTTAATGCCTTTTGTCTTAACCCCTCTAATTGTTTTTTGCTCAATCCTCCCCGCTCTTCATACTGAAAAGCAAGGCTTTTTACAAAAGTCGAATCAGGTCTTGCAGCAAGCATCAGCTGCAGTACATCCTTAATCACATCCACGTCTGGTTTTTTACGTTGCATAATTAAAGTTATGAAAATCAAATGATTGCTCTAAAACTGGACAAAACCTATCGGGTTAGTAGATTAGTATGACCAAAATCAGTTCTTTAAATGTCAGCTCTCATCTGCGCAAATACTGCATCCTGTTAGCTTAGCTCAATTATTTTTTCTATGGTTAAAACAGTATTTGCGATACTTCTGCTTGCGTATCTCATATATTCTCCATCCGTTTATTTCTACAGCGCAAAGTCGCATCAAAAACCGGATGTAAAAGCAAAAAAAGGATTTACAATCTGGCAGGAAAAAAATTGCCAGGCTTGTCACCAGTTATATGGACTTGGTGGTTATATGGGTCCTGATCTTACAAACATTATTTCAAACCCGGGAAAAGGCGAAGCTTATGCTGCAACCTTTATCAAAAACGGTACGCTTAAAATGCCGAATCTTCAACTGTCAGATGAAGAAGTCAGTGATCTTGTTTCGTTTTTGAAATGGGTTGATAAAAGTGGAAAATCATTTGTTGCTGCCGATAGTGTTACATGGTATGGCAACTACAAATTAAACAAAGATTAGAATGAAACCGAACTATAAACTTCTTACCGGGTTATCACTGACAACGCTTTTTCTTTCATTATTTTTTGGCGTATTTGCTGCATTATCATTCTTTGCTCCGAATTTCTTTTCGGGTTTGTTGCCTTTTCAGCAGGTAAGGCCATTTCATGTGTCCGCAGCTTTGTTCTGGATTATTACAGCTGCAGCAACAGGTATCGTCATCTACAAATCCGAACTGTTTGATGATGTAAAATCCAACAGCTTTTTTATGAATTCATTTGCGGCTATCTGGATTACTGCTGTTATACTTGCACTATTCAGTTATGCAAACAATGAATTTGGTGGCAGAGAATATTGGGAGTTTCCGCCATTCATCAACATATTCATTCTTACAGCATGGATTTTCTTAATGATTGAATTCTTTAACCAGGTATTCCGTTCAAAAAAAGAAAAACCTGTTTATGTATGGATGTGGGGAACAGGTATTGTGTTTTTTCTTTTCACGTTTATTGAACAAAACCTTTGGCATATTCAATGGTTCAGGGATTCGTTCCTGCGGGAAATGACGGTGCAATGGAAATCAAACGGATCAATGGTAGGTGCTTGGAACCAGATGATTTATGGTACTGCACTTTTCCTGATGGTTCGCATCAGCGGCGATGAAAGCATTGCCAAATCATGGAAAGCTTATTTCTCTTATTTCCTTGGCTTAACTAATTTAATTTTTAACTGGGGACATCATATCTATAATGTACCAACAATATGGTGGGTAAGAGATGTTTCATATCTCATCAGTATGACCGAATGGATTCTGGTGATCAGTATTATACAGGGATTTAAAAAGAAACTGGAAGAGCGAAGAAAGTTCCGCCATCTTGTTCCTTACCGTTTTTTGATTGCTTCTGAATTTTGGGTTTTTCTCAATTTACTGCTTGCCTTATTAATGTCGATTCCCGGTATTAACAGGTACACACATGGCACACATGTAACAGTTGCACATGCAATGGGAACAACAATTGGCATTAATTCAATGATTTTACTTGCAAGCATCAGTTACTTTCTCAATTTCACAATTACAGGCAAAAAGAAAATGCCTTCACTGTTTGGTTTTTCTTACTGGAGTTGTCAATTCGCTTTATTCATTTTCTGGATTGCTTTAATCACGGCAGGAATAACCAAAGGAATTCAGATCACTGCAAACCCCGATGCACTTTTTGCAGAAGTGATGCTGAAAGTTTATCCCTGGCTTAAATTATTTATGTATGCCGGAATTGTTGTTGCAATAACGCTTTGCATTATTGCAGTTATTTTATTCCGCCGGTTGTTCAACACTGAAACAATTATTGAAAAAGAAGAACAGGTAATAACACCTGAAGCCGGCTGATCTTTTTTGAAAAATAAAAACAAACCGGTTTGAACAAAGAAAGCCCTTCTTTCCGTTCTTTGTTCTGCATGAATATTTCCAGGAACCTGCAAACTTTTTCGTTTAGCAACCACAGCATTAAAGTAGTTGTTCCCGATGCTGATTCGTTGCAGCAGTGGTATGCAAAAAAAGTTGAAGCAAAAGGAGCCGCTGACTTTCCTTATTGGGGAAAAATATGGCCCGCTGCAAATGCATTGTGCAGCTTTATCAGCAACCATACAGAACTGTTGAAGGATAAACAAGTGCTGGAACTGGCGGCTGGTGTTGGTCTTCCTTCACTGCTTTCAGCATTCTATGCAAAAGAAGTTTGCTGCAGCGATTATAATGCAGATGCAGTAACATTCATCAACGAATCCATATTAGAAAATAAACTGCAGAACATCTCTGCACGTGTAATTGACTGGAATCATCTTGCTCCCGGATTAACTGCTGATGTATTACTTGTAAGCGATATCAATTATGAACCCGGAAGCTTTGAAACACTCTTTAAGGTTTTAATTCAATTCCTAAACAGCAATACAACTATTCTGCTCAGCACACCACAACGCTTAATGGCTAAACCATTTATTGAGCAGCTGCTTCCTTTTTGCAAACAACAGGAAGAAGTATTGATCAAAACTGAGGATGATGAAACAATGTGTTCAGTGTTCCTGTTGAAAAAATAAAAGTCATTAATGAGTTCAGAAAAGAGATAACTGTTGCTGGTTGCTTTGCTTTTTACTGCGGCCTGCAGAAGCGACTTTAGTTTCAATTGCAAACAGTTCAGAAGCTTCGTGGCGGGATGCAACAACCACTTTTACATTACCTGCATGTTGCTGAAATAATGCATCCACAATTTCAGGTTTGTTGTTAATGGCTGAAAGATGGGAAAGAATAAGATGAGATAATTTTTCTGATTTATAGTTGAGAAATAAATCCAGTGCCTGCGTATTACTCAGGTGACCTTCATCGCCGCTGATTCTTTTTTTAAGATGATAAGGATAGTTGCCGTTTGCCAGCATATCTTCACAATAGTTTGATTCAAGAAATGCGGCATGACATTGCGGAAAATATTTCAGCACCTGTTTGCAGGCATAACCAATATCGGTAATCACACCAATGTTTACTCCACCAGCACTGATCATGAAACTATGTCCATCAACAGCATCATGCGATTTTGAAAATGTTTTTACAGTGAGCTGATCAAACTGAACTGTTTCATTTTTTTTAAAATGTTTGACTAAATGCGGTTCAACCCTGCAATGAAAACTGTTGTATGTTTTCTCTGTGATATAAACCGGCAGTTGGTGTTTTTTTGAAAGATTTTCTAATCCTGAAATATGATCACTGTGTTCGTGTGAAATAAAAACTGCTTTCACCATTTTCATATCAAGTCCAACAGTTTTCATCCTTCGCTCCGTTTCCCTGCACGAAAGTCCTGCATCAACGAGCACAGCCTCCTGCTCATTGCCAACATAATAACAATTGGCATTACTCCCTGAATTTAATGATGCGAAATAAACCGGCATTTATGAAAGGTAAAAGTTAAAAATGAAAAATGAAAAACAGAAAATGATGTGTACTGGTTTTATTCACGACTCACGATTCACCTTTTATTCCAATCAGATCCCTGATAACAACGGATGCTGCAACAGCACCAAACACTGCAGGCATATACGACACCGTTCCGTAAGCTGATTTTTTATAATTCTTTCCATCTGTCATCATCAAACTTTCCTTAATAACTTTTTCAGGAGAAAAAACTGCTTTTATTCCCGACCGGATACCTTTTTCCTTCAGCATTTTTCTTATCTGGTGTGCAAAGGGACAATTATATGTCTTTGAAATATCAACCACCTGCAGTTTTGTGGGATCAAGTTTTGCACCTGCACCCATGCTGCTTACCAATGGCAATCCACTTTCATAAGCTAATGAAATAAATGTAATCTTTGGTGTAATACTGTCGATGGCATCAATGATATAATCGGGTTTTAATGCAAGTTGCTGCTGTACCATTTGCGGGTTCACAAATTCTTTTACAACGTTCAGCTGCAGTTCAGGATTAATGGCTTTCAGACGTTCAGCCATAATCATTGCTTTTGATTCGCCATGATTCGTTGCAAGTGCAGGCAACTGCCTGTTGCGGTTGCTGGGATCAACCACATCGCCATCAATAATCGTCATTATACCCACACCACTGCGTGCAATAAACTCGGCAGCAAAAGAACCTACACCACCCAGCCCAACAACCATTACATGTTTTTGTGTGAGCAGGCGTACCCGTTCTTCACCAATCAATAAACTTGTGCGTGAAAGCCACGAAATATCCATCATATTTTTAAAACTCCGGCACCAAAAATAGCTGATGCATTTTTGAAAAGCTGCAAACTAAGTGAATCTTCATCAATCTGAAAAGCTTTTGCAGCTAATTGATAAATATCCCTGATGCTGATCTCTGCATCATCTGTTTCAAGAAAAAAACGATCAACAGGAATTTTGCGTAAACACTCCTGCATTTCTTTTTTTACAAGCCCTTTGCCAAACGAAACATAACACCCTGCTTCAATAATTTTTTTTGCAATTGCTTCATTGCGGTTGAAGCCGTGAAAAATCACAGGTACTTTATTTCGTTCTTTTTTCAACAGCAAAAGAATATCATCATGTGCACGTACACAATGAAGAATCAAAGGTTTGTTGATTTCATTGGCAAGATGAATGTGCTGAACAAACACTTTCACCTGCAAATCAAAATCTGTTGCACAAACTTTATCTAATCCGCATTCACCAATTGCTAAAATATTTTTTGTCTGAACTGCATTGGTTAATGATGCAAAATCTTCCTGCCATTGCTGTGCATTTATATACCATGGATGCACCCCTGCTGAACAATATTTTAATTCAGTTGTTTGATTAAAGTGAGTATAGAAATTCTGCAAAAACCAATCATCGGTTGGTTGAGCAAGATGTGTATGAATGTTGATGTACAAGTCAGATTTTTTACTAAGGTAATAAGTGAATTTAAAATTGCCTGTTTGTTAACGTTTCCACATGCTGTGAATAAGTAACTTTATGAAAATAACTTTTCAATAAGTAATATTGGAAACAGATGGACGGGTTAGTAGTATCAGGCACAAACTGATACTTATTGTGAACATGGCAGGTGCTGTAATAAGTTATTCCGGTACCGCCGCTAAAATGGAAAATCATTGACAGAAACTATTATCAACCTCGAAACCGTAAACCCTATTGAGTTCTTCGGTGTTAACAACGGCAAGCTCGATATCCTGAAAAAGAAATTTCCTCTTCTGAAGATTCTTTCAAGAGGCACTCAAATCAAGCTCAGCGGAAGTCCTGAACAAATTGACCAGGCAAAGGAAAAAATTGATCTGCTTATTGCTTATCTCGAACGCAATGGTCAGCTCAGTGAAAATTACTTTGAACAGATTCTTGGAGGTGATGACCAGGAGACAGTTGATCATTTTATTGAGCGTAACCCCAGCGAAGTACTGGTGTTTGGCCCCAATGGCCGCACTGTTCGTGCCCGTACACAGAACCAGAAAAAAATGGTGGCAGCGATTGACAAAAATGATATTTTGTTTGCTGTTGGTCCGGCAGGTACAGGTAAAACATACACCGCAGTTGCATTGGCTGTTCGTGCATTGAAGAATAAACTGGTAAAGAAAATTATCCTTACACGTCCTGCTGTTGAAGCAGGCGAAAGCCTCGGTTTCCTCCCCGGCGATTTAAAGGAAAAAATTGATCCATACCTGCGCCCGTTATACGATGCGCTGGATGATATGATTCCTGCAGACAAGCTGGGTTATTATATGAGCACCCGTGTAATTGAAATTGCTCCGCTTGCTTATATGCGTGGCCGTACGCTGGATAATGCATTCATTATTCTTGATGAGGCGCAGAACACAACTGATCTGCAGTTGAAAATGTTCCTCACCCGTATTGGCGCCAATGCAAAAGCAATTATTACCGGCGACTTAACACAGGTTGACCTTCCGAAAAATCAACGCAGTGGTTTGGAAAAAGGTATCCGCATCCTGAAGAATATTGATGGCATCAGCCACATTGAACTGGATGAAGAAGACGTTGTTCGTCACCGCCTGGTGAAAGCCATCATCCGTGCTTACGACAAAGACCACCAGCAGGATATGGAACAAGGTGGTTACAGGAGATAGAGATCTTACATCGCATATACAACCGCAAATCCCGTTTCAACTTTGAGACGGGATTTTTTTATCCGTTAACCTCTGCTTAAATCTGATAAATCTGCGCTTCGATATAATCCCTTTTGTACATTTGAGATTATGAAGAAAACGATCCTTCTCCTGTTAGTTGTTATTGCAGCTTTTGCTGCCTGTAAAGAAAAGCACGAACGGCCTGATGATGCACTGGGTACAGCACGTGAGTTTATCCGCAGTTCGTTAAACGGGGAATATGACTGGGCAAGGGAGCTGATGGTGAAAGACAGCCTGAATCTTTATGAGCTTGGTGTTATTGAGAAAAAGTACAACACTGAAATGAGTGCAAAAGATAAAGAAGGTTACAAAGGTTCAAGCATCGTTATTCATTCGGTTGATAATGTAAGCGACAGTGTGGTGATTGTGAATTACTCCAATTCATACAAAAACAAACAAATGCCTATCAAAGTAGTTTTGAGAAATGGCTTGTGGCAGGTTGATTTCAATTATACATTTACAGGAAATCTTTAAAAGAAAGAAGCTAGAATACAGAAGACAGAAGTTAGAACAGAAAAACGTTTCATAAATGTTTGTTGTTCTATGTTCGGGTTCGCTCTTCTTGCTTCTATCTTCTAAATTCTAACTCCTAACTTCATCTATGCTAAAAAACTTTTTACTTGTGGGAATTGGTGGTGCTGCCGGCAGCATGTTGCGTTATGCTTTTTCGTGGTGGTTTAAAAATGCTTCTTTCCCGCTGGGAACTTTCTTAGTGAATATTATTGGTTGCTTTATTATTGGTGCTGCTTTTGCATTTGCAATGCGTAATGAGCATTTTGATGTAAACTGGAGATTATTTGTCGTTACAGGTATTTGTGGTGGTTTTACCACTTACTCTGCTTTTTCGGTTGAAATGCTGACCATGCTGCAACAAAACAAGTATGCATTGTTCATTATTTATTTTTCAGCTACGGTTATTCTTGGATTATTGGCTACATGGTTTGGATATGCGTTGATGAAGTAAGTAAACCGTTCATTCAAGAATGATTTTATACACCTAAACCCTCAATTATGAACTTTCTGAAAAAACTTTTTAATCCTGAAAAAGTTGATTGCCCACGATGTTTGGGGAAAGGAGTTGTTGACATTAAGGATATACAAAGATTAAATAGAGAATTGTACTGGACTCCCGGAAAATGTGCTTATTGTAATGGTAGAGGAAAAGTAGCATCTAAAACTTCAGAAACTGTAAATGCAGACCTTGCCTATTTAACTACTGATCTATCGTATTATGAAAGAAATGCTTTATTAAGTGGAGATAAAAATGCTTTACAAAGAGCACAAGAACATGAAATCCATATCAGTGAAATTGTAAAGGAAATCGAAAGATTATTTTATATCGAGAATATGGAATTTGATCAAATAGCGAACATCTTTTTAATTAACAATGGATTATCGACAGAACCTTCAGCCGAAAAACAACAACTAATTGATTATATTGAAAAAGCAATCAAAAGTAAGCTGCCAAAAAAATAAATGAATGAATGGTACTCAGGCTAAATCAACTGCTTAGCAATTCGTAAGCTCGCTTGAACACCCCAACGAGTGTTCCCATTATAACCAACCGATGAACGGATTGCGACGCAACCGGGATTCCATGAAAAACAGCAGCCGGTATCAAAAAAACACCTGTAACCGGTAACCGGCAACCTGCAACTTGCCCCCTCTTTTTGTTTTTTGGAATTTTTACAGGTACTTCGCAGCTTATAACTGAAATTTGAGGCATGGCAGCACAACCAAATAAAAAAGACGCTTTAGGAAAAGGGATCCGCTCCCTGTTGCAGAGTATTGATGATGACCTGAAAACAACCGCTGGTCAGCTGAAACCAACTGTTGCCGAAGCGGTAACTGGAATTTTGCGTATTCCCATCAGCGAAATTGAAATTAACCCCAAGCAGCCGAGAAGAGATTTTGATGAGCAGGCGTTGAAAGAACTGGCCGACAGCATTAAAATGCACGACATTATTCAGCCGGTTACTGTTTCAAAAATTGCCCCTAACAAATACCGTTTAATTGCAGGTGAACGCAGATGGCGTGCAAGTAAACTGGCAGGATTAATAGATATTCCGGCGTTTATTCGTCAGGCAAATGATACCGAGCTGCTGGAACTTGCCTTACTTGAAAACCTGCAGCGTGAAAACCTGAATGCAGTTGAAATTGCCCTGAGCTATAAACGTTTGATGGAAGAACTGGATTACACGCAGGAGCAGGTGGCTGAACGTATGGGTAAAGACCGTACTACAGTTACCAACTACATCCGTTTGCTGAAACTTCCTCCCGATATTCAGCTGGCTATCCGTTCGGGCGAATTATCAATGGGCCATGCAAGGGCATTGATTAATGTTGATACGGTTGATAAGCAGTTGTATGTGTTTAACCATATCAAACAAAAAGGATTATCGGTTCGTCAAACAGAAAGTTTGGTGCGCCAGTTATATAAATCAAACCCTGTTAAAAATTCGGTAAAGACCGGGTTGCCACAGGCATTTCAGCGTATTGAAGATAATTTAGCATCACAATTTGGTACCAAAGTAAAATTGCATCACAGCAAAAAAGGAAACGGAAGTATCATGATTGAATACTACTCACTGGAGCAGTTCAACCAGATTCTGAAACAATTGGGAACCGATGTGGAATAGAACATGAGGTATTTATTTTTATTAGTAACATTCAGCTTTCTCGCTCTTCATTTATCTGCGCAGCAAAAAGACAGTGTGCAGAAGGAAATTTCTGTGCCTGTAAAAAAAGATTCGGTTAAACCTGAACGAATTCCGTTAGGCCTGTTTAAGAAAGATTCGGTTCATGTGCCAAGAAAAGCAACACTCCGTTCGGCAGTAATTCCAGGTTGGGGACAGGCTTACAATAAAAAATATTGGAAAATCCCGATTGTTTGGGGAGCACTTGGTACTGCTGCCGGTTTTTTTGTGTACAACCGCAAAGAGTATATTGATGCAAGAGATGCATACCGCAACCTGATGGATAAGAACGATTCCAACAACTATCTTATTAAACCTAAGTTCCAGCCTGTTGATCCCGAAGCAGTACGCCAGTACAGGATTGCAGTAAGACAATATGTAGATTATTCAGTACTTGCCTTTATTCTGCTGTGGGGATTGAACGTGGTGGATGCAACAGTTGACGGCCACCTCAAAGCCTTTGATGTAAACGACAACTTATCGCTCAGGGTTAACCCAACTTACAACCCAGTTTCCCGCCAGGCAAATGTTGGGCTGGTATTTACATTCGGGAAGTAATTCTTTTTTACTCCTGCTCACAGCTGTTATCTGGTTTATTAGTTTCTTTGCAAAACTCAGTTTCACTTTTTTTAAAATTCATACAATGAATATTGCATTGATCGGTTATGGAAAAATGGGTAAAGCCATTCATGAAATTGCAAAACAAAGAGGCCATGAAGCCGTATTGATTATTGATGTAGATAACCAGGCCGACTTTAATGCAGAAAACCTTGCAAAGGTTGATGTGGCAATTGAATTTACAAGTCCGCATACTGCATTTAACAATGTCATTAAATGCCTTCAGCATAAAGTGCCTGTTGTGTGCGGTTCAACCGGCTGGCTCGATAAACTGGATGAAGCAAAGAAAGTGGCAGCTGAAAACAAAACCGGACTTATCGTTGCAAGTAACTTCAGCGTAGGTGTAAATATTTTCTTTGAAGTAAACAAGCGTCTTGCACAGCTCATGGCCGGGCAGGACAGCTACGATGTATCGCTCAAAGAAATTCATCACACAGCTAAAAAAGATGCACCAAGCGGCACTGCCATTACATTGGCTGAGCAGGTGCTTGATGCTGTTACAAGAAAAACAAACTGGGTAAACGATATTGCACAAAACCCGGCTGAACTTTCCATCATCAGCGAACGTATTGACCCTGCCCCCGGCACTCACTTTGTGAAATACTCATCGGCTGTTGATGATATTGAAATCATTCATACTGCCCACAACCGCACAGGCTTTGCACTTGGGGCTGTGCTTGCTGCCGAATTTCTGAAAGGCAAAGAAGGATTTTTTGGAATGAAAGAAGTTCTTAACTTGTAAGCACCATGCTGCTTAGTACAAGAACTGTTATCTTTTTTACTTTATTTATTTTCATTTCGTCTGCACTTGCTGCGCAGGATAAATCTGTCGATTCATTAAAGAATGATATCATCAGCAATATCCCTGCAGAGAAGAAGTTATCAGCATACGTATCACTCACCAGCAAACTCAGTCTTGTAAGTTTTAATCAAACCATTCAGTATGCAGAAGAAGGTATTGAGCTTTCAAAAAAACTGAAAGACTCGCTTTCCTTTGCAGAGCTGAGCAAGAACATGGGTATAGCTTATTACTTCAAAGGTGAGTACGACAAAGCAGCCAATCTTTATTTTACCGCAGCACGCATTTATGAACAGGCTGGAAAAAATCAGCCGCTGGCTTATGTGTATAATGACATGGCGAAACTTTACCGTAAAACCCGTGAGCTGAAACGTGCTTCCGAAAATTATGATAAAGCATTAGCCATTTTCCGTGCATTGAAAGATTCAAGCGGCATTCAGATGATATTGAATGAAAGTGGTGTGGTGTATGAATACCAGGGAAATTATACCGAAGCACTGAAGCATTACAATACATCATTACAAATGGCCATCAGGTTAAAAGATGAAATGGGCAAAAGCTGGTGTTACAATTTTATTGCAGGTGTGTATGTATTGCAAAGCAAATTTGAACTGGCTGAAGATTACCACCTGCGTGCATTAGCCATCAGGCAAAAAATGCAGGACACTTTTTCCATTGCACTCTCCTATTCTGATCTTGGTATTCTTTACAGTGCATGGAGCAAGCCCGAAAGAGCCTTGTATTATTTTGAAGAAAGCAACAAAGTGGCGGAGAGAATGGGATACAAAGAACTTGTTGCAAACAATTATGCGGAGATGAGCAAGGTTGCCAATGTAAACGGCGATTATAAAAAAGCACTCGATTATTTTACCTGGTCAACACAAATGAAGGATTCCATTTTTACATCGGAGAAAAACCGGCAGGTGGAAGAACTCAGCACCTTATACGAAACAAGAAAAAAAGAACAGCAGATTGATCAGCAAAAAACCATCATCCAGAAAAGAAACTTATTAATCGGAATTATTTCGTCTGTATCAATACTGGCATTACTCGTAGCCTTTCTGTTGTACAATCAATACAAGTTGAAACAACAAGCAAAACTTCAGAATGAAATAACAGAGCAGCAGCAAATGGCTGCAAAAGCCATTATTGAAGCTGAAGAAAAAGAACGCAGCCGTATTGCAAAAGATCTGCACGACGGTGTAGGGCAAATGATGAGTGCCGCACGAATGAATCTTTCATCCTTCTACAACAACATCGAGGTACCTGACCAAACACAGCAAAAAAACTTACTTGACATTATTCAACTGGTGGATGAAAGCTGCAAAGAAGTAAGAACAGTCAGTCATAGCATGATGCCTGCTGCACTGCTCAGCAAAGGTTTGCCACAGGCCATTGATGAAATGCTTTCAAAAATCAGCGGCAACAAACTGAAGATTCTTTTTCATGCCGAAGGATTTGAAGAACGTCTCGATTCCAATACTGAAACAATTCTCTTCAGAGTCATCCAGGAATGCATTAACAATACCATTAAACATGCGGAAGCAACAGAGCTTGATATTGCATTGATCAATGATAAAGACGGCATCAGTGTTACTATTGAAGACAATGGAAAAGGATTTGACTATGCTAATTTTAACGAGGAAGATGGTATTGGTTTAAAAAATATCCGCAGCCGTATCCAATTCTTAAAAGGCACACTTGACTTTGATACATCACCCGGTAACGGAACATTAATTGCCATACATATTCCCGTACAAACTGTTACTGCATGAAATTGAAATACCTGTTCATATTAACCTTGATGATGTTCCTGTATGGCAATGCAGTTTATGCACAGGTTTCAAAAGCCGATAGTTTACGCAAACTTATCAATACCGAAAAAAATGAGAATGTGCGGATGCAGGAGCTGTTGCAGCTGGCAATTGAATTCCGTACAATTAATCCTGATTCATTGCTGAATGTTTCTGAAACGCTGATTTCTCTTTCTGAAAAAAACAAAGATGAAAACATGCGGATGAAAGCAGAGATTAACAAAGTGTATTATTACCTCAATGTATCACAACCCGATTCAGGATTACAGTTAACCAACAGGAATATCCTGAAGCTTACAAAAAAATCAGGGAGCGATTCTTTGCTTGCTCAATATTTTTCTGCTGCAGGTTTAAGCCTCATGCGTTTAAACAGGCAGAAAGATGCAATGGAAAATTTTATTAATGGGTTAAGAAAAGCAGAGAAAACCGGCGATAAATTATCTGTTGCCAAACTGCAGCACAATGTTGGATGGGCTTATATGGAACTGAACCAGTTTGATGAAGCAATCCTGCATTTTAAATCGGCGATACAAACCATACAGGAAAATAAATTCACCATAAAATTTGCTCCCACATTCAACAACCTTGCATCCTGTTATGGCGCAGTAAAAAAATATGATTCGCTGTACAAGTTTGCAAAAATGGCAATTGACATTGCACACCAGCAAAACAATTATGCTGCCGAAGCAAATGGCTGGAACATTCTTGGCACAGCCTATAATGCACAAAAGAAATTTACAGAAGCACTGAACTGTTTTCTCAAAGCAAAACCATTAAGGGAAAAAGCAGGCGACCCTTTTTACATTGTATCAGATCTTTCTGTTCTTTCTGAGCTTTATGCCAACATGAACCGTCCTGCTGAAGGTTTGCTTGCAGGAAGAGAAGCCATGAAAATTGCACAGGAGCAAAACATGCAGGCTAAATTACCAATGGTGTACAGGGCTATTGCTATGAACTATGAAAAGGCAAACAACTTTTCAGAAGCAGCTGCATACTACAAAAAAATAAATGACCTGAAAGATTCCATCTACACCAATGCATCGCAGGAAGCAATGGCTGAAATGGAAACCAAATATGAAACAGAAAAGAAAGAACGCATTATACAGGAGCAGGAATTTAAACTGAAACAAAAGAACTATTTCATTGCAGCAGTAAGCAGTTTTCTTTTGCTGAGTATTGTATTGGCATGGCTGCTTTACAACAGGAGAAAGCTGAAGGAAAAAGCCTTGCTGCAGGAAGCTGTATTGCAACAGCAGCAACTGGCAGCAGCAGCCATTCTGCAGGCCGAAGAAAACGAACGCCAACGCATTGCAAAAGATCTGCACGATGGTGTTGGACAAATGATGAGTGCTGCTAAAATGAATTTATCGGCATTTGAAAATGATCTGCAGTTCAGGGACCAGGATCAGAGAAATTCCTTCGACCGCATTATCAGTCTTGTTGATGAAAGTTGCAAGGAAGTAAGAACTGTTTCGCACCAGATGATGCCGAATGTATTACTGAAGTCTGGTCTTGGAAAAGCTGTAACAGAGTTTCTCGATAAAATTGATCAGAAGGTTTTAAAAATAAATCTTTACACAGAAGGCCTGAATGAGAATATTGACGAAAACATTGAAATTGTTTTGTACAGGGTATTGCAGGAAAGTGTAAACAATGTAATCAAACATTCAGGTGCAACAGAACTGGATATATCGCTGGTAAAAGAAACCGAAGGTATCAGTGCTACCATTGAAGATAATGGCAAAGGCTTCGACATTCATCATCTTTCAGAAAAAGCAGGCATTGGTCTGAAAAATATGCGGGCAAGAGTGGAATATCTCAAGGGTACCATCGACTTTGACTCTTCGCCGGGCAAAGGAACGCTTGTAGCTATTTTTATTCCCTTCACCAAAGAACAAAACAAAAGCTAATTTTCCATAATTTCGGCTAATACCTCAATTCACATGTCATCAACCAAAATCAAACTCGCCATTGTTGACGATCACCAGATTGTTATTGATGGTTTAAGATCCTTACTCAAGGGGCACAGCCGTTATGAAATTGTTGTGGAATGTAATCATCCTGAAAATATGATACCGCATTTACGGAAACATTCCGTTGATATTTTGTTAACGGATGTAATGATGCCTGTAATGACAGGTGTTGAACTTGCCCGGCAGGTGAAAAAAGAATTTCCTTCTGTAAAAATCATCGCACTTTCCATGAATGGTGAAGGCAGCCTCGTAAACCAGATGATTGAAGAAAGCGACATCAGCGGTTACCTGCTCAAGAATATTGGCCAGACAGAATTTCTGAAAGCACTTGATAAAATTGCAGCAGGCGGAATTTATTTCAGCGATGAAGTGTTGCAGGAAATGCTGAAAGCAAGTGAACGGAAAAAAGAAAATGAAGAAAGTAAACTCACAGCCCGTGAGCTGGAAATTGTAAAGCTCATTGAAAAAGAATACAGCAATAAACAAATTGCGGAAGAATTATTCCTGAGCGAACGTACAGTTGAAACACACAGGAAAAACATCTTCCGCAAAACAAAAACCAATTCTGTTATTGGTTTAATTAAATATGCTTACGAGCACAAACTGATTTAGTTTTTATTACAACGACATACCAAATTTCAATTCCACTGCTCCTGAATAACCGGGAGTATTGGTTTTCTTCCAAGCATCATAATAAACACCAAAGTCGAACAGGATAAAGTGAATGCCTGCTCCGGCATCATACATAAATTTTGTTTCTCTCGATGACATGGTTTCATCTTTCAAAAAACCAAAACCCGCATTACCTGCAAGAAAAAGTGTTTTTGTTGGATAAACACGCAGGCCAGCCTTGAGCGGAATAACAGATATTTTTCCATAAGGATTACCCGACTTTGCTTTGTACGACAGGTAACCAAGTGTACCAACAAATAAAACCCGTTTTGTTCCAACCCCGAGTGATGCGTCAATACCGGTACCACTTCTATAACCTTCCTTAAACAAATCCTGCGGCATGGAATAAATGAGGTTACCCCCGATAAAACTTTCGCTTTTTTTCTGGGCAAAAACCGAAACAGACAAAAGCAGTAAAAAAGAACTGATAAATGCAAATCTGAGTTTAGGCATAATGATTAATTTGAAATAAAAATATTATTCGTCCCGAAGTTCTTCTATACCTTATAACACGTATTTTTAGGCCAACGAATACGACCATGCTCTCCAAAAAAACGCAATACGCATTCCAGGCTTTGTCATATATGGCACAGCAAAAAGGCAACGATCCTATTTTGATTGCAGAAATTTCAAAGAAGAAAAAAATTCCGTTGAAGTTCCTGGAAAACATTTTGCTGCTGCTGCGCAAAGACGGCGTACTTGAAAGCAAGAAAGGAAAAGGAGGCGGTTATTATTTTAAAATGAAACCATCGCAGATACCGCTGGCAAGAGTTATTCGTTTGCTTGATGGACCGATTGCTCCCCTCTCCTGCGTGAGTCTTCATTTTTATGAACGTTGCAAAAACTGCGATGAAGCACATTGCGGCCTGCACGATATGATGGCGAAAGTAAGAGATGCCAACCTGAAAATTCTTGAGAAGAAAACTGTTGCCGACCTGGTATAATATTAGCTACATTCTCACATTCATTTTTATCAGACATCCACATAAAATAAACTATTTGTGAGATGAAAACTGTTTCCATCATTGTTTCGGGAAGAGTGCAGGGCGTATGGTTCCGCAAATACGCACAGGAAAAAGCAATTGAACTGCATATAACAGGTTATGTGCAGAATCTCCCCAACCGTTCAGTAAACATTATTGCAACAGGAACAGCATTGCAATTGAAACAACTGGCTGACTGGTGTTATATTGGTTCCACCATGAGTAATGTTACAAATGTTGAAGTAACCGAACTGGAACTCGAGTTGTTTGATGATTTCAGAATTATACGTTGATTAAGCTGCAAACGTTTTAATGATCTTTTAGTTTCTTCAAAGCCCTGTTTAACAGGTAACGGTTCGTGACCAACCAAACCGGAATTAACAGGAAACTGAACCCACTCCATGAAGGATGTTTCAATAGTGCAAAAACAATACTCAGCAACCCGATCATTACCTGTACAAGTGCATCATTTTTTTGTGAGTGCAGAATTTTGTTTTCGTAAGGACTTAATTCAATTGATGCTCTTTTTTTATACGCATGCCTGTACAGCAAATGAAAGATGAGCCAGATTAACACATAGCCCACGCTGAAAAATAAAATCAACTGTGGAAATTCTCCCTGCGTAATCACTGTTTTTCCCTGTTCAATTACCTCAGAGAAATAATTGATTCCTGTCATCCACGAAAGCAAAACCGAAAACAGGAACTTAAGCGGAAATGCATAAAATAAAATCAGCACTAACAATGAAAGATTCAAAAAAATCACCCAACCATCGTTGATGCCATAATTCCTGAAATATTCATTCTGCATATACCAGAAAAGAAAAACCAGGCTTACCGTTGCAAGAAACGGCAGGAAATGAAGAATGGTTACTTTCAGTTCCTCAAAGGTTTTTGGAACTTCAAGCGACATAATTAAAAGTGAAACTGAAAAAGCAAAAACAGCATCGCTCAATGCTTCTACACGGTATAGCTCTGTTCCCCTGATGGTGCTCTTGCCAGAATGGTGAAAGATTTTTCTGCGGAGCATAAACAATATTTACTGTTAAGGTAGTTCCTAAACAATTCCAAACAAAAAAGAGTTTTGCCACCGGTAATTAACTTCATGCAGCTGACCGTCTTTTACTGAAATTTGTGTTTAACTTCAATAACGAATTAATAACAGGTATATGAAAAAAATTGGCTGGATAGGTTTAGGCAACATGGGTACACCCATGGCAAAGAATTTAGAAAAAGCTGGATTTCCGTTAACAGTATATAACCGCAATGCTGAAAAAACAATTCCGTTTCAGCAAACGGGAGCAGCAATTGCTGCAAGTATTCCTGAACTTGTAAACGCATCAGATATTATTTTCACGATGGTTACCAACGATGCGGCAATACAATCCATTTATGATGAAATTCTTTCGCTTGATTCCATCGAAGGAAAATTATTCATTGATATGAGTACCATCTCTCAACAATTAAGCGAAGCAACTGCAGACCGGCTCAAAGCAAAAAACGCATCTTTCCTTGATGCTCCTGTTGCCGGCAGCACAGCACCTGCAGCAAGCGGCACACTTATCATTATGGTTGGAGGTGATGAAGCAGATGTTAAAACAGCAGCACCCTGTTTTGAAAAAATGGGAAAGCTTACCAAACATCTCGGTTCAAACAGTAAAGGCATTGCTGCAAAACTTTCCATCAACTATTTTCTTTCGATGATTTACCAGGGGCTGGCTGAAACTGTTTTGTTTGCTGAAGAAAAAGGAATTGCCCGTGCCGATATGCTGGAGATTATTAATGAAAGTGCAGTGGGCAATGGTGCAACAAAAATAAAAACGCCTTTGCTGGTGAACGATGAATATCCTGCAGCATTTGCATTAAACCTTATGACAAAAGATATTCTGCTTGCAAAAGATAACGGCGCACATTACCCGTTAACCGAAACATTGATTGCAACTTATCTCGCTGCACAAAAAGCAGGATATGGTGAGCAGGATGTAATGAGCATTATCAACTACATTAAACTGAAAAAATAAAATCCAGATGAACTACAGGAAATTAGGTGAAACAGATCTGAATGCATCGGTGATTACGTTTGGTGCATGGGCAGCAGGCGGATGGATGTGGGGAAGCACTGATCGTAAAGAAGCTGTTGAAGCAATTAAAGCAGCTCATGCTGAAGGCATGACTTCCATTGACACTGCACCGATTTATGGTATGGGTGTGAGTGAAGAAATTGTTGGTGAAGCCATCAAAGATATTCCGAGAGATAAAGTGCAGATCTTAACCAAGTTTGGAATGCGCTGGGATCTTACTTCGCCCAAAGGTGATTTCATGATGCGCAGTAAAGACAATGATGGAAACGAAGTTGATATTTACAAATACTCGGGCAAGGAAAGTGTAATCAAGGAATGTGAAAACAGTTTGAAACGTTTGGGAACAGATTATATTGATCTGTACCAGATTCACTGGCCTGATAGTACAACAGCGATTGCTGAAACATTTGAAGCAGTTGCAACATTAATAGAACAGGGAAAAGTGCGTTATGCAGGTGTGTGCAATTACACGATTGCACAAATGGCCGAAGCTGAAAAAATGGTGAAGCTTGCATCGAACCAGATTCCATTCAGCATGGTGAACCGTGTAATGGAAAATGAAACCATTCCTTACTGCATTGAACATAAGAAATCGGTTTTAGCATATAGTCCGCTGCAACGTGGTTTGCTTACAGGAAAAATAAAACCCGGACAGGTGTTTGAAGAAGGCGATACAAGAAACGGCAACAGGTTTTATACCGATGAGTTTATTACTAAAACAAACCAGCTGCTTGCAAAGCTGAAGCCGTTGGCTTATGAAAAGAAAGCCACACTATCGCAACTGGTATTACGCTGGACGGTTGAACGATCCGGTGTAACCATTGCACTTGCTGGTGCAAGAAATGCACAGCAGTCGGTACAGAATGCAGGTGCAATGAAATTTGATTTGAGTGAAGAAGAAATTCGTTTTATGAATGAGCTTGTGGAGAAAGATTTGCTGTGATGTTTTTTTGTTGATCAGTAACCAACCACACTGAACAATCAACAATAATAAAGCAATCATGAAAACAAGTTACATCCTGAAACATGTTATTGGTTCCGTTGTGTTCTTTTCTGTTTTATTTATCAGTGCAGGCAAACTTGATTACTGGCAGGGATGGGTGTATGTAATAATTGGTTTGTTAATGGTGATGCTGAACTATACCGTTTTGCGGATTGATGATGAACTTTTGCTTGAACGATCAAAGCCCGGCGAAGGCACCAAAGCATGGGATAAAAAAATATTAGGGTTATCTTTTCTTGCAACGATTGCCATGTATATTGTTGCCGGACTTGATTCAGGCCGCTATAATTGGTCGCCGGAATTTACCTGGACGATGTATGGATCAGGTGCTGTGCTTACTACAGCTGGTCAGCTGATTTTTTTGGTTGCACAAAAACAAAACAAATTCTTTTCAAGTACAGTCCGTATACAAACAAACAGGGAACATGCTGTTTGCGATACGGGTATGTACAGTATTGTTCGTCACCCGGCCTATATGGGTTCGGTGATACAGGCCATTGGGTTTCCCTTGCTGCTTGGTTCAATGTGGAGCATTATTCCTGTAAGTGTGCTGATTATTTTACAACTGATAAGAACAGCGATGGAAGATGCTACATTGAAAAAAGAACTAAACGGTTATACAGCATATGCCGCTAAAACAAGGTATAAGATTGTGCCATATGTGTGGTGATGAATCTTTTCCATTTGTCTTTCTTCACTTCTTTATTCCTGATTCCTGATTTGAGATTTGCCGTTGCGATTTGGCGAATGGCAGTGTTTACTTATTACATTATCCTTACTTCTTTTTTGGAGCAGTTGATTTTTTAAATGATTGCAATGTTTTTCCAGCCTTTGTAGTTCACAATTTCTGCAATGCACGTTGCAGTTATTTTAATGCTTGTTGCAGTTATTTGAATGCACTTTGCAGTTTCTGCAATGTAAATGCCCGTTTATTTGCTGTTTTAGGCGGATTTTGTATCTTTTTAGCCTGAAAAACGCTTTTTTATGCTTCAATTGAACGTTTTAGAACTGCTTGCAAGCAGGGGGATAACCAATCCGCAGCGGTATTAGTTAAACAAGGAATTCCTTATTACACTGTGAGCCGCTTAGTAACCAACAAGTCGAGGAATATCAGTTTTGATGCGCTGGAACAGATTTGCCTGGTGTGTAAGTGCACGCCTGATGATTTGTTTGTGTGGGTGGCTGATGAAAAAACTACAGCTGATGAGCCTGTTGCTCTTGAAAAGCTGAAACCGAAACCGAAGTTGCCAACTGCTGCAGAGCGGTTGAAAAATTTATCGGCTGAACAGGAGAAGAAGCTGCAGGAGTTTATGGATGAGCTGGAGAAGAATAAGTGAGAGACTTTTTTATATTTTGCTTTCTACTTTTGTTGGTCAGGCGACCAACAAAGGCGTAGATTTTAAAAACTTCAAATGCTTTACTTATGACAAATCAACAAAAAGAAATGGCTGATAAAGTAATAGCGCATTTTAAAAAAAATAATGGGATAAAAACACACATTGATGCATTTAAACAAATCTTCGATAACAATCTCAAATCAGATGTTGCATATGTATTGACAATCCTTGAAGAAAAAAATATTGTAAAATGTGCTGATGGCTTTAATAGACAGATATTTTATTTAACGCCAGAAGGCTGGAATTACACATCATATGATGAAATAATAAAGAAAGAAAATATTAAAAAAGAAAAAAAGGACTTAAAAGACGAAATCGATCTTAGAAATGCCGAAAGGGTATTTAAAACTTATAACTCAACAAGGTTTATAGCTTGGGCTACTTTTATAATAACAATAATTTTAGCATTATTAAAATTAGCAGAAGTATTAAAATTCTGGCCTTATAAATAGCTTAGTAAAGCAGTTACTTTGACACCTCGCCTGACCAACAATGGCAAAGAGCCACCAACTGATAAGAAAAGCCTTAACCTTAATCCACAAAAATGAAGCCTTCTGTTTTTATTTCACTCTTATTTTTGACATTCATTTCTTGCACAACAAGGAATCAAAAAACAATTGACAAAGAATCAGCAAGCAATTCAATAAAGAATATTGATAAAAGTAGTATTTCAAAAATCGCCTTGTTAATTGCCGACACTTCAATTATAAATTTACCTTCAAAACAACTAACTAAACTTATCAACGTTGGAGATGGACAAAGTTTTGTTGATTCTTCAGGCAATCCACTTTGTAAACCTTCACAAACAATAATTTTTAAAAACTCAGGCAGCGACAGTTTAATCAACATCTTTAATTCCATTTTAAATTTACCACAACAAAGCAATGCAACTACTTCCTGTATTACTTTATACACTCATGTTTTTCTTCTATTTGATAACGACAACAAAATCATAGAGCAAATTGACTTTGCCTTTAGCTGTCCAATGCAGTTTAACTATTTAAAAAGAGGAATTACATTTGAAGTGAAAGATTATAAGTCCAAATTAATTACATTACTTATTAACCAGTTAAAGTCAACCAATGCATTTATACCAACTTATGGGCCGCCTCCTGCGCCATCAAATATTAAGTAATAAAGCAATATTGATTTCTGTATTTATGAATGGCGAACCTGAAAGAAGCTAATTACATTGTCTTATCTATAAAAAATCCCTCAATGATATTGAGGGATTTTTCTTTTTTGTATTCCATCAAAAAAAAATTAATTAGCCTGATTTTCCACCTGCACTTTAAATCCTGAAAAAGAAGCATCAATTCCTCTTGTCATTGAATCATGCCCTTGATTGCCATCCACTTCGTAGGCCAAATTAATGACATCACCTTTCTGCAGCATAACTGTGGTTGAGATGGACATTGTATATTCGGCTGTTACGGAAGTTTTAGGATTCATAACAGAACACATGCCGATTAATGCTCCATTTCTGTACATGTATAAATGGAAACGGTTGATGATTTGGTTTTCTTCGATATTATAATTGATGCTGAGTGTTGCATCGAAATGATACACCCCTGCATCAAATGCTTTGAAATTATTGCCGCTGATATTTCCGCCCAAATCAAATTCCTTCACAGGCATATCAATCACATTCGGTTTAAGGGAAGTGAAGAATAAGGTTTGGTTTGTCATGTGAATACGAAACGCAACAGGCTTTACAACCAGCGTTTTTGCTTCGTTTATTTTTGCCGGAACGGTTGTGTTCTTAATAACCTGGGCGTAAATGTTGAAGCAGCTTATGAGTGTAATAATCAGTACAGCAATCTTTTTCATAAATTGATTTAAGGGGTGAAAAATTGTAATTATAGAATGGAAGATATTATTTTTTAACGAAATTTATTATGGCGAGTTCCTTGAAAGAGACTCGCCTGATAAAAACAACCTTAAATTATAAACATGCCTATCGCTGACTCACTTACTGAATTTGAATCAACATCTTTTCTTTACGGAAGCTTTAAAGACAGAGTATTAGCCTCTTTAATTGATGGATTAATACTTCTTCCATTGTCTGTTTTTGACTGGTTTAATAAATCGGATTGGAAGAGCCAAATTCTTTTGACAACCGTATTTCTAGTTGGTCTAATTTATAAACCATTATTGGAATTTAAATATGGCGCAACAATTGGCAAAAAATTAATGAAACTTGTTGTAGTAAATAGAGATCATCAAAAGGTAAACTGGATTGAGGTATTAATTAGAAACATATTTGACATAACATCAAGAATATTTTTCTTTGGCGCTACACTGATGACATACAGAAGTGATGGGTTTATAAATGTTACATCAAATCAAGAGTTTGTCAATTTTCAAAAGACAATAATAAATCTGAATCCTTTTCTCATATTTTTTTCTTTAATTACCTTGATAGAAGTTGTCTTTATTTTATCTGATAAGCAAAAGAGAGCTTTACATGACCGAATGGGTGCTACGTTTGTGATTAAGGACAAAAGTCAATAACGGCTCAAACAAGAGTATTACATGCAAACAGTACCGCCAATTGATTGCTGATTACTACTGTATTGTATTCTATTGGAAGGAGTTTAATAGCAGGAAGTTGGCAACTTGTATTTTTGGTTCATTATATGTAGGGCTGCCTGCTTTTACATGTCTTGTTTCTTAATTATGAAGTCTGCAATAAAATTAGTTACGTCTTTGTTCAATTATTGAAACTTACTTGTCTATGTAACAAAAAAATCCCCCAACCAACGTTGAGGGATTTTTTATTTAAACGCCTGAATAAATTAAGCGAGTTTCTTCTGCAGGTTCGCATCAATTGCATCCAGGAATTCTTCTGTATACAAATAATGTTCGCCATGATTTACTTTGTTGCCGTGAATACATACAGCAAGGTCTTTGGTCATTTTACCGCTTTCAACTGTTTCAATACAAACTGCTTCGAGTGCATTTGCAAAATCAATGAGCGGCTGGTTACCATCCAGCTTACCACGGAAAGCCAAACCTCTTGTCCATGCAAAAATAGATGCAATAGGATTGGTTGAAGTTGGTCTGCCTTTCTGGTGTTCACGGTAGTGACGGGTTACTGTACCATGTGCAGCTTCTGCTTCCATTGTTTTTCCATCGGGTGTAATTAATACAGATGTCATTAACCCCAATGAACCAAAACCCTGTGCAACAGTATCGCTCTGTACATCACCATCATAGTTTTTACAAGCCCATACAAAGTTGCCGTTCCATTTCAATGCACTTGCAACCATGTCATCAATAAGGCGGTGCTCGTACACAATACCAGCTGCTTCAAACTGTGCTTTGAATTCGTTTTGATAGATTTCTTCAAAAATATCTTTGAAGCGGCCATCGTATTTCTTGAGAATGGTATTTTTTGTAGAAAGGTATAAAGGCCATTTTTTGCTGAGTGCAATATTGAAACAACTACGTGCAAAACCAATAATACTTTCATCGGTATTGTACATGGTCATTGCCACGCCATCGCCTTTGTAATTATATACTTCAAACACCTGTGGTTCGCCACCATCTTCAGGAGTAAAGGTCATGGTTAATTTTCCCTTGCCTTTAATTACTGTATCGGTTGCACGGTACTGATCGCCAAATGCATGACGGCCAACAATGATTGGCGCCGTCCAGTTGGTAACAAGACGTGGAATATTGTTGATCACAATTGGCTCACGGAAAACTGTACCATCCAGAATGTTGCGGATAGTTCCGTTAGGGCTTTTCCACATTTGCTTGAGGTTAAATTCTTTTACACGTGCTTCATCGGGCGTAATGGTTGCACATTTAATACCCACACCATATTGCTTAATTGCATTTGCAGCATCAACAGTAACCTGGTCGTTGGTTTCATCCCTGTACTCAACACCAAGGTCGTAATATTTAATATCGAGATCGAGATAAGGAAGAATGAGTTTTTCTTTAATGAATTTCCAGATGATTCTTGTCATCTCATCACCATCCAGTTCTACAACCGGGTTGGCAACTTTAATCTTTGCAGCCATCAGTTTGTCTTTTACTTGTTATGAAATTGGTAGTATTATCCTTGTTTTAAGGCCAGCAAATATAACCCCGGTTGATGAAATGATTGTTAGTTGGGCAAAAGTTATTGCAGATGGTAAGTATTAATTGGGGCTGTGGGCTGTTTTGCTGCGTTGAGCTGTTGTTCCGGCTTTTCGCTGCAATTCGTCAACCGCTGTCGGGGTTTGCAACCGCCAACAGGGTTTCCTCATTTACGCTTCAATCCGGCAGCCATTGAGCAAAGAAATCTTTATGCAGCAAAAGAAAAGAGCTGTATGGTTTGTAAAACCATACAGCTCTTGCCAGTGTATAATGTTTTCTTCTACAAATTTTCAAACATATCTTTTGTCATCGCTGCAAGGTCAAATTCATGTTCCCAGCCCCAGTCACGGCGGGCAACAGCATCATCAATGCTTTGCGGCCAGCTGTCGGCAATTTTTTGGCGGTAATCGGGTTTATAGCTGATGTTGAACCCGGGTTTGTGTTTGGCAATTTCAGTTGCAATTTCTTTTGGCGAAAAACTCATGGATGAAATGTTGTACGAGTGACGTACGGAAATTTTTTCGGCCGGGGCTTCCATCAGTTCAATAGTTGCACGAATAGCATCGGGCATGTACATCATAGGCAGGTATGTATCTTCTTTCAAAAAACATTCATAGCTGTTATCAGAAAGTGCATCATGAAAAATTTCAACAGCGTAATCAGTTGTTCCGCCGCCGGGTGCTGATTTGTACGAAATCAAACCAGGATAACGCAGACTACGCACATCCACACCATAACGCTGGAAATAATAGTTGCACCAGAATTCGCCTGCATATTTACTGATGCCGTAAACCGTTGTAGGTTCAATAATGGTTTGCTGCGGACAGTTTTGTTTGGGCGATGTTGGACCAAAGACGGCAATGGAACTAGGCCAGTACACCTTCTGCAGTTTTTCTTCACGGGCAATATCCAGTACGTTGAGTAAGCCGGTCATGTTGAGGTTCCAGGCGAGGTTGGGATTTTTTTCGCCCGTTGCAGAAAGGATTGCTGCAAGGTGATAAATCTGGGTAATGTTCTGGCGTATAACCTGCACATGCAGCATTTCCTTATTCATTACATCCAAGCTCACATAGGGACCGGTGCCTTCGAGTAAAGGATTCTGTTCACGTAAATCAGATGCAACCACATTCTGATTACCATACATTTTACGCAAGGCCATTGTTAACTCTACTCCTATCTGACCGGAAGCTCCGATTACGAGAATTTTATCTTTTACCATAGTATGCTTTTTTTACGAATGTAAAAGTAAAATTAAAGGCAAATGCGATCAATCGTTTGTACAAAAAAATTAAGGTGAAATTGTGAATGCCAATCTTCTTACATCTTACCTCAAACATCATACATCTTAGCTCTTACATCTTTCCTCCTCCCTACCTTTGCTGCATGGAAAAATATTTACAGGATTTGTTTGCCGGTCAGTCGTACAACGAAAAGAACTTTTTTTTAATTGCCGGGCCATGTGTTGTTGAAAGTGAAGAGCTGGTGATGGAAGTGGCAGATAAGGTTTCAACCATTTGCAAGGAGCTGGGCATTCCATATATTTTTAAAGCATCGTACAGGAAAGCAAACCGCACAAGTGCATCATCGTTTACTGGTCTTGGTGATGATACAGGTTTATCACTGATTGATAAAGTGCGTAAAACATACCAGCTTCCTGCAACAAGCGATATACATGCACATGAAGAAGCTACTATGTCTGCTCCTTATTTGGATGTATTGCAAATCCCTGCATTTCTCTGCCGCCAGACAGATTTGTTACTTTCTGCTGCAGAAACCGGTAAGATTGTGAATGTAAAGAAGGGCCAGTTCCTCAGCGGACCATCGATGAAATTTGCTGTTGAAAAAATTAAAAAAGCCGGTAACGAAAAAGTAATGCTTACCGAACGTGGTAATACATTTGGCTATACTGATCTTGTTGTTGACTACAGGAACATTACGTGGATGAAAGAACTGAACGTTCCTGTTATTATGGATTGTACACATTCACTGCAGCAGCCCAATCAAACAAGTGGCGTTACAGGTGGTAATCCGCAACTGATTGGAACAATTGCAAAAGCAGCCATTGCAACAGGTGTTGATGGTTTGTTTATTGAAACACATCCCAATCCATCAGTTGCATTAAGCGATGGAGCCAATATGCTGCAATTAGACAAATTGAAACCTTTGCTTGAACAACTGGTAAAAATCAGGAAAGCATTATAAATAAAAAGGCTCTGATAACCAGAGCCTTTTTTAAAGGTAAGCTGCTGATGCAGGGCACCAGTTCTCATGCAGGTACTGTTTTATCTGTTGTAGGGATACATTCGTTTCACAAAGTGGAATCTGGACATAGGTATTGGATAAAAACGGGCCATACATTCTAATGCAATAACAGATGTATTCTGTTAATACCCGGTTGCATGAATTCCAAAAAATGTCTGATTTGAAAGAAAATTAAACCTGGCTGGGCAGTATGCCAAACTCTTTTTTAAATGCAAGTGAAAAATTACTCAGATTGGTATAACCTAAACGTAAGCCAACTTCTTTTACTGTAAACTGGCCTGTAAGCAATAATGAACGGGCTTTCTGCATCCTGTTCTTTTGATAATATTCGTAAATGCCGGTGCCGTATACTTTTTTAAATGCTGTTTTTAATTTCGATACACTCATCCCTGCATTTTCAGCAAGCGACATAATGGTAGGTGGCTGCAAACTGAAATCTTTCACCAGTAAAGATTCAATTTCCATGAGCTTACTTAAATCAGATGGTTTGATTTTTTTGTGCGGACGGTTATTTGATCCCTGCAGATTTTTAAATAAGCGTGAAAGAAAATGTTCAAGCATCAGCATAATCCTGTTTTTCAGAATCAGGTTATACATCGGGTGTGTGCGGGATATATTAAATACTTCATTAAAAAGTATCCTGTATTGTGCATCGAAAGGTTCAGGATGTGTGAGTGTGTTGCTGAACAATGTGTACTTTTTAAGCGATTCCATTTCATCAAACCTGCTCAGGTTATCACTTAACCAATGACTGGGAATAAGAATATTGATTGTTTTTGAGTAAGTCCCTTTTTTAATAATCAGGTCCAGTTTATCGGCATTAGAAGTAAGTGTAACACCAATGCGTTTTTCATTTGTATCCTCAAACACATTTCCATCCTGGACAAACTTATACGAATCATTGATTTTTATTTCATTGAAATGGATGGTGCAATAAACATCATCCTCACTTGCCCTTCTGAAAAGCACATCGGTGTGATATTCAATTTCTGAAATTAACGATTGCAAACCGTTTGGCAGTTCAAGCGCTTTGTAATAACCAGCTCCAACTGAAGATGGTAATTCAATAAAATCTTCTGTAGCAGGAACGTGAAGTAATTCAGACAGGTATTGAATAAATTCCTTGTAGTTTCCGCTTTTAAATTCAAGTTCCAGCACAGTATAAGTTTATGTTCAAAATAATTAACTGACACTAAACTTGGAAGGCTCTTGTTTCATGTGCTTTTTAAAAGCTGTAGTAAAGTTACTGATATTACTATAACCGATTATTTCTGATACCTGTTTAACAGAATATTTACCTGTTGATAACAATTCACCTGCACGTTGCATTCTTTTCTGCTGGTAATATTCATAAATAGGTACACCAAATACAGATTTAAAAAGTTTTTTCAGTTTGGTAGAACTCATAGTGGCTTTGCGTGAAAGCTCTTCTATTGATTTTGGTTTTGTTGAGAAGTTTTCTGTCAATATTTTTTCGATCCGTAAAACGGTATAAATATCTTCCTGCTTAATTACACTTTGTACATCGGCAAGTGAAACTCTTGAATGAATGCGTGTAAAAAAACGTTCGAGCAGCAACTGCACCCTGTTTTGAATGAAGAGCAGCGGAAGAGGTGTAACTGGTTCTTCCTGCATAATTTCATTCATCAGTTCATAGTAAACCTTATCCAGGGGTTCCATGTTAAAGCTTCTGCTTTTCAGATCAACATAAGCAGGCAGTATATCATCAAACAATTCAACCCCCATCAGTTTACCCAGCCATTCTTTTGAAAGAAGAATATCAACTGCTTTAAATGTTGTTCCTTTTGTGCCATGATAATACCAGTCGAACAAAGAACTGGTTAAGTAGGCAACTGCAAGCTTCCCGTTTTTCTGATCTAACACATCGCCGCCAATACCAACCTGTATTTCTTTTTCAACAGATAATTCATCAAAACGCAGGGTGTAATATTCCGATGTACCAGCTTTGCGGTGCAGCATCCAGTCTTTACTAAAACGGCAGTTAAGAATAAGGACATCAATACCATTGGCAATCTGTAATACACGTACATATCCGCTTCCGAGATCTTCGGGGAAAAAGAGCCAACCATCTTTGATTTTTACATGCAACCTGTCGGCCACATCTTTCAAAAGATCAGTGTAGTTTGAATGAGTGTATTCAAAAGAAAACATAAGTAGATTGTCGGCTCAATTTAAACAATCAGATAATAAAAAACAATGATAAGATCAGTAACGGACCGGATTTCTTTTATTGAACCAGATAGATTGACGCAAATTCATCCAGAAAGCGATAAAGAAATATATAAGCAATGGTGATCCCATTGTAAGAAATGAAACATAAATAAAATACTTCCGGATTGTGCTAGTAGAAATTCCGAACTTTTCTCCAATCCAGGTACATACCCCAAATACATTCCATTCAATGATCCGGCGAAATCTATTCATAGTGCTTCTTTTTACAATATCAAAGATATACCATTCAACCAATTCTTTCGGGTAATGAACGTAAAAAGTTGTTCATAAATTGGTAAATTTGCAGCCTTATTCAATTGCTGATTGGGGAAGCAGCACTTGCTTCGGCGCTACTGGCCCGTATCAGCAATCACCAATCAGAAATCTAAAATTTTTCAACATGGTATTTGACCTCGATTTAATCAAGAAAACGTACAGCGAAATGCCTGCTAAAGTTGATGCAGCCCGCAAAGCACTGGGACGCCCTCTTACTCTGGCAGAGAAAATTTTATACTCCCACTTATGGAAAGGAGTTGAACCCAAAGACTTTGAACGAGGAAAAGCCTATGTTGATTTTGCTCCCGACCGTGTGGCTATGCAGGATGCAACTGCGCAGATGGCTCTTTTGCAGTTTGACACAACAGGTCGTAAAAAAGTGGCTGTTCCTTCAACCGTTCATTGCGATCACCTGATTGTTGCAAAAAATGAAGGAAAGCAGGATCTTGTTAAAGCAGTTACCGAAAATGAAGAAGTATACAACTTCCTTTCTTCAATCTCCAACAAATACGGTATTGGTTTCTGGAAACCCGGTGCAGGTATCATTCACCAGGTTGTACTTGAAAACTATGCATTCCCCGGTGGTATGATGATTGGTACCGACAGCCACACCGTAAATGCTGGTGGTTTGGGTATGATTGCTATTGGTGTTGGTGGTGCAGATGCTTGTGATGTAATGGCTGGTTTAAGCTGGGAATTATTAATGCCGAAATTGATTGGCGTTAAGCTTACCGGTAAGCTCAATGGCTGGACAGCTCCTAAAGATGTAATTCTGAAAGTTGCAGGTATCCTTACTGTAAAAGGTGGTACCAATGCAATTGTTGAATATTTTGGCGAAGGTGCTACAAGCATGAGTTGTACAGGTAAAGGCACCATTTGTAACATGGGTGCTGAAATTGGTGCAACCACTTCTACTTTTGGTTATGATGAAAGCATGAGCCGTTACCTTAAAGCTACTGGCCGTGCAGAAGTTGCTGAAGCAGCTGATGCAATTAAAGATTACTTAACAGGCGATGCTGATGTTTATGCAAATCCTGAAAAGTATTTCGATAAAGTAATTGAAATTAATCTGAGCGAACTGGAACCACACTTAAACGGACCTTTCACTCCTGATTTAGCTACACCAATTTCTCAAATGAAAGAAGCTGCTGCTAAAAACGGATGGCCTACAAAGGTTGAAGTTGGTTTAATTGGTAGCTGTACAAACTCTTCTTATGAAGATATTAGCCGTGCAGTTAGTCTTGCAAAACAGGTTGCTGAAAAAGGTTTAAAAACAAAAGCAGAGTTTACTATCACTCCTGGTAGTGAATTGGTACGTTATACTATTGAAAGAGATGGTTACCTGAGCACTTTTGAAAAAATTGGTGCAACAGTGTTTGCCAATGCCTGCGGACCTTGTATTGGTATGTGGGAACGTATGGGTGCTGAAAAACAGGAAAAAAACACCATCGTTCATTCTTTCAACAGAAACTTTGCCAAGCGTGCTGATGGCAACCCCAATACAATGGCGTTTGTTGCAAGCCCTGAACTGGTAACAGCTTTGGCAATTGCTGGGGATCTTACATTCAATCCTATCACAGACACACTCACCAACGAAAAAGGTGAACAGGTAAAACTGGATCCTCCAAGTGGTGATGAATTACCGGTTAAAGGTTTTGCTGTTGAAGATGCAGGTTACCAGGCCCCGGCTGAAGATGGAAGTGGCGTTATAATTGATGTAAAATCAGATAGCAAGCGTTTACAATTGTTATATTCTTTTGCTCCATGGGAAGGAACAGATCTGAAAGGTTTGAAACTCCTCATCAAAGCAAAAGGAAAATGTACAACCGATCATATCTCAATGGCTGGTCCATGGTTGAAATTCCGTGGCCATCTCGATAACATCAGTAACAACATGCTGATTGGCGCAGTAAACTTCTTCAATGAAAAAACTGATAACGTTAAGAACCAGCTCACAGGTGAATACGGTGCTGTTCCTGCAACACAACGTGCTTACAAAGCTGCAGGCGTTGGTTCAATTGTTGTTGGTGATGAAAACTATGGTGAAGGTTCAAGCCGTGAACATGCGGCAATGGAACCACGTCATCTCGGTGTTCGTGTTGTACTTGTAAAATCATTTGCACGTATTCACGAAACAAACCTGAAGAAACAAGGCATGCTGGCTCTCACTTTTGCCAACAAAGAAGATTATGATAAGATCCAGGAAGATGACAGCATTGATGTAATTGGTTTAACCAGCTTTACACCAAGCCAGCCACTTCAACTGGTGCTGAATCACAAAGATGGCAGCAACGAAACCATCACAGTTAACCACAGCTACAACGCTCAGCAAATTGAGTGGTTCAAAGCTGGTGGTGCGTTGAATGTGATCCGTGCAGAGTTTTCAAAATCATAAGATTTAAAACTACTCATCCATATAAATCCCGCCAATTGGCGGGATTTTTTATTTCGTCAACCCACCAACCGTGATTTTTTGAAACATTAAGCAGTTCAGAAACTGACTAATCTCATATTTGTTAACAAACGATCGTTATATTTTTAACAGTTAAACCTTCTTCCGATGAAGAAGGAAACCCGATTGCTTCACATTTAAATTTTGCTATATGATAGCAACAACATCTCCAAGCGTAGAAAAGTTCATGGAACTGGTAGTAAGACGTAACCCGGCACAAGCCGAATATCAACAAGCAGTTTTTGAAGTAGTTCGCTCTGTTCTCCCTTATGTTGAAGAGCACCCCGAATATCAAAAAGCCAACATCCTGGAACGCATGATTGAACCCGAAAGAGCACTTATTTTCCGTGTGCCCTGGATGGACGACAAAGGTAACTACAGGGTAAACCGTGGTTACAGGGTTCAGATGAATAATGCCATTGGGCCTTACAAAGGTGGCTTACGATTTCACCCAAATGTTACACTGAGTATTTTAAAATTCCTGGCGTTTGAACAGGTATTTAAAAATTCACTTACCACATTGCCGATGGGTGGTGGTAAAGGTGGTGCTGATTTCGATCCTAAAGGAAAATCAGATGCTGAGGTAATGCGTTTCTGCCAGAGTTTTATGACTGAACTGCATCGCCATATTGGAAAAGACACGGATATTCCTGCTGGCGATATTGGCGTTGGCGCAAGAGAAATTGGTTATTTGTTTGGTCAATATAAACGTCTCACAAATGAATTCACCGGGGTGTTAACAGGTAAAGGTTATACCTACGGTGGTAGTCTCATTCGCCCTGAAGCAACCGGGTACGGCTTGCTGTTTTTCGTGGAAGAAATGCTTGAAACAATCGGCGAATCAATGAAAGATAAAAAAGTAGTTGTTTCCGGCAGTGGTAATGTTGCACAATATGCCATTGAAAAAGTAATTGCTTTAGGTGGTATTCCATTAACAGCATCAGACAGTGATGGATTTATTTATGACCCCGATGGTATTACGCACGAAAAACTGGAATTCATTCTTGAATTGAAAAATGAAAAACGTGGGCGTATTTCAGAATATGCTGAAAAATATGGTGTACCATATTATGAAGGCGAAAGACCATGGAAAATCCCATGTGATATTGCCTTGCCATGTGCTGTACAAAATGAACTGGATGAAAACGATGCAAAACTGTTGGTGAAAAATGGTTGTAAAATGGTAGCCGAAGGTGCAAATATGCCAACAACTCCTGAAGCAATTGAAGTGCTGCAGGAAAATGGTATACTCTATGCTCCTGGAAAAGCTGCTAATGCAGGTGGTGTTGCAACATCAGGCCTTGAAATGTCGCAGAACTCTATCCGTCTTTCATGGACAAGAGAAGAAGTTGAAAACAAACTCCGCACAATCATGAAAAATATTCATGAGCAATGTGTGAAGTATGGTAAAAAAGAAGATGGTACAATTGATTATGTAAAAGGTGCAAATATTGCAGGTTTTGTACGTGTTGCTGATGCTATGCTTGCCGAAGGTCACGTATAACAATTTACAGATTTGCCAGTTGCAGACTATAAACTGCCGGACATTTCCGGCAGTTTTTTTATTATGCTTAATTTAAAGATTGCGGAAACTTTGAAGCTGATATTACATAGTCAGAAGAACGAAGAGTCATCAGTACAATCAGAATAAGAATAATCATCAATGCAACCTGCAGGTAAGTATAAATAACCGAACCATATACAATAGCCTTGGTACTGCTGTGCAATTGCTTTCCTACAGAAGCCTGTATACGGCTGAGATTGTTTAATGATTGCTGAACATCAGAAAACAATACATCAGTAACAGGATATTGCTGTTTGCCATTTACTACATCTGCTTCAGCTGCATTATAATTCTTCAATTTAACAAGGAAACTATTCCATTCTTTCTTTTCTTCATTTGTAAGATATGTAACAGAATATGCAGTTATTAGGCTGTCAATAGCATGGTTATGCGTTTTAATTGTAACAACATCAGTGGTTAATTCATTTTGCCTGGCGTTGTTCAACAGAATTTTTTTCTGGTACAAATGATCATCTACCTGGAAAAGATAATAAGCAGGCATTAACCTGTCTTTATAAATGGAAGACATATTTTGCTCCAGTTTATTGTAATCATTTGTACTGATAAAATTACTCAGCACCAATGCTGCAAGCAGTATAATTGAAACAGCGATAATTCTACTTTTCTCTTTTCGTTTATAAAAATCAAACATAATCTCAAAATTTTTTAAACAACCACACTATTCACTCAATTTACAAAGAATAATTATTCTAGTTTTCCTGAATATAAAATCAAATATACTCCCCTATTTTACCATTCATACAAACCTGCTCAACAGGTAAAATCAATTCATAACTTTAAGTATTAAAATCTGTATAATGAGAAAAGCTTCATTTTCACTTATTGCATTTTTCTTTCTGCTTATTTCAGTTGCCCAGCAAACACAAAAGCCTCCATTGCATGGCAAAAACTGGATGGCTATTACCGGCAAACCTCTGGCTGCGACAGCAGGTTCAATGATTTTTCAGAAAGGTGGAAATGCTGTTGATGCTGCATGTGCTATGCTTGCATCAACCTGCACCATGTGGGATGTGTTAAGCTGGGGTGGAGAAACACAGGCACTCATCTTCAACCCAAAAACAAAAAAAGTTATTGCGATTAATGCACTTGGTGTTGCACCAACAGGAGCTACTGTTGAGTATTTCAAAAGCAAAGGATATGATTTTCCTCCTGAATATGGTCCGTTGGCAGCAGTAACACCGGGAACCTTTGGTGGACTGTGCTTAATGCTTGCCAACTATGGAACAATGAGTTTAAAAGAAGTGCTTGCTCCATGTATGCAGTTAGCCGCAGGTTATCCTATTGAAGCGCAAACAGCAAACAGTATGGAACGTGGTAAGAAAATGATAAAGCAATGGCCTTACAGTTCCAAAGTTTTTCTTCCTCATGCAGGGGAAAAAAGAGAGGCACCTGAAGCAGGAGAAATTTTTGTACAGAAAGATTTATTAAACACACTTACCAAATTAGTTGAAGCAGAACAACAGGCTTTGAAAAAAGGGAAGAACCGTAAAGAAGCAATCATGGCGGCTTATGACCGTTTTTATAAAGGCGATGTTGCACAGGAGTTTGTGCGTGGTTGCCAAGAACAAGGCGGATTAATTACCATGAAAGATTTAGCAAACTGGAAACCTATTGAAGAAGAACCGATGCATGTAAACTACAGGGGAATTGAAGTGTACAAATTACAGCAGTGGACACAAGGCCCGGCCTTTCTTCAATCACTCAATATACTCGAAAACTTTGATCTGAAAGGCATGGGTTACAACAGCACAAAATATATTCATACGCTTTATCAAACAATGAGTCTTGCATTTGCTGACCGTGATTTTTATTATGGTGACCCATATTTTGCACCAGCTGAACCCATCAAAGGTTTAATGAGTAAAGAATATGCAAAGCAACGGGCATCGCTTATTTCATGGGATAAAAATGATGCAAACATTGGTCCCGGAGATCCTTATCCGTTTGAAGAAAAAACAAATCCATACTTTGATATTTTAAAGAAAAGAGGATTCAGTTTTGATACAACGAAAAGTAATCGTTCCAATTTTGCACCTGCACATGATACCAGGAATAACAGTGTAGCTGCGGTTGATGCTGATTACATGGATCGTTTATGGCGTGGTACAACATCAGTTGAAGCAGCTGATGCAGAAGGCTGGGTAGTTTCCATTACACCGTCGGGAGGTTGGCTACCTGCTTGCATTGCCGGCAACACTGGTATTGGAATGAGTCAGCGTATGCAGAGTTTCGTTTTAGATTCAACCATTAATCCTTTCAATGTAGTTGAACCGGGAAAGCGTCCGAGAGTTACATTAACTCCTACCCTTGCATTGAAAGATGGAAAACCATTTTTATCGTTTGCAGTACAGGGTGGTGATACACAAGATCAGAACCTGCTTCAATTCTTTTTAAATGTTGTTGAATTTGGAATGACTGTACAACAGGCTTGCGAAGCTGCAAATATTAATACCAATCAGCTTTGGCTTTCATTAGGCGGAACAAAAGTACAGGACCGTATGCCCAAACCTGGCAATCTACTCCTCAACAATAACACGCCGGAACAGGTAAGAAATGATTTGAAGAAGATGGGATATATTCTTTCGTTTGATGACAGAACAAGTGGCCCGATCAACGCTATTTATTTCGATTGGAAACATGGAAGCTTCTGGGGAGGCAGCAGCAATCATGGCGAAGATTATGGTATTGGCTGGTAAAAATTATTTTACAAAACTTGCATAATATCGTTTACCGGTTTGAGGATGGTAAATCTCAAGGAAGTATGTTCCGTTTTTTAAATCGCTAAGAAGAACATTACGGGATGCGGCATGAATTGTTTTTGATTTTACCATTTTTCCAACAACATTATAAAACCTGCAAACATAACTTCCTGTTTGAAAAGAAAGGTGAAGAGACAAAAAGTTAGTGTCGTGATTAAATTCTACTGTTGTAAGATGTGCTCCGGCTGATTGCAAATTCAATGGAGTAATAACACTTGAAAATATTTCGCCTTTATTTGTTATTGCTTTCACACGATAAAATAGAAATAAGTCACGAAGTGTTATTTTGTCTTTATAACTGTACTTACTCGTAGTTAATTTATTATCAGAAAGTATTAATGCAATTGTTTTAAATGATCCATTAATATCCATTCGTTCAATTTCAAAATGATCAGTAATGATATTATTTGAAACAGACCACTGCAACAGCACATGATCATTACAATCAGTAACAGAAATCTTTCCAAGAATATCAGATACACTATCGCTTACCGGCAAAGAATAATTTCCGGCAAATGTTTTACCCGCAACAGCCAAAAGAAATAAAAAATATAAAAAGCTTTTTTTCAAAAAAATAATTTTCAGTGCTTTCAAAATAATAAAGCTGCCAAGCTAATATAAAGCTGTAAAAATAATAATTTAAAAAAGATTAAATAAAAGGGGCTGATTTCTTCAGCCCCTGCGATTAGGTTTACACCGTTATTTATTCTACACGAAATCATTGTTTCTTGAATTGTGAATAATACCTGCTGCCGCTTTGCGGATGATAAATATCAACGAAATAAGAGCCGGTTTTTAACTGTGATACATTTAATTGAGGATTTGATGAGTTGACATTACCAGTCATAACCTTCCTTCCATCACTGCTGTAAATTCTGTAAACATAATTAACTGAAGCATTTGTTAGCCTTAAGTTTACAATATCTGTTGCAGGGTTAGGATAAATAATGATTGCATTACCCTGTGTATTTCCCGACCTGATCATTTTAATGTCGCTATATGATACTGAATTGTCTAAACCTTGGATTTTTATCCTGTAATATAAATTCACATCCTTTGGCACATTTTTATCTTTAAACTCAAACTGCATTTCTTTCTGAGTATTATCACTCATAATCATTCCAACAGTTTTAAAAGAACCATTTTCCTGTTTCCGTTCAATTTCATAATGATCAACAAGGTCATTGTTATTCGTGTTCCAGTCTATAATCACATCACCTGTTCTTTTCTGAACTTGAAGATCATTTACATCACTCAATAATACTCCATTAACCGGGCTGATAAAGTTTACTGCATTATCAGTTATAGGCACCGGATTAAGAGAACCTGAGTTGCAAGTGCTCCCACTTTGATCCCAGGGCTGATAAGGACTTCCTCCGGTATGATCAATTAACACAGCCATTTCTTTTTTGGGGTCATCAAGAGCCTGATTGATATCTGTAATAAACTGAGCAATAAACCCCGGCATTCCAAAACCATAACCAGTTGAAGTTAACCCATAATCAGCAGGCATATATGGCGACTTGAATTTGAAGTATAAATCCATCGCTACACGATAGGTTTGTGAAGGTATAACCCATAAATTATTACAATCTGTTGTGGAGCGATTAATATAATTTTTCCGGAGTGTTTTTTGAGGACCGTTTGAAATAATTGAAGCAGTTCTGGTACCATCATCAACCGGTGTATTGCTATCGGGATTAAATTTTCCGCCAGACCCAGTGTAGCAAGCAGGATCATTTAATCCTGAGTTTGGATCGATACCATTATAAAAATATGATCGATACCCATTAAATGTTAATACAGATTCATTAAACTGATAGCCAATTCGAATTGCTGCTATCTGACAGTTTGCGCTTGCATTGGTATTGTTCCGGATTGCAATACGGACAACTATACGTTCATTATAGCTATCCCATAAAACATTACCTAGCACACTTGCCTGCTGAGCATGTGTAATGTGTATAGATAATACCGTCACCAGCAACAAGAGTAAATTTCTAATCATAAGAAATATTTTATTGTTAACTGGTTTCCGTAGGTGGAGGAAATTTAAAGGCTAGCTTTTCATTGGGAATTGGTTATTTACATTCAAAAAAGAAAGTAATAGGTTTAAGAACAGGGTATTGCGACGAGAGAATTAAAGGTCAGATTTTTCAAACGGAAGTGGTATAATAATATAATAAAAATACATTGCTCCACAGCCGAATGCAATTGTTTCCTGATATATATTTTGTTATAAAGCGTTTTTTATTCAGATTAAATGAAATCAATCTTTTACATCAAACCAAACAGGTTTTTCATCGTTCCAATTACCATTGTAATTAATCGTTATTTCTTCTCCGGCATCAATATCTCTTACTGCTTTTACAAACATGGCTTCTTCTTCAAAATCCATAAAATATTCGCTGTTGCTACTGTATGAATGATTGTATACAGGAATCCATCCTAATGCCATTGCACATTGCTTTTTTTCATTACCCCATTCAAAAATATAATCGTGCAGTAAAGTTTGATCAAGCAGTATCCGTTCAGCTGCAGTCATTACAATAACCGGTGCTATTTCAATAATATCACCTGCATCAATTTTTTCTTTTGTAAAAACGCCTCTGCCTTTTTCTTCTGTTAAATCGATATAAAGTTGATGTAGACGCATACCTGCTTTAATATTTCATTTTCCATCAAAGAAACTAACTTTAGCCAAATTAGTTGACTATGAATTTTGAACTTGAAAAAGAAGAAACACTGAGGGAACAGTTTGAAAAACTGATTGAACGTGAAGACAGGCTTGAAATGCAGGATCTTCTCAACAAACAAAATATCAGCGAGGTGGCAGAACTTGTAGATCAATATCCTGAACACGAAAGCCAGATACTGGCAAACATGAGTGTACACAGGGCTGCAAGTGTTTTTAAAATCCTGGATCTGCACACACAAAAACATATCATCAAAGAACTGCCTCCGTTTAAAACTGCTGAATTATTAAACGAACTCCCCGCAGATGACCGTACATCATTTTTGGAGGAATTGCCTGGTAATGTTGTTCGGGAGTTAATTAAACTGCTTAATCCCGAAGAACGAAAAATTACGCTTTCACTTTTGGGTTATCCTGAAAACAGTATCGGCCGTTTGATGACACCCGATTATGTGTACATCTACCCCGAGAATACCGTTGAAGAAGTTTTTGAAACGATCAGAAAATATGGCAAAGACAGTGAAACGATCAATGTGTTATACGTTATCAATCAAAACGGAGAATTTGTGGATGATATCCGCATCAGGGATATAATTCTTGCCGCTCCCGATAAAAAAGTGGAAGAGTTGATTGACGGGCGCTTTGTAACACTCAATGTTTTTGATGATCAGGAAACTGCCAACGAAACATTCAGAATGAATAACAGGGTGGCTTTGCCTGTTGTAAGCAATTCAAACAAATTGCTTGGAATTGTAACTATTGATGACGTATTGTGGGTAGCCAACGAAGAATTCAGTGAAGATATGCAGATGATTGGTGGTACCGAAGCATTGGATGAACCCTACCTGGATACACCTGCGTTAAAACTTTTCAAGAAACGGGTTCTATGGCTCATTGCTTTGTTTTTAGGTGAATTACTTACGGCATCAGCAATGGCTTATTTTGAAGATGAAATTGCCAAAGCTGTTGTGCTTGCATTATTCGTTCCGTTAATTATCTCAAGTGGTGGTAACAGTGGTTCCCAGGCATCAACGCTGGTTATCCAGGCAATGGCTGTAGGCGAAGTGACGCTGGCCCATTGGTGGAAAGTAATGCGTCGTGAAATTTTACAAGGACTTCTTTTGGGAACGGCTTTAGGCATTATTGGTTTTATAAGAATTGCTATCTGGCACTCCATCAGCCCGCACTTATATGGCACACATTGGGAGTATATTGGATTTACTGTTGGATGTTCATTGATTGGTGTGGTACTTTGGGGAACTTTGAGCGGCTCCATGCTGCCTTTATTGCTCAAAAAGCTTGGAGCTGATCCTGCTGTTTCATCAGCACCTTTTGTTGCAACATTGGTTGATGTAACCGGACTTGTGATTTACTTTTCAATGGCATTGATTTTTCTGAAAGGAATCTTACTTTAAAAGCTGTTTATGGATACAAAAGATATCAGGCATTTGCTCGAAGTTGAATCAAATCAATTGTCGAAACTTCATACCGTTGTTGAACAAACCATGAAAGATGAAAATCTCATCATGGACAATCTGCTGCACCCTCCCGCTGAAATGCTAACCCGAGGACAACGGCTTTCAGATAAAATTGCCCGTTTTGGCGGCAGTTGGATGTTCATCATTCTTTTTTCAGTTTTGCTCCTGATCTGGATTGTCATCAATTCATTATTACCAACCGGAAAGCAATTTGATCCGTTTCCTTTTATCCTGATGAATCTAGTTCTTTCCTGCATTGCTGCATTCCAGGCACCGGTTATTATGATGAGTCAGAACAGGCAGGAAGAAAAAGACCGGCAACGGGCACAAAACGATTACATGATTAACCTCAAGGCCGAACTGGAAATAAGAAGTCTGCACCAGAAAATTGACTTACTGATTGAAGAACAATTGAAGACATTGTACGAAATTCAGCTGAAGCAATTGGAAATGCTGAAAGAATTAACCGAAAAGGGCTCATCTAAATAACGCCTGCCGCTTATGTAGAAAAAGCTGTATTTGCTGAATAATACAGCCGAATCAGTATTTTTGAAAAATGGAAGTAAACCACGAGCTGATTGATAAACTGAGCCTTCTTGCAAGATTGGAAATAAAGCCGGAAGAAAAAGATAAGCTGCAAAGTGATATGAAGGAGCTGATTGGCTTTATTGAAAAGCTGCAGGAACTGGATACTACCGGTATTGAACCCCTGATGCATTTAACAGAAGAAATCAATGTGCTTCGTGCCGATGAGGTGAAAGGATCAGCAACAAGACAGGAAGCACTTGAAAATGCAGCACTGAAAAACGATGCATTCTTCATGGTTCCGAAAGTGATCAAAAAATAATTCTGCAATTAATATTATGCAATCTGTCATTCATCTTGATGAGCTGCGCAAAAGCTACTACCTCGGAAAACAGGAACTTCCCGTTTTAAAAGGAATTGACCTTGATATTTACAAAAATGAATTTGTTGCTTTGATGGGACCTTCAGGTTCAGGTAAAAGTACACTCATGAATATTCTCGGTTGTCTTGATACACTCACCAGCGGTCGCTACGTACTGAATGGAAAAGATGTAAGCAAGATGAACGATAACGACCTTGCCGAAATACGAAACAAAGAAATCGGGTTCGTATTTCAGCAGTTTAATCTTCTGCCCCGTTTATCTGCACTTGAGAATGTGGCTTTGCCGTTAATCTATGCAGGCGTTCCAAAAAAAGAACGTAACGAACGTGCTATGGAAATGCTCACCAAGGTTAATCTTGCCGACAGGCATCATCACAAACCAAATGAATTAAGTGGCGGTCAGATTCAGCGTGTAGCCATTGCCCGTGCATTGGTAAATAACCCGGCCATCATTCTTGCCGATGAACCTACAGGTAACCTTGACAGCAGAACTTCTGTTGAAATTATGAATCTCATCAGCGATATTCACAGTCTTGGTAACACGGTTGTGCTGGTAACACATGAAGAAGATATTGCCCATTATGCCAAGCGTGTTGTTCGTTTGCGGGATGGTTTAATTGAAAGCGATAAGGCAAAACAGGAAACGGTTTTAGCATCCTGATAAATGATTTATCAATAAGTTATTAAGAGAGTGTACACTCTCTTTTTTTATTTTAAAACTTTTCACTGTTACTTTTGTTTGATATACTTTACTTGAGTTATGGCATCAAAAATATATACGAAAACAGGCGACAGGGGCGAAACAAGTTTAATTGGCGGAACAAAAGTTCCTAAAAGCCATCTGCGTATTGAAAGCTATGGTACTGTTGATGAATTAAATTCATGGATTGGTTTGGTGAATGATCAACTCTCTGATGCACGTTCAAAACAAACATTAAAAGAAATACAGGACCGCTTGTTTACAATTGGTTCATCACTGGCATGTGATCCGGAAAAAGAACCAAAAATGAAAATCCCCGATTTAAAAGAAGATGATATTCTTTTCCTTGAAAAGGAAATAGATGCCATGAATGAAATATTGCCCGAAATGAAATCATTCATTCTGCCCGGCGGGCATGTAGCTGTAAGTAATGCACATATTGCACGGTGTGTGTGCAGGCGTTGCGAACGTATATGCGTACACATGCACGAAGAAAACATGTTCATCGATCAGCTTGTTATAAAATACCTGAACAGGTTAAGCGATTATTTATTTGTACTTGCACGCTATGCCGGCCACTTACTTGGAGTAGAAGAAATCAAATGGGCTCCAAGAGTATAAAATAATCTTACCATAATTTTTCCTGCCTGCACGGTTTTTGCTTCGTAAGTAGCAACCATCCATCAAAGAGTGGTTAAACAGCTATTTAAAATCAAAAAATATTTCAACATTTGTAGCCTGCTGTTCACTGCAGCAGAAAATTCTTTTTACAGAATCTTTCAAAACAATAACAATGACAACTGAAACAAAACCAACCATCACCATTCGTGCAACAGTAAATGTGCCTGTTGAAAAAGTATGGGCACTCTGGAATACTCCCGAACATATTATGCAATGGAACAGTGCCTCACCCGACTGGCATACACCAAAATCAGAACTTGATTTACGGCCCGGCGGAAAATTTTCATCACGCATGGAAGCAAAAGATGGCAGCTTTGGTTTTGATTTCTGGGGCATTTTTGATGAAGTAAAAGAAAATGAATTACTCTCATACACGCTTGGCGATGACAGAAAAGTAAGCATACAATTTACCGGCGAAGGAAACAGCACATCAATTGTTGAAACATTTGAAGCTGAAAATCAAAATTCGCTTGAGCTGCAGCAACAGGGCTGGCAGGCAATACTCAACAACTTTAAACAGTATGCCGAAGCGCAACAATAACCTTAACCAATTAAACCAAACAAAATGGCAAGAGTGAGTACCTATCTCAACTTTCCTGATTATACGGAGAAAGCATTCAACTTTTACAAAACAGTTTTTGGTACTGAATTCACAAATGGTATTATGCGTTTTGGTGATATTCCTCCAGCCGAAGGAATGCCCCCGCTTGCAGATGAGTTGAAGAATCTTATCATGCACATCGAACTTCCAACCCTTGGTGGTCATGTTTTGATGGGTACTGATGCACCTGCTGCAATGGGTTTTACTGTCAACTTCGGCAACAATAATTACATCAACTTAGAACCCGATACAAGAGAAGAAACAAAAAAACTCTTTGATGCATTAAGTGCCGGAGGAAAAATTTCACAACCACTTGAGGAAATGTTCTGGGGTGGTTATTACGGAAGTTTAACTGATCAGTTTGGTGTGCAGTGGATGTTTAATTGTGCAACGAAATAAAAACAGCAACTATGGCAAAACAAATTTATCCCTGTCTTTGGTTTGATGGCAATGCAAAAGAAGCCGCATCTTTTTATTGTAATGCTTTTCAACATTCAGAAATCATTTCTGAAAATCCTGTTGTGGTAATGTTTAAACTAGGTGGTGAAAAGTTTATGGGACTTAACGGCGGACCTATGTTTAAACTCAATCCTTCCGTTTCGTTTATGGTAACAAGTGAAACAGAAAAAGAAACCGAAGACCTGTATGCAAAACTTTCTGATGAAGGAATGGTGATGATGCCTCTGGATAAATATGACTGGAGCCCAAAATATGCTTTTATTGCTGATAAGTTTGGCGTAAGCTGGCAATTGTATACAGGCAAAAGAGAAAATGTAGGTCAGATATTTTCTCCCACTATTATGTTCACAGGAAAATACTGTGGCAAATCAGAAGAGGCCGTTCATTTTTATACAAAGCTGTTTCCCAATTCAAGCATAAACGGCATACTGCATTATGCACCCGGCGAAGGCGATCGTGAAGACTTGGTAAAACACTCACAGTTTAAGCTCAACAATTACGTTATGATGGCTATGGATAGTTCCATGGATCATAAATTCTCAATTAACGAAGCCACTTCATTTGTAGTGAACTGCGATACACAGGATGAAATTGATTATTACTGGAACAATCTTACAGCCGATGGCGGACAAGAACAACAGTGCGGTTGGCTCAAAGATAAGTACGGTGTATCATGGCAAATTGTTCCATCCGTTTTGGGAGAACTGATGAACGATCCTGATCGTGCAGGCAGGGTAACACAAGCTTTTATGAAAATGAAAAAGTTTGATATTGAAGCATTGCTGAAAGCCTGAAAAGCTGCTGACTAATGACTATCGACTATCTCAACCGGCTACAGGCTCAATAATCCTCCCATCTTTCATATGCACAGTACGGTCGCACTGAGCGGCCAGTTCTTCGTTGTGCGTTACAATCAGGAAAGTTTGGTTAAACTGTTTACGTAAATCAAAAAACAACTGATGAAGTTCACGGGCATTGTTACTGTCGAGATTGCCCGTTGGCTCATCGGCCATAATAATATCCGGGTTATTAATTAATGCCCTCGCCACGGCCACACGCTGTTGCTCGCCCCCACTCATTGCCGCTGGTTTATTTTCCATCCGATCCTGCAAGCCAAGAAGAGCCAGCAGCTCCTTCGCCCTTTTTTCCACCTCTGTTTTTTTCCTGTTTCCCAGCCAGCCTGGAATGCAAACATTTTCCAGCGCCGTAAACTCAGGCAGTAAATGATGAAACTGGAATACAAAGCCAATATGCCTGTTACGGAAATTAGCCAGTTGCCTTCCTTTCAGCCCGTTCACCTGCACCCCGTTGAGCCATACTTCCCCGGCATCAGCTTCATCAAGCGTACCAAGAATATGCAGCAAAGTACTTTTTCCGGCACCACTGCTGCCCACCAGGCTTACTATTTCACCTTTGGTAATCTGCAGGTCAACTCCCTTCAGTACTTCCAGGTTTCCGTAGCGTTTAATAATCTGTTTGCATGTAAGCATTTGTACTATCTCCGTATCACAAACCTAAGACATTGAACCGTAGTACCAAATTTGAGTTTTGGCAAGTAGCTGCAGGTTATTCACACTCTTAACAAAGCAGATTTGGTTATTTCGTCAGGAAAGTTACTTTTGCGGAAAATTAAAGGGTTACACATGTTCTGGACACTAGAATTAGCATCGTACCTCGAAGACGCTCCCTGGCCTGCAACCAAGGATGAATTAATTGATTATTCTATCCGCAGCGGCGCTCCTCTTGAGGTGGTAGAAAACCTTCAGGAACTTGATGATGAAGGTGAAATCTACGAAAGTATTGATGACATCTGGCCCGATTATCCCAGCCAGGAAGACTTCTTCTTTAACGAAGATGAATATTAAAAGCATTTGCTTTTTAACCAATCACAAGAAAAAAATTAAATCCCGGTATTCACCGGGATTTCTTTTTTAGTTACCTGCAGTATTGCTGCTGTAAACTTCAGTGGCGTCGCACTCTTGTACAGCAATTCAATATGCAGCAATTATTTTTTAAACGTCAGTTTGAAATAGAGTAATACCAACGAGAGTAAGAAGATAAATCCATTACACAATACAACCGGCATTAAAAACGGGTTACTGAAAATGCCGTAAACCAGCCATACAACAGTGCTGAGTGTAACAATTAGAATGGTGTAGATACTCAGATCGCCAACACTTTTACTTTGCCAGGCTTTGTACACCTGTGGAATAAATGTAATGCTGCTGAGAAAAGATCCGAACAATCCAAAAGCTTCTACCCAATTCATGTTTTTAGTTGATGGTTAATCGTTCATTGTTCATGGGAGTGCATGCTGCTTATTTGCCCATTTGCTCAATTACAGGAAGTGTAACACCTGTGAAGCTGAAGCCACCATCGTGGAACAAGTTCTGCATGGTTACCATACGTGTAAGATCGCTGAACATCACAACAATATAGTTTGCACAATCTTCTGCACTTGCATTACCCAGCGGACTCATTTTTTCTGCATAATCAATAAATCCATCAAAGCCTTTTACACCACTGCCTGCAGTTGTTCTTGTAGGCGATTGTGAAATGGTATTCACTCTCACTTTCTTTTTATCGCCATAATGAAATCCAAAGCTGCGTGTTACACTTTCAAGCAATGCTTTGGCGTCGGCCATTTCGTTGTAATCGGGGAATACACGCTGTGCAGCAATGTAAGTAAGTGCCACCACGCTTCCCCAGTCGTTAACTGCATCCAGATCCCAGGCAGTACGTAATACACGGTGCAGGCTCATGGCCGAAATATCCAGTGTTCGTGCATTCCAGTCGTAATCCATTTCGGTATAATGCTTGCCTTTACGCACATTCAGGCTCATGCCAATTGAATGGAGAATAAAATCAACCTTACCGCCAAAATATTCCATTGATTTTACAAACAGTTCGTTCAGATCATCCATATTGGTTACATCGGCACCAATAACCGGGGCATTACCACACAGTTCAGACAGTTTATTGATTTCGCCCATACGCAATGCTACCGGAGCATTGGTAAGCACTATTTGTGCGCCTTCTTCATAACATTTCAACGCAGTTTTCCACGCAATGGACTTTTCATCCAGCGCACCAAATATGATCCCTTTTTTCCCTTTCAGTAACTGATGACTCATATACATTATCTTAATTGGCGCCAAAAATAAGGAAGTTGGATGACATAGGTTGTGTGGAATAATACAGCCTGATTATTATGCATTTAGCAGTGATAAAGTTTTACCAACCTGTGATTAAACGAGCTATTTCGTGTTGAATTGATGCTGAGCAAACTTTTTCTTTTGGGCAGATGATGATTTTGTTTTTGCAGATGGCTTTTGAGCCTTTGTAGTTAACTATTTCTGCAATGCTTGTTGCAGTTATTTTATTGCTCCTTGCAATTATTTGAATGCACTTTGCAGTTATTTCAATGTTTATTGCAGTTTTTTGAATGGTCTTTGCAGTTATTTTAATGTTTGTTGCAATTATTTCAATTCGCTTTGCAGTTTTTTCAATGTTTATTGCAGTTATTTGAATGTGATTTGCAGTTTCTGCAATGTAAATGCCTGTTTATTTGATGTGTGTGGCTGATTTTTGACTGTTTTGGGTTGAAAAGGTGGTTTTTGGGAGCTTTTTTGGGTGATTTGCCTGTTTTATTGAGTTTACTGAGGTTTCTTTTTCTTTTTGCTTGCCCAAAAAGAAAGAAAAAGGGCCCCGAAAACCAATATCCAGCATGGTTTTCGGAAAAACGCCCTGATTGAGCATTAGTGCAAAGTGGTGAATTGCTTTTGGAATTTCTTGTGCATGTCAGGTGCTGCAGTTTGAGTTTTGAGATATTGACCAAAATGCAAATGCATTAATTTCGGTTGGTGGGGAGCAACCGATAAGAAAAAGGGCGTAAGCTCACTAACCATTATGAAACGAGCTATACTTATTTATTTGCTTTTGACTTCTTGCTTATTTTCTGGGAACCATATTTTCTCGCAGACGAATGATTCCGTTATCAGAAAAAAGGCATTGTATAAAAACTTCGCCGAATTTGTTACTAATAAAACATCGTTGACCGACAGCTTTGTTGTTAAATATTTTTCAAAGGCAAAAAATGATTCTTCATTAGTCTGCGCAAAATGTTTTGATAAATACGGACTACCGATGGCTGAAGGATTATGGGGATTTTGTGATGGAAGCAATGTATTTATAAGATTGCCGCAATCAATTCTTAAAAACGATAATTATTTTAAGCTTGACTATATTGGGAGCTTTTGTTTTTTTGAAGCTCCTTTAAAAGCCAATTTATATATAACTCCTTTTGATCCGGTAAGGGGTATTGTTGCTTCAGCCACAAATGCAGTTATTACTCCAAAGCAAACGATTACCTATATGCTTGACAACAACGGTAACGTTAAACCTTTGACAGAAGAACGGTTACGGAAATACATGAAAGCTTATCCCGCATTACTGACTTCGTTTAATAAAGATTTTGAAAAAGTTTTTCCAAAAGAATTTTACAGCAGAGATCATGAAGTAACTGATGAGGAGGAGTTAAACAGAATGAACGTTCTGAAAGAATATTTGATAAAACTTTCTTGTTGGTCAGGCGACCAACAAGGGCGTAGCTTACTGATGTTTCTTTTTCTTTTTGCTTGCCCAAAAAGAAAGAAAAAGGGCCCCGAAAACCAATATCCAGCATGGTTTTCGGAAAAACGCCCTGATTGAGCATTAGTGCAAAGTGGTGAATTGCTTTTGGAATTACTTGTGCATCTCAGGTGCTGCAGTTTGAGTTTAGAGATATTTACCAAAATGTAAATGCATTAATTTCGGTTGGTGGGGACACTAACCGATAAGAAAAGGGCGTAGAAAACTATACAATTTATGATCGCAAATTTGGATAATCTTATAGAGCTTTTTCAAAAAATGGAGTCTACAGGATTTGACACATCTATGCCACTTAAATGGAGTTTCTATTTTGTTGATCCGAGCAAAGAAAAACTTACGAAGCTGTATGCAGAATTAAGTGAGAAGAATTATGTTTTAGAAAAAATCTATCGCATAGATGAAAATGTTACTGAATGGACTCTTCACGCCAGCAAAGTCGATATCTTAACTCCCGAAAAGCTTCATAAAAGAAATATAGCTTTTAATCAATTAGCAGAGTATTGTGAAGTTGCTTTATATGATGGATGGGATGTGGAGAAAATACAATGAATTAATCGAAGAAACATTCTGTCCAACGTAAGAATTGCGCAAAAAAGCAAGCACTTGAAGCTAATGTAAATCCTTAATTTCGGTTGGTGGGGACACCAACCGATAAGAAAAGAAAAATCATAGATTGTATACTTTCATACATTTAATTATTGTACGCTACATTATGAAATACTCAACAATCGCAATATTAATATTAATAATTACTTCTTGCCAAGGGCAACCAAACATCAATAAAAAAAACTATAAAGAAGTTAGCTGGACGGTTAACTTCCCTTTAAGTTACAACATAGCAGACTCGCTCTTAATTGACAGAAATAATAAAAGCTCTTCAGGTTTTTTGAAAACGCTATTCGCAATTAGGCAAAAGGACTACAATTCCTTTGTTGCAACAATAAACCCCTTCAAACCCGACAATGTTACTTGGGAAGAATCATTTGAAGTTTCTAAGCAAAAGATGATAGCCCAAATCATAAGTATGGGTTCCTCTAACATTAAGATACTCGATACATCTTCATCAAGTCAAATAATAGACAATCTGAAGTTTATAAAATTCAGTTTAGTAACTTTTTATCCTGCTCAAAAAATAAAACTTAACACAACAATATATTATAGAAATATCGACAACTATGATCTTGTAATCACCATTGGATATCAGGATGAGACAATTGGAAAAGAGTATAAAAACATCCTTTTGCAATCAAAATTTTATAATTAAACCATCGTACATCATGTCTTTGGCTAACCCTGAGTGACACAAACTTCAAATCTGATGCATAGAATTACCAACCGCACAAGTGTGCGACGCAACGGAAGCACAATAGATGCAATGGCTTCTGCTACATTATTTTCTTTTTGTATTACTGCGCTAAACTGATGTTAACCTGTATGCCGGCTTTTGTATTTACTACCGGTGGTGGTGTGGCAATGTAACCTACTACTCTTGTTTGATCGAAATACAGTTTTAAACGGATGCGGTTGTTAAGCACATAATCAATTGACGGATTGATGGTGAGAATTTTTTGTCCGCCTGTTGGAATGGTGCTGCGCTGATCAAGTATATTATTGGATGTTGCATTGTCTCTGTACGTTAAATCGAAACGGAACGACAGATCGTTTGACAATGTTTTTGAATCGTTTTTACTGAACGGTATTTTAAACGGCAGTTTTAAACCACGCTTGCGGTATCCTGCTCCAACTGTTATTTCAACACTGCGAACTTCGCTTACCTGGTAATCGATTAAACTTAAACTGATGGTGCGGCTGCGGCCGTAATCAATTTTAAAATTGAGTTGATTGGTAAACTGCACATCAATACCAAGCAGCGGACCAAACCTTTCGGTAATGGTTACGTTGGGCACAATAAAGAACGGCACAAAGTTGTGCGATACTGTATCCATAAATGACGGGAAGCCATAGCCATACTGATCGGCATACAACAGTGCTGATGTAAAGTTGTTCATGCTGAGGTTGCTGCTGTAGCTATGCGTGATACTGAAGTTGCTGAAGATTTTATCAAATCCGGGTATGCGTGATAAACCATTATATGTTAATCGCCAGTTTGGTTTTGGTATATAACGTTTAAACGGATTATCGTTAACACGTTTATTGTTTTCATCAATTAAACCAACCTTCAGCGCATCCTGTTTGGTGTATGCTGCAATAAATGCAGGAATTAATACATCCTGTGCGTACTGGCCATAACCTTTGTAATAACCATTGCCTATTTGTGTTTGACTGTATGGGTTTGATTCGCCCAAACGTTGTGACAACAGTTTCCTGTTTGCTTCAAACTCAATGAATGATTGTCCCGGTGATGTTGCTGAAAACTTGCGGAACATGGTTTGATAAGAAATGAATGTGATATCAAAACCACCGCTTGCCAACGGACTGAGGTGCGCAAATTTTCCGCCGCCAGTTGTGTCTTTAAACAACTGCGAATAGTTTTTGCTGAATGAACGGCTGAGGTTGAGATCAATCACAAAATCACGGAATGGTTCAACTGTCGCATCAAGCTTGAGTTCCTGCCTGTAGCTTTGCGTAAACAGGAAGTTGAAATTGGTATCTCTTGTCATCCACCCTTTTCGTGCCGCTTCATTTAACCATGCATTGGTTGGCTGCTGACCAAACACATATCCAAGACTTGGTGCTTTTGTTTTCCAGTTTTGTCCAAGAATTTTTGTACTGTCGACATATCCCGGCAGGCGTGAATTAAACGATTCGTTATAGTTAATGTTGATCGTTTTTACAGAAGTAAGAATACGGCCAAAGAATTTCACAGCATCACCCGGTTCGTATTGAATGCCTTTATCTTTTTTAGCTTCAAGCCTGTTGAGCCTGCGGAACAAACGCTCAACATATTTCTTACTTCTTCCAACTGTATCTTTCGGATCAAACTTAATATTGGGCGAAGCAAGTGCAGGTTCCTTGTTTTTATCTGTTTCAGTTTGCAACGATCGCAGGAATCTTGATTTTTCGTACAGACGATTGAAATCAAGCTGACCTGTAAATACTCTTGCCTGTGAATTTTCAATGGTGTTACCAAGATTTACTGCAAGCCTTGATGCACCAATCCAGTTGTAAGTTGTTGCATAGTTAAACCTTGCTGTTGTCCAGTCGAGCGCAGGAATTTTTGCCAATGGCAAATTGTACGATGCATTGGCTGTTTGTTTATAAATCACATTTCTTCCACCCTTGAACAAATTGCGCCTGATGGAATCTTTCTTTTCTTTTGTATCAATACGGCCAAGCGGTTCATCAACCCTTGCATTATTGGTTGCACTGAAATCGATATTGATGGAACGTGTAAGATCCCAGCGCATGTTATAGATACGATCGAACACAAAATACTTATCGAAAGTTTCAGGAATTTTATACAAGCCTGATGATACACCGGGTATCACCACTTCTCTTGCACGTGCTGCACCAAACTGCCTGTTGAGATCGGCACGGAAGCTTAACAGGTTGGGCCTGTAATTAAAGTTGAAGTCTTTAATAATATTCCACCACGGACTGCGGTATTTGATCAAGCGCTTAAATGGTTCGTAATATTTTGGTTGTGGTGCATAGTTATAACCAAGCCCGCCATAATGTTTTTCCACCACATCATTTTCAATTAACGGACTTCGTTTTTCGGTTTTGGTGTAAGAATAACTTACATCAAAGTTTGAAACATCATAAATTTTTGCAGGCTTGCCATTGGTTTTGTTTTTGCGCATGTTGGTAACGTTCACTGTTGTTACCGAAGCAAAGTCCTGCGAAATCTGTTTTACAGAATCTTTATTAGTTACCGATTTTAATTTGTCTTTGAATTTCACATCCTGGTCGTATGGATCGTATTCAGGATTCATGACCGTTTGTGAATAGCTTGCATAGAAAGGAATATCGATGCCTGCTTTCTTTGGCAATAATTTTCCAAGCTGGAGATTGGTTGCCACATCAAACTGTGAAAACGTTTCACGGCTGCGCTCATTAACACGTTGTTCAATTGTACCAAAGCCGGCTGTATGCATTGCACCTGAAACAGAGACTGTACCAAGATCGGCAAGTTGTATATCCATTCTTCCTACTGCTGCCCAACCGCCTTTTTCATCAAGACCACTTAAACGTAATTCGTTCATCCATACTTCAGCACATACACTTGATGTGTTATCGTTTGGATTATTTTCAACTCCAATCAAAAATCCTTTGATCTCACCAATGTTCGGGCTACCCATCACACTCCAGCGAATTCCATTGCCCTTGTCTTCAGAATAAATTGTATTTACTGATCCCGAACGGCGAAGTTTAAAACGCACAAGATCTTCCAGGTTCAAATCGAACTGGTTACTGTTAGGCCATTGTGCACTTGTTGTATCATTTACTCCCGGTGCTGCATAATAACCCCACTTGGTTACTTTTAACGGCATGCGTACTTCATAGTAGTTACTGATGAAATCGGTACCGAAACGGATAACCGCATAGAGTTCGTTATCTTTTAAACGATCTGTTTTGCCGCTTGATTCAGCATGCATAAACATGCGTACACGTTTGTACTGGCGCAGATCAAGATTGGTTGATTTGTACACTGCACGGCCATCACCATCCTGCAGATCACAAACCTGTAAACTTAATGCACCTTCATTATTGAGCAGGTTAACACCGTTATTACTTAACTGTTGTACACGTTCAACACTTTGTGGTGTAACATAGTTAACAGGAATACGTTTATCGTTTTCTTCAATGTTCACCGCAGTTACATTGAAGGAAGTAAGATTTGCATTTTGAATTGGCTTGTACGTTCCTGTAGTATCAAGTGTGTAAGGGAACGAACGCCACATGTTACGCACCAGTTCAAGTTTACCAAAACGAACAACAACACTGTCTTCAAAACCCGTCATGAACATACGCATGAAACGGATGGATTTAAAGTCGGGAATGTTTCCCACTTTCTGTTCGTATTCCCTGATTGGAATGCGGAAGAGATACCAGGTTTCTTTTCTTGTTGTACCATCGGCCAGTTTAATATCCACATCTCTCCTGTCGGCAATATGATTTTGTCCAACTTGCATCTGCGGATCAGCTTTCGATTTTAAATCGATATGATACTGGAAGTATTCTTCCACTTCATTTAATGTATTATCGTTGTTGAGATCTTCGTTATCGGGGTACAGTGTTGCGGCAGAAGTATACTCTGTGCTGTTATTGGCAACGGGGCTGTTACCCTGCGGGTTGTTGTAGTCCTTGTAACGTGTGAGAATACCATCGGTTGCACTATATCCTTGGCGGTAATGAACATAGTTATCGCTGCTGGGATCTTTCTGTAATTTCTGATACGCTGCACCTGTACCGATGACACCCCTGATACTGTTGAGGAATGGTGCATAGATTCTTTGCTCTGCTGAATCGGCACGACCATCGAAACCAACATCCTGCTGATCTCTTTCTTCAACAATATTGCTGAATGCACGTGCAATCTGGATTGGGTTGCGTGGCACTCTTGCCCAGTTGCTTGTATCTTCTTTTGCAGGAGTTTGAACAGTGCTTAAACCATTTTCATAAAAACGTCTTCCATCTTTTAAGATATCTTCTGATACGTTTCCAAGATCAAAATATAATTGTCCGCCGGAACTTGTTGGATTGAGAATAAACGGATCCTGCACCCACATTTCAACAAACTCAATATTGTTGGTTTCAAAATCAATCTGGTCGATGGCACGCATAATACCACCCCATCTTTTCTTTGGATTGAGTAAGCGTCCGTTTAAAGGATTAATGCTTCCGTTTCTTGCATCATAGTTATACGGGCCACGTTCGGTTGGATAAAATGCAAGATCGAAAGTGATGAGTTGATTTTGCCCGAGATCAGGTGTTACCTGCGGAAAAATTTCCTGCCTGTTTACAAAGCGTACACGTGGATCGGAAAGTTCAGTAAGATTACTTCCTAACGGATTGTTTGGATCACGACGTTGCTGTAATACAGGTTCAATATTATACCATGCAAGTTTTGCACGGTTGTAACCATATTCTAAATTATTGAGAAGACCTGCTTCAGGAAACAGTTCAACACCAAAAGGATCTTCTGCTTTGAATGGTGTGGAAGCAAGTGTCCATGCAATAAACGGAAAACGCAGATCAATACCATTACGTGTTCCTTCAAAGTCATCAATATAAACTAAACCACCACCATTTTTTTCAGGACGTATTTGCTTGGCTGTGCTGGGAAATAATTTTGCAGCTTCACCATAAAAATTAATGTTTGATACCTGGCGAGTACTGTAGAATGGTAATGCATCGAGCCACTTGCTCATGCGCTTCCAGTCGCTGCGGTAGTTCACATCGCCACCAAGCATAGTGTTGCGGATGGGATCATCACCATAACCCATTTTGGTAAAGAAAGGACGTTCGCCCAAACGCATAACTGCAGCACCAATGTTCAGTTGTTTTGTTTGCCGTTCAATTGCATGATAATCTAAACGCAATGCCATGAAGTTCCTGTTCTGCGAACCATAAGTTGCATTGTTTTCAAAACCTGCACTGATTGGAATACCGGAGTTAACAATTGCCTGGTTAATGATTTTTACTGTTCCGAGATTATAGTCAACGATGTAATCAACATTTTCTGTAAGCAACTGTCCGCCTGCAGTAACTTTTACTGAACCTTGCGGTACATTAAATGCTCCCAATGAAATATCACCGCTTCCACCTGCACTACGTGATGCACCTTTAAATACAAAACGGTTGAGTTGAGGCGATTGCTGTGCCACCCATTTAATAGAATCGTACAACGTATAGAATAAATATTTCTGCCGGAGTGTTGTTGAGTCAGCTCCACGGAAAATATAATTCAGGTCTTTACCAAATGGTTCAAGTGTTGGAAAGATGATGCGGCTCATGGAAGAGATAACAGTATAACCTTCCACATAATCAAACACACCATCGGGTTGTGGATCGTTCTGGCTGTTTAAGCGATCAAGGTTAACCAGTTCAATTAACGGTCTTCCTTTTTCTTCGCCTTCAGGAATATATCTTTTTTCGCCACCACCGGGTTCCTGGTAAAGAATGTTCAGTTTAAAATCTTTGCGCTCCAGTTGTCCATAACCAACTGAATAAACGTTCTTCATCATCAATCCCCAGATAGGAAGACTGGGACGTTGCGATGTTGCCTTGAGCATTTTCAAAAACAACACTTTTTGTGTACCTGTATTTGATGCGGACGTATCTGGTGTAACATCGGTTGAAAATTCACCTACCTGGTACACTTTACCATTTACTGTGTATTGGTATGCAACACCCAAAACCTCATCGGCCTGCAGTGTTGTGTTGAGTGAAATAAAACCAATTTGTGGATTGAAATAATATTCTTCAGGACGAAGTTTTCTTGCATAAGTACGTTCAAAATCCTGTACTGCACTTAAACCAAAACTTGTCAAGCGGTTGGTAACCATCGATGGATCCCTGGTTGTACCATCGTTTAAAATACGCTGGTAAAGATCGTTATTACCATTTGCCGGCAACTCCGATCCTGTAAGTGAGTTTACGTTTGTGTTAAAGGGTTTTGATTCGCCCATATCCATCAATGCAACAACTGTTCTGTTTTCCGTAGTTGTTCCTGTACGGTTGGTAACCCATACTTCCATTCGAAGAATTTGCACCGGCGATGTTACTGCCGGAATATTCTTCATGTTTTTATTATAGTTTTTGCGGAAGTATTGTGCTAACAGGAAGTGACGGTTTTCTTCATAAGCATCCGCTTTCACTTCAAACTGCTGAAGTCCTGAACCTCCTGATAACTGCACCTGTTGCTTGCTTGAGTTTTGATTGGCAAGAACAGTGGTGATGTACAAGCGGCCAAACTGCAGTTCTGTCTTTAATCCAAACAATGCAGAAGCGCCGGGCATCAATGTTCCTTTTGCTGGGAATGAAATGTTACCTGCCTCAATACGTTTAATGATGGCATCGCTGTTACCTGTATAATCAAGCTTCAGCTGATTTTCAAACTGGAAGTTGGCAAGTGTATTATAGGTAACAGGGAAATTAAGCTTATCACCAATCTTGGCATTCAATCCAAAATTGGCATTCATATCAAAATCAAAACCGCCATTTTTTCTTGCACGTTCAGGAAGTGTGGGGTTCTTAATGTTCTGCCCAACATAACCTGCAGTTAATGTAACATCGCCCTGCGGACGTATTTCAACTTTAGGAATACCTGTATTACTGAACAAACGGTTAAAGAAACCGGGCCGCACCTGCAGCTTGGGATCTTCAATTTTACGGTTAAGGTTCAGTGTTGTATTTAAGCGGCGCTGGAAATAGTCACGTTCATCCTGGCGGGCTTTGTATTCAACCATCTCATCAAATGTGAGGTAAGTTGGTTTACGGTACCAGCTGCGGCCAATTTTTTCGTAAATATAATAGCGCTTTGTTACAGGATCGTAAGCAACAGAATCCTTGAAGTTGGAAGGTTGCTGTAAATCGAATGTGTTTTTGTTGGGATAATTAAACCGGTCGCCCCTGCGGTCGGTTAAAGGATAACGTAAGCTGTCTCTTCCCGGTAAAGAATCTGTTTTGTGATCGTCCAAAGAAGGGGTGCCTCCATTACTTACAAGCACAAAGCATGTAAACAATATAGTTAACAGAGTGGGTAAACCATGTATGGTGCGATACATTGAGGTCAATTCTCTAAGCGAATGGTTTTGTTATCAGTTCTACAGACATTTGAGTGCTGCTTTTATCAGCTCCTGCACTTCTTCAAAGTTTTTGTTTACCTGAAGAGCCTTTTTTATAGCCGATTCGGCTGCATTCCGGGCAATGCCTAAAGCTGTCATAGCTGTTAACGCATCCTGCTCTAAACTATTGTGATTCAGAACAGAAATATTCGGTTCGGGAGTGGTTTTTGATATTTTATCACGCAGTTCAAGAACAATGCGCTGGGCGGTCTTTTTGCCGATGCCTTTCACACTCTCTAAAAGCCCTTCATTTCCTGAAAGAATGGCCCTTACAACCTCGTCTGGCTGAAGTGAAGAAAGCATCATACGGGCAGTGGCAGCGCCGACTCCGCTTACACTCAACAACTGCAGAAACACCTCTTTTTCGGAACGGTCAAAAAAGCCAAACAATATATGAGCATCTTCCCTGATAAGTAAATGGGTGAATAAGATGCCCTCTGTTAAATGCTGAATTTTTCCATACGTATGCAGACTAACCTGCACTTCATAACCAACTCCCTGCACTTCAATATGCACTACAGTGGGAGTTTTGAGCGTAAATGTTCCTTTCAGATATGCAAACATGAAACGAAAATAGCAGTTTTTGGCAGATCAGCATTGGAGCTTTGAGAATGACCATACCCTTTTACACCCGCCTGTTTTTAACTTACAGGTGTAAACCTGTCAATTTCTTATCTTCGTGCCCCTAATTTTTATACAGACCACTTAAAAGTTTTACATGAGTCAGAAAATTACCGCTGCAATTACTGCAGTTGCAGGATGGGTTCCGGAAGACAGGTTAACGAATTTCGATCTCGAAAAAATGGTTGATACAAACGATGAATGGATCCGCACAAGAACAGGAATTACAGAAAGAAGAATCTTAAAAGGAGAAGGACTTGCAACATCAGACATGGTTGCTCCGGCTGTTCTTGATCTCTGTAAAAAGCGTGGTATTGATCCCAAAGAAATTGATTGTTTGATTGTAGCAACTGTAACACCTGATATGGTGTTCCCTGCAACGGCAAATATTGTGTGCGATAAAATTGGCGCAAGTAATGCATGGGGTTTTGATTTAAGTGCTGCCTGCAGTGGCTTTTTATTTGCATTAAGCACAGGAGCTTCGTTTATTGAAACCGGACGCTACAAAAAAGTTGTGGTGGTGGGTGCTGATAAAATGAGTTCAATTATTGATTATACCGATCGTAATACATGTGTGTTGTTTGGCGATGGTGCTGCTTGTGTTTTACTTGAAGCAAACGAAGAAGGATACGGCATACAGGACAGTATTTTGAGAACTGACGGAGCCGGAAGAAACTTTTTACACATGAAAGCCGGCGGAAGTTTAAAACCTGCTTCTATTGAAACTGTAACAAACAAAGAACACTATGCTTACCAGGAAGGTCAGCAGGTATTTAAGTTTGCTGTGAAAGGAATGGCTGATGTAAGTGCTGAGCTTTTGGAAAAAAATAATTTAACAGGTGAAGATATTGCATGGCTTGTACCTCACCAGGCAAACCTTCGTATTATTGATGCCACTGCTAACCGCATGGGCTTACCAAAAGAAAAAGTAATGATCAACATTGGCAAATACGGTAATACAACTGCTGCCACGATTCCGCTTTGTTTGTGGGAATGGGAAAAGCAATTGCACAAAGGCGATAATATTGTTCTTGCTGCATTTGGTGGTGGTTTTACCTGGGGCGCTACATGGATTAAGTGGGCATACGAATCTAACTAAAAGATACAAAGCATTTACTGAAAGCGATCTTGTCAAAAACAGGATCGCTTTTTTATTTCTGCCAACTTGCCGCCCGGCTATAAATTCATTCATTTATCAAGTAAACAAACATCTCCCTTCAGGATTACTTAATTTTATAAAAACAATCAGTTACAAAATGGAATTTTCTACAAGAATTATTCACGAAGACAATATAAAAGACAACAGTGGTGCAGTTATGTCGCCGATTGTACTTTCCACAACTTTTGAAAGAGGTGAAGATGGCATCAGTTATCCCGGTGGATATTTTTATTCGAGATACGATAATCCCAATCGCCATTCACTGGAAGGCAAGCTGGCTAAAATGGAAAACGGTACTGCATGTGTAAGTTTTGCATCTGGACTTGCAGCTGCAACTGCAGTATTTCAAAGTTTAAAAAGCGGTGATCATATCACTATACCAGACGATACTTATTTTTCTATTCGTACGATTCTTGATGAAATGTTTTCAGGCTTTGGTCTTTCATATACATTGGTTGACATGAGCGATCTTACAAAACTGGAAGCGGCCATTCAACCCAATACCAAACTGGTGTGGATGGAAACACCATCAAACCCATTAATTAAAGTAACAGATATTGCTGCTGCAGTTGAAATTGCAAAAGCACATAACTGTTTTACTGTTGTTGATAATACATGGGCAACTCCATTTTATACAAGGCCAATTGAACTGGGTGTTGATATTGTTTTGCATTCAACAACAAAATATCTCAGCGGACACAGTGATATACTCGGAGGCGCATTGATCTTTAAAGAAAACAATGAGCGTTACACTTTTATAAAAGCAACGCAGAAACTGGCTGGTGCAGTTCCATCGCCATTTGATTGCTGGTTGCTGTGCAGAAGCCTGGCAACATTTGTTGCTCGTATGCCTATTCATTCATCTAATGCAATGCAGCTGGCACAGTTTCTTGAAAGCAATGAAAAGATCGAACGTGTATTATACCCCGGTCTTCCTTCGCATCCTCAACATGAAATTGCAAAGCGACAAATGAGCAATGGTTTTGGCGGAATGTTTTCCATCATTGTGAAAGGCGATCGTTCAACTGCATTAAAACTTGCATCATCATTAAATCTATTTACACACGCAACAAGTCTGGGTGGCGTTGAAAGTTTAATTGAACACCGCAAATCAATTGAAGGAGCGTTATCACCAACTCCTGATAATTTATTGCGCATTTCAGTAGGTATTGAAGACATCAAAGATTTGATTGCCGATTTTCAACAGGCGTTAGACTCTATTTGATCTACAAAAAATAAAATAAACACATGAAAAAGATTTTCATGATGGCTTTGCTGCTCCTTTCGCAGCAAATGCTGAATGCCCAAACCACAGACAAACGTCTGGCAGGAATTGATACGTTTATTACCCGTGTTTTAAAAGAGTGGAATGCAGCCGGTGTAACAGTAGCTGTTGTAGAGAAAAACAAAATCCTCATGACCAAAGGCTTTGGTTATAAAGATTATGAAAACAAAATTCCTGCAACAGAAAACACCTTGTTTGCAATTGGCAGTTGTACAAAAGCATTCACCTCTTCACTGCTGAGCTTTGCAATAAAAGAAGGCAAACTTGATATTGACAAACCCGTTACTCAATATTTACCTGAACTGCGTTTTATTAATGATGAGCTGAATAACAATGTTACAACAAGAGATATGATGTGCCACCGCACCGGTCTTCCACGCCATGACCTTGCATGGTATGGAGCAAAATCAAGCCGTGACAGTTTGCTGTACATCATTCGTTTTTTTGAACCAACAGCTCCGCTTCGTCAAGCGTGGCAATACAACAACTTTATGTTTCTTGCACAAGGTGTTCTTGCTCAAAAAATTTATGGCAAAAGCTGGGAAGATCAAATCAAAGAGAAACTGTTTACTCCACTTGGCATGGTATCCAGCAACACCTCAATGATTGATTATGAAAAAGCTCCCGACTATTCTTTGGGCTATAAAGAAAAAGATGGAACAATTAAGAAAATGAAATTTGCCAACATTGATGCATTTGCTCCTGCAGGTGCCATCAACTCCAATGCAAAAGATATGGCCAACTGGGTCATGATGTGGGTTAACGGAGGCAAATTCAATGGTAAAGAAATTATCCCGGCAACTTATTATAACCAGGCCATCAGTTCACAAATGATCATTGGTGCAGGCTTACCATCAAAAGATCAACCGGATGTTTTCTTCAGCAATTATGGAATTGCATGGTTCCTTGCAAATTACCGTGGTCATTACCGTGTTGAACATGGTGGGAATATTGATGGCTTTAGTACAAGTACCAGCTTCTTTCCTTCCGATAGTATCGGCATTTTTGTTTCAGTCAATCAAAACGGATCTGCTGTTCCCGGCATCATCCGCAATAACATTGCAGACAGGTTACTCGGATTGAAGTATAAAGACTGGCAGCGCATACAACGCTCTGCTTATGAAAAAAATATTGCAGCTGCAAAAGAGTTAATAAAAGCTGACAGTTCACAACGTAAGCTTGGAACAAAACCTTCACACGGAATAAATGATTACAACGGAGCTTATACCAATGATGGTTACGGCACCATTCTCATTGAATCAAACAAAGACACACTTATTGCAAAATTTAACGGTTTAACGTTTAAAGTAAAACATTATCATTACGATTACTTCAATTTCATTCCGGTTGATGATGGAATGGATGCTGATGAAAACGATGCACTAAAAGGTTTGTTCAACATTAATGTGAAAGGTGATATTGAATCACTGTCGTTACCAATGCAGGGTGGTGTAAAAGACATTGTATTCAAAAAGAAAATTGAAACAATTGAAGTATCAAAAGCCGATCTTGAAAAATATGTGGGCGAATATCAATTACCCGGTGTTGTTGCAAAGGTTTATATCAAAGGAGAAAAAACATTGATGGTACTTGTTCCCGGTCAGCCGGATTATGAATTACTTCCAATTAAAAAAGATTTATTCAATTTTAAAATACTGAGTGGTTTCAGTGTACGTTTTGAAAAAAATACCAGTGGCGAAGTAACTGCCTTGTATTTTATTCAACCAAACGGAACATTTAAAGCAACAAAAAACAATAACTGATGATTATCAGAAGAGCAGAAAAAAAAGATTGTCCGAGATTACTTGAATTAGTAAATGAACTGGCGGTTTACGAAAAAGCCCCGCAGGAAGTAACTGTTACCTTAGCGCATTTTGAAGAAAGCGGCTTTGGCAGCAATCCTGTTTGGTGGGCATTTGTTGCAGAAGAAGATAATGTTGTGCTTGGCTTTGCTTTGTATTACATCCGTTATTCAACCTGGAAAGGGCAGCGTATGTATTTAGAAGATATTCTTGTAACAGAAGAAGCAAGAGGAAAAGGAATTGGCAAACTGTTAATGGATCGTCTTATTATCGAAGCAAAAGAAAAAAACTTTTCCGGCATTACCTGGCAGGTGCTGGAGTGGAATGAGCCGGCAATTAATTTTTACAAAAAGTTCAGTGCATCGTTTGATCCTGAATGGGTCAACGTCAGTATCAATTTATAATCATTCATTATGGGTATAATATTTTACGGAACTTATAATTCACCAATCGGTGTTGATGAATATTTAATAAAATGTCCTTCATGTGAAGGACATTCATGGCATGATACAATGATTTCAAGTGAATATTTCCACATTTATGGAATACCAGCTTTTCCTATAGATAAAAAGGTTGATTTGGTTTGTAAGAAATGTGGTCTAAAACGTTATGGCCGAAGTTTTGATAAGGAAATCATTCCTGATTTTAATGAAAATAGGAAGAAATTCAAGCATCCTTTATTTACTTATTCTTTAACTCTTGTTATAGCCTCTCTTATTCTTATTTCAATTCTAATATCAATTTTTTCCTAAGAGATACTTAATTCACACCTTCAACCAGCATTTCTTTATTAATTTTTTGTACCAAACCCTGCAGCACTTTACCCGGACCAACTTCAGTAAACTTACTTGCACCATCGGCAATCATTGCCTGTACACTTTGTGTCCAGCGTACAGCACCTGTTAACTGATCTATTAAGTTTTGTTTGATTTCATCTTTATCAAGTACTGCTTTTGCAACCATGTTCTGGTATATTGCACATTGAGGAGCATAGAAATTTGTACTCTCAATTTTTGCTTTCAATTCCTCACGTGCAGGTTCCATTAACGGGCTGTGAAATGCGCCGCCAACTGGCAAAACCAACGCTCTTTTTGCTCCTGCAGCTTTCATTCTTTCACATGCAATTTCAATTCCTTTCAGTGAACCACTGATCACCAGCTGACCGGGACAATTGAAATTAGCAGGCACAACAATTTCGCCCGTTTCATCCTGCACCAGTTTACAAATCTCTTCCACTTTATCATCAGCCAAAGCAAGAACTGCAGCCATGGTAGAAGGATTTTTTTCACAAGCTTTTTGCATAGCAGTTGCACGTACACTTACAAGTTGCAATGCATCTTCAAAACTCAATACACCATTTGCAACCAATGCACTGAACTCACCAAGTGAATGCCCCGCAACCATATCGGGTTTTGCACTTTCAATACTTTTATATGCAATAACTGAATGAAGAAATACTGCAGGCTGTGTAACATTGGTTTGCTTCAGGTCTTCATCAGTTCCTGAAAACATAATTTCAGAAATACGAAATCCCAATATTTCATTTGCCTGTTCAAAAAGTCGCTGAGCCGATACACTGCTTTCAAACAAACTCTTACCCATTCCGCTGAATTGAGAACCTTGTCCCGGATATACAAATGCGTGCTTCATAATTATAATTTATGGGCCAAAAATAAAGAAGTCTGCCGCAATAAACGCAACAGACTTCTTTTTCAAAAAAATCAATTGTTTAATTAAACTTCCCGGAGATCAGTTTCAAAAATTCACTCCTTGTAGGATCTTTCTGAAACACACCCGAAAAAGCCGATGTGGTTGTTACAGAATTCTGCTTCTGCACTCCACGCATCATCATACACAAATGCTGTGCTTCAATTACAACAGCAGCTCCCATAGGATTTAATGAGTCATTAATCGCATTTAATATCTCTGTTGTTAAACGTTCCTGCACCTGCAGCCTTCTCGAATAAACATCCACCACTCTTGCCAGTTTACTTAAACCGGTAATCCAGCCATTAGGAATGTAAGCAATATGAGCTTTACCAAAAAAAGGCAGCATATGATGTTCGCACATACTGTACAGCTCAATATCTTTTACAATCACCATTTCACTAACCTCTTCATGAAATTTTGCACTTTCAAGAATTGCTTTTGCATCCATATGGTAACCCTGGGTCATGTACTGCATAGCTTTTGCAACACGTTCAGGTGTTTTCAGCAAACCTTCCCTGTCAGCATCTTCACCAAGCAGTGAAATTGCATTCCTGTAATTCGTAATCAGACCCGAAGTAGTTTCTTCGTCGTAATGTTCTGTTTTTTTGTAAGCCATAAAATGGTTTAAGGTTATTTTTTGTTTCCCAGCTTTACAACATTGTTCAGCTGCATTGGCGTCGCACACTTGTACAACATTAATATTACCCGTCAATCATCATCACTATGCAGGATACTCAACAAAATTCCTCGGCGTTTCATACAGGCGCACCTGCATGTCCTTATCTGCCGGTATATGTGGCCGGAGCAATTCATAAATCACAATAGCAATATTCTCTGCTGTTGGATTCAGATGCTTGAATTCTTCCGTATCAAGGTTCAGATTTTTATGATCAAACCTGCTGTGAATTTCCTGTTGAATCAGTTCACTCAGTTCTTTCATATCCATCACATAACCTGTTTCAGCATCGGGCACACCGGTAATTTTCACCACCAGTTCATAATTGTGCCCGTGAAAAGAAGGATTGTTGCATTTACCAAACACTGCATCATTTTTTTCGTTGCTCCATGCCGGGTTATACAACCTGTGAGCTGCATTAAAATGTTCGTGCCTGAAAATGGATACCTTCTTTTGCATTTGATGTAATAACGTATTGGTAAAGGAAAGTATAACAAGTTACTGCGTAAAAAGTTTACTCACCAAAATATTCTACGTAAATACGTGGTGTTTCGTAAAGTTTTACACAATGCAGATGAACGCCTTCGGGTAAGTGCGGAGCCAGTTGCTGCCAGATGGCTACAGCAAGATTTTCGGTTGAACACATTTTGTTCCGCATAAAATCAACATCAAGGTTCAGGTTTTTATGATCCAGCTTTTCAATCACATGAACTTTCATCAGTTCACTCAGCTTTTTTACATCAAATAAAAAACCTGTATCAGGATCAACCTTTCCCTTTACTGTTACATACAAATCAAAGTTGTGGCCATGCCAGTTTTCGTTGGCACAAATACCAAAAACAGCTTCATTTTTTTCACGGCTCCAGTTGGGATTGAAAAGTTTGTGGGCTGCATTAAAATGTTCAAGACGTGTTAAGTAAACCATGCTTCACTTATTTGCTTCCTCACAGCAATTGGGTGGAGGAAAAATGAGGCGCAAAGTTAACGAGATTAAAGCACTTTACAGGTATTGTAAATTTTGAGTATTCTTGCTTAAAAAAAAGATGAACTGCCTTGTAATTTCATCCACCATATTTGAAATAAAGCCATTTGTTGACTATTGCCGCAGCAGCAAAAAGCTTGATCATCTTGATTTGCAAGTTGATTTTCTTATTGGCGGTGTTGGCCAGGTTAATACAACTTATGCATTGATGAAATATTTGCAGCTGAAACGACCTGATCTTATTGTAATGGCCGGTATTGCAGGTTCATTTACTCCAAAATTACAGCTGGGCGATGTGGTGGTGGTGAAAGATGAAGCAATGGCGGATCTTGGTGTGCAGGAAAAAGACGGGTACAAAGATGTATTTGATCTGAACCTGCTTGCAGCTAACCAACCGCCATTCAGTAAAAAGAAACTGGTCAATCCTTCCTCAGAATATCTCAAAAGAACAAAACTAAAAAAAGTAAGTGCCATAACCGTAAACCAGGTGACCAGTACAAAAAAAACTGCCGAACTTTACAGTTCAAAATACAAAGCAGCAATTGAAAGTATGGAAGGTGCTGCACTGCATTTTGTTTGTTTAAAAGAACAGATTCCTTTCCTGCAGATAAGGAGTATTTCAAATTATGTTGGCGAACGCAACAAAAAGAAATGGGAATTAAAAGAAGCTGTTGAACAATTGAATATTGAATTAACAAGGTTTGTTGAAAGTCTTTAAGTAAAGAAGAAAATGAAATTAACAATCGGTTTTTCACCATGTCCTAACGATACATTCATCTTTGATGCATTAGTAAATAACAAAATTGATACAGAAGGACTGGAGTTTGAAGCAGTATTGGAAGATGTGCAAACACTTAATGAGTGGGCACTGCAGGGCAAGCTTGATTTTTCAAAAATCAGTTATGGTGTTTTCCCGCTTGTACAAAATAATTACAACCTGCTGAAAAGTGGTGGTGCGTTAGGAAAAGGTGTAGGACCTTTACTTATCTCCAAACGTTCATTCAACAATCTTGAAGACGAAATCAAAGATCTTACCATTGCCGTTCCGGGCAAAAACACAACAGCCCATTTTCTTTTTTCACAGGCATTTCCACAGGCAAAAAACAAGCAGTTCATGATTTTTCATGAAATTGAAGAAGCAGTACTGAGCGGAAGAGTTGATGCCGGTGTGATTATTCATGAAAACCGTTTTACATATCAGCAGAAAGGCTTAATCAAGCTGATTGATCTTGGTGAATACTGGGAAAAAACAACCGGTTTCCCCATCCCGTTAGGCGGCATCATTGCACATAAACGCATTGATGAACCTGTTCAGAAAAAAGTGGAACAGCTGATCTTCAAAAGTCTTCAATATGCATTTGAACGCTACCCGCTTATTACTGATTATGTAAAACAGCATTCGCAGGAAATGAGTGAGGATGTTATGCGCCAGCACATAGACCTCTACGTTAATAATTATTCGCTTGACTTGGGAGAAGATGGGATGAAAGCTGTGGAGCAAATGATGAAAGTCGCAACTGCACAGTAAAACTATTTTTTCAACACATCAGCATAAACCTGCAAACATCTTTTTCTTGCAAAGTCATGGTCAACTATAGGCTTGTGATAATAGAATCCTTCAAACTCCGGCACCCATTTGCGGATGTATTTTAGTTCTGAGTCAAATTTCATTGTTTGAAGATAAGGATTGAAGATGCGGAAATAAGGTGCTGCATCGCAACCACTTCCTGAAGCCCATTGCCAGCCGCCATTATTTGCAGCAAGATCAAAGTCGAGTAGTTTTTTGGCAAAGTAAGCTTCGCCCCAACGCCAGTCAATCAATAAGTGTTTGGTTAGAAAAGAAGCAACAATCATCCGTACACGGTTGTGCATAAAGCCGGTTGCGTTCAACTCCCTCATGCCTGCATCAACAATCGGGTAACCGGTTTGCCCATCACACCACTTTTGAAATTCATGTTCATTATTACGCCATTGAATAAAATCATATTCCGGTTTAAATGATTTCCCTGATGCAACATGTGGAAAATGCCAGAGAATCATATGATAAAAATCCCGCCAGATGAGTTCGTTCAAAAAAGTTTCACTCATACCTGATGTATGCCTTGCGAGTTCACGAATGCTGATTGTGCCAAACCGGAGATGCACACTTAACCTTGTAGTTCCATTTGCTGAAGGAATATCCCGCTGCTCTTTGTATTTCCTGATCAATTCATCATGAATAACCGGCACTTCAAATTGCATAGATGTTTTTTCAAAACCAATTTGCTGCAGAGTTGGGATTGCAACTGGTGATTGTTTAAAAAAATGATCAAAGTACTTCTCAGTCGGATAACTCTTTAAATAAAACTCATTGAGCTTTGCTTTCCATTTTTTGCTGTAAGGAGTAAACACGGTGTATGGTTTACCATCATCTTTCAAAACTTCATCTTTTTCAAAAACAACCTGGTCTTTGTATGTATGAAATGCAATATTTTCTTTGTTTAAATAAATGCGAACGGCCTCATCTCTTTCTTTGGCATAAGCTTCATAATCATGATTTGTAAAAACATGATCAATCCTGTACTTTGAACATAAATGCTGAAACATTTCAAGAGGAGTTCCCGTATACACTTCAAGAGAACTTCCCAATGCTGCAAGTTGTTCCTGCATAGCAGAAAGTGCCTGGTGAATAAAATCCACACGTTTGTCATTCCGATCTTCCAGTTGATCAAGAATCGTTTTATCAAACACAAAGACAGGGACTACCGGCAACCCGCTTTTTAATGCATGGTATAATGCAGCATGATCATGCAACCGTAAGTCACGGCGAAACCAGCAAATATTTACTTTTTGCAAAGACATGATTTGTATAACAGAAAGAGGTGTTGATTGTTCAGATAAATAAAGGAGAAATATGTTCTGCAAAGATTTTTGCTGTCTGCCTGCTCGTGTACGTTTTATTGCCTAACAACTTTACCCAGCGGATTCCATTAAAAGCATTGCTAAAAAACAACTCATCTGCGTGCAACAAATCCTCAATTGTGTATGATCCTTCCAATGGTTTAATCTTATCTGCTAAAAAACTTCTCATAACCCCTGCCACACATCCTTCTTTTAAATGCGGAGTATGTACAATACCATCTTTTATGAAAAACACGTTAGCAATTGTGGCTTCACAAATACGGTTATTTTGGTTTAATACGATGGCTTCGTTCCATTGCTGAAGTTTGGCATATTTAGCAGCCATCGCATAAAGCAGGTAATTATTATGCTTCAGGTTTGAAAATGCATCACAACTTTTCCATCCGTCAGTATAAATCCCTGTAACAAGTCCATTTTCATTAAGTGAAACATTTGTTTGGTCAACAGGCCAGCATTGAATCAGGTAATGGAATGCAGCAGATGGTTTTTCCCAAATGCCACCTTCGCCTTTAAAAACCGTTATCCGCACCCTGGCATTCTGCAGGCAATTATTCTTTCGAGCCAGAAAAATAACTTCTTCTTTTATCTTCTGCTGGGAGAAATGTACAGGTATTGAAAAATATAATTGCGGTAAGGATTGAATTAATCTCTTCCAATGCCAGTCCCAAAGCGGCATTTCATTCCTCCATAAATGAATTGTTTCAAACAAGCCTTCTCCATACCTGAATGAGCGGTTATCAGGATGAATAACGCTCTCTTCGTTGCCCCAAATTTTTCCATCGAAATTATAACTGAACATTACCTGTAATTGTAGAACGAATTTAAAGAAAGAGGCGACACTTTACAGCATCGCCTCAGTTATACAGTTGGTTTCGGTAAATACCTTATCCCTCAATAATATTGTTTTTAACTGCGTAAAGAATTAATCCTGCAGTTGAACGTGCTCCGATTTTGGATTTTAATTTATCACGGATGGCTTCAACAGTACGGGGGCTGAGATCAACAATATCCGCAATTTCTTTTGTACTCTTTTCTTCACACATTAAGCGAAGAATGGTTATTTCTTTGTCGTTGAGCTTAACGTCATGGCCCATCATCGAATCGTTCTGACGTTTCATTTTCAGGCCATCAATCAGGGCTTTGTTTGTAAGTGCATTGAAGAAATATTCCTGTTCATGACAAGTTCTTATCGCTTCATAAATAACCTCACTGTCTGAGTTCTTTGTGAGATATGAATTAGCCCCAAGTTCCATCAGCCTTGTTATCATAGTATGCTCATCATGCATTGTAAGCATAATGATCTTGATATCAGGATAGAGCTTTTTTACTTCTGGCAAAGTGGCAATACCATCCATGATTGGCATTTGCACATCAAGCAGAATTACATCGGGCTGAAGAGATTTCAGCATGTTTAATAAATGCATGCCATTATCAGCTTCAAATATGACATTAATATCTTTTTTCATACTTAAAGCTGTTCTTACACCTGCACGGTAAAGAACATGGTCGTCAGTAATTGCTACTTTAATGATATCTGTGGATTGATCGTTTGGTTTAACGGTTTTCATTGCGTACATAGGATATGGTTAAAAGTATTTCAATTTTTTTCACAACGCAATTTGGCTATTTTAAATCGTTTTTTTATCGGTATTACTACCTGAATTTAAATATGTGGTTTTTACGATTTAATTATTTGCACGGGTTCTAAACTCATAATTATTCAATTAGTTTGTTGCGCATTCCATAAACAATCAAGCCGGCTATTGTCTTGGCATTCACCTTGTTTTTCATGTTCTGCCTGATGGTTTCAATTGTACGTGGACTCAAAAAAACTTCTTTTGAAATCTCTTCAGTCGTTTTATCTTCTGCCAAAAGCTTTAATATCTGTATCTCTTTTTCTGAGAATTTTATGGCGTTGGGATAGTGTTGCTTTACAGTCTTCTTGTAATTCAACTTAAGGAGTACAGCCTGGTTTACGAGCTCATTAAAGTAAAAATCCTCGTTCATGCAGGTGAGGATAGCTTCGTAAATTTCGTTGGGATCGGTAGTTTTAGTAAGGTAAGCGTTAGCCCCCATTTCCATCATTTTGCTAACCATCTGCTGGTCGTCGTACATGCTCAAAACAATAATTTTTAAATCATCATGCTCTTTCCTGATCAGTTCAAGCGCATTTATCCCATCAAGCTCCGGCATTCGAATATCTAGTAAAAGAATATCTGGTCGTTTAATTGCCAGTTTGTGAAGCATTTCTTTGCCATCCTCAGCTTCCCAAACTAACTTCAGGTGAGGTTTGCCGTTAAGTGCCATTTTAATTCCGTCACGGAATATTTTGTGGTCGTCGGCAATTGCAAATTTTATTTGTGATTCAGAAGACATGGATAATGATGTTTTGGGTTACCGCAAGATAACTTTTCTTGCCGTCATAACAAAAGGATTGATTGTAAACGATAGCCAGGAATAATATTGTTTTGATAAATGAGCATTTATATATAGTCGCCTTGAGAAGAAATTGTTTAGCTAATTATAGTCAACAGAATTAACCTTGAAACTGAATTTTGGATAGAAATTTACGCCTTCCATTATTAACATCTTTTGCACATAGTGCTTTTGCTTGCGCTTTTTCTTAGTAAAATTTCCTGTTATTACGATTTTTAAAATAGTAATTTTACGTAAAAAATTACGTAACTTCCCGTTTCGTTATTTACTTATTTTCCAAAATATCATTCTTAATTAATTGATTTTCAAATATTAATATTTTTTTCTCATGTTATTCACAATGCCTCCCACTTGCCTACTCTGCATAAATTATAAAAATTAGCTGTCTAAACATTTTACTTCTAAACCTACAACTATGCAAAAAGAATTATTACTCAAAGCACAGGTTTCTGAAATCGGTCAGCACGTTGGAATCGAAGCTGGTGAAGAAATGGTTAAACGTTTCTTTGACAAGCACCCTGATCTTGCAACCGGTCATATCATTGGCAAAAACATTCTTAACAAGATTCTGAGCCAACCTGGCTGCGAAGGTGTTACTATTCTTCCTTCTTATGATGAAAATGGCAACATGCACTTGGTTTATTTAGGCGTTGACGCAGACTACAAACCAATTGTTACATTAAATGTAGTTAATCCTGACGGTACAATTACAAGTGAAGAAGCTCTAGTTGGTGACAAGAGCTCAAACTCTGATTTCGTAACTGACAGTGGTTGGTAGTTTAGGTTACAAAGTAAAACCTTTTACCTATATTTGAGTTAATAAGACTCAAATTTGGATTATATTGAATCGATAGCGAAGATTTCTCTTTTATTACCCATCTGTATTTTTCTTTTTTACACGAAACCAAAAGAAAAATACAGATGGTTTCTTTTTTTATACATTTTTCTTTTCTTCCTTGAACGGGTGGCTTATATAGTTGATGAACACTTTACAGGCTTTTTTTCCTGGTTTACATTATTTAGTCTGCCCGCACAGGTAATACTTATTTTCTTTTTCTTTAAGCAAATAATAAAATCAAGGACTAGTTTATTATTAATACTTGCACTTTATTCATTATTTCTGATAGTGTGGATCATTAAAAATCTAAACGATCAGGAATATAGTTCTTCCATTAAAGCCAGCGCATCCCTAATATTTATTATTTCCTGCCTGGTCTATTATTATCAGGAACTCAGGAGGATAGATTCGTTCTTTATTTATGCAAAACCGGAATTTTGGGGAGTTACAAGCTTATTCATTTTTGCTACTGGAACATTTTTTGTCTTTCTCTTTAAGCAGCAATCATTAAATAATGATAAATTCTTTTACAACCAATATGTATATATACATGCTTTACTTTTCATTTTAAGGAATCTAATTTTATCAGTTTCCTTTCTTTTCAGAAGTAAAACGAATGTATTAAGCCATATATAAACTCAAAGATTAACCCGCTTAATTCCACACATGTTTTTCCTTCAAGTATCAAATCCGAATAATACAACTTATGTAGTGTACTTAGGTACATTCGGGATGTTGTTGCTTGCTGTGGGCCTTATTGTATTTATTGTATTTCACCAGCGAAAAGTCATCTATTTCCAGCTACGCATGAAAAAAATGCAGGAAGATCAGCAACAAATGATGCTGCAGGCCTCAATACAAAGCCAGGAAGAGGAACGACAACGTATTGCTGCAGATTTACATGATGATGCCGGACCACTTCTTGCAACAGTAAGATTGTATTTAAATGAGAACCTGATTCACCAGGACCAGGGAACTCAGCTGCAGAGTATTTATAATGCAAAGCAGATTATTGATGACACTATTCAGCTGATCAGGAATATGTCGCACAACCTGATTCCTCCAACATTGAAAAATTTTGGATTGGAAAGTGCTGTAAATGATATGTTCCAAAAAATAAATGGAAGTGGAACCATTAGTACAAGTGCACGCTTTCATGATTATAAAAGGCGACTTAAGCTGGAATATGAATTATCGATTTACAGAGTTTTGCAGGAGCTGATCAATAACATTTTAAAACATAGTCACTCCAGCTTTATTCATCTTACCCAAAACAAAACAGATCAATACATTTATATCAGAATACACCATGATGGTGAAGGGATGACACAGACAGAATATGAAAAATTAAGGGATACGCCGAAAGGCATGGGTTTGAAAAATATTCATAGCCGTATAAAAATTCTGAGTTCAAGAATTCTGTTTGAAAAAGATCCTTCAAATACGTATTTTAAAGTTACAATCGAAATTCCGATCCAGGCGCTACAGTAAATAATAAACGAAATAGCTTAATTTTACGAAAGACTGAATTTATGAGCCAAATAAAAGTAGCAATTGCTGATGATCATCAAATTTTCAGGAAGGGTGTAATTCTTTCCTTAAGATCATATACAAACATTAAGTTCGTTCTTGAAGCAGAGAATGGAGAAGATTTGCTTGCTGGCCTGGAAGAAGCTCAGCCTGATGTAATACTGATGGATTTACGTATGCCGGGTAAAGACGGGATTGAAACAACAAAAATCATCAGTAAGCAATTCCCTCACATGCATGTATTGGTTTTAACCATGTATGAAGATGAGCGTTTTGTAACTCACCTGATGGAAAACGGAGCAAATGGCTACTTGTTAAAAAGTTCAGACCCTTCAGAAATAAAGAAAGCGATTCTTGAAGTATATACAAAAGGATATTATCTCAATAATTTTGTAAACCGCATACTTTTAAAGAAATCACATAACAAGGTTAAAACAATACCAACACTCAACAGCGAAATCCAGATTTCAGAAAAAGAAAAGCAGGTTATCAGGCTTCTTTGCATGGAATATACTGCACAGGAAATTGCCAAAGAAATGGAAATAAGCCCACGTACAGTAGAAGCAATTAAAGACAGGCTGATGGAAAGATTCGGCGTTAAAAATTCAGTGGGACTTGTATTTTTTGCAATGAAGAATTCGTTGATCGATTAATTTCCAGTTTCATTAATAATGTGCCTGTAGGTTAAGGCATCTGCCAACATGCCTTGCATAAACTTTGCAAGTATTGGATTTATTTCCTTTAACCTATCCAGATCATCTATTCCAAATTGATATGCTTTTTTGATTGCACTGGCATCATTACCTAATTCAATAATTGTATTCTCATCTTTATTTGCACGGTCTTCAATTAAATCTTTGAAATCATCCAGCAATAATATAGGTCGTGCAATTGCATACCAATAAATCAAAAATTTCTCAACCCATTCATCTGTTACATCTAGGTCAACAAGAGTGAATAAAAAACTATCTGATCTTGCAAGCGCTTTATGCGTTGTTTCAAACTTAAAGAACCGGGGGCTTTTACCGGAAAATAAATCAAATAAATCAAAAGCAAGTTTCTGTTGTTTTATTTTTCCATCAAGTAACGATCGGCAATCATTAAGAAATTCTTCAAAAGTACAGTCCGCTTTTTCGTAACGTTTTAAACTGTGAAACCCTTTCTCCATCAGGGTTACATGCTGATCTGCTAATAACAAATCCAATGATACGCCTGATCGGTAAACAAGGTCAAATACAATAGGAATCGTTAAATAACCAAAACCTCCGGAGATGTACACTCTTTTCTTTTCCCAAAAGAGATTATCGGCAGGTACTTGTCTTTCATTAGCAAAATAATGCGCAATTTCAGGGCTTATACCTAAACTATCTTGGAGTTTGCGTGACGTTACTACCATGAATTTTCTTTTGTATTGAATCGGTTGAATTAATAGGTTGAAGGTTCTTTCTGTTTAATACAGCAATTACTGTATCACTGATCTCTTTTAACATATCTGGCCGGCGTAAATAGAAATCATAGCTTTTATTAAAAACTGCTGTGTCAATTTTATGCATCTTGTAAATCTTCAAAAAATACGATGCATTTTCGGCTTGAAGTTTTAGTGATGTATCTCTTGCACATCTCTCTACATTTAAAGCATCTGCAATTAAAATATCAGAAAGAACAGCTTCCATCTTTTCCATTGAAAGTACGCCAGCAGGAATCTTTCTTTTGTCGGAACATGAAAGTAGCACTAATAAAAAACCAGCTAAAATCCATCCTGTTAATCTCATTTCAAATCCTGTTTATATTTATTGGAGTTGCTTACATCAATCCTGGAAAGGATTTCGGCTGCTTTTGATTTATCCTGTTCAGGAGCCTTCTTGAAAATATTAATTAACTCATCTGATTTGCCCGACATGAAAAACTGAACAACCATCAGGTTAGGATTTTCCCTGTTAATATTATCAAGATATACAAGTGCATTCATTATTTCTAACCGGGCGCCGTTAATATCGTTATACAAAACATCCATTCCTTTACGATAATAGCTGAAATAAACATCATGAATGGAAGTGTACCTGTTATTACTCAGGTTTTCTGCAAGCCAGTACCTGTTTCGGTTGTTATTTTCAAATGATTTCCATCCGGAGATTGTTGCTCCGTCAGGCGCATTATTGACAATATTCAATGCCTTTTGAAAGAACTGCGTTCCGCCTCTTAAAGAAAAAGAATTGTAATCAAAACCAATAATAATGTATGCATAATAGGCCATTACCGCTGTTAGATTTGAAACCAACGGATCACTGCCAGTTATTCTGTTTTCATTAAAATCAAGCGATTGAGATTCGACATACTTAAAGTCGAAGTTTGGGTCCTGGAAATTTATTATGGGCGACAGGTAAGAACTTGAATGCACTGGTCGGGCCGATTGTATAGTGATTGATCCTGAAAATGCATTTTGATCAGTCATCTCCCTGAGGTTAATTAAAATCTGGCAGCTGATTTTTTCATTAGGTTTAAATTCATCTGATGTCCATTTCCGGTTATTCAGGAAATTTGTGAGTGCAGTTTCCAACGTGCGGAATATTTTCCTGTCGATATTTGAGCTGATTTTGCTATCTACAATCCGCACCCGGGCATTTAATTCCTGGGCATGAATATCATAAAATGTAAAGAGTAACAAAAATAACAGACCGTAGAACTTAGGCATCTATCAATGTTTTTATTGTATCAATTATATCTGCAGCCACTTCGCTCTTTTTCTTGATTGAAAACGAAGTTTCATTCCCTTTCTTATCAAAAATCGTTATTTTATTTGTGTTGAGTCCAAACCCAGCACCTTCATCCTGTAATGAATTTAAAACAATCAAATCTGCATTTTTTGATTGCAGCTTTTTAAGCGCATTCTCTTTTTCATTATTCGTTTCAAGTGCAAAACCAACAAGAATTTGACCTTCCTTCTTAATACTACCCAAGCTTTTCAATATATCCTTGGTTTCCTTAAGCTCAATTTGCAAAGACTGATTATTCTTCTTAATTTTTTCTTCTGCAACATTTACTGGGGTATAATCGGCAACTGCAGCCGACATAACTGCAACATCAACTAAAGGAAATTTCTTTATACAGGTATTGAACATCTCTTCCGCAGTTTCAACACGTATTACTTCATCAATTTCATTGTAAATTTTTTCCGTTGAAGGACCGAGTACCAGAATCACTTCAGCTCCTCTTTTCCTGAATTCTTCAGCAATAGCAATTCCCATTTTACCACTGGAGCGATTGCCAATAAATCGTACAGGATCAATTGGCTCAAAAGTTGGTCCGGCAGTCACTAAAACTTTAATGCCGGCAAGTTGCTTACTGCTCAAAAAAAAACGGATCACATTCGCTGTAATTTCTTCAGGTTCTGCCATCCTGCCTTCTCCAATTAAACCACTTGCAAGTTCGCCAGCAGCAACAGGAATAACAATGTTTCCGTAAGACTTAACAGTTTCAATATTACGTTGTGTTGAAGGATGCTTCCACATATCTTCATCCATCGCAGGAGCAACCATTACCGGACAAACAGATGAAAGATAGACCGATAAAAGCAGGTTATCACAAATACCATGGGCCATTTTAGCAAGTGTATTACAACTCAGTGGTGCAATAAGCATCAAGTCAGCCCAACGCCCTAACTCTACATGATTTGACCAACTATCATCATTAAAAAAATCTACTGAAACTTTATTTTTTGATAGTGTTGATAAGACTAATGGAGAAACAAAATCTTTTGCCGCAGGTGTTATTATTACTTTTACCTCTGCCCCTTCTTTAATAAGTAACCTTACCAATTGAACAGATTTGTAAGCGGCAATACTACCGGTTACACCAAGCACAATTTTTTTTCCTGCCAGTTTCATAGCTGCTGTAAATTAAACAAAATGTTGAATAAAAAGATATGGCGGCCTATGGCCGCCATATACAACATATTTAATTGTTATTACGAGAACAGATCATTCTCTGCTCTGCGGTAATAAATTTTATCATCAGAAAATTCCTGGGTAGCAAGCAAAGCCGGGTTAGGCATACGCTCATACGCTTTGGAAATTTCGATTTGCTCTTTGTTTTCATGTATTTCTTCCAGACTGTCTGTATGGCTGGCAAACTCTTCGAGTTTACTATGCAACTCTTCCTTCAAAGAAATGTTGATTTGGTTGGCACGCTTTGCAATAACAGCAATAGACTCATAAAGATTGCCGGTTTTTGCCTTTAAATCAGCAACATTTTTTGTCTCAACAACACTGCTTGTGTTAACACTAACTTTTCTTATTAGTCTGCTCATGTTTTATTGCGTTTAAATTGTTTTTACTAAGATTGAAATATTTTTCAGCATCTTTTAAATGCTTGCTTTCAGGGAAACGATCCACAAAATCATAATACTCCTCAACAACTTTTTCGTAACGTTCCTTTTGTTTCTCTTCTATACTCATTAATGCATATTCATAATACGCTTTAATGATCATTAATTTATACTGGTCAGCTCGTTTTGATTCAGGGTATCTGTTAAGCAAATTAGTAAATGTAATAGCTGCCGCCCTGTACGATCCAATATTATAATACAACTCGGCACTTTTAAAATCCTTTTCCTCTAATTTATCGTAACACTCTTCAATGATCTTTTTAGCTTCTGCCTGCTTTGGCGATTCAGGATAATTGTTTAAATGCGCCTGCATAAACCCAATCGCCTTTTGTGTTGCAGACTGATCCAACTCGACTTTTGGAGACTGCTTGAAGAAACAATATGCTCTCATAAAGTCAACGTCTGAAGCTCTTTGACTTTTAGGGAAAGCATCCAGAAAACCTTTAAACAGATTTTCAGCATTCATGTAATCTTTTTGGTAAAAAGCACAATATGCATATTTAAAATAAAGATCTTCAAATCTGGTATCATTCCTCAATAAAGGAAACAAGTCCTCGTAAATAAGCTGTGCTTTGCTATATTTCTTATTTGCATAATACTGCTCAGCCATTCCTAATTTATATTCCACATCCTTGCTCTTGAGGATTTTAGTAACAGTCTTTTTGTTACATCCTGCAAGTACAAAAAACAAAGCGCCAAAAATTACGATCAATCTGATTCTAAAATTCATAAAAGCCAGCAAAGTTAAGATTTTCGGGCAAATTAGCCTCATCCTTTCTCAAAAACTGAAAAACCGGGTTAATCTTTTCCTAAAGAAAAACCCCGGCCTTAAGCCGGGGTCTTATAGTCAGTAAGATTTTATCTTATTTCTTTTCTGAACGAAGTTCAACTACAGAAGGATCACCTTCATGACAGTCGTACTGTGCAATTACACGATCAGCACTGATACCTTGTACTTCAACCAGATATTTAACGATCGCATCAACACGTTTTTGACCTAAAGCCTGACCAGATTTGCTCTTAGCAGCGCTACCACAAACAATCAGTTTGCAATTAGGATTGCCGCGGAGAGAAGAAGCTACGCTACCTACTAATGCTTTTGCTTCTGTACTTAATGCGGTAGTACTTCCAGCAAAGTTAATAGAAGGTAAATCTACCAGATTACAAGCAGTAAGATCTGGGCGAGGTTCTTTACAACAAGCTGGATCTGGACACTTACCAACACCATCAGCATCTACTGGCTGGCACTGAGTAGGAGTAATCAGCTCTTTATCTTTACAATCAGGAACTCCGTCACCATCAGTATCACGGCTTACACCATGAGCATCAACCGGGCAACCTGCAGGTGTGTTTGGCTCGTTATCGAATTGATCAGTTACACCATCACCATCAGCATCATCCAATACTGGTTTTGGCATCTTCATGTGACGTGGAGCGTTCAACTCGTTGTAAGCATAATCCAAAGGATTTAACCACCAAAGAGGTTCAACAGCTTTAGAACCGAGGCTATAGTTCAGATTAACACTTGTATAATGCCATGTATCAAAATCACGTGTCATGGGCGCATCTCCACCCAATGATTGTTCTTGCCAACGCTGACCATCTAAAAGATCATCATTTGTCCAGGTAAGAATTTCCTCAATACCAAGGCTGAAACGTTTGCTAAGTTTGAAAGCAAATCCAACACCTGCCTGAACAGTTGGCTTCAATGTCATGTCGAACAATTTTGGACGACGCCATCCTTGTCCTTCAGCAGCGGTTTCATATGTATTATCCATTCCGGCTCTCAGATCACGTAAAATGTTTGATCTGTTTTTATGCTCGAATGCATATTTGTTTTCAACAGCACGGAACAGACTTGCATAAGTACCACCATTTGCATCTAATGCATTTATGTTTGATTTGTAAATTAATGCACCTACACCACCAATGCCATAAATAACAAAATTGGTTTTTGATTTATGGAATCGAATATTATTCAATGTAACAATACCTTGCAGAGCCATTTGGTGGGAAACCGTTCTGTAATTATAATATACAGGATCTTGCATGGCGCTTGTAAAGGGCAATCCTGTTTTTGAAGAAATCTGGTAAACTGCGCCAGTTGTACCACCGGGAAATTGGTTAGATCTAACATTTATAGGAGCATTATATTTATCTGCCCAAGCTGTATTTTTTCCATAGTTAAAAGCAGGAGAGAAGTTCATACCTTTTGCAATACCGCCAGAATACTGAAGTCTTGCAGAGAAAATATAACCAAATGCTTTTCTAACATGAGCACCCCAACCAATTTGAGGAAGTTTTGCGTTTACATCTCCACTGATAGCTACATTACCAACGCTTAAACCAATTTCCCACTGATTTCTCGGTTTAGCCGGGAAAGGGTATTGATTCTGTAAAAATTCACTGTGCTGTGCCTTACCAGAGCTTGGAATGAGAGAAGAGTCTTTCCAATCATAACTCTGCGCAGAGAGATTTGATAAAAAAAGACATAGGGCCCCTAAAAGAAGGGTGTACTTTTTGCTTGCCATAGTTGTTGTATTAAGTTTCGAAAAATCCTGATGATTATTGCAAAAATAGAGATGATAGGTTAAAAAGCAAATTTTTTATAATTTATTTACTTTCAAATCATCATAATAGACTTCATTCGTTCAAAAGTCGCTGCATTTAAATTTCAAAATTGCAAAGAAAATTGCCTTTTGATGTAAATTGCCGCCACATGAACTCATCCCAACATATCCAGCAACTGGTAAAACAGGAACTTACCGAATTTGAAGAAAAATTCAGAGCCTCCGTTAAAAGCAGGGTTTCATTGCTTGACAGAATAATGCAATATATCATCAAACGGAAAGGCAAACAGGTGAGACCAATGTTTGTATTTCTGAGTGCCAAGCTTTTTGGTGATATAAATGAAAATACACACAGGGCGGCAGCCTTGGTTGAGCTTTTACACACAGCTACGCTTGTGCATGATGATGTGGTGGATGAAGCAATGGAGCGCAGGGGATTCTTCTCCATAAACGCATTATGGAAAAACAAAATAGCTGTCTTAGTAGGCGATTACTTATTATCAAAAGGATTGCTACTATCTCTCAGGAATGATGATTTCGTTACGCTGAAAATTTTATCCGAGGCTGTTGAGAAAATGAGCGAAGGAGAATTGTTGCAAATCGAAAAAACAAGAAAACTTAACCTGAGTGAAGATGTTTACTTCGAAATCATCAGAAATAAAACTGCATCGCTCCTGTCATCAGCCTGTGGTGCCGGAGCATGGTCAACCACAAATGATTCCTATAAAACTGACCAAATGAAGCTTTTTGGAGAAAAGGCAGGAATTGCATTTCAGATCAAAGATGACTTATTTGATTATGGCAGCGAATCAATTGGTAAACCAACAGGCAATGATATCAAAGAAAAAAAACTTACCCTGCCGCTCATTTACACACTGAATACAATCAGCCCTGAAAAAAAGAGAGAGCTTATTTACATCATCAAAAATGAAAACAAGCGCAAGAAAAATGTGCAATACGTAATTGATGAAGTTGTAAAAGCGGGTGGAATACAATATGCTACTGAAAAAATGAACCGTTACCGTGATGAAGCAATAGAAATTCTAAAGCAGTTCCCGCAAAATGAAATCAGAGATGGACTTGAGTCCCTTGTACGATTTACAACCGATAGAAAATACTAACTTATGAATAAAAGATGGACTCTTTTGCAGGCCGATGAATCAACAATAAATTCCCTTGTTCAAGACCTGAAGATCCACCCATCTTTATGCAAAATTCTTGTACAGAGGGGAATTGATAGCTATGAAAAAGCTAAAGATTTTTTTCGCCCGCAATTATCTCACTTGCATGATCCATGGCTGATGAAAGACATGCAGAAAGCCACGGATAGAATCCTGTCTGCTTTTCAGAAAAAAGAAAAGATTCTTGTTTTTGGTGATTACGATGTAGATGGTACAACAAGTGTTGCCTGCATGTACAGGTTTCTTGTATCTGTATACGAAAAGGAGCTGGTCGATTTTTATATTCCACATCGGTACAGGGAAGGTTATGGTGTTTCAAAGCAAGGAATTGATTTTGCTAAAGAAAATGGATTTACACTGATTGTTTCACTCGACTGCGGAATTAAATCTATTGAACTGATTGCCTATGCCCGTCAGTTAGGCATTGACTTTATTGTTTGCGACCATCATTTACCTGATTCTGAAGTGCCGGCAGCTGTTGCTATTCTTAATCCCAAACAAAAAGATTGCAACTATCCATTTAAAGAACTTTGTGGCTGTGGTGTAGGTTTTAAGCTGATATCAGCACTGGCCCAAAAGCTGAGCCTGGCAGATGAAAAAGTACTTTGCTATCTCGACTTGGTAGCAACAGCTATTGCTGCAGATATTGTTCCAATAACGGATGAAAACCGCATACTTGCGTTCTACGGTTTGCAGCAGGTGAATTCCAACCCGTCAAATGGCATAAAGGCCCTGATGTTTTTAAGTAAGGCCGAAAAACAAATGCACATCAACAATCTTGTTTTCATGATTGCGCCAAGGGTCAATGCTGCCGGGCGTATGGATGATGCCCGCAAGGCAGTGCAGATGTTTATTTCACCAACTTTCGAAGAAGCATTGCAATATGCTGAAATGCTCCACGCCGATAATGACGAACGGAAGGAAGCCGATTCATCTATTTCAGAAGAAGCCCTGGCCATCATCAATTCCAGCGAAATTCTGCGCAACAGAAAAACCACGGTGCTTTTTCAACCACATTGGCACAAAGGTGTGGTGGGGATTGTTGCATCTAGACTTACCGATTCATACTATCGCCCAACAATTGTTTTAACCCAAAGTGGCGAATATGCTGCAGGCAGTGCAAGAAGCGTTGCAGGATTTAATTTATACGAAGCAGTTCATGCATGCAGGGAACATTTGCTTGGCTATGGCGGGCATTTTGCTGCTGCCGGACTTACCCTTTTAACGCAAAACATCGAAGCATTTTCCGATGCATTTGAAAAAGTAGTGTCGGAAACAATTTTACCCGAACAGCTGATTCCCGAAATTATCATTGATGCTGAATTAAGCTTTGCTGACATCCGCCAGCCGTTTTTTAATATCGTAAGGCAAATGGAACCGTTCGGCCCAGAAAACATGCGACCGGTATTTATCACCCGAAATGTGACCGATACAGGCTACAGTAAAATCGTTAAGGATCAGCATCTGAGGCTGGTGGTGAAGCACGATAATATTACCCTTACCGGCATTTTCTTTAAAGCTGCGCATTTACTTCCGGTTGTTCAGCAAGGTAATTTTGATCTTGTTTACACAATTGACGAGAATGAATGGAACGGCAGCACCACATTACAGTTAAAAGTAGTTGACCTGCGACCCTCTGCCTAACTCGTGAACATAATAGAATTTGCCAGAACCCTTGATTTTACTGAAAAATAAAGCCCCGTTTGCTTGGACAGGATGCTGACTTCGCCTACCTTTGCAGCCCCAAATCTGTATTGGCAGATTTCCTAGTGCATAACCGGGATCCGATGGGATAAACCCAATTTTTAAACTTAAATCACAACAAGTAATGAAGAATTACGAAATGATGGTGATTTTTACCCCTGTTCTGTCTGATGAAGAATTCAAGGCAGCACAAAAACGCTACATCGACCTGCTGACCGCTAATGGCGGCGAACTGGTTCACAGCAACCCCTGGGGTTTAAAATCACTTGCCTACCCCGTTCAGAAAAAAACAACTGGAATTTATTGGGTAGTTGAGTACAAGGCTACTGCCGATTTCAACCAGAAACTGAATGTTCAGATTCACCGTGATGAGCAAGTGCTCCGTCACATGTACACTGCACTCGACAAATACGCCGTTGAGTACAATGCAAAAAAGAGAAGTGGCGTACAATCAGCAACTGAAAAAGCGGAGGCTTAAGTCATGGCAAAGAATGAAATTAAATACCTGACGGCGATTAAAACCGAACAGCCAAAGAAAAAATACTGTCGCTTTAAAAAGTACGGTATCCGTTATGTTGATTACAAAGATGTTGAGTTTCTCAAAAAATTCTTAAACGAACAGGGTAAAATTCTTCCCCGCCGTTTAACTGGTAACTCACTCAAATATCAGCGCAAAGTAACAGACGCAATTAAGAAAGCACGTCAGATGGCATTGCTTCCTTATGTAACTGATCTGTTGAAATAAAAAATCATTAGTGAACCTTTCCCTAACTCCCATAAACGGGAAGACAGTTGAAAGACTGGGTTACGGAAACTAAAAACAAAACAATGGAAGTAATTTTAATTCAGGATGTAAATACACTCGGCGGTAAGAACGAAGTGGTAAAAGTGAAAAATGGTTACGCTCGTAACTTCTTAATTCCACAAAAATTCGCAGTTGAAGCTTCTCCTTCAAATCTGAAGCAACTGGCAGAACGCTTAAAAGTTCAGAAGAAGAAAGAAGATGCAATGCTGGCTGAAATTAAATCAGTAATTGCAAAACTCGTTGAAGCTCCCGTTAAGCTTACTGCTAAAACAGGAACAAGCGGAAAGATCTTCGGTAGCATTACCACTGTTATGATTGCACGTGCAATCCGTGAACAGAAAGGTTATGAAATCGACCGTCGTAAAATTCATCTTGCAGACGAAATCAAAGAAATCGGTACCCACAAAGCAAAAGTTGATTTTGCAAATGGTAACGAAGCTGAAATTGAAATTGAAGTTGCAGGTGAAACAGCAGCGGCATAATCAAATCAAGATACTGTTTAAAAGCCCCGGCATTATAAGCCGGGGCTTTTTGTTTTACAGAATTTTTCTGCTTGTCCTGAACAATGTTTAATTCTGTTTTCGCATTACAATTATTGCCTTTATTTTTGAAACAAATACATCTGCATGAACTTTTCAGCAATCATTGCCGGAACCATGAAATGGGGAATATGGGGAGCAAGATTTAATACAGCTGCTTATGAACAAATGATCAAAGATTGTCTTTCATTAGGAGTTACAACATTTGATCATGCAGATATTTATGGCGATTATACAACCGAAGCAGAATTTGGAGAAGTATTGAATAGTGAACCATCGCTAAGGTCTGCAATGCAGATTATAACAAAATGCGGCATTCAGAAAGTTTCTCCAAACAGACCGGAGCATAAAATAAAATCGTACGATACTTCTTACGATCATATTATGCAGTCAGTTGAAAATTCGCTGAACAACCTTTCCACTGATTATATTGATTGTTTGCTCATTCATCGGCCCGATCCATTGTTCAATGCAGATGAAGTGGCAAAAGCATTTACCCATCTTAAAGAACAGGGAAAAGTATTACACTTTGGCGTTTCAAATTTCAAACGCTGGCAGGTTGATTTATTACACAGCCGTTTTACAGTTGAAGTAAACCAGGTTGAATGTTCATTGCTTCACCTGGAATCTTTTCTCGATGGAACATTAGATTACTGTCAGCAGCATCACATCACTCCAATGGCTTGGAGTCCTTTGGGTGCAGGTAATTTGTTTGTAGAAACCGACGATGAACGTATTCAGCGCATTTCAGCTGTTGCCGGTATTCTTGCGGAGAAATACAATACATCAGCTGATGTGATTTTATACAGTTGGATATTAACGCATCCTTCGGGTATACATCCGGTTACAGGAACAACAAAACCGGAACGGATCAGGTTGGCAACAGAAGCCATCAATATACAACTGGAAAGAGAAGATTGGTTTATGTTGTGGCGTGCAAGTACAGGCAAAGAGGTTGCCTGATTTATCAGCAGTTTAAGATTACCGATATGCAGACAAAAAATATTTTTATTCTTTTTATCATTATTGCTGCCGTTTATTTCTGCGCAGTTGCTGTTGATGTAATGGATGCAGATGCTTCACAATATGCAGCTATGAGCAGGGAAATGAATGCAAGTGGAAGTTACCTGCATGTATACGAACAGGGAAAAGATTATCTTGACAAACCACCTTTTCTTTTCTGGATCAGCAGTTTGTCAATAAAAATCTTTGGGGAAAATAATTTTGCATTCAAACTGCCTTCAATCCTCTTTGCATTATTATCCATTTTTGCCACTTGGCGTTTTACAAAATTATTTTACGATCAAACGGTTGCAATGCTTGCCGCAATTGTTCTTGCAAGTTGCCAGGCTGTATTTCTGATAACGAATGATGTTCGTACCGATACCATCCTCATGAGTTGGGTTATGATTGCAATATGGCAATTGGCTGAATGGATACAGTCAAAAAAAATCATTCATTTGATAGCAGGAAGTGCGGCAATTGGTTTTGGTATGCTTACCAAAGGTCCGATTGCTTTGTTTGTTCCCATTTTTGCTTTTGGCAGTCACTTCATCGCACAAAGAAATTTCAGCTATATATTCAAACCGGTTTATTTAGTAGCCCTAGTTGTAATTGCATTGATCCTGGTTCCGATGAGTATTGGTCTTTACCAGCAATTTGATCTTCATCCCGAAAAAACTGTGAACGGATTGCAAAACGTTTCCGGTCTGAAATTTTTTTACTGGACACAAAGCTTTGGCCGTATCACGGGTGAAAATGTTTGGAACAATCATGCGCCCTTCAGCTTTCTCTTTGAAAATTTATTATGGGGCATGCTGCCATGGACATTATTTTTTATTTCCGGTTTGTTGGACGACATAATACAGTTTGTAAGAAAGCGACTGTTCATTTCATCAAAAGAAGAATTTATTACAACAGGCGGATTTATTATCACCTATTGTTCATTGGGAATTTCAAAATATCAATTACCACATTACATCTACGTTGTTTTACCGCTTATTGCAGTGATGACAGCAAAGATGATTGATAAATTATTCTGGAAACAGCAATTGAAATGGCTGAAAACAATCATCGTTCCGGTGCAGATACTGGTTGCAGTTGTTCTTTGCATAGCACCGGTGCTTATTTTAATCTGTTCTTTTCCGCCGCAATCTGTATGGCCCTGGCTCATTCCCGTTTTCACAATTGCTGCAGTTCTGTTACTATTGTTTAGGAAAGACATAAAACCAAAACTCATTGCGATTTCATTAGCCTTAATCATTGGACTTAATCTGTTTTTAAGTTTATGGTTTTATCCAAATGTGTTGCAATACCAGGCAGGCAGCGTTGCAGGTCGTTTTATTTCGGAGAAAAATGTAGCAGCCGATAAATTCTTTTTATTTAAAAACGGAGATGTGGGCGAATCAATTCATTTTTACAGTAAACGGATTGTAAAAACGGTTGATTCAGTTCAGATACTTTCAGCAGGTACTTACTTGCTTACAACAGAACAGGGGCTTGACGAACTAAGAAAACAAAACCGTTCTTTTGAACTTGAAAAGCAAGGTGTGAACTATCATGTTACACTGCTCACAAAAACATTTCTAAATAAGAATACAAGAGATAAAAACGGGGAGAAATATTTTATAGCCAGGCTTAACTAAATTACCTGAACAGGTTGTAACGCAGAATGCAGTAAATAGCACGGAACCCATCTTTCCAGTTAATCTTTTTACCTTCTGCATATGTTCGTCCATAATACGAGATGCCAACTTCATAAATTCGGATCTCAGGCTTACGTGAAATCTTAGCTGTTACCTCAGGCTCAAAACCAAAACGGGTTTCTTTTAAATCAATTCCCTGGATAATTTCCCGCTTAAACAACTTGTAACAGGTTTCCATATCGGTGAGGTTCAGGTTCGTGAACATATTCGATAATGTCGTTAGAAATTTATTACCGATACTATGCCAAAAGAAAAGAATACGGTGCGCATTACCTCCCATAAATCGTGAACCGTAAACAACATCTGCAAAGCCATCGAGCACCGGCTTCAGTAATACGTTGTATTCTTCCGGATCATATTCAAGATCTGCATCCTGGATAATGACTAACTCACCTGTAGCTTTTTGTATACCGGTATGTAATGCAGCTCCCTTTCCTTTATTGATTTCGTGATTATATAAAACAATATGCTGGTTCGATTGCTTCATATACATCTCCACTGCAAGCTTTGTTTCATCAGTGCTGCAGTCATTTACAATAATGATTTCCTTTTCAATACCATTTACCAGCTGAACACTTGAAATTTTATTTAAAATGAAATGAATGGTCTTTGCCTCATTGTACGCAGGTATAACAATTGATAATTTAGTAACTGGGAAATTCATGAATAAACCTTTGGGTTTGCAATTTTACAGAATAAAGCTGTTGATAGAGGATATTTATTGAGTTAATATCGAAACAGAAAGCGATCTTTCAAAAGTTCAAACCTGAATTGCTTTCCATGAATAAGATCACCATCAAGCTGTGCAGCTATCTCCCTTTCACATTCAATAGTAAACTCCGTTCCAATGATGTGATGAACAAAAGAAAGATGCAGGTGATTTCCTTTTTCAATTTTAGGCAAATAAAAAAGTCGCTTGATGATGGGCAAAGGCTTTACCAGCACAAGATCAATCAATCCATCATTCACACTTGCCTTTGGTGAAACATGAAAACCTCCACCTGTTCGTGAAGAATTGGCAACAGACACAAGCAGAAATCGTTCATCAGCCAGTAACTGATTATTTGAGAAAATGCGGAACGATGATTCCCTGAAAGTGAATATTTTCTTTAGCACAATGAAGTAATAACCAAGGTGGCCGCCTACCAGCCGTATAGCCTTCATCGACTGCAACACATTCCCGTCGAACCCCAGCCCAGCAGTATTAATATAAAACCTGCCATTACAAGTAGCAGCATCTACATACTTCGGTTCCAGCTCCAGTACAAATTCAACCTGCTTTTGCAATGAAATATTACCGTATAATTTCCAGGCAAAATCATTTCCTGTACCACCGCTAAAGATAACCAAAGGAAGATCAATAGATGAATAGCAATTAATGAAATAATTCAGTGTGCCATCGCCACCAACAATCCATACATCCGTAAATCCTTGAAACGAATCAGGCCATTGCCCGGAAAAGATAGTAAATGCAACATGTTTTTTCTGAAGAAGTACAGAAATTTCATCTGCAAGTTTCGTGGCAGCACCATTACCTGCATTTGGATTTACTGCAATGGCAATTCTTTTTTCCATTGGCCTATAAGATGAGAAAGGGAAAGTTAGAACAAAAAAAAAGCCTCAACAAAACTGTTGAGGCTTAGAATAAATATGGCAGCTACCTACTCTCCCGCATTGTAGTGCAGTACCATCGGCCATGAGGGGCTTAACTTCTCTGTTCGGTATGGGAAGAGGTGAACAC
>APMI01000349.1_pt1 | contig 121544 bp, 77 predicted proteins | sample 667938 | NCBI WGS metagenome assembly APMI01 (sample SAMN01084076, study PRJNA167559) | wastewater metagenome | biome: Wastewater | place: Denmark: Ejby Moelle, Odense | collected 2011-11-28 | reverse complement strand
GCTGGCTCCGCTCTCAAGTAAACGCTATCTCCGATTGAGAAACAGACCCGTTTTTAACTGATGATGGTATAAACTCTGCGTTGTTAAATCCGGATGCTTGTCGAAACAGTTGTCAGGGGGTCTTAAGTTGTCTTTCCTTTCCGTGCCTTCCGTGTATTCCGTAGGCCATCCCCATGAACCACTGGCTCCTCAAATCCGAACCCGACGTCTTCTCCTTCGACCACCTGAAGCAGCGCCCGAAGAAGACCGAGCCTTGGAACGGTGTGCGCAACTACCAGGTGCGCAACATGATGCGAGACGACATGGCCCTCGGCGACCTCGGCTTCTTCTACCACTCCAGCTGCGACGTCCCCGGCATCGCAGGTGTGGTCAAAATCGTCAAGGAAGCCTACCCCGATCCCACCCAGTTTGACCCCTCCTCCGAATACTTCGACAAGGGCAGCAAGCACGAAGCCCCCCGCTGGCTCATGGTGGATGTGAAATGGGAGGCCGACTTCAAAACCTTCGTCACCCTCGACATGCTTCGTGCGGACCCCAAGCTCGCCGACATGCTCATCCTCCGCCGCGGCAACCGCCTCTCCATCACTCCCGTCGAGGCGAAACACTGGGACCGCATCTGCAAATTAGGCGGCCTGTAAAGTGGTCCGCACAGTCCCCTGTGCGGCGCTCCGCCACTTTCTCTGCTCCGCGCTAACCTGACCACGCACATGCGAGCTAGGTGCCAGCACAAAGGTATGCACCTCGCGAAGCGCGTCGAAGGCAATCCTCTCTGCGATTTTTAGCATTGTATAGTTCAATGGACCGAGCAGGCCCCTTCATGCGCCAGCCTTAAGCCGACAAACTGCGAGTAAGACCGGGTGCTCAGTCAATGCAGCTTTTCGTTGGTGCTCATGATGCTCTCTCTTTCGCCACTCTGCTCCGCCAGACACCAGCCCTGAAGGGGCTGCGTAACACAGCCCAAGGGTCAGCCGAGCCTAGGCGAGGCGACCCTGGGTATGAGACGCCTTTCCGGGAAGCAAACCCAGCACCCCGCCACACACCCCGCCCACCAGCAGCGTTTGCAAGGAGCTCCGCCGAGCTAAGAGCGTGCCGCAAGCTCCCAAAACCAACGAACAACGCCTTTAACTGAGCGGCACACCTGCCCCCCCCCACTACTTATCCACCACCATCTCCGTCACACTCACCGTCCCATAGCTGAATCCCACACTCAGGTTCGCCTTCGCCCGCGCGATGGACGCATGCTCATACGTCTTCACAAAATCGCCCACCTTCACCGTGGCTTTGCTGCCGCGCAGCTCCACGCGGACCTTCGTCCACGCATCCGCCTTCAGCACCACCGCCTTCTCATTCCCTAGCGAGATCGACTTGTGGTCCTTCTCCTCTGGCGGGAAAGCACGCACGCCCATGCCTGCTGCGGAGAAAACCAGCCGGAAGACATGCCCCTCGGCGCTGTTCGCCGTGAAGATGATCGTCTTGTTTGCCGCATCTGGTTTCACCGCGAAATGGATCGCCGCATCCGTATAAGCCAGATCATAAAACAGGATGGGCCCATGATCTTTGTTCTTCTTGTACAGCGCATCATCCTGCGTGCAGGTGGCGCTGCCTTCCGCAAACTTCCACTCACCGCGCATGGCACGGCGGCCTTCAAAGCTCGTCGGCAGAAACTCATCCTTCAGCAGCGGAGCCTCTGCCGCGAAGGACGCAGCAGCGAGGAAAAGAAACAGGGCGGCTTTAAATTTCATGGCAGTGTCTTGGCGATCTTGTTGAAACCTTCGCGCACCGTTCCATCCGCACTGATCAGTGGCTGTGGATTCTCCACCCGGCCCAGCTCACGCACACCCGGCGCGTCCTTGGTCTTGTCTCCCAGGTCCGCCTTCATCGTCTCCGCGTGCTTCTCCAGCTGCGCCACGATGTCGGCATGCTCCGCCGCCACATTCTTCGCCTCGCCTATGTCCTCATCGAGATTGTACAGTTCCTTCTTCCCCAGATGCAGCTTCCACGCACCACTGCGCACTGCCTGCAAGTTGAAGCCCGCATAGTAATAAAACACATCATGCCCCTTAGCTTCCTTCTGCCCGAGCAGCACGGGCGAGATGTCCTTGCCGTCCAGCTTCAGCTCTCCCACGCTCTTGCAGTGCGCCACTTCACCAAAGGTCGGCAGCCAGTCCATGTGCGCCGTGATCGCCTTGGTCTCCGTGCCAGCAGGGATCCGGCCCGGCCACCACGCGATCGTGCACACGCGGATGCCGCCCTCCAGCGTGCTCCCTTTGCTGCCCCGCAGCGGCGTGTTGTCCCCCCCTTGATTCAGCGGGCCCCCGTTGTCGCTGGTGAAAACGACAAGCGTGTTCGAGTCCAGCTTCAGCTCCCGCAGCGTGTCCAGCACCTGGCCCACCGACCAGTCCACCTCGATGGCCCAGTCTTTCTGCAGGCTGATGCCTGACTTGCCCATGAAATCCTGATGCGGGTAATGCGGGAAATGCACTGCATTGTGCGGCAGGTAGAGGAAGAAAGGCTTCTTCTGATGCTCGCGGATGAACTTCACCGCACGCTCCGTGTAGCGGCGGGTGAAGGTGTGCTGCTGCTCCGCCTTCACACGCTCCACCACATTGTGGTCCTCGATCAGCGGCAGCGGTGGCTGCGCAGGCCCCTTGATTCCCGTCTCCGGCTCTGCGTCGGCCTTGGCAGCTCCTGCTTTGCCTTTGGCACCGGCCTTCGGCAGCGGCTGGTCCGGGTTGCTCTTCGAGCCCTCGGCTCCCGGCCCCATGTCATTGGAATAGGGAATGCCATAGTAGCTGTCGAAGCCCTGATTTGTCGGCAGAAACTCCGGCTGATCGCCCAGATGCCATTTGCCGATGCACGCCGTAGCATAGCCCGCACCCTTCAGCACTTCGGCCACTGTCGTCGCCTTCGGGCTCAGTCCCACAGCCGCTGCTGGAAACAGCACATGCGGCACCGGCAGCACCCGCTTCGGGTAGCAGCCCGTCATCATCGCTGCGCGTGATGGCGTGCACACCGGCGCGGCATAGTGATTCGTCAGCTTCATCCCCTCCTTCGCCATGCGGTCCAGATGGGGTGTCGAGATTTTGGCCCCAAAAGGCCCGATGTCCGCATAGCCCAGATCATCAATGTTGATCAGCACGATGTTCGGCGTCTCGGCGGAGAAAGCAGAGTTCAGCAGGGCGAATGAAGAGAGAAGAAGAAGCAGGGGTTTCATGAAAAGAAGAAGTCGAAAGTTTAAGGATCCACCAGCTCAGGATTGTACATCACATTGCCCTGAGGAATCGCAGGCGTCACGCCGTCGGCGGGGAAGGTGGTCTTCACGATGCCATGCAGCTGCTCGGCCAGCTTCGCCTGCACTTCCGCCTGCTCCGGTTTGTCTGCCAGGTTGGTCAGCTCCTTGGGGTCCGTTTCGTGGTCGTACAGCTCCTTGCCCGCCTTGCCTTCATCCCATTCGGTGTAGCGATAGCGGTCTGTGCGCAGCGCATAGCCAAAGATTCGTTTCCCATCATCGCCCTTCGCGGCGCTCGCGCCCATGCGTTTGAAGCCACCACCACGCACCACCTGGCTCAGCACCCAGCCGCGTCCTTTCACCGTGGGGTCCTTCAGCATCGGGGCCAGGCTCTGCCCCTGGAGATTTTCGGGGCCCTTCACACCGCAGAGTTCTGCCAGCGTCGGATACAGATCGATCAGCCCCACCGGTGCCTGCGCCACTGCGCCCTTCTTCATGCCCGGCGCAGCGATGATCAGCGGCACGCGTGCGCTTTCCTCAAAGAGGCTCTGCTTCTGCCACAGGCCGTGCTCGCCCAGGTGATAGCCATGATCACTCGTGAAGACCACGATCGTGTTCTCAGCCAGTCCAAGACGATCCAGCGCATCCAGCACCTTGCCCGCCTGTGCATCCATGAAGCTGATCGCAGAAAAATACGCCTGCACCGCTTGGCGGCGGAGGTCGTCCGTCAGCTTGTCCTGTTCCTTCTTATAGCTGCCTAGCGCTGGTGCGGGAAGGTCCGCCTGATCCTCCTTCACTCCCTGCACCACCGGCATCTGCGCTTCGGGGTAGCCCTTGAACCACTTTTCCGGCGAGACATACGGCGTGTGCGGACGGAAGAAGCCGACGGCGAGAAAAAAGGGCCGGTCCTTCTCCTTGGCGCAGCGCTCCAGCACCCACTCGGCATCCTTGGCCTGCAGGCCGTCCGTGTGTTTTTCATCCGGCTCCGGAGAGGCATACCAGCTCAACGTGCCGCCAAAGTTGCCGGGCAGCAGGGAGAAAATCTTCGGATGCTCCACCAGCCGGTCACAGCCTGCGGGATTCAGCTCCATTTCCCATGAGGCCGGATCATCATGACCGTTCGTCCCTATCGAGTTTGGCACCCCATAGTGATAAAGTTTTCCGATACGCGCAGCAAAGTAGCCGTCTCTCCGGAAAGCCTGTGGCAGGCTGATGGCCTTCGGAATCGACTGTCGGAAGACTTGAGAGTTGGTAAGGATTCCGGTGCTGTTCGGGTAAAGCCCCGTCAGCATCGAGTTCCGGCTCGGGCCGCAGAGCGGGAACTGGCAGTTCGCATTCTGAAAGCGCACCCCCCGTGCGGCCAGCTTGTCCAAGTTCGGGGTCTTGACCAGCGGGTGCCCGTAGCACCCCAGGCTGTTGTTCAGGTCGTCCGCCATCAAAAAGAGAACATTCGGTCTCTGAGCGGCTTGTAACTGCGAAGTGAAGACAAATACAGCGGTGGCGAGAAAGGTCGGGAGTCTCATGCGGCGGGGTGAAACGCGCCAGATCGGGTCATCTTGCCTGCTAAACTAGGCATGCAGCCACCTCCCGAGAATTAATAATCAGCAAAGCGAACAATAAAAACCATAATTCGTGGGCTGCCGAGTGAAACCTTTAGAAACTACCAAGAAGTAATTCTTGCTTCGAACCTTCAAATTCCCTTAGCCTGAAGCCTATCGCTTTATTTCTAATATGAAGTTTCTACGCTCTTTCCGTCGCTCCATAGGCTCACTGCTGACGGTCTTGCTGCTCATCTGGCAGATCGGTCAGCCACTTCAGGCGGCCACTTTTGTTTGGAACACCAGCGCTCCAGGAACCTACAACTGGACAGATGCCGGCAACTGGAACCTGTCATCCGGATTCCCAAATGCCATTGATGACGTCGCCAGCCTGACTGCGAGCACCAGCGGTGTCCAGACTGTCAATCTCAACCAGCAGATCACCCTCGGCACGCTCAACATCGGCGATAGCAGCGGCTCGGGCAATGCGGTCACCCTCGCCACAGGCACCATCGGCGCGCTGGTCATGGATTCGAGCAGCGGCACTGCGGCGATCAACAAGAGCGGCAACGGTCTCGACGTCATTTCTGCCAGCACAGTCTTCAACGACACACTGGCCATCACCAACAATTCAGCGTCCGGCACTCTGACGATCTCAGGCGCACTGCGCTCCACCATCTCCGGCCTCACACTCAATGGGACAGGCGCTGTGACGACGGGCTCGATCGACATCTCAGGTGTCATCGGCACCTCAGGGGGTCTGACCAAAAATGACTCCGGCACCGCGCGTATTTCCGCTGCCAACACTTACTCGGGAGCCACGACGGTCAATGGCGGCACCCTCATCCTGAATGGGACGACCGCACTGCCCGTTCGCAGCGCCGTCACCATTGCCAGTGGTGCCAGGCTCGACGTCCAGCAGGCCCTGACCATGGGGTCGCTCAGTGGTGCGGGCGCATTGGACAACTCATCCGGTACCAATCGGGTCATCACCATTGGCAGGGACGACACCAGCACCACCTTTTCAGGCACCATTTCACCAACCACCACCTCCCGCGTGGCGATCACCAAGATCGGTGCAGGCATCCTGACTTTTGCCCCTTCGACCAACAGCACCTTCACCGGAGCCACCATCATCAGCGGCGGTGGCATCGTGCTCGATTTTGCCAGCATGTCCGCAGGCAGCATGTGGGCCAGCACCGCCACCACCATCTCCGGAGGAACTCTGACGGTGAAAGGAAAAAGCGGTCTTGCCGTGGCGCAGACGCTTGGAAACTTCACCCTGGGTGCCACCGGGGGCTCCATCATTCTGGATCCCAACGGCAGCACCTCCGGCACCACGCTGACCCTGGGTACTTTCACAGCCAGCACCTCCGGCAGCGCTCTGCTTGTTCAGGCGCCGGCCAACACCACTGTCAAGGTGACGACCACCAACGTCACCAACGGCATCTATGCTGCTGGCAGGGCTGTTTTCACTGATGGTGCGGGCAATTACAACTGGCTCAGCAATACCGGCGGCTCCTCTCCCTTCACCCTGAGCGGCCTCGGCACAGGTGTGGGCTCCACCCCGGCCTATACCGGTGCCCTGCCTGCCACTGGCGGCACCACCACTGCCAACTACACCCTGAGCGGCAGCCTCGCTCTGACGGGTGCCTCCACACCAGGAACGATCAAGATCACCAGCACAGCTGCCGGTCAGATTTTGGATCTGGGCACCTTTGGCATGACCATCAACCAGTCGGGTGTCCTGGTCACCGGCACAGACGCTTACTCGATCAATGGAACCTCCGGCACCCTGTCCAGCACAGGCACCACGGATTTGATCATCCATCAGTACAATTCTGGCGGTCTGACCATCAATGCGGGCATTTCAGGCTCGGGTGCGCTCGTCAAAGCCGGCACGGGGGTTCTCACCCTCGGCACCACCAACAGCAATACTTTCACCGGTGCTGTCTTCGTTGATGGTGGCACCCTGAGCTTCAGCAATGTGGCCGCTGCGGGTGCTGGAAGCCTGGGCAATGGTTCCACCACAGCTGTGACGCTGCGGGATGGTGCTACTCTGCAGTACACGGGTGCATCTGGCACCATTAGCGGTGCCGCGACGACGGCAGGAGCACACACCTATGCACTTCAGGGCGGCAATGCCACGTTTGACGTCACTCTGCTGACGGCCCTCCTCAACCTCGGAGGCGTGGTCTCGGGCGCTGGCGGACTGACCAAGGTGGGATCAGGCACGCTCGCTCTCAGCGCCCTCCCGACCTATACGGGGGCCACCACCATCAACGGAGGGGTTTTCCAGATAGGCATCACTTCATCGACGGGCGGTATTCCTGATCTGAGTCCGGTGATCCTCGGAAGCTCCGGCTCTCTGGACATCAATGGCACGGCGGCCAGTCAGACCGAGACGGTCGGCTCCCTCTCGGGCTCCGGCACCATCTTCAATTCCAACACCAACGCCAAGACCCTCGCGGCTGGTGGTGACAATACCTCCACCACTTTCTCAGGCGTTTTTGCTGCCTCCGGCTCCATCGCGGGTGGGGCTGCCACCGGTGTCGCCGGAAATGTGCTCAACAAGCAGGGGACTGGCGTGCTGACCCTGTCAGGCATCAACAACTGGACCGGCGGCACAAACATCCAGGGCGGTGTCATCCGTTTTGGAGTGGCGCAGGCGCTCAATACCACAGGCACCGTCACCATCGCCGTAGGCACGGGCCTGCCGGCTCTCCTGGATCTGAACGGTTATAATTTTACCTCGGCGGCCATCACCTTTGGCGGCACCAGCACCACCTCGACTGCGCAGGGCACGCTCAATCTCGGCACCGCCACGCTCACTCTGGGTGGGACGCTCACCTACACCAGCACAGGCAACCCTCTTGGCGCAGTCATCACGGGGACCGGAGCCGGCAACATCACCCTCAATGCAGCACGTACCTTTGCCGTCGCAGACAGCACCAGCGTGCCCTCCTCAGGCGGGTATGAACTCTCCGTCTTCGTTCCTGTCGGCGGTGCCTTCACTTTGACCAAGACCGGTGCTGGCAATATGCTGCTCGCCGGCAACAACACCTTTGCCGGGCTCACCGTCCAGAGCACCGCCCCGGGCGGCACCCTCGTCCTCACAGGAGACAACACGGGAGTCACGGGAACGATCAATGTCAGCAGCGGCACCCTGCTGCTGGACTACTCTGGCTCCACGACCAGCAAGCTCAATGCGGCCAGCCCCCTCTCCCTCCTCGGCGGGACCCTGGCCCTGAATGGCAATGCCTCCACCAGCATCACCCAGGCTTTTGCCAGCACCACCTTTGCCGCCGGCGCTCAGGCTTACATCACTCTCAATCCTGCCGGTGGTCAGGGGCTGGCCTTGAATCTGGCGGCGCTCACCCGCGCTGCAGGTGGCGGGCTGCTGCGTGTCAATCTCGGCTCGGGAACTCAGAGCGCCACGAATGGAGTCATCACCTCCACCACGAATGATGCCACCACTGGCCTGGTTGGCACCGGCGGGGGCTGGCTCACCGTGACCAGCGGTGGCGTCACTTCCTTTGGCACGGTCTCCGGTGGCAACATCATCGCCGCCACCACCACCATCCAGGACGTGGTGACCAGCTGGCTGGCTGCTCAAAACATCTCCGACTCCACTGGCTTTACAGGCACGCTGGACACTGAGACCAGCATCAACAGCCTGCGCTTTAATTCCTCCAGCGCCTCCAGCATCACCATCGCGCCGGGCGGCCTCTTGAGAATTGACAGCGGTGGCATTTTGCAGACCTCCGGCACCGGCCTCACCACCATCAGCGGCGGGCGCATCACGGGCAACGTGGGCAGCGAGCTGATCTTTACCACGGACAATCTCAGCCAGGGCCTCTCGGTTTCATCCAACATCACCGGGGGCACTCTCGTGACCAAGGGCGGTGCGGGTACGCTCACGCTTTCCGGCTACAACAACGCCACCGGAGCCTTCAGCGTGCTGGGTGGCACCGTGATCGCTTCCGGCGGTTTCGCCGTGGGGGACACCCAGGCGCTCACCATGGCCGCGCAGGGCATGGCCTCTGTCTTCAGCCTGCCCAGTGGCACCACGGAAACCGTCGGCAGCCTGGCGGGGGGCAATATCGGCACGGCCGGCGGCACCACGGTCGCGCTCGGCAGCAACAGCACCCTCATCATCAATGAAACATCCGCGACGACTTACTCAGGCGTCTTCACTGGCGACACGACCACCACCATCATCAAAACCGGCGCGTCCACCCTGACCTTCGCCGCCAACGGCGGCACCGGCTTTGCTGGCACATTGCAGATCAATCAGGGCATCTTCCTCCTTAACGGCAACGTCACCCAGTTCTCAACCACGGTCCCGGTCGCCATCGTGCTGAATGGCGCGGGTGCATCACTCCAGATCAACAACGACCAGTCGGCCGGCATCAATCGCATTCCGGACACGACCCCCATCATCATGAGCAATACCGCAGGCGGACTCGGGGTTTACGCCACCCGCACCGCTGGCACCTCCACCTCTCTTGAGACCCTTGGCGTCCTGACCTTGAACGCAGGGCAGAACACCATCACGGCTGATGGCAACGCTGCCTCACGCATCGGGGGCCCGAAATTCGCCAGCCTGACTCGCAACAATTTTTCCACGGCCCTCCTCCTGGCACGCAACTTTGACACCACCAACACCCAGCAGGGTAGGATTGTCTTTGCTGCCGATCCCGGCGGCGCGATCGGCGCAGCTGCTGCTGGTGCCGGCACGGGTGCCACCACCTACAGCATCTACCCCTATTTGATCGCTGAAAACACAGCTGCGGCGCCCGCTGTGACAAACGTTGGCAACTCCTTCGTCACCTTCGTGGACACCACCTCGGGTCTCCGTCCGCTGAATATCGCCACGGAGTACATACAGGAGGCGGCTGGGTACAATGCACTCACAGGAGCGGCCACAAACAACGTCCGCTTCACCACCGGGGCCACGCTCACCGGTTCCGCCACCGCCATCAACTCCCTCGTCATCGACGCCGCCACGGGGCAGACGCTCACCGGACCTGCAAGCAGTCTGCAGATCACCAGCGGCGCCTTCCTCTCCACCAATGCGGTTGCCAACGTGCTCGGGGGCTTCACGGCTCTGACCACCGGAGGCACCCCCTACTACGCCTATGTCACCAATGCCTCAGGCTCTCTCACGTTGAACTCCCCGCTCACCACCGCCACGGCGCTGGTAAAGTCCGGGGCGGGCCTGCTCGTGCTGGGCGGCACCGGCAATGCCTTCACCGATCTGTATTTCAATCTCGGTCTCGTGCAGGCCGACTCCCTCGCCAGGCTCGGCAGCGGCGCGCTGAATTTCTACGGCGGCGGTCTGCAGTTCGCCGGCGTTTATGATCCCTCATCCAAAACCATCACGGTCGGCAGCGGCGGGGCCGTCTTTGACACCAACGGCAGCAGCATCTCCTTCGCCAGTTCCATCGGCAACAGCGGCGTTGGAGGCATCACCAAAAATGGGGCCGGTTCTCTGACGCTGAATGCAGCCTCCACCTTCACCGGCGGAACCATCATCAATGCCGGGCGCCTGATCCTCGAGGGTGGCTCAGGGCGCATCTCCGCCACCTCCAATCTCACCCTCACTGGCAGCGGCTCTTTGCAGCTCGGTGGTGCGGCGGCGGTCGATCAAACCGTGACCGAGCTCATCAGCTCCTCCGCCACCGCCTCCCTGGTCGGCGGAAACAGTTCGGTTTCCACCCTCACCATCAATCAAAACACCACCACGACTTACTCAGGGCTGATCGGCGGTGCTGGCGCCAACGAAAACAACATCGCCATCGTCAAGACCGGCCTCGGTACACTGACCCTCGGGGCCACCGCCAGCACCTTCACCGGCGGCATCACCATCAAGTCCGGCTCCGTCATCGGCGGCAACAATTCCAACACCTTCGGCGCCAGCAGCAACGTGATCACTCTCGGAGACACAACCGGCAGTGCGGATGCCAGCCTCACATTCTTCAACACAGCCTCGGGCTACGCCAACCCCATCGTCGTCGCGGCCGGCAGCACCGGCGTCGCCACCATCTTCCTTGGCACCACCACCGGCGGCCCGGTTCTCAGCGGCGGCATCACCCTCAACAAAGATCTCATCATCGCCAAGGAAGGCACCACCGGCTCTTCGTCCATCACAGGCGGCATCACAGGTTCGGGCAGCATCATCATCAGCAATAATGCCACCACGGGAACGATCACCCTCAGCACCACTTCCATCAACAACACGGGCACCATCACCAACAGCGGCCTGGCCACCGGCGCCACCACCATCAGCGCCGTCATCGGCACAAACGTCACGGGTGTCATCCAGAAGAGCCTCACCTCAAACCTCACACTGGGCGCAGTGGCCAACCTCTGGACCGGCGGTCTCCTGATCAAGGCCGGCACGGTCGTTGGCGGCAACAATGCCAACACCTTCGGTGACAACGCCAACATCATCACCATCGGCGACTCCTCCGGCGCCTCAAACGCCACCCTGCAGGTCACCAATTCGCTCACTTATCAGCAGGCCGTCACCGTCGCTTCTGGCAACACCGGCACCGCCACGCTCATTCTCGGCACGGGCACGGCCAGCGTCATCTGGAATGGCCCGGTCACTCTGAACAGCCATGATCTCACCATCGGCAAGACATCCACCACCGGAAGCGCCCAGCTGAATGGCGGCATCACCGGCACCGGTAACGTGGTCGTCAACAGCACGGGCACCACCGGCGCCATCACCCTCGGCGTCACCGCCATCAACAACATCGGCACCATCACCAACTCCGGCACGGCCACTGGCGCGACCACCATCAGCGCCGATGTGGGCTCCAATGTGGCCAATGTGATCCAGAACAGCAGCACCTCCGCCCTGACCCTGAGCTCGGCCAGCCTCAATGCCGCTGCATTGACCGTGAGCCTGGGCACTCTGAACATCACCGGATCGACGGCTGCTGCCCCCGCCTTCACCAGCCTCACCGTGGCCGCCGGCAGCACGTTCAACACCCTCAACACCGTCGGGCAGACCCTCAGCCTCACCAGCCTCAATCTCGGCGCAGGGACGGGCGCGGCATCCCTCGGCATGGAGCTCGGCTCCACCAGCAACTATGACTCCATTGTCCTCACTGGCGCGGCCACTACGGCCGGCAGCGTCAACTTCAGGCTCACCAGCATGGCAGGTTTCGCCCCGGGCACTTACGATCTGATTTCCGCCACCAGCGGCCTCAGCGGCGCCACCTATGGCATTGGTTTCATCTCATCGGCCCTCTCCGGCTACACCTTCTCCATCTCGGCCACGGACAGTCTGGTCCGGCTCACCACGGCTGCCTCCACCGGGGACTTTTACTGGAGCGGTGCGGCCGGCACGAGCTGGGCCGGGTTCAATGGCACCACCTCCAATTTCACTTCGGACCTTGCCGGCACGTTGAACATCTTTGGCACTCCCGGCGCCGCCGACAGCGTCATCTTCAGCGCCAGCGGCCTCTCTGGAACCTCGCTCAGCACGACGCTCGACGCCCAGTTCAGCATCAAGGATCTGACATTTAACAACAACCTGGGCTCCGGGCCTCTCAGCTCCATCACCATCGCCGCAGGCACCGGGGGATCTCTGACTCTGACTCCAGCCGCATCCACCAGCGGCATCACTCTTCAGGCCGGAGCTCCGGCCTCAGTCACCATTTCCGCCCCGGTGGTGCTCGCCGCTGCTCAAAGCTGGACTGTGGCAGATGCCGCCTCGGTGCTCAACGTCTCCGGCGGTGTCACCGGAAACGGCTTCAATCTCACCAAGCTCGGAGATGGCATCCTGCAGCTGACCACGGCCAATGCCTCGACTTACAACGGTGTGACCACCATTCTCGGCGGCATCCTCCGGGCCGGTTCCGCGACAGCCTTCAGCGCAAATTCCGCCGTCGTCATCGGTGCCGGCGGCAGGCTGCAGATCAATGGCTTCAACAACACCATCGCCTCACTCGCCGGTGTCGCCGGTGCCATCGTCGAAAACGGCAGCGCCGCCACCGGCGTCACGCTCACCGTGGGTGGGGACAACTCCTCCACCACCTTTGCAGGCGTCCTGCAGAACGGCGGCGCCGCCAATCTCGCGTTTGTCAAAACCGGCGCCGGAGCGCTCACCTTGAGCGGCGCCAGCACCCACCTTGGCAACACCACCGTCAGCAACGGCACCCTCAATATCACCGGCTCCATCACCGGCAACACCACGTCCTCCACGCTGGTCTATGGCGGCTCCGTGGCAAACACGATCGTCAACGTCAGCGGTGACATGACGCTCTTTGCCACCACCGGTGGCAACAGCGTCGGTGGCGCGGCCGTTTACAATCAGACCAGCGGCACCGTCACCGTTTCTCCCGGCACCGGAAACACTCAGTATGTGGCCAGGGCGGCGGGCTCCTACGGCTACTTCAACCTGACCGGCGGCATCTACAAAAACGTCAACCGGTTCGACGTCAATGGCGCGTCCAATCTTGGCAGCGCCCTCACCCCTTCCACCGCCTCGGTCGGGGTGGTTTACGTGGGTGGCACCGGGCTTCTCGATCACACCAATGCCGAGTGGTTCATCAACGGCTACAGCCTCGGGCAGATCACGGTCGCGGACAGCGGTGTGATCGATCATACGGGCTCCACCCAGCCCTTCGCGCTTTTCATGGACAGCACCACGGCTGGCGGCGCTTACGGTGTGCTCAATGTGGCGGGGGGCAGTGTGATCACAGGATCACAGCCGGTTCGCTTCGGCAACAGCACCACCAATGACAGCGGCAACTCGGGCTTTGTAAATCTCGCGGCCGGCACTCTCAGCGTCGGCACCGCCATCAGTTCCAGCGTGAATCCATCCGGCGGCAACAACGTGTATCTCAATTTTGCGGGCGGCACTCTGAAAACCACCGCCGCCATCACCAGCTGGGTTCCGGCCTCCAACGCAGGCATCACCTACACATCCACACTCTTTGGTGCCGTTGACAACAGCGCCATCTCCGGTGCTCCCTCTTTCACCGGCGGGCTGACCTTTGACAGCGGCGGCTTCAACAGCTCTCTCGCCCAGCCGCTCACTGCGGCCTCGGGAGTCGGCGTCACTCAGGCGGACATGACCGTCGTCGGCGGCAGCGGCTACATCGGTGCTCCGGCGGTGGTCTTCAGCAGCACCGGCCTGGTGGCTGGCGGCACCCCGGCGGCAGGTTATGCTTTGATCAGCGGCGGCGCCGTCGTCGGCATTGTGATCACCTCACCCGGCGCGTATGTCAGTGGCACCACGCCTTCCGTCACGCTGTATGGAGGTGGCGGCGCCGGAGCCTCGGTCACAGTGGGATCCTTGACCACTTCGAATGTGTCCGGCGGCCTCACCAAGATCGGTGCCGGCACTCTCACCCTGTCCGCTGCCAACACCTACACCGGCGGCACCACCGTCACCGCCGGGACCCTGGCCCTCGGTGTGAACAACGCGCTCGCCGCCACAGGTGGCGTCACCGTCAACGGCGGCACGCTGGATCTCGCCACTTTTGCCAATACCGTCGGCGGCCTCAGCTTGACCAGCGGCACCATCACCGGCAGCTCCGGCGTCCTCACCTCCACCACCGACTTCGATCTCCGCAGCGGCACGGTGAATGGCGTTCTCTCAGGCGGCGTCGGTGTGACCAAGACCACCTCCGGCACCGTCACGATCAATTCAAACAACACCTTCAGCGGTGCCGTGAATGTCAATGCCGGCAAGTTGTCCTTTGCCTCCAGCGCCAATCTCGGCAACGCCTCCGCCACCAACACCGTCGGCGCCAATGGCGGCACCCTCAGCTACTCGGGCTCCGGTTCCGTGGACCTCACCTCCAGCCGTGTGCTCACGCTGGGCTCTTCCGGCGGCACCATTGAAACCACCAGCTCCACAGGCGTCCTCACCATCTCTGGCGGCATCAGCGCCTCCAGCACCGGAAACCTGACCAAGACCGGCGCCGGCACTCTCGTGATCTCCGGCAGCAACAGCTGGAACAGCGGCGCCAGCACCGTGACCGTCAGCGAGGGCACGTTGCGTGCCGGCTTTGGCACCGGCGGCATCAGCGCTCTCACTGTCGCAGGCTCTGGGGTGATGAGCTTCCAGAACAGCGTGGCAGAAGCTCTCACGCTCACCTCCGGCGCCCTTCAGGCGGCCGGCGGTGCACGGCTCGGCTTCGAGCTTGCTGCCTCCGGCACAAGTGACCAGATCATCAGCTCCGTCGCTGCTGTGGTCAGCGGCACCATCACGCTCGATTTCTTCAACCTCGCTGGATTCGGCGCCGGTTCGTACAACTTGATCTCTGCGCCGGGGGGGCTGGATCAGGCCGTCTTCGCTCTTGGCAATGCACCCGCAGGTTTCAATTACACCATCAACACCAGCGCCACTCTGATCAGCCTCGACGTGGTCTCCTACGTGCCCGTTTACTGGACGGGCAGCCAGTCAAACTCCTGGGCTGCAATCAATGCAGGCCCGCTCAGCAACTGGGCCACCGACTCCGCCGGCACGACCAACTACACCACGGTCCCCACCACGACGGACACCGTCATCTTCAGCGCCGCCAATGCTTCAGGCACGGCCATCACCACCACGCTCGACGGCAGCTACACCCTCGATGGTCTGCAGTTCATCGCAGCCCCCTCCGGAGTCACCGCCGTGACGATCAATCAGGGAAGCTCCGGCGTTCTCACCCTCGCCCCCAGCAGCACCTCCGGCGGTATTCTCGTCGGGCCAAATGCAGGAAACATCACCATCACCGCCCCGGTGGTGGCTTCCAGCTCCCAGGTCTCCGCACAAACATGGAGCGTGGATGGCACCGGCACCTCCTCCCTAGTCGTCAGCGGCGCCCTGACCATCAACGCTTTGATCAATAAAACCGGCGCAGGCGCCCTCACCCTCAGCAGCGCTGCCAACACCGGCTCCGGCGGGCTGACGCTCACCGGCGGCACCCTCAACATCAATGCCAGCAATGCCCTCGGCACCGGCACCTTCACCATTGCTGCTGGCACCACCATCAACAACACCTCCGGTTCCACCGTCAGCCTCACCACGGCAAACAACCCGATGAACTGGAATGGAAGTTTCACCTTCACCGGCGCCAGCTCTTTGAACCTCGGCTCGGGCAGCGTGATCTTGGGGGCCGGCACGACGGTCACGACAGCGGCCAGCACCCTCACGGTCGGTGGCTCCATCGGGGATGCTGGCGGCAGCCGCTCGCTGACAAAAGCCGGTGCCGGCACGCTGGCCGTCACAGGTGGCGTCTCCATCGGTGGCAGCCTCTCCGTCACCGCCGGCACCGCCACCTTCGGCGGAGCCTCCAACTCCATCGGCGGCACGCTCACCATCTCAGGCACCTCCTTCACCATGAATGGCACCACCGCGGTCGGCGGCGGCATGAGCCTCACTGCCGGCACCGCCACCCTGAATGGCAACGACACCATCTCCGGCTCTCTGGACATCACCGGGGGCATTCTGAATTTGGGAGGCACCAACACGATCAACGGCGGCGTCAATCTCACCGCCGGCACCTTGAACATCGGCAAGGCCGGCTCCCTCGGGGTGAATGCGGTCACCATCAACGGCGGCACCATCGACAACACCTCGGGCGGCGCGCTCACCCTGAGCACAAACAATCCCTTCAACCTGAACGGCTCCTTCACCTTTGCAGGAACCAGCAGCCTCAACACCGGCACCGGCGCGGTGACTCTGCTGAGTTCCTCCACCATCACGGTCAGCGCCGGCACGTTCACCCTCGGTGGTGTCATCGACGATGCCGCCGCCCTTTTCAGCATCACAAAAGCCGGGACCGGCACTCTGCGCCTCGCCGGCGTCAATGTTTACGATGGCGCGACGATCATCAATCAGGGCACCCTTGGTTTTGACACCGCTCAAAACCTCAGCTCCACCACAAACGCCCTCGTCTTCGGCTCATCGGGCTCCACCACGACCGTGGGCTCGCTGGACCTCGGCAGCGTGAGCGCCACTTTTGGCGGCGGTCTCGTCGTCCAGAACACCTCCGCCTCCAGCAATGTCATCACCATCGGCTCGGGCATCACGTTGACCACCAGCAACAACGTCGGCATTGGTTCCACCGCCACCTCCGGCACCCCCACCACAAAGCTCCAGGTCACGGGTGCCACTGGCACTTGGAATGCCTCTTTCGCCGGGGCCAACTTCCGTGTCGGTGGATCTGCCACGGTCGCCAGCACCTCCTCCCTCGACATGTCCGGTGTGGGCTCCTTTGTGGCAAACCTCGGCAGCGGCGCCTTCCGCCTTGGCAGTTCAGATTCAGGCAGCGTCTCTGACACCGTCACCGTTCTGATGGCCTCCACCAGCACCATCACGGCCAGCACCCTGGATGTCGGCGGATCCACCGCACATGCAGGCACCGCTACTCTCACCCTTGGCACGGGGGTCACCACGGTCAATGCTGACGCAGTCAATATCGGCGGTGTCTCCACCGGCACCACGACTGTCCGCAGCAATGGCGTGGTCAATTTTGCACCGGGTGGCACCGGCACGCTGAAAATCCGTGCGGTGAATGGCACGGGCGCAGCCACCATCAATCTGGTCAACACCACAGGCAGCACCAACGGCAACCTCTCTGGCACGGCCTCCTTTGCCGGCAACAGCGTGGACATCCTTGCCGGCACCCTCACCATCGCCAGCCGGGCTCCCACGGCCACCACCAACACGGCCAGCACCACAGGGACGATGACCTTCGACACCGGCACGCTCGTCGCCACCACCGTTGCCCTCGCCAGCCGTGCTGGCTCCTCCCTGACCTCGGGTGTCGTCACTGGAAACCTCACCATCGGCGGCACCACTGCCGGCACCACCGCCACGCTGACCACCGTCAACATGAGCACCAACTCCGTCAGCACGGCGGCCTCCACCGGAAACGCCGTCTCCACCCTCGACATCAGCGGGCAGGGCACCGTCAGCATGACCACCCTCAACATGGGCAGCCTCAGCGTCAGCGGCACGGGCGCTGTCAGCAGCGGCACCCAGGCCACCCTCAACATCGCAGGTTCCGGCGCGGTCAGCATCACCACGCTCAACATGGGCGTCAGCACCCTCGCTGCCGCCACCGGCACCGGCGGCACGACCGCCACCATGAACATCAACGGCTCCACGACGACCGTGGGCACCTTGAACATGGCGGTCAATTCCGCCACTGTCGCCGCCACTCTGGCCACCACCGGCACCGCCACGATCAATCTCAACAGCGGCACCCTGCATGTGACTGGAAACCTCACCATGGGAAACACCACCGTCAACGCCCTCAACGTGGTGAACAACACCATCGTCATCAACGGCGGCACCCTCACCATCGATGGCAATATTGCCGCCACCAACGGGACGGGCGCTGAAACCTCCACTCTCACGCTCAATGGTGGCGTGCTCGACATGACCGGCGGCACCATCGGCGCCACAGGCAATCTCGTCACCAATTTCAATCTGCAGCAGGGCATCCTCAAAAACCTCGCCGACTTCAATGCGGGCGCAGCGCTGGTCAAATCCACCACCGGCACTCTCGTCCTCGATGGCACCAATGCCTACGCCGGTGACACGACCTTCGCCACGGGCGGCGGCACCATCCAGCTCGGCTCCAGCAACGTCATCCCGGACGGCACTGGCAAAGGCAACCTCGTCACCACAAACGGCATTGTGAACATGAACGGCTTCAGCGACACCGTGAACGGCCTCAGCGGCACTGGCACCGTGGACAATCTCGCCGCCGGCACCTCCAGCACGCTCACCGTCGGCGGCAACAACGTCTCCAGCACCTTCAGCGGAGTCCTGCAAAACACCGGCGGCAGCACCGTCCTCGCTCTTGTCAAAACAGGCACCGGCACCCTCATCCTCAATACGGCAAACTCATTCAACGGCGGCACCACCATCAGCGGCGGCATCCTTCAGGTCGACAATGCGGGCGCGCTCGGCAGCGGGGCTGTCACCTTCAACTCATCCGGCATCCGCCTCGTCGTGGGCACCGGTCTCAATTTCACCAACGCCATCATCATCGGCGCCAATGCAGGGGCCGCCAGCCGTGGTCTTGTCGAAGCGGGCGCCGTGGCTGGCACCTCCACCATCTCCGGCCCCATCACCATCAGCGCGGCAGCAGCCTCCGGCGGCCACTTCTCCGCGCCCACTGCGGGAACAATTCTCAACATCACGGGCGTCATCACCTCCTCCGTTCCCGTTGTTGTTCGTGTCGGCACCGTGATCTTCTCCGGAGGCGGCACGGGTTACACCGCCATCACCAACAGCCAGGACACGACCGCCATCGGTGCCAGCAATGGCCTCGCCACCACGGCCACCCTCACCATCGGTGGCAGCGCCGCAGGCATATTTGACCTCGCAGGTTACAATCAGTCCCTCGTCGGCATCGTCAAAGGCGGCAGCGGCGCCACCATCGGCAACAGCTCCACCGTCTCCGACTCCACCCTGACCACCACCGGCACCTCCACCTACGCCGGCGTCATCCAGAATGCCGTGGGCAGCGGCACCCAGAAAACAAACCTCGTCGTCAATGGCGGCGCTCTCACTCTCACTGGGGTCAACACTTACACCGGCACCACCACGGTCACCTCCGGCTCCCTTCTCCTCAGCGGCGGCGGCACCGCCACGACCACTCCTCTCACCGTGACAGGACCCGGCGCTGTCTTTGACATCAGCGGCGTCACCCCCGCCACGGCCACCATTGCTTCTCTCTCCGGCGGGGTTGGCTCCAGCGTTACTGAAGGCGTCAAGACCCTGGTCACTGGGGACAGCACCAGCACCACCTTTGACGGCGTCATCAGCGGCTCCACCGGCGGCTTGACCAAGCAGGGTGCCGGCACCCTGACTCTCACTGGGGCCAATGCCTATGGCGGCACCACCACGATCAGTGCGGGCACCCTGCAGCTCGGAGACGGCACCAGCGGCAAAGACGGCACCATTTCCGGCAGCCTCAGCATCGTCAACAATGCCGCCTTGGTTTACAATCGCTTTGGCTCCCTGGCCTACAGCGGGGCCATCAGCGGCACCGGCACCGTGACCAAGAGTGGCGCTGGCACGCAGACTCTCAGCGGCACAAACAGCTACTCCGGCGTCACCACCGTCACCGCAGGCACTCTCCAGTTTGCCAGGCAGGTTTCTTTCTACAACAACACCTCCGCCAGCTGGACCGCCTCCAACCTCGTCGTCAACAGTGGTGCCACCGCCGCCTTCAATGTCGGCGGTGCAGGGGAGTTCACTGCTTCGGACATCGCCGCCATTCAGCCCCTCGGCACCGCTTCCGGCGGCTTTGCAAACGGCTCCAGGATCGGCCTGGACACGACCAATGCCACCGGCGGTCAGTTCAGCTATTCCAATGCCATTGCTGACACCAATTCCGGCTCCAATTCGGTCGGACTCGCCAAACTGGGCACCGGCACATTGGTGCTCACTCAGGCCAGCACTTACAGCGGCGGTACCACCGTCCTCGGCGGCACCCTGGAGGTGGACAACACCTCCGGCTCCGGCACTGGCTCCGGTCCTGTCACCGTCAGCAATGCAGGCTCCAGACTTTCCGGCTCCGGCACCATCGCTGGCAGCACCATCATCGGCGGCGGCGCCGTCCTGGCTCCGGGCACTGGCAGCACTGCCACCAGCAATCAGACCCTCAATTTCACCGCCGTCACCGACACGCTCACGGTCAACGACGGCGCCAGGATCGAGCTCGGCATCACCACACCCACCACCCAGGCCGCCGGCGTTTACTACAACGGGCAGTATCATGACGGCCTCGGCGGCGCTGCAGACACCGCGCTTTCATATCTCCAGGGCATCGGTTCTTCGAGCGTCACCGTCTGGAACAGCGCCACCCCTGGAAACCACGACTTCATCAATCTGGGCTCCGGCACCCTTTCCCTCGGCACCGGTGCAGGGACCGTCACCGTCTTGAACAATGGCTACACCATTCTGGGAGCCCAGGTGGGAGATGTCTTCAACCTCATCGACTGGGGCGCTTACAGCGGTGCCTTCAGCGCTTCCTCAGACTTCAGTCTTCCCGACCTCTCTTCATCCGGTCTGGCATGGGACACCAGCGCCTTCACCACCTACGGCATCATCGTTGTTGTTCCAGAGCCCTCTCGCGTGCTCTTCCTCATGCTTGGAATCCTTGGCCTGTGCCTCCGCCGCCGCCGCACAGCACGGCAGGCCGTCTGAAACTCAGCCCGGAAGCATTTTTTTTTAAGCATAATAATTCCACCTGCGCCGCCGCAGGGCTCCAAAAAGGTGCACTCACTCAGGAGGCCGTGTTGCAACCTTCGAGCTAAATGAAATGCTTGTACTTAATGTAATGCAATGCGCTACAAAAAAGCGCCATCTCGGCATCTGTCCCTGTTTTTGCTGCGGCATGTCGGCCGCTTGATCACAGTCACATCCATCCGGCCTTGCTTCGCCCAGACTTCCGCACATCCGTAAAAACACACGGTGATAAAACAAATGTCAGTTCTGGAATAAAGATATTCGTCAAAATGAATAAGTCACTGACTGGGACGTGGCCTAAGTAATGGTTTGTTCTTGTTTCGAAGTACACCGGACGCGCAGAATCAGCTGCTAATCACCACCATCCGATGTCTTCCGAGCGGCGCTTTGTGCCCCTCGGAAGTCGCTTCACCCCCCACAGTTTCATCATCTGCATGAAGGCCGGTCATTCGTTGTCTCGTGTCTCTGGATTGTACCAATTCATCACACTGATGCTGGTCGTTTGCCAGCTCGGTTACATGCCCCGTCGCTCTCAGGCGGCCACCCTCTATTGGGATTCCGATGCCTCTGCCTCGGGCGACAGCACGGATGGCACCGGCCTCGGCGGTTCGGGCCCCTGGGATCTGTCCACCCTTGCCTGGTGGAATGGCATCGCATTGTCCGCCTGGTCAAACACGGGCTCTGACACCGCCGTGTTTGCTTCACCTTTCGCTGTGCTGCCCTCGCTCAGCACGGTCACGCTCAGTACCGGCCTCACCGCAGGTCAGCTCTCCTTCCTTCGCAGCGGCTACCTCCTTTCTTCGGGAAATGTGACCCTCGGTGGCAGCTCCCCCACCCTCTGGGCAGGCTTGGGGCTGACAGCCACCATCGACAGCCAGATTCTGGGGACCAGCGGCCTCACCATGCTGGGGGGCGGTGCCATCCGCCTTGGAAACAACACCAACGCCTACACCGGCACCACCACCATCGGCAATGGCTCGCTCATCATCACCGACGAGGGCGCTCTCGGCGGCGACACATCCGCGATCGTCGTCACCGGCTTCAATCCGGCGGTCGGCTCCACCAACTTGCGCGGCTTTGGCGGCGGTTCCCTCGTGCTGGACGGCACCTCTGGCGGCATCACGATCACCCGTGATCTTCTGCTCCAGGGCCTGGGGCCCATCGCCGACAGAAACGGAGCTGTCTTCAGCTCTGGTGACAACATCCTCTCCGGCACCGTCACAATGGGTGCCCCCTATGTCACCACCAACCTCAGCACCCGCATCATCTCTGCTGACGGCACTCTCGGCTTCACCGGCACGTTGAATGTCCTCGGCACTGCAGCCACCACCATCAGCACCTTGGGCGGCACCAATCAGGCAGGCGCCAGCTTTTACAGCATCACCGGCGTGCTGGCTGGCTCAGGCACCCTGGAGGGCAGCGGCGGCGGCACCTTGTTCCTCAATCCCTCGGACTCCTCCGGCTTTTCCGGCACCGTCCGCGTCAGCGGCAGCGCCGCCAGCGGTCAGAGCGTGGTGCGTATTGATTCCCCCGGTGTCCTCGGCACGCGCACAGCGGGCACCACCAGCGCCGTGCTGGACTTGAATGGCGGCATCCTCGCCGTCCTCATGGACTCCCCTGACGTGAAAGTCTCCAATGGCACAAACGCCAATGTTTACTTCCGTGCCGCCAGCACCATCTACGCGGATCACACGCCCAACAGCTCCGTCAGCGACCAGACCGTGGCTTTTGGCAACCTGTCTTATGAAGACGGCATCACCCTCACCTTCAACAGCCGCAACGGCTATGGCATGAGCTTCACCACCTCCCCCGTCAACGGCGGCAACGGGGACACCACCCTGGCCAACAACCTCCAGGGGGGCGCTCTGCTCACCTTCACCGGAAACTTTTGGAGCAACAGTGACAACACCGGCAACAGAACCATGACCATCAGCGGCAATGGCAACACCCTCATCAATGGCAACGTCATTGCTGCCGCTGCCGATTTCTCCCACAACCTCGTCAAATCCGGTTCGGGAACCCTCACCATCACCGGCACCGCTTCCACCCTCGACGGCACCGTGAGCGTCAGCGGCGGCACCCTCGCCATCAATGACTGGCGCGCCATCACCAACAACACCGGCACGGTCAATATCGGCAGCGGCGGCACCGCCGCGACTCTCAGCGTCGTCGGCAACAATGTCCTCCAGGCCAGTCTCACCACTAGCAAAGTCATCAATCTCGCAGGCACCACCGGCGGCGCCACCATTCTCGCCAATCAGACCGGCACCAGCCCCGGCCTCATTCTCAACGCGGACTTCACCGCCACCGGCGGCACTTCTGCCAATGCCAAGACTCTGACCCTCGGCGGTGTCAACATCGCGCAGAACACCATCAATGGCGTCATCCCCAACAATGCAGCCGGCGGCCTTGTCAACCTCTCCAAAGTGGACTCCGGCACCTGGGTCCTCACGGGTTCCAACACCTACACCGGCACCACCACCATCACCAACGGCATCCTGAAGCTCAAGGCCAACGCCGTTGTTTCCACCGTCATCGCCGACTCCTCGGCCATCGTCTTCAATCAGGTCAATCAATACGCCGGCGGCACTCTGGAGTTTGCCGGGCAGGCCGGCACCAGCAACGTCGAGTCCCTGGGCGTGCTCACCCCCACCCTCGGCTCCGGCACCATCAAGCTCACCCCAGGCAGCGGCGGCACGGCATCGCTCATCTTTGACTCCCTCGGTGCCGTGGGAGGTGGGGCCACCGTCAACATCGTCACTCCATCCTCCAGCAGCACCGTCTCATTTGCCACCACCTCCATCACAAACAACATCGCCAATGCCGGCCTCTTCTACAACGGCTCCGACTTCGCCTTTGTTCCCGGTGCCGGACTCGCCCTGCGCGCGCCCAATTACACCACCGACGCGGACTTCGCGACCAGCGCCACCGCACTGACTTCGGCCAGGAGCAATGAAATCACCGGCAGCTTCAGCAATGCCGCGGTCACCATCGACTCGCTCAAGATCAATGGTGCGCGTGATCTCACCATGACCGGTCTTCTCACCATCCGCACTGCCGGTGCCACAAATGCCTCCGGCGGCATCATTCAGACAGGCGGCTCCGGCTCCATCTCAGGCACCGGCGTCACCACTGGCGGGAGCGGCGTGCTGGTCATCAATGTGGATGGTGCGGCAAACACTCTCACCCTCAATGCTCCCATCACCAGCACCGCCACAGGCGGCTTTACCAAAGTCGGCGCAGGCACCCTCGTGATCGCCGGCCTCAATGCTCAGAAGGGCACCAATTCGATCAACGAAGGCACCGTCCAGCTTGCCGCAGGCGGCCGGCTTGGCCTGGGAGACAACACCGCCACACTCTCCATCCGCCAGGGGGCCGTCTTGGATCTGAACGGCGTGAACATCATCACCGGCATTGATGACTTCAACAACAACGGCACCATCACAAACACCAATGCGGCAGCCGTGACCCTGACCATTGGCGGCGGCAACGGCGCGGGCACCTCCTTCGGCATCATTGATCAGACCAACGGCGTCATCAGCCTCACCAAGCTCGGCACCGGAGCCATGTCTTGGAGCGGCCTCAGCACCTACACCGGTGTCACCACCATTGCCTCCACCGGCATCGTCACCGTGAACAATGTCGCCGACGGCGGATTCGCCAGCGGCTTTGGCGCTGCCTCCAGCGACGCCGGAAACCTCGTCTTCACCGGCACCAGCACCACGCAGGCCTACGGCGGACTCAGCTTCGCCGGCACCACCAACGACTCCACCGACCATCTCTTCACCTTCAATGGCGGAGCCAGCGGCGGCGCGCGCATCCAGGCCAATGGCGTGAACAACGCCACCCTCAGCTTCACCAACACCGGCGCCCTGGCCTTCGGCGCTGCAGCCGCCGGCAATGCGCAGGGCCTCGTTCTTGGGGGCGCATCCACCGGGGACAACCGCTTCTTCCCCATCATCAATGACAATGGTGCGGCGGTCACCTCCGTTTACAAGGCGGATGCTGGCGTCTGGTATCTTCAGGCCGTCAATGGCTATTCCGGAGTCACCGAGCTCCGCGGCGGCGCTCTCTATGCACAGGACGGCACCTCCCTCCCCACCGCTTCCAATCTCGTCTTCAATGGCGGCATCTTCGCTTCCACCGGCACGCTCTCACGCACCATCGGCACTGGGGCCGGTCAGATGAGCTTCGCTGTCCCTGCCGCCAATACCGCCTCTTTCAGAGGCGGCTTCGCCGCCGGAGGCTCTCAGCTCATTGTGGACTGGGGCGCCTCCCCCACCTGGGGTTCCACCGCCGGTTTCCTCGACAACCGCGACGGCCTCATCTTTGGCGCTGCCGTCGGCCAGACCTCCGTCGCCAAGTCGGATGTCGTGCTCGCCAGCGGATTCTCCCTCGGCACCGTCACGGCCGCTGGAACAGGCCCCGGCCTGGGTTATACCCTCGCTCAAAACAGCTCCACCGTCACCGTCACCTCCACCGCCGGGCTTGTCGTGGGCCAGTCCATCACCGGCACCAATATCCCCTCGGGGGCTTACATCGTCAGCGTCAATAGCGCCACTCAGTTCACCATCAGCGCCAACACCGCCAACACAACCGGCATTGCCGGCAGCTATACCGACGGCCAGGTCTACGCCACCTCCCTCCGCCCCATCCGCGTGGATGACAACACCAGCATCGGCGCTGACTTCGCCACCATCAGCGGCGTCATCTCTGGCGGCGCAGGCAGCGGCATTCGCAAGCTCGGTTCCGGCATTCTCGTTCTCAGCGGTGACAACACCTACAGCGGCGAAACCAACATCAACCAGGGCACCCTCGTCGTTTACTCGCTCGGTTCCAGCTCTGGATCTGGTGCCACCAGCGTCGGCACCGAGGTCAATGCCAACCTCGATTCAAACGCCATCACCATCGGCAACGGCGGCACGGGCGCCGCCATCCTCGAATATGTCGGCTCGGGTGAAACCAGCGATCGCAAAATCCGCCTCAATACCACCACCGGCAGTGCCCAGATTCATGCCGATGGCGTCGGCCCTCTCATCCTCACCAATGTGGCCAACGACATGGTCGCTGGAAACAAGGTCCTCCTCCTGCGCGGTGTCAATGCCTCCGGCAACATGATCACCAGCCAGCTCTCAGACTTTGGCGGCACCCTAGGCATTCAGGTGGACAGCTCCGCCATGTGGATCCTCACCAATGCCGCCAACAACTACTCCGGCACCACCACCTTCACCGCCGGCTCCCTCGGCATCGGTGACGACCACGCCCTCGGCACCGGCAATCTCGACTGGAGCAACGGCACCCTCTTCTCCTACGGTGCGGATCGCACCATCGCCAACGCCGTCCGTCTCGTCAACAACACCACCACCGCCTTCGCGGGAGACTACAGCCTCACCACCACCAGCGTCTTCCAGCTGCTCAGCTCCGCCAACAACGTCGGCCTCAACAACAACGTCGTCAGCGGCAAGTCCCTCACCTTCGCCGGTGTCTCTGCCAATGCTCTCACCGCCAACCGCACCTGGACCATCGACGGCTCGGGCACGACCATCATCGACGGTGCCTTCACCACCACCACCGCCTTCGGCGTGGCCCTCACCAAGACAGGTGACGGCGTCTTTCAGCTCAATGCCACCGGCTCAAACTTCAATCAAAACAACGCCACCACGGACATCGACCGCGGCACCCTCCGCATGGGCGCTGACAATGCCATTCCCTCCGGCGCTGGCTTTGGCAGCGTGGTGCTCAGCCCCGAGCTCGCCAATGCAGACACCGCCACGCTGGACCTCAACGGCACCTCCCAGACCATCAATGGTCTCACCGCCAGCACTGACGGCACCGCAGTCATCGACAACACCTCCTCTTCCGCCGCCTCCCTCACCTTCGGTGCCGCCGACTCGGCGGTCACCTTTGGCGGTGGTGTCGGCACCTATGCCATTCAAAACAGCGGCGGCGGTGCTCTCTCCATCACCAAGACCGGCTCTGCCGCCGCCACCATCTCCAATGGAGTCTCCCTTGCCTACACCGGCGCCACCAATGTAAACGGCGGCTCCCTGACCATCGCCTCCTCACTCAATGGCACCAGCGCCCTGAGCGTCACCAATGGCTCCAGCCTCGCCCTCACCGGCGGCATCGCAGCACCTGCCGCCATCACCAGTGTGGTGGTTGACAACGGGTCCACCCTCAACCTCCTCGATGGTGCAGGCAGTCACCTCAATCAGCTCACCCTCCTCTCCCTCGGTTCCAGCGGCGGTGCCATGACCACCCTCAGGCTGAATGTGGGTGACAGTCTCACCCCTGGTGACAATGCCAGCACCGATCTCCTCAGCCTCCTCTCCGGTGGCACCCTCCAGCTCTTTGCCGGAAATCAGATCACGCTCAATCTCAGCGACACCGGCCTCAACCCCATGCAGACCTACAACCTGGTCTCCTCCGCAGACGGCGGCCTCATCACCGGGGCGCTCGGAGCTGGCGACTGGATTCTGGGCTCGACCCCCGGTGGCTTTAGCTCCATCACCATCCACCAGACAGACACCCTCATCTCCATCACCACCGGCACCCTCATCACCGGCACCTCCTACTGGCGCGGGCTTTCAGACACCACCTGGAATGGCAGCGTCAGCAATTGGTCCCAGGACAAAGCCGGCGCCATTGCGGCTCTCTCCACCCCAGGCCAGGGCACAGACGTCATCTTCCAGTGGGACGCTCCCACCAGCGCCGCAGTCTCCACCACCCTCGAGCAAAGCTTCAAGATCAACTCTCTTACCTTTGAAGCCGCCACCATCAGCGCCAGCACACCCGTCTCCGTCACCATCGGCGCCGGCGCAGACACCACCTACCGTCTTGGCATCGCTCCTCAGGTCGCAACCGACGGCATCACCATTGCCGCAGGCGGCCCTGCTGCGGTCAACATCACCGCCTCAGTCCGCCTCGGCTCGGACCAGACCTGGACGGTGGCGGACGCCTCCTCCGTCCTCTCCCTCGGGTCCTTGCTCGGAGTGGCCGACGTCGCCAAAAACGGCGCAGGAAAGGTCACCCTCACCACTGCCGCAGACCTCACCTTCAACAGCACCGCCACCGCAGACTTCATCATCAATGCCGGCGCTTTGGAAATCCTCGATGCCACCGCCCTCGGCAGCAGAATCAACAGCAACCTCGCCACCGTCACCATCGGCAGCGGCGGCGCCTTCTACTACAACGGTGCCGCCAACAGCGCCGCCACCGGTGTGGCCAATAATCTGACGCTGAACGGAGGCGCTCTCTCCGCAGGCGGCAATGCCGGAAACAACTACTACACCGGCACGGTGAATGTCAGCGCCCCCTCCTTCATCAACATGCGCGGCTCCAATTCCGCCGTGCTCACCGCCACTCAGGGAAATGTCGTCCTCAGCGGCGTCGTCAGCGGTGCGGGCAGCCTCACCGTGGACAGCATCACCACCCTCTCCTCGGGCAATCAGCTCACTGGCACCCTCTACTTCCAGTCGGACAACAGCGGCTGGTCAGGCGGCATCAATCTCATTCGCGGCACCATTCAGACTCAGACCGTCACCGGCCTCGGCACCGGAAACATCACCGCCAGCATGGGCAGGATCCAGTTCGTCACCGCAGGCGGCACCACCTACAATCTGGGCCAGAACATCACCGTGGACGGCCCCGGCGGTATTCTCGAGCTCAGCGCAGACGCCTCGGGCACGCCCACCAGTGACATGACCGTCAACCTCACCGGCACCATCACCATCGGCAGCGCCGCCAATGCAAACAATGCCCTCCGCATCACCCAGGCCTCGGACAACTTCAGCATCATCAACATCAGCAACGCCATCGTCCTCGGCAACAACGCCAGCCTCAGCTACCAGGGCTCCGCCGTCAGGCCTCTGATCATCTCCGCCGCCATTTCAGACGGCGGCATGGGTTACAGCCTCGCCATCAATGACGAGCTTGGTGCCTGGAATGTCACCAGCCAGACCGTCCGTCTCACAGGCCTCAGCACCTTCAGCGGCAGCATTTCCCTCAAGGAGGGCACTCTCGAATACAACACCGTCTCCGCCATCGGCGGTGGTCCCAGCAGCCTCGGTCAGGGAAATGCCATCAATTTCATCGGCGCCTCCACCCTCCGTTTCCTCGGAGACACCAGCCAGAGCACCGACCGCCTCATCTCCACCACTGCCAGCGTGACCCTGGACGCCAGCGGCACCTCGGGCGCCATCATCACCTATGCCGGCTCCATCACACAAGGCACCGACAACAGCCTCAACCTCACCGGCACCGGAGAAGGCGTCATCAGCGGCGGCATCTCTCAGCCCGTGGGCACCTCCGCGGCGGACCTCAATGTGAATTCCGGCGTCTGGACTCTGCGGGACAACACCGTCACCATCGCCGATGATGTCGTCGTCACCGGCGTCGGCACGGTGCTGAATCTCAGCACCACCGGCGTCCTCGCCGCCTCCAGCGTATCAGGCACCAGCAGCGGCCTCTATGCCCGCACGGGTGCCGTCATCAATCTCTACGCCGACGATGTCAACGGCATCTCCAACAGCGGCGGCCTCGACTTCATCATTCTCGGCGACTCCGGCGGTCCTCAGGCAGGCTTCCTCAACACCAACACCTTCAGCATCTCCACGCCCCGTCTGGATGTCGGCCAGCGCGCTGACACCCAGATCGGAGAGATCGACGGCACCGGCGTCGTCATCGTGGCCGGGGGTGACATCAATCTCTACAACGGCATCGTCAACGCCGGGCTCGCCAGCACCGGCACGACCGCGCTCGAAAAATTCGGCCTCGGCACCGTCACCCTCAAAGGAGACAACAGCGGCCTCGCCTCCACCGGCAACTCCATCGTCTATGAAGGCACGCTCGTTCTCGACTACACCGTCAGCACCGCCACCAAGCTCCGCACGGCCTCCCTCCTCGAAATGCTCGGCGGCAATCTCGTTCTCACCGGCAACGCCTCTTCCGCCACCAGCCAGACCGTGGGCGGCACCACTCTCGACGGCAGCTCTACCAGCGACAACTCAGGCGCCGCCACCATCACGCTCAATCCGGCTGCCGGGCAGGACATCCTGCTGAACCTCGGCGCCATCACCCGCACGTCCACCAACCGGGATGGCACCATCCGTTTCATCCTCCCCTCCGGGGCTCAGACCGCCACCAATGGCTTCATCACCTCCACCACCAACGGCGCTCAGGGCCTCCTCGGCACCAGTGGCTTTGCCACCGTGGATGATGGCACCGGCGTCTGGTTCGCCACCAATGCCACCAACACGGCCGGGGGCAACATCGTCGCCCTCATCTCCACCGTTAAAAACGACGTCACCACCTGGGCCGTTGGCGACCACGTCACCGATGACACCACCGGCTTCACCGGCACGCTCCAGGGGCTCAGCATCAACAGCCTTCGTCTCAATGCCGTCGCCGGTTCGGACATCCTGGTCGCTCCCGCTGGCGTCCTCAGCATCGCCAGTGGCGGCATCCTCGTCACCTCCGGTGTCGGCGGCACTCCCAGCATCCAGGGCGGCGTTCTCGCTTCGGGCGTCACAGAGCTCATCATCACTCAGGACAGCGCCCAGACCTTCACCATCAGTTCGGACATTCGCATCAATCAGGCCGTCACCAAGTCCGGCTCCGGCACCCTTCTCCTCACCGGCAACAACGTTTACACCGACGAAACCGAAATCCTTCAGGGCACTCTTCAGGTCGCCGGCGGCAATGCCATCGGAGACAGCTCCCTCGTCTCCCTCAATGCCTATCAGGACACCACCCTGCAGCTCCTCGACGACGAGACCATCGGCCGCCTCTCCGGTGGCCAGCGCGCCACCAGTTCAGACAACGGCACCGTCGCCGTCGGCACTCATACCCTGACCATCAATGAAGTCTCCAGCACCACATACGCAGGTTTCTTCACCGGCACCGGAGCCATCGTTCGGCTCGGCGCGGGTAATCTCAATCTGACCAACGTCAGCACCGGCTTCACGGGCGTCTTCACCGTGGAAGGCGGCACCCTTCAGCTCAGTGGCGTCGGCCAGCTCAATGCCTCCACCATCCGTGTAAACAACGGCGGCGCTTTGCTCCTCGACAACACCGGCACCACCCGCTCCAGCACGCGCATTCTTGACACCACGGGCATCACGCTCGACTCAGCCGATGGCACCTTCAGCGGGCAGACCATCCCGCGCGGTCTCGCCATCCGCACAGACCAGGGTGCCACCACCAGTGAGACGATCGGCAATCTCAACTTCGCCTCCGGTGCAAACTACCTCAGCGGTGAAACCACCAACTCCACCGGCACCGGCGTCGCCTCCATCACTGCGGATGACTTCGTCCGCCTCAACAATGCCACCCTCAGCGTCCGTGGACGTTCACTGGGCCTCACCACCGGCAGTCGCAACCAGTTCTTGATCGGCAACTCCACAAACCAGACCGCCTTCATAGGCACCATGGTCGGCGGTGGCGGCCTCGCAGGCAGCACCAGCATCAGCATCGTGCCCTGGGCCGTTGGGGAGACCACCACCGGCGCACTCACCGCCGCCAACATGGGCAACTCACTCGTCACCTACGTCAGCGGTGCCGGTTTCCGTCCGCTCGACTTCGCCACCGAGTACACCACCTTCTCTTCCTCCGCCGCCACCAGCAATGTCCGTGAATCCCTCTCCTCAGATCTCACCGGACTCGCTGGCAGGACCATCAACGCCCTCGTCCTCAACAACGCCGCCGCCGTCGCTCTCAATGTCACCGGCTCCGGCTCCGGCCAGACGCTCGGCGTCACCAGCGGCGCGCTGCTCTTCACCGTCACCGGTGCTGCCACAAACACCGCCTACACCACCACTCTCGGCGGCTTTGACAGCGGCATCACCGTCGGCGGCACGGGTGAATACGTCATCAGCGTCATCAATCCCAACTCCTCCAACAGTCTGACCACCGGCTCCACCACCCTCGGCAGCACCACCGTCACCGTGGCCAGCACCACAGGGCTCCAGCCCGGCATGCCCGTTTTTGGCGCAGGCATCGCCCCAGACGCCGTCGTCCTCAGCGTCACGGATGCCACCCACTTCGTCATGAGCATTCCTTCCACGCTCAGCGCCAGCAGCCAGACTTATCAGTACTCCACCCTCGAAAACCTCACCGCCGTCATCAGCTCTCCGCTCACCTCCGCGGCTGACATCACCAAATCCGGTCGCGGCACTCTCATCCTCGGCGGTGTCAATGCCGCCGGTGGTGGCTCCCGCAGGACGACCATCAATGAAGGCGTCCTTCAGATCTCTTCGCTCGACAGCATCGGCGGCACCACCGGAGCCCTGGTCTTCGCCGGCGGCACGCTCCGCCTCGCATCCGGATTCACCGACGACATTTCCCTGCGCACCATCACCTTCCTCCAGGGTGGCGCTGTCATTGACACCAATGGCAACGATCTCACGCTCTCTCAATCTGTCGGCTCGGGCCAGGGCGACTTCACCAAGGCTGGTGCGGGAAATCTCACACTCAATGCTGCCGCCACCTACACAGGTGCCACCAATGTTTACGGCGGCACTCTCACCCTCGGTGCGGACAATGCCACCGGCGTCGGCGGAGATCTCAACCTCTTCGGCGGTGCCACCCTCGACATGGTTGTTTACAGCATCACCGCCGGGAAGGTCTCCGTCTTTGGCGACAGCCCCCTCATTCTGGGTTCCGGCTCCATCACCGCCAGTGATGGCTTCTTCTTCGGCAACACCGGCGACATCAGCGTTGACACCAGCCTGGCCGGCCCGGGCGGACTGCTCAAAACGCAGACCAACACGCTGATCCTGACCGGCCTCAGCACCTTCTCTGGCTCCGTGGAAATCCAGGCTGGCACGATCGTCTTCAGCTCCATCACCAGTGTTGGCGGCGGGGCCAGCTCGCTCGGCAGCGCCGCCACAGCGCAGACCGGCGTCATTCATATGGGCCTCGGCAGCACCGCCACCACGCTGACCTACGTGGGCGATGTCAGCACCAGTGACCGCACCATCGGCATGCAGGGCACCACCGGAGCGGTGACTCTCGACGCCTCCGGCACCGGTGCTCTGGTTCTTGGCGGAGTGCATTTTGAAACGGCTGGAAACAAGACCCTCACGCTCAAAGGGCTCTCCGACTCCTCGCTGGCCAATACCCTGGGCAGCATCAATGAATTCAGCCTCGGCGTTCTGACCTTGGTCAAGTCGGACACAAACACCTGGGTCATCAGTGGTGCCAGTTCTTGGTCAGGTGCCACCAGCATCAATGACGGCATCCTCCGCTTCACCGCAGACCAGGCCCTCTCCGGCGCGCTCAACTTCGGCAGCGCCAGCAGCATCACCACCGCCGGCATGCTCGACCTCTCCACCGCCAGCGCCACCTTCGGCGGAAACATGCTCGTGCAGACAAACACCGCCGTCGAGACCAATCAGCTCCAGATCGGCGCCGGGGAGTCTCTCACAGTCGGCGGTACGGTGACACTTGGCAGCGGCGCCGCCTCCTCCACGACTCTGTTTGCAGCCATCGGCGCGGGTGCCTTCAATGTATCCAACGTCACCGGCACTGGCGTCACCTTCCTCGTGGGCAATTCGAACACAAACTTTGCCACAGCCGACTTCAGCGCACTCGCCACCATGAATGTCTCCCTGAACACCACCGGCGGCATTCTCCAGGTTGGCAGCACTTCAGGTACGAACAGCACCGGTTACGGAACCCTGATCCTCGCTCAAAACACCACCATCACCGCCAGCGCCCTCACCGTCGGCGGCGGCGGCTCCTACAATGGCAATGCCGGGCAGGTCAATGCGCTTCAGCTTGGCTCCTCGGTCAACACCCTCAATGTCGGCGCGGTCAATGTCGGCACCGGTTCACGGGATCTCGGCAGCATCACTTTCCTGAACTCCTCCGGCTCCGTCACCATTCGCGCTGCCGATGGCGTGGGTGCCGCCGCCTTCAATATGGGCACCGGCACCAGCTCCACTGCCGCCGCCCTGCCATCGGGCAATCGAAACACCTTCGATGTCAGCGGGCACAGCGCGGACCTGCTCTTCAGCACCATGACCATCGGCACCCAGAATGCCAGAACCGGCCCCATGGACAACCTCTTCGCCTTCGACACCGGCACTCTGGTTTCGGGAAATCTCACCATGGGGTCAAAGACCGCCGCTGGAAACAGCACCAACGTCATCAATCTCGGCGGTGGCGTCGTCACCATCGGCTCCGGCTCCGGCACGGCAGCCACGCTCGCCAGCAACACCAGCACCGGCGTCGTCTCCTCCACCATCAATGTCACGGGCGGCACCGTCACCATCGGCTCCGGCAGCGGTCAGGCGCTCATCCTGGGCAGCGTCAATACCAACGCCTCCGGCTCCACCTCCGCCGCTCTTAACGTCTCCGGCGGCGACGTCACTCTCGCCACCACCGGCTCCACGGCTGTGACCATGGCCAGTGCCAGTGTCGGCACGGCAAACTCCGCCATCAGTGTCACCAGCGGGACACTGACCGTTCAGGGAGACATCGTCGGCGGCACGGGTGCAGGCACCCGCAATGCTTCCATCACTCTCAATGGCGGCCTGCTCGACATGACCGGCAGGTCCGTCGGCGCTTCGGGCAATGCCATCACCTTCAATGCCCAGTCCGGCACCTTGAAAAACCTCGCCGAACTCAACGGCGGTGGCGCCTTCACCAAGACCACCACCGGCACTCTCTACATGGACGGTGTGAACTCCTACACCGGCACCACCACTGTCAGCGCCGGCACCCTGCAGTTCCTCAAGGAGACCGCGCTTTACAACAACACCCCGGCAAGCTGGACGGACACCAACATCACCGTCAGCAGCGGAGCCACCGCCGCCTTCAATGTCGGCGGGGCAGGGGAGTTCACCGCTTCAGACATCGCCGCCATCCAGCCTCTTGGCACCGCCACCGGCGGCTTCCAGAACGGATCCACCATCGGCCTCGACACCTCCAACGCCGCCGGCGGCAGCTTCACCTACGACAGTGTCATTGCAGACACCAGCAGCGGCGCGAACAGCGTGGGTCTTGAAAAGCTGGGCTCCAGCACCCTCGTCCTCACCCAGACCAGCACCTACACCGGTGCCACCACCGTCGCCGCAGGCACCTTGCAGGTCGGAGACGGCACCAGCGGCTCTCTCGCCGGTTCCGGCGCCGTCACCGTCAGCACAGGTGCCACGCTCTCTGGCTCAGGCAGCATCGCTGGCGCCACCGTCATCAGCAGCGGTGCGGTTCTCGCCCCGGGTGCCGGTGCCACGGTCACCAGCAATCAAACCCTCACCTTCACAGCCGCCGGCACAGCGCTGGACATCAAGGACGGCGGCCAGATTCAGCTCGGCATCACCTCCAGTTCACAGGTTGATGCTGCATTCGATTTCTCCACCGACGCCCTCACCTACCTGAACACCCACGGCGGCGTCACCGGCACCGCCTACACCACCATCTGGAACCAGTCCGGAGATTACGACAGCATCCGGCTCACCGGCGGCACCTTCAATCTCGGCATCACCGGCGCAGGCACCGTCACTGTCATTGACAACTCCTCCTCCCTCACGGCTGGCAGCATCTTCAAGCTCCTCGACTGGACCACCGTCGGCACCACCGACTCCCTCGCAGGCAGCGGCGGCTTCACCCTCGCAGATTTGAACCTCATCGGCGTCGCCCCTGGTTCCGGTCTCTCTTGGGACACCAGCGCCTTCACCACCTACGGCGTCATCGTCGTCGTCCCCGAGCCCTCTCGTGTGCTCTTCCTCATGCTCGGCCTCTTCACCTTCCTCCTGCGTCGCCGCCGCAAGGCATTCTGATCAGGCTTGTCTGCCGCGCTTGCACTTCCTTCTGCGGCTGGATCGCAGAATCGTTTTCAACGGCATGTGGTATGATACCACGATCTATTGAAAACAGGCATCACTTATTATGCGAGCCTCCCTCTTCGCACCACACCCAAAGGGCTTGCGTGGCTGAGCACTGGATTCCGCCCGTCCGTTCGGCAAGCAAACCCCTCGCCCTCCAGCAGCGTCTTCATTTTACCACATCACCCTCGCTCCCTTTAAACAGCTCCTTCAGCTTCTCTTTCAGATCCAGCATGTAAGCCCTCACCGTTTCCATTTGCTCCCTCAGCTTCTTCACACTTTCAGACTGCTGCGTCTTGTCCTCGATGCACTTCGAAACGATTTCAGCCATGAAGTTAAACTCAAACACCACAGGTTCCAGGCCCGCAGGATTGTCGCGCAGCCGCTTGGCCCGCGACTGCACTTTTTCCGCCAGCCACTCAAACCCGCTGCCCTGCCCCGCCGCATGAATCTCCGCCCGTAGCTGCGCCGCCGTCTTCTCCGGCTCCTTATGACAGGCGGTGATCGCGGCCGCGGTGATCAAAGCAAGGAGGAAACGCATAAGCCGATCATGGGGGAAAGGATTCTTATGTCGATTCCAAAAGCGGCGGTGAATTCTCGAACCCGCTTTCCTCCTCCGCCCAATTTAAAATTCTCAGTTTTAAGTTCCCAGTTTTCAATCCCCGCCGCCTCGCTTCAGCCCCATAAAAAGCTGAAACCCCAGCTCAGGAAATCAGAAAATTTTTCTACCCAAAATCTTTCTACCTCCATCCCCAACTACAAAACCATTTTCCCCGCCCCTCACTTCCCCAGCGCCTCCCTCACCATCACCGGATCATCCGTCGTGATCCCGTCCACCCCCAGCGCCGCAAACTTCTTCACATCCGCCGGCTTGTTCACCGTCCACACATAAAGACCGAAGCCCGCATCTCGGATCTGCTTCACCATCGCCGCATCCCACGGAAAATCCGCCACTCCCAGGTCCAGTCCATCCAGCTTGTCCGCCTTCGTGTCTGCAATCAGCTGCGTCAGATCCGTCGGCTTCTTCTCCTTCGTCTTCCCAGACGCCAGCCGGTACACCTTCATCCACGGCATCGCCTTCTTCGACTCCGCCGCCGCATCCCGCTTAAAGGCAATGATCGCCAGCTGCGCCGCACGGTCCTTCATCGGTTCCAAAATCCGCTTCAGCTCCGGCACGATCTCCGCCCCGCACTTCACCTCGATGAAGAAGCGCTGCTTTCCCTTCGGCATCGTCGCCAGCGCCTGCTCCAGCGTCGGGATCTTCTCACTCGCCCACTCCTTGCCCTTCCACGTGCCCGCATCCAGCGCCGTCAGCTCCGCCTGCTTGGATGTCGCCACATCCAGCTTCACACCTGTCGTCCGCTTCGTGTCCTTGTCATGAATCACCGCCGTCTTGCCATCGGCCGTCAGGTACACATCCAGCTCGCACGCATCCGTCCTGTTCTTCCACGCCAGCTCAAACGCACCCAGCGTGTTCTCCGGAGCACGCGCGGAAAACCCGCGATGAGCAACAATTTCAACAGCGTTGGCAGACATGGCGGCGAGAAGGAAAAATGCGGCGAACTTCATGAGGGAGAAAGCAAACGACACAAGCACCCGTAACCCTTCGCCCCAAATGAAATTTTGTTTCCTGCTCGTCATCAGCTTCATCATCGTTCGCACGCTGACTTCCTGCTCCAAGTCACCGTCCGCCGATCCCAAAGACCAGCACGTCATCCTCATCAGTCTCGATGGCTTCCCTGCCTGGCTTTGGAACGATGAATCTCTGCAGATCCCCAATCTCCGCAAGCTCGCCGCCGAAGGTGCCAGCACCAAGGCCATGACCGTCAGCAATCCCTCCATCACCTGGATCAATCACACCACCCTCGTTACCGGCGTCGAACCTCGCAAGCACGGCGTCCTCTTCAATGGCCTCCTCGTCCGCCAGGGCGACAACAAGCCCCCCAAGATCGAGCAGTGGGCAGACAAAACCAAGCTCGTGCATGCCCCCACTCTCTACGATGTCGCTCACGACGCCGGACTCACCACCGCCGAGTCTGACTGGGTCGCCGTCACCAAAGCCAAGACCATCGACTGGAGCTTCGCCGAACTCCCCGAGCCCGAAGGCAAAGTCGAAAAAGAAATGATCGCCGCAGGCGAGATCAAGCCCCAGGACATCACCTGGATGCAGCTCGGCCCCCAGCGCAAAAGCGTCACCTTCCTCGACAACATGTGGACCAAGGCCGCCATCCACATCTTCAAAACCCACAAGCCCAATCTCCTTCTCTACCACACGCTCAACACCGACTCCACCCACCACACCTACGGCCCCGGCTCCTCCGCCAGCTACACCGCACTCGCCTATGCCGATCGTCTCGTCGGCGATCTCGTCAAAGCCGTCGAAGACAGCGGCCTCCGCGATCAGACCACCTTCATCATCGCCACCGACCACGGCTTCAAAAAAGTCACCAAGATCATCCTTCCCAATGTCGAGCTGAAAAAAGCCGGACTCGCCCAGGGCCTCGGCCCCACCATCACCACTTGCGATGCTTACTCCATGACCCAGGGTGGCATGGCCTTCGTCTATGTCACCAATCCCGCCCGCAAAGCCGAGCTCCTTCCCAGGCTCAAAGAAATGTTCGCCAAAGTCGAAGGCGTTGACCGCGTCATCGACGGCACAGACGGCCACACCCTCGGCATGCCCACACCGGAAGAAAACCCGGGCATGGGAGACCTCGTCCTCTACCCCAAAGCTGGTTACGCCTTCAAAAACGACGCCGGCGGAGACGCCACTGTCACTCCTTCCGTCAACTACGCTGGCACCCACGGCTACCCCAACACCGACCCCGACCTCGACGGCATCTTCATCGCCAGCGGCCGTGGCATCAAAAAAGGCATCGTCCTCGACCGCATGGCCAATCTCGACGTCGCCCCCACCATCGCCAAGCTCATGGGCCTCCAGCTCCCCAAGCCCGACGGTCGCGTCCTCGAAGAGATCCTGATCTCCACCGGCAAGAAATAGCCCATAGATTTCGCAGTGCGCGACAGCGTTCTGGAGTGCGCCGGTCCTCCGGCGCTTTCGCATGTCCCTGCCACTCTCCCACGCGCCACAGCCGCCTTCCGCCACTTGCTCATTGCTGGGCGCGCCGATGTCCACATCGGCTCCGGCCGCACGCCCCTGCCGCTCCCCCACGCTCCACAGCCTCCTCCCACACATCCCTGCCCAGTTCCCTCGTTATAATCAGCAGCTTCGCCAGCCGCTCTTTACTGGGAGCGCCGATGTCCACATCGGCTCCGGCCGCACGTCCCTGCCACGCCCCCGCGCTCCACAGCATCCTCATCGCCATTTCAAATTCAAGGCCCCGTAAAATCATTCTACTCCAAATCATTTTACCATTCTCGCCCGCTTTCCGCAGGCCCACTCCCCCAGGTGCATTTTAGATACATCCTTGTGCGCGTCCCCGCTCCCCACTCTGACAGATTCTCCCCTCGCGCTTTGTAAACCTCAGCGCCCCCATTCCCCCCCATGCCTTCCCCCTGTCTCCGCAGAGCCCAGGCTCGTCCCAGGCGCCTTGCCCGCATGCTTGCCGCCCTCATGCTCGCCTCCATCCTGGCGCACGCCCAAACCGCCCCTCCGCAGATCGAGCAGCGCTGCATCGAATGCCACGACAAGGACACCACCAAAGGCGGCCTCGATCTCACCTCGCTCACCTTTGATCTCACCGATCCCGCCACCCGCGACCGCTGGATCCGCATCTACGACCGCGTCGAAAAAGGCGAGATGCCTCCGGAGTCCGAAGACCTCCCGCAGCCAGAGCGCACCGCCCTCGTTCAATCTCTCGCCACCTCTATCACCACCGCCGATCACGCTGACATCCTCGCCCACGGTCGCGGCCCCCTCCGCCGCCTCAATCGCGACGAGTACGAACAAAACCTGCGAGACATCCTCCAGCTCCCCGATCTCGACATCCGCGACATCCTCCCCGAAGACCGCGAAGGCCACCGCTTCAACAAAACCACGGCCATGCTCGACATGTCCCGCGTTCAGCTCGTCGCCTACCTCGATGCCGCAGAGGCCGCGCTGCATGCCGCCATGACCACCGAGCCCGCACCGCCGCCCATGATCAAATACCGCGCCGTCGGCACCGATCTCTTCCCCGGCACCGGCACCTTCGGCAACCGCGAAGCCATGTTCTTCACCCGCGACAACAAAGCCACCGACCTCAAAGGCCATCACGATAAAAACGAAAAGCACAGCGCCCGGGACGAAACGCTCGAGATGGCCCTCTTCCGCTCCGCCAGCTGGCCCTACCTCGGCACACCCAAGCACTTCACTGCCAAACGCACTGGTAACTACAAAGTCCGCTTCTCCGCCCGCGCCGTCCTCCAGCAGCCCGGCTTCGTCATCACACCGGCTACCAAGCCTCTGCCCATGACCTTCCGCACCCGCAAACCCGCCGGCGTGGACATCATCAATGAAGTCCACGACTCCGGCGGCATCATCGACATCCAGCCCGAAAAGCGCGTTTACGAAACCACCGTCCGTCTGCGCGCAGGCGAAGCCATTGAGTACAGCCTCCTCGGCCTTCCCATGCCGCTGGCCATGAACCCCAACGGCTCCGCTCCCTCCTACCGCTACCCGCCGTTTCCTGAAGGCGGCCAGCCCGGCCTCGCCGTGCAGTGGCTGGAAATCGAAGGCCCCATCGAATCTCAAACCTGGCCCCCAGCGTCCCACCGCGTCCTCTTTGACGACCTCGGCATCCAGCCCAAACCCAAGGCCCCGCAGCAGGAGGCCAATCGCCTTCTGCGCCGCTTCGTCGCACTCGCCTCCCGCGAGCCCGTCCCCGAAGAAGACCTGAAACTCTTCGACTCCCTCATCCAGGACCAGCTCGCCAAAAACGTGTCCTTCCCCGAGGCCATGCTCGCTGGCTACAAGGCCTTCCTCGCCTCCGGCGACTTCATCTACGTCCGCGAGCCCATCAAGGCAGATGACCACTTCGCCATCGCCTCCCGCCTCTCCCACTTCCTCACCAACTCACGTCCCGACGCCCAGCTCATGGACCTCGCGCAAAACAAAAAGCTGCGCGATCCCCAGACTCTCCGCACCGAAACCGAACGCCTCATCGCCAGTCCCGGCTTTGACCGCTTCGTCAAAAACTTCACCGACTGCTGGCTCAATCTCCGCCACATCCGCCGCGACGACCCCGACATCCGCCTCTTCCCCGAGTACCGCTTCGACGAATACCTCGTCGAAAGCATGGAGCGCGAAACCCGCACCTTCTTCACATCGATGATCCGCGACAACCTGCCCGCCAGCGTGCTGGTGCAGTCAGACTTCGTCTTCGCCAACGACCGTCTCTCCACCCACTACCAGCTTCCACCACTCACTGGCTCCGCCATGCGCAGGGTCACCCTGCCCCAGGGCAGCCCCCTCGGCGGCCTCCTAACCCAGGCCGCCGTGTTAAAAGTCAGCGCCAACGGCACCACCACCTCCCCCGTCGTTCGCGGCGCCTGGGTCATGGAGCGCCTCATCGGCCAGCCACCTCCACCACCGCCCGCCAGCGTCCCCGCCGTCGAGCCCGACATACGCGGAGCCAAAACCATCCGCGATCTCCTCGCCCTCCACACCAAATCCAAATCCTGCGCCGCCTGCCACGCCCGATTCGACCCCGTCGGCCTCGCCCTCGAAAACTTCGACATCCTCGGCGGTTGGCGCACCCACTATCGCGGCCTTGAAGAAGGAGAACGCATCACCGGCATCGACCGCGCTGGCCACACCTTCAGCTACACCATCGCCTCCCCCGTGGACACCGCTGGAAAACTCCTCGACGGCCGCACCTTCAAGAACATCAACGACCTCAAAACCCTCCTCTCCGCCAATCCCCGCCAGCTCGCCCGCAACCTCCTCCACCAGTTCACCCTCTACTCCACCGGCACCCCCGTCCGCTTCTCCGACCGCCCCCAAATCGAATCCCTCCTCAACACCTGCGCCAAAGCCAACTACCCCATCCGCGACCTCCTCCACGCCCTCATCCAAAGCCCCATCTTCCTCGGCGGTCTTTGAAAAGATCCCGAGCATCCCCAAAAAGGACCACCTTTTTCCACCCCGATGTCAAAAGCTCCAGGAGTACCGCAAGTGCGCCAGCATAGTGGTCCGCACAGTCCCCTGTGCGGCGCTCCGCAATTTCCCTCCCTCTCCGCGTTTCACTGAAAGCACTCGGTACAGTCACCGCGCTGGTTCTCCAACACGGACACCGAACCACGATCAAAAATCACTAAACCTCAGCGTCCTGTGAAAATCGAAGCCGAACGAGCACCTCCATTTTATCCAGACCATTACCCGCTGATCGCCTTCCAGCTTTCCTATGACGAAATGGTGACCCGCTTTGGACCTGCGCACAGGGGGATGGATGAAAACGATAACGAACCCGGACCATGCGAATACTGGTCATTCCTATTCCCATGCGGACTTTCTATTTTTATCACCTTTCATTTGAAAGCGCCAAACGGTCCCAGTGGGGACGTTTATGCGTCCAGTCGTGACGTCGGTCACATCCTCAAGCATCTGCCTATAGACGACTGTGTTTTTTGGCGTCTCGATATAGCAGAGCCAGATCTGTACCGTGAACGCGGCGGAATCGTCTCTTCAACCTGTCGTCATGGATCAACCAGAACGCTTAATTAAAGGATGAATTCCCATTACATTGCTAACGCACTCTCGTGTCATCTCAGCATGATCGCAATGGCGCGTGTCCGTCCTATGTCATCCTTCGCCACTCCACTCCGCCCCACACCAGCCCCAAAGGGGCTGCGTAATTCAGCCCAGGGTCAGCCGAGCCAAAGCGAGGCGACCCTGGGTGCTGCCACCCGACAGGGAAGCAAACCCACCGCTCCGCCGCATCCAACAGGCACCAGCAGCGTCTGCAAAACGCCCCGCCACACATCTGTGCGCACGCTAACCACCTGTCATTCAATTGTCCCACATCTCTTTGCCTGATCGTCTCCATGCACGCTCCCCACATCGCCAAAAACTTCTCGCGTCGTCGCTTTTTGCACAACGCAGGTGTCACGCTGGCTCTTCCATTGTTGGAATGCTTAAACCCCGTGTTCGGCAAGGCCGCTCAGACAAAGGCACCTCAGCGCCTCCTCATCATCTCTAACAATCTCGGCTTCTTGCCGAAACCCTTCTTCCCAAAGAGCGCCGGCCTTGATTACGAGTTGTCGCCAACTCTGAAACCTCTCGCCGAAGTCCGCAACGAGTTCACCCTCTTCAGCGGCCTCTCCCACCCCGACGTCAACGGCGGCCACAGCGCCGAAAACTGCTTCCTCACCGCCGCACGCGGCCCCACCAAAAGCGGCTTCCGCAATCAAATCTCCCTCGACCAATACATCGCCGAAAAACTCGGCCAGCAGACCCGCTATCCAACACTCAACCTCGGCGTCAACATCGACAAAGCCAACCGCAGCCTCTCCTGGACCCGCGACGGCGTCCTCCTTCCCGCCGAAGACAGCGCACCCGCACTCTTCCGCCGCATGTTCGTTCAGGGCGATCCCGCCGCCGTCAAAAAACAGCTCCAGCAGCTCGACGAACGCGGCAGCATCCTCGACACCCTCCTCGACCAAACCAAACGCCTCAGCCGCGACCTCGGCAGCACCGACCGTGCCCGCCTTGACCAATACCTCACCTCCGTCCGCGAAGTCGAAGAACGCCTCCTCACCGCTCGCGAATGGGAGCTCAAGCCCAAGCCCGTCGCCACCCAGCCCGAGCCCAAGGACATCCAGGACAAAAAGCTCATCTTCGAAAAGCTCGACCTCATGCTTTCGATGGCCCAGCTCGCATTCGAATCCGACTCCACCCGCATCGTCACACTCATGGTCGATGCCTTCGCCACACCCGCCTTCCATCTCCCCGGCGCTGACAACACCACCGAAGGCTACCACGGACTCAGCCACCACGGCCAGGCCGAAGAAAAAGTACGCCAGCTCGCCGAAGCCGACATCGAGCAGATGCGCCTCTTCAAAAAGCTCATCCAAACCCTCGCCTCAAAAAAGGAAGACGAAGCCCGTCTCCTCGACCGCACCATGGTCCTCTTCGGCAGCAACATGGGAGATGCCAACACCCACGACAACACCAACCTTCCCATCCTCCTCGCCGGCGGCGGCTTCAAACACGGCCAGCACCTCGCCTTCAAACGCGACACCAACCTCCCCCTCAGCAACCTCTTCGTCTCCCTCCTTCACCGCCTCGGCGTCGAGTCGAACCAATTCGGCTCCAGCACCGGCACCCTCACCGGCCTGGTCTAGATCACCGCGATAATCTTGCGCATAGAAAGCGGCCCTCCCTCTCCCCGCCCCTGACACACGACAACAGCGAACATTTCTCTCCGGGGAGAGGGTTGGGGTGAGGGGACGACCAGCGCCTTTCGCAAGCATGGGCTGCCCCCTCACAGCCTAGTGCCCCTGTCCCGCCTTCACGTGGGTTGCACTCATCCTATTGTCGGGAATGGTCACCCCTTTGAAACCAGCCCTGCTCATCCTTGCATCCTTCCTCGGGTGGCTGAACCCACAGCTCTCCACCCTGGACCATCGCCAGCACGAGCTCCAAACCGCGCTGTCAAAACTTCCCGCCCTGCCCGCGCCCCAGCCCCTGGAGCACGCCGGATTCCACAGCGGCCTCGCCCCGCACGCCGACTCCGTCCGCTGGGTCCAGATCGACCTCGGTGCCGAATACTCGCTCGACTCAGTCGTCGTCATCCCCGCCATGCTCGGCGTGGTCGAATCCTACGGCTTCCCCAGCCGCTTCCGGATCGACGCCTCAAACGACCCCCTTTTTGCCGAATCCGACACACTATTAGACCATTTCTCCGACAATAACACACCCTCACCCGCGCCATGGTTCGTGGCAGGAAATGGAATCAAAGCACGCCACATCCGCTTCACCGCTACCACCCTCGCCGCCCAGCCTCACGGCACCCGCCGCCACATCTTCTGCCTCGGCGAGCTCCTCGTCTTCAGCCAGGGCCGCAATGTCGCTCTCCACGCCCAGGTCCTCGCCCCCAACTCCGTCGAAACCCTCCCCACCTGGTCCCCACGCCATCTCGTCGATGGTGCTTACTCACTCGGTCTCCCGGTGCAGCCTGATGAAATCAATGGCAACGGATGGCACAGCGGCATCTCCACCACCGCAGAGACCACCAAATGGATTCAGCTGCATTTGGGCGCACCACATGCCATCGATGAGATCCGCCTCATCCCCGCCCACCCACGCGACTACCCCGAGCGCTCCGGCTTCGGCTTCCCCCGCCGCTTCAAAGTGGAAGCCGATGGCAAAACCATCTTCGACACCACCTCCGCCGACTTCCCCAATCCCGCAGACACCCCCGTTGCCTTCCCATGCCCCAATCTGCGTGCTCAGACCATCCGCGTCACCGCCACCCGCCTTTGGGAACGCAGCGGCGACTTCGTCTTCGCACTCGCAGAACTGCAGGCATTCGACCATGGTCGCAACATCGCGCTCAACTCTGCCGTCACCAGTTCAGACGACACCGTCACCGCATCCTGGACCCGCGCCGGTCTCATCGACGCACGCAGCAGCACCGGCACGCTCGTGGATGAATCCACCTGGCTCGCAGCTCTGTCCCAGCGCCGGCAGCTCACCGATGAACTCACCGCCTTGGAAACTCAGCGCACCCAGGCGCTTGCCATCGCATACCAGCGCACCGCATGGCTTGGCGGCAGCGTCTTAGGCCTCGCCATCCTTACCGCCTGGCTCGCATGGCTGCGTTCCCGCCGCTCTCGCCAGCAGGAGATGGAATCTCTGCGCCACCGCATCTCCCGTGACCTCCATGACGAAATCGGCAGCCACCTCGGCAGCATCCGCCTCATGTCAGAGCTGGCTCTGCGCGATGGCCCCGCCTCCGACTCCCTTCAGGAAATCCACCGTCTCGCAGGAGAGGCCGCCGAGTCCATGCGCGGCATCATCTGGCTCGTCCGCGAGGGCGATCTTCCTCCTCTTGCCAGCCTCGTCGAGGCCATGCGCCAAAGCGCCGCCTCCTTGCTCAAAGACATCGACTGGCAGCTTGATGCACCCAGCAGCGGCGAACCCGCCACCGCTTCACTCGAATTCCACCGCCAGGTCTTCCTCCTCTTCCGCGAGGCCGTTCACAACATCGCCCGTCATGCCCATGCTGCAAAAGTGCGCATCACGGTGAACTGGAAAGCAAAACACTTCCACCTCCGCATTGAAGACGACGGCTGCGGCTTCGATGCCGCCGCTGTCACCGCCGGAAACGGCCTCGCCAATCTCCACCACCGCGCCACCGTTCTCGGTGGCACTTTACAGATCACCAGCAGTCCCGGCAGCGGCACCTGCATCACCCTGGAGGCCGATTTCTCATGAGCACCCTTTGGATCGTTGAAGATCATGCTGCCTTTCGGCGCACTCTCGTGCGTCTCCTTGCCACCGAATCCGACCTGCAGTGCCCCCGCGACTTCGACTCCTGCGAAAAGCTCCTCGCAGCACTTTCAGAATCAAACGCCCCCGATTTGATCCTCCTCGATGTCGGCCTGCCCGGCATGAGCGGCCTCGATGCCATCCGCCTCATCAAAGAACGCGCACCCAAGACCCTCGTCGTCATCCTCACCGTCTTCGAGGATGACGATAAAGTGTTCCAGGCTATCTGCGCAGGGGCCGCCGGGTATCTGCTCAAGACCGGCAGCGGAACCGACATCACCCAGGCCGTGCGCGATGCACTCGCGGGCGGCTCCCCCATGAATCCCCGCATCGCCCGCCGTGTGCTGGACATGTTTTCCAAACTCGCACCCAAACAGCGCGACTACGGTCTCAGCGACCGCGAAAAGGAGATCCTGCAGTTGATGACCACCGGACTCATCAAAAAGGAGATCGCCGACAGGTTGAGCCTCAGCGTGCACACCGTGGACACCTACCTGCGCCGCATCTACGAGAAGCTGGAGGTCAACACCCGCACCGGCGCCGTGGCCAAGGCGCTCAAAGAGGGGCTGGTCTGACTGTCCCGCGCTCGCGTGGCATGAAAAGCCTCCTCGTGCATCGTATATCCTGCACATGCGTTTTCTTGCCCTCATCGTGATCTCAGCGGCCGTTCCTGCCAGCGCGGTCGATTTTGTGCGCGAGGTACGACCCATCTTCGAAAAGCACTGCTATGAATGTCATGGCAGCAAAAAGCAAAAGAACGACTACCGGCTCGACATCAAATCCATCGCCCTGACCGGCGGCCAGGAACACGCGCCGAACATCATTCCCGGCAAAAGCGCGCAGAGCCCTCTTTTCCAATTCGTCAGCGGCACGGATGAAAAGACCACCATGCCGCCGAAGGAGAAACTGAGCAGTGGAGAGATCGATCTGCTCAAGCGCTGGATCGACGAAGGCGCGGTGTGGCCCGATGGCGTGGACGTGGCCCAGGTGGAGAACCGTCTGGACTGGTGGAGCTTCAAGCCCCTGGTGAAGAAGGATGGATCCGTTGATGATTTCATCCACACAAAGCTCAAGGAGCAGGGCTTCAAGCCCGCGCCAGAGGCCGATGCTCGCACGCTGATTCGCCGCCTTTTCTTTGATCTCACAGGCCTTCCGCCTTCCCCCGAGGAGTTGAAGCGGTATGAAACACTGCCGTATGAAAAGCTTGTGGATGATCTGCTGGCATCTCCACGCTACGGCGAGCGCTGGGCGCGCCACTGGCTCGATCTCGTGCACTACGGTGAAACTCACGGCTACGACAAGGACAAGCCGCGCATGAATGCCTGGCCCTACCGCGACTACGTCATCCGTGCGCTGAACAGCGACAAGCCCTACACCCGGTTTATTGAGGAGCAGATCGCCGGAGACGTGCTCTACCCCGGCACCACAGATGGCATCACCGCCCTGGGCTTTATCGCCGCCGGGCCATGGGATCTCATTGGCCATGCGGAAGTGCCGGAAACGAAACTGGACGGCAAAATCGCACGCCATCTGGACCGGGATGACATGGTGCAGAACACTCTCGGCACCTTCTGCTCGCTCACTGTCGGCTGCGCCCAGTGCCACAATCACAAGTTCGACCCCATCACGCAGGAGGACTATTACTCCCTCCAAGCCGTCTTTGCCGCCATCGACCGCACAGAGGTGAATTATTATCCCGATGATGACTCCATGCGTCGTTTCATGGATCTGGATCGCAGCAGGCAGAAGATCGTGGCAGACATCAAGGCGCTGGAAGATCCGCTCAAACAGAAAGCGGGTGCAGCCTACACCGCCCTCTCCAAGCGCATCGACGGCGCTGCTGACAAAGCCAGCAGCACCAATCCGAATGCGAAGCCAGATTTCGGCTACCACAGCGCCATCGTGAAGGATCAGAATACTTTGAAGTGGGTGCAGGTGGACCTGGGCAGCAGCATGGAAATTCAGCGCATCGTGCTGAAGCCCTGCTACGACGACTTCGGCGGCATCGGTGCCGGTTTCGGTTTTCCTGTTCGCTTCAAGGTCGAAGCCAGTGACGACCCTGAATTCAAGGCCGGTGTCACGCTCATCTGGCGCAGACACGACGCCACCTTCATGAACGACTTTAAAAACCCCGGCCTCACGCCCTTTGAAACGGGCACAGCGGAGGACGACGGCGCCAAAGGCAGGTATGTGCGTGTGACTGCTGTGAAGCTGGCCGAGCGCAAAGATGACTACATCTTCGCACTGTCGGAAATGGAGGTCTATGCCGCCAAAAACGGCCCCAATATCGCCGCAGGAAAGCAGGTGGCTGCATTGGACAGCATCGAGGCTCCGCCGCGCTGGCGGAAGGCCAATCTCACCGATGGTATCGCCCCGCAGGCTCGCACGCTTGAGGACAAACAACGGCTCATCCGCGAGCGAGATGCCCTCATGCTCGCGCAGGCTGATGCAGCAGCAAGCCGCCAGTTGCAGGAACTACGCAAAGAACGCAGCACCGCAGATGCTGAGATCGCCAAACTGCCCAAGCCCGGCAAGGTCTATGCAGGCGCCATCCATACTGGCACGGGGGCATTCAAGGGCACGGGTGCCGAAGGTGGAAGGCCTCGTGTCATCCAGGTGCTCAAGCGTGGCGACATCAAACAACCTGCCAAGGAGGTTGGGCCGCAAAGCATCGCCGCGCTGAGCGGTGCCTTTCATGATGCCTATCAGATGGCAGGAGCAGGCGAATCCGCGCGCCGTGCGGCATTGGCGCGCTGGATCAGCAGCAAGGACAATGCGCTCACCTGGCGCAGCATCGTGAACCGCGTGTGGCAACATCACTTCGGACGTGGTCTGGTTGATACCGCGAATGACTTTGGTCGGATGGGCGGCAGGCCCAGCCATCCGGAGCTGCTCGACTGGCTCGCCATCACTTTCCGCGACGATCTCGGCGGCAGCTTGAAGAAGCTGCACAAGCTCATCGTCATGAGCGCCACTTACCGGCAGTCTTCTGACAAATCAGAGCCTGCGGATGCAAACAACGTCTTCTTGTCGCACCAAAACCGCCGCAAGTTGGATGCAGAGTCGATTCGTGATTCGATCCTCTCCGTCAGCGGTAAACTGGATCTCACCATGGACGGGCCGAGCTTTCAGGACTTCATCATCGAAAAGCCGCAGCACAGCCCGCATTACGAGTATCAGCTTCACGATCCCGAAGACCCGAAGTCCTGGCGGCGCAGCATCTACCGCTTCATCGTGCGTTCCCAGCAGCAGCCGTTCATGACCACGCTGGATTGTGCCGATCCCTCCATGCGGGTGGAAAAGCGCAATGAATCCCTCAGCCCGCTGCAGGCGCTGGCCATGATGAACAATGGGCTCGTCGTCGTCATGGCCAGGCATCTGGCGGAACGAGTGGCGCAGGAACGGAAGGAAGTGGCAGCGCAGGTGGAGCGAGCTTTTGCGCTGGCACTCTCGCGCCCCCCGGCCACTGATGAGCTTGCGTCGCTGCTCGAATACGCGCAGCGCGAGGGGCTGGAAAATACCTGCCGGGTGATCCTGAATCTGAACGAATTCAGCTTCGTGGACTGAGAGAGGTTGATAGCCGTAGGCGGCTTGGGCGTTTCATGCACCCACCGCCATGAGACTGCACACCCTTGCATTGATTGCCTTCACCTTTGCCCGATGTCTGCATGCGCAGCAGACCGATGCGGAGATCCGCCACGTCACCATCTGGAGCGACGGAACCCGCATGGCTGGGGACCTGTATGTGCCGCGTGATCTCAAAGAAGGCGAAAAGCGTGCCGCCGTGCTGTTCTGTGCCGGAACCGGCGGTGTCAAGAAGGGCAACGGAGCTCTCTACGCCAAACGCTTTGTTAAAGAGGGCTTCGTCGTGCTCGCCTTTGACTATCGCGGCTGGGGAGAGAGTGACTGCAAGCTCACACTCCCCGAGCCCATGCCCAAAGCGGATGCCGATGACACCGTGACCGTGAAAGCCCGGCCCGTGCGCTGGCAGATGGACATGGCGGACCAGACGCTCGACATCCGCTGCGCCATCAGCTTTCTCATGGGCGAGCCTTGCGTGGACAAAGAGCGCATCGGATTGTTTGGCACGAGCTATGGCGGTGGTTTGGTGGTCTGGGTGGCAGGAAATGACCCGAGAGTGAAATGTGTCGTCTCCCAGGTGCCCGGCATGGGTGGCGGCCGCCCGCAGTCGGCGCAGAAGTATGCCAACGACCTCGCGGTGAAGCAGGCGCGCGGCGAGACCGAGCCCGTGCCGATCGAAACCGGGAAGCTCGGTGGCAAGATGGCCGTTTATGCGCAGATGCGCGCCAATCCCGCCAAAAGCCTCGGTTACAATGCGGTTGAAACCGCCGGGAAGATCACCGCGCCCACGATGATCATCGTGGCCGAAAAGGAGGAACTCATGAGCAATGAGGAAAATGGCCGACGCGCCTTCCAGCTCCTGCAGAAAAACCTCGTGAAGAGCGAGTATCACGTGCTCGAAGGCATCGGCCATTACGGCGTGTACAAGGAGAAGTTTGAAGAAGCCACCAAGCTGGCATCCGCTTGGTTTCATCTGCATCTGGACGCACAGCTCAGAACTCCGTGAATTTCCGGGCTGGCTGATCAGCGCCGAGCTGGATTGTCGCATTGACTCGGCTGCGACTGCATCTGAAAAAGCTTGGTTCCAGCATCGAGGTGAAACATACGACGCAGGTGCTTCGTGATGCTCTTTCTTTCCATTTATGACCTGGTCTCAAAACTACGATCCCTTCGGCAATCTGGTGCTTTCCACGCTGGTGGCTGCGCTACCTGTGGTGACACTGCTAGGCCTGCTGGCCTTCTGGCATGTGCGGGCGCACATTGCCGCCTTTGCCGGGCTGGTCGTGGCGCTGCTGGTGGCGGTCTTTGTTTTTCACATGCCGGCCCAGCTGGCGCTGACGGCCAGCGGTCTGGGGGCGGTGTTTGGTTTGTTTCCCATCGGCTGGATCGTGCTGAATGCCATCTTCATCTATCAGATCTCTGTAGAGACCGGGCAGTTTGAGGTGCTGAAAAAGCAGATTGCCGGGCTGGCCGGGGATCGCCGCATCCAGGCGCTGCTGATTGCCTTTGCCTTTGGTGCTTTCGTCGAGGGCTGCGCAGGCTTCGGTGCTCCTGTGGCCATCACGGGTGCAATGCTGATCGGGCTGGGCTTCAAACCGCTGGAGGCGGCGAAGCTGGCGCTCATTGGCAACACGGCTCCGGTGGCTTTTGGTTCTCTCGGCATCCCGCTTACCACACTCTCCGATGTCACCGGTCTGGATCTGCATGTGCTCAGTGCCATCGTGGGGCTGCATTTGACGCTTTTTTCCTTCATCGTGCCGTTCTGGCTGGTGGCGGCGCAGGTTGGCTGGCGTGGCATGGTGGAGGTGTGGCCGGCATGCCTGGTCTGTGGCGGGACTTTTGGCACCGTGCAGTTCCTGGTTTCCAACTTCCATGGCCCCTGGCTGGTGGACATCGCCGCAGGGCTGCTTTCGATGGCTGCGATGGTCATTCTGCTGCGCTTCTGGAGGCCGAGCTCTTCTGCCTCAGAAAGCCAGCAGATGGTGAAAAGCGAGCGCCCTTTCCGTGCCTGGACGCCGTGGATCATGCTGTCCATCTTCGTGGGCTTGTGGACCACGCCGTTCGCGAAAGAAATGCTCAATGGCTACAGGCCCGGCACCAAGCCGCACAGCACCTGGCAGGCACCGATCATGCCCGTGGCGCCGCTGCATCTGGCGGTGCAGAAGATGCCGCCCGTGGTGCCCAAGCCCGAACCTGAGAAAGCCGCCTTTACCTTCAACTACCTCTCCGCCACCGGCACTGCGCTGTTGCTGGCTGGCACGGTGTCGGGCTTGTTGCTCGGAGTGAGTCTCTCGTCCCTTGTCGGGATCTATCTCCGCTGTCTGTGGCGTGTGCGCACGTCACTGCTCACCATCGCACTGATGCTCGCACTCGGCTATACCACGCGGTATTCAGGCACTGATACCACGATGGGACTCATGCTGGCAGGCACGGGCGTGCTTTTCCCATTTTTCTCCCCGCTCATCGGCTGGCTGGGCGTGGCGCTCACGGGCAGCGACACCTCATCCAATGTGCTCTTTGGCAATCTGCAGCAGGTGACCGCACAGCAGCTGCACCTTTCACCACAGCTCATGGTGGCTGCCAACAGCTCCGGCGGTGTCATGGGCAAGATGATCGACGCGCAGAGCATCGTGGTGGCCAGCGTGGCCACAGGCGGGCATCCGGACAGCCCCGATGCCGGCACCGTGCTGCGTGCGGTCTTCTGGCACAGCATCGCACTGGCGGTGCTGATGGGCCTGCTGGTCATGGCGCAGTCCTACTGGATGCCGTGGACCATCGCAGGTCCGAGATGATTTGTTTTCAGGGCGCGCGTCAGTTGAACGTCAGCGCGCCCGTCATCGTGTAGGTCGGGTTGGGGTTGAATGTGACCACGATGTTCTGTGCTCCTGTGGAGGCGCCGGCGGGGATCACAAAGGTGGCGATGACCGTGCCCTGCGCCGGGCGGGAGATGCTGGTGCCGCTGATGCTTCCGGCCAGAGTGACGCTGGTGGGGATGAGGTTTGCCGGGGGCTGCGGAGGTGTCGTTGGCAGGGTGATGGTCACAGTGACGGTGGTGCCACGCGTTGCCGTGCCACCGGGGGCATTGGCGGTGCTGCCGCTTGAGGAGCCCGACGAGCCGTAGTTGAAGCCGGTGCTGTCAAAGCTGGCGAGTGCTGCTGCGCGGGTGATCCGGTAAAAGCGGCGGCCGTTTCCCGCGCCGCCAGTGTCGGTGCTCTGGCCGTTGGAGCTTCCGTTGAGTGTGCCGGAGGCGACGGTGCTCCAGGTGGTGACGTCCGGGCTGCTCTGCACGGTGTAGTTTCCACCCTCGATGCCGCTCCAGCTTACGGTGACATCGCTGCCGCTGATGGCGGGCGAATTCAGCGTATCGGTTTTATTTGGGCCTCCACGCCAGTAGGTCGTCACGGTTTCGGTGATGCTCGTGACCGCGCCGCCCGTGGGGCTGCCGTAGTACTGACGCCCGGTGGTATAGGGGTAGAGGGGAGTGCCGTCGGATTTGATGGTGGTGAAGTAGGCCCAGGTGCCGGAGGGGTATTCCGGAGTCACGCAGAAGCGCACATTCTGCTCATTGAGGTCAAAATCGCGCACAGTCGAGCCCGTGGTCTGCACCTGGCCCAGATCGCCACGATAGTCGAAATCCTCGATGTAGTGGCCAAGCGCGTAGGTGGTGTTTACAGCAGGACCGTACTGCGAGCTGGTGAGAGTGGTTTTTCCCTGGATGCGCTGGGCCCAGAGTGGCAGCACCTGGCGCACGGTGATGGCGGTGGTGCCATTGGTCCCGTCCCGCAGGGTGAAGGCGGAAACCATGCGGCGTACTCCGCTGGCGGCGTTGGTGGGGTCTGAGTAGCCATAGGGACCGTAGATGGGCAGCCCGTCCGCAGCCCAGGAGAGGATGGGCGAGTGCTTGGATGGCGTGGCGGCGCTTTCCGTGTAGGTGTTGGTGGCGGCGTTGTAGTCCACGTGGTCGCCCAGCTGGTAGCGCAGCGCGATGGGGTGCGCGTGGTAGTGGTAGTTGTTGCCGGCCTGATGCGCCAGCGCCGGGTCAAAGGTCACGCCTTCATTGAACCAGCCGTCGCGGTTCCAGATGCCGTCACCGGTCAGGCCATTGGTCGGGGTGGCATCAGTGGCGCTGGCGTTCACATAGGAGAAAGCATCGCGGGAGTCGAACATGGACACGCCATTGACCATGCGGCCTGTGGCACCCAGGCCGGTGCTGGTCTTGGTGCCCGGGATGGTGGGTGTGCGCGGGATGCGGTAGATCGTGGCCGTATTGGAGGGAAAGTTGGGGAAGTTTGTGGTCTTTGCTGAATCAATGTACCACGGCCCCATGATGTGGGAGGCCAGCCCGGTGGTGCGGATGTACACCCAGCTGCTGGAGTAGCTGATCTCGCTGACGTCGGCATAGGTCGGGCTGGACTGGGTGCCTGAGCCACGGCTCCAGGTGGTGGAGGTGGTGCCTGCGGTCTGGTCCGCCGTGCTCTGGTAGATGCGGGCGTACTGGCCTGAGTTGGCGGTGAACCAGGAGGTCAGCTGTGGGTCAGCATGCAGCTGGGATGCCGAAAACAGCAGGAGCAGGGGGAGGCGCATCTTCATGGCGGGAGGTGGTTGTCGCCTGAGTTATGCGTCTGAAGATGAACAAACACTGGCTGCCGGGATAAATTCGCATTTATCTGGCCATGCTGATCAAGGCAGAGGGTGCCGAGGCTTATGGCTTCATTTCCCGCAGATTCACCATGAGGAGGTGCTTCACACGGGGCGGTTCCGCCCCTTTGTGAAAGCTCTGTACAGCCTCCTCGATGCGCTTGTCCTCCATGGTGGCGCGCTCATGCTGCCGCAGATGCTCCGCCCATGAGCCGACGAGGAAAGTCTCACGGAAATGCGTGGGATCCTCCAGGTCTGCAAAGAGAGAGCAGCGGAAGGCACCATCGCGCAGCCGTGTCTCGCGCAGGCGATACATGGCGGCACGAAAGGCGGGCGCTTCCTTGGGGTCGATGTGGTACTCGATGGTGATGAGCACGGGGCCGTCGCTGGGCTCGGGCTCTGTGGTCATGGCACTGTGTGGCAGCCAGTGGCCTGACGGGGAGAGGTCCAGATTTTCCACATGGCTGATGGGCAGCAGGCGTGCCAGCAGCGCGCTGATGAGCAGGCAGCCTGCGGCGATGCCGAGGGTGACGGGGGCATTCAGCTGCGTGGTCAGCTGGCCCCAGGTGAGCGCGCCGATGGCAAAGGTACCCTGCATCACCACCAGGTAGATCGCCGAGCTGCGAGCACGCACCCAGTTGGGGAAGACGCTTTGCGAGGCCACACTGAAGGTGTTCATGCCGCTGATCCACGCCGCGCCTGTGACGGCGAGCACGATCCCCATGGCTATCTTTCCAGGCACCAGCGCGAGGATGCCCGTCATCGCTGCGGACACGATGCTGGCACCGAGCAGCACGTGGTCGAATGAAAAGCGCTCGCGCAGCTTTGGCAGACACAGCACGGCCATGAGGATGGCACCGCCGCCGTAGCAGCCCATCATCACGCCGAAGTCCGCCGCAGCCCATTGGCGCGAATGCACAATGACCGGCAGCAGCACCACAGGCGCCACCGCCGCAAACATGTGGATGCCGCCCCGGCACAGCACCGCCTGCATGGCGCGGGCATGGCGCGCGTAGCGGATGGCGGCAGCCATGGCCCCCAGCATCTGCTCCTGCTGCGCGCTGCGCGGCGTGGCGATGTAGCTGCCCGTGCACATGACTGCGATCACGGCCAGGAAGGACAGCGCATTCAGTGCAAACACCGGTGCCGGACCCATGGCCGCGAGCAAAAGGCCGCCGAGGATGGGGCCGAGGGAACGGGCGATATTGTACCCCACCCCGTTGAGCGCCAGTGCGCCGGAGAGCTGCTCGCGCCCCACCACCTCCGGGATCAGCGCCTGCCACGCTGGTACGGTGAAGGCGGAGGCCACACCCAGCTGAAACGTGGCCAGCAGGAGCAGGGTCTGCGTCAGCGCGCCATACCATGCCAGCAGGGCCATGCCTGCGGCGGTGAGAAGAGCGCCTGTCTGCGCAAAGAGGATCAAGCGCCGCCTGTCCACCAGATCCGCCATCGCCCCCGCAGGCAGGGCCAGCAGGAAGAGGGGAAGGCTGGACATCGTCTGCATCAGCGACACGAGGTACGGAGAGCTCGTCATCGTGGTCATCGTCCACACCGCTGCGGTGTCATTCATCGTGGTGCCGATGTTTGACCCAATGCTGCCCAGCCACATGGCACGAAAGACACGATTGCGGAGCGGGGACCAGGCGGACATGTGGATGGTGGTACATCATAACGTCTGCTTCCGGCTTTGCGACTTCGATTCCGTCGAATGGCCGTGCCTTTTTTGTCTCCAAAGCTTCGCGCGATTGCGTGACAAGGCCCCGCTCGTTTCCAGCGTATTCATGCCTACACTTTTGCCATGTTCACCCGCCGCCAGCTGCTGCAGACCTCCGGTCAGGGATTTGGCGCGCTCGCGTTTCACTCGCTGGCCGCCGCCGAGACCACGCACCGCTCCCAGGTGGTGCCGCCGAAGGCCAAACGTGTGGTGCAGCTTTTCATGGCAGGAGCCGCCAGCCACGTGGATCTTTTTGATTACAAGCCGGCGCTGATCAAGCATCACGGTGAAGATGCCGACTTCGGCGAGAAGGTGGAGGCCTTTCAAAACGGGCTCGGTCCCTGGAAAAAGCCCGTGTGGGACTTCCGCCCCCACGGCCAGTGCGGCAAGATGCTCAGCGATGCCGTGGCCCCTCTCGGCGCCTGTGCGGATGACCTGGCCTTTGTGCACAGCATGGTGGGCAAGACAGGCGTGCATTCTCAGGGAACGCTGCTGCAGGCCACGGGGTTCAACCTGCCCGGCTTTCCAGGCGCGGGCTGCTGGGTGAGCTACGCGCTCGGCTCTCTCAGCGACAACCTGCCGACCTTTGTGGTGCTGCCGGATCATCGCGGCTTTGCCTCGAACGGGCCGAAGAACTGGGACAGCGCCTTCCTTCCATCGCAGCATGCGGGGACCATTATTTATCCCGGCGCGGAGACGCCGATTGCCGATTTGTTTCCGCACAAGACCGGGCGCTATATCAGCGCCAAGTCAGACCGTGAGGGTTTTGCGCTGCTGGAAAAGCTGAATCGCAGACACATGACGATGCACGAGACAGATTCTCGCCTGGAGAGCCGCATTCAGAGCTACGAACTCGCTGCCAAGATGCAGCTGGCTGCACCGGAGGCGCTGGACATCTCCAAGGAATCCGACGCCATGAAGGCGATGTATGGCATCCAGGAGCATCGCAAAGTCTGGCCCACGGAGATCAACGCCGAAGAGGAGGCCGACTACATGGGACGCAAGTGCCTCGCCGCGCGCCGCCTGCTGGAGCGCGGGGTGCGCTTTGTGCAGATCTGGAGCGGCAATGACAACGGCTTCCCCCGCCGCAACTGGGACAGCCACGAAGACGTGGAGCGTGATCACGGCCCCCTGGCCTGGGGCATGGCCAAGGCGGTCTCAGCGCTGATTCTGGATCTGAAACAGCGCGGGCTGCTGGATGAGACGATCATTCTGTGGACCACCGAGTTTGGCCGCATGCCCAGCACCCAGGGCGGCAAGGGGCGCGACCACAACCCCTATGTCTTCACCAACTGGCTCTGCGGCGGCGGCATCCAGGGAGGCGTGACCGTGGGTGAGAGCGACCAGTGGGGGTATAAGCCGCTGGACCGCGCCAATCCCACGACCTGCTATGACATTCATGCCACGATGATGCACCTGCTGGGCATTGATCACACGCAGCTCACCTTTCGCCATAATGGGATTGATCGACGGCTGACCGATGTGCATGGGCAGGTGATCCGGGGACTGGTGGGTTAAAACAGGATGTTCTCCACAAAGCGCTGCACGTGCTGAGGTTGTTTGCGGTGCTGCCTTGTCACAGCCACGACATCGCGTTCAAACCGTTCAGGAAACAGCAATGTGGCGATTGATTCTTTCCTTCGATACAGCGCCAGTGCGCGGCGTGGCACAAAGGCGAGGCCGAAGCCGGAGGCGACGAGGTTGATGATGAGGTCAAAGCTGTCGAGTTCCATCGCGGGAGGGAGGTCGAGCTGCTGGCGCTTGAGCCAGCGGCGGAGGTTTTTGCCGGTGTTGGTTCCTGGATCGATGTGGAGCCAGGGGTGTGCGGCCAACCAGAGCTTGAATGGTGCGGTTCTTTTGAGTGGAGCTTTGGCTGCAAGAGCGGCAGGGGCTATCAACTCAAAGGTGTCTTTGAAGCGATGGGTGATCTTAACGGAGTCTGGCAGCGGTGAAGGCGGGCACATGACCCCGATGTCGATCTCTCCAGCCTCCAAGGCTGTGAGGATGGAAGTGCTGGTGTTGTAGCTGACGCGGCATACGACTTCAGGATGTCGCTGGTGATTGGCATGGAAGAGTCCGGGCATGTGGGCCATGGCCAGAGTGCGTGAGACACTGACGCGGACTTCAGGGCGCGCAGACCCAAACTCAGTCTGGAGGCCATCTAGCGCTGATGCCACGCCGCCAATCAGTCGTGTGGCTTCCGCCGCGAGAAAGAGTCCCGCCTCAGTGATCTCAACTGACCTCGTTGTGCGGTTGATCAAGGTCAGGCCAAGCCGCTCCTCCAGAGACTGCATCTGCCGGGTGAGCGCGCTCTGAGACAGTCCGGCTTCGCGTGCCGCCCGCGTGAAACTGCGGTGTTTTGCGACGAGGTGAAACAGATGCAGGGCATACAGGTCGAAAGGCTTTCGGGTGAGGTATTGTTGCATCAATTGCAACAATACCTGATTTTAATGCATTTCACGCAAATACATGGACATGCGAAAGCAGGGACGCGGACAACCCCGCGTTCACCCATGCCCAATATCGAAGACCGTCTCCCTCAAAACGCACCCGGCCGTTTCTACGTCGACAGCAGCTGCACCGATTGCGACCTCTGCCGCAATCTGGCACCCGATTTCTTCCGTCGCGATGACGACATCGGGCAGAGCTTCGTTTTCCGCCAGCCTGTAATCGAGGAGGAAGTCCAGCTTTGCTTGGACGCCCTCGGCGGTTGCCCGACTGAATCGATCGGCCAGACAGACGGTGAATGATGAAATTCGCAGTCTGTTTGTGAACTTGCCTCCCTCTCTGCGTAGGTAGGCAGCATCCATGCACAAGATCGTCATCCTCCTCTCCCTGCTGGTGATTCCGGCGTTTGGTGCGCCGCTGAAGCTGGCGACTTTCCGCGCAGATGTCACGCCTCCTGTGGGGGCGCCTTTGTGCGGCGGGCTGGTGAAGCCGGTGGCGGGGGTGAGCGAGCCGCTGCTGGCGCTTGGTGTGGTGCTGCTGGGCGATGACAAGCCCGTGGTGCTCTGCGCGGTGGACTGGTGCGAGATCCGGGCGGGGGATCATGTGCACTGGCGCGAGGTGCTGGCCAAGGCTGCTGGGACAACGCCCGAGCGCGTGGCGGTGCACAGCCTGCACCAGCACAATGCCCCCATCGGAGATGCGGCCACGCATCAGCTGCTGGCGGGTTTTCCATCGGCGCCGGCGGTGCTGGACCTGCCCTGGGCGGAGCGCGCTTTGCAAGGGGTGGCGGCCAGCATCGAGGCGGCGGTGAAAAATCCGCAGCCGGTCACCCACATGGCCACAGGGCAGGCGGCGGTGCAGCAGGTGGCCTCCAACCGCCGCATCATGGGGCCCGATGGCAAGGTGGCCAAGATGCGCCTGAGTTCCACCAAGGACGCCGCCATGCGGGATCTGCCCGAGGGGCTGATCGATCCCATGCTCAAGACGGTCAGCTTTTGGAATGGTGACAAGAAGCTGGCCGCGCTGCACTACTACGCCACGCATCCCATGAGCTACTATGGCGATGGCATGGTGACGTATGATTTTGTGGGCACCGCACGCGAGCGCCGCACGCAGGATGACGGCGTACCGCATGTGTACTTCACCGGCTGCGGCGGCAACATTGCCGCTGGAAAGTACAACGATGCCAGCAAGGAGTCCCGCGTGCGATTGGGGGAAAACATTCACGCCGCCATGGTGGCGTCAGAGGAAAAACCGCAGCGCCGTCCTCTTGCCAAGATGGAATGGCGTGCGCGGCAGGTGCTGCTGCAGCCCAATCCCGAATTTCCCGAGGAGCGCATGCTGAAGGTGGCTGAGAATCCCGCCACGGCGGCCTCCACGCGCATCAGCGCGGCTCTGCGCGTGGGCTTTATCCGGCAATGCGCTGCGGGAGTACCCATTCAGTTCACCAGTCTGCATCTCGGGAAGGATGTCTGCCTGCTGCATCTTCCCGGCGAGAGCTTTCTCGAGTATCAGCTCTTTGCGCAGGAGCAGCGCCCGGATGGCTTTGTGGCCACAGCCAGCTACGGCGACGGCGCACCGGGGTACATCCCGCTGGAGAAATCCTTTTCCGAAGGAGGCTATGAGCCGACGCAGGCCTTTGCGGCACCGGAGAGCGAAAAGGTCATGCGGGAGACAATTGCCGGGTTGCTCAGCACGAAGTGACTGGTTAAGTGGCCGCCTCATGATCCTCGACACCCTCGACAACTCCGCCCGCTACGAGTCGCTCAATTCGCGTTTTGCCAAGGCCTTTGCCTATCTCCGGACGGTGGACGGCAAGCAGCCGCTGGGGCGTTTCGACATCGATGGCGACCACTGCTTTGCGCTGGTGCAGACGTATGAAACGAAGACGATGGACAAGGCCAAGTTTGAAGCGCACCGGAAGTATATCGACATTCAGTTCATCCACAGCGGGCGCGAAACGATCCTGTGGGCACCGCTGGCGGCCATGAAGGAGGAGACGATGGCCTACAATGAGGAAAAAGAGGCCGCGCTGTGGAAGCTGATTCCCGATGTGACTCCGCTGCACATGAGCGGCGGGCATTTTGCCATTCTCTACCCGCAGGACGCGCATGCGCCGTGCATCGAGTGGGAGAAGCCCGAGCAGGTCTTTAAAGTCGTGATCAAGGTGGCTGTGGAGTAAATTGGGGCAAAAACGGTCTTTCTGAGGGCGTAGGTAACCCACTACCCCCTCAATGAAGCTGCCGTCTGCCGTTTTTCTTTGCTCTCTCGCCGTGTCCGCACGCGGCGCGGAGCGTGTGCTCACGTTTGAAAAAGACGTGCGCCCCATCGTCAAGGCGCACTGCACCCACTGCCATGGCGAGGAGGAAAAGCCCGAGGGCGGCGTGGATCTGAGACTGCGCCGCTTCATGGATCAGAAGCTGGACGGCGGCAGCCAGGTCGTCGTGGCCGGGCATCCGGAACAGAGCGAGCTCGTGCGCCTGATCAAAAACGGCGAGATGCCCAAGAAGGGCAAGCAGCTCTCCGAGGCTGAACTGGCGACCATCGAAAAATGGATCTCTCAAGGTGCGAAGACGGCCAAGCCGGAGCCGCTGGCGCTCGCGCCGGGGCCGATCATTTCGGACGATGACCGCGAATACTGGGCCTTTCAGCCCGTCAAGCGCCCCGCCGTGCCCAAGGAGGTGGACAACCGCAAGGTGCGCACGCCAGTGGATGCCTTTCTGCTCAAGTCGATGACCAAGCAGGGGCTCACCTTTGCGCCTGAGGCCGACCGCCGCACGCTGATCCGCCGCGTGACGCTGGACCTCACCGGCCTGCTGCCCACACCGCAGGAGGTGGAGGCCTTTGTGAATGACAAATCTCCGCTGGCCTACGAGCAGCTGGTGGAGCGCCTGCTGGCCTCCAAGAACTATGGTGAGCGCTGGGCGCGGCACTGGCTGGATGTGGTGGGCTACGCCGACTCCAACGGCTATTCCGAGGCCGATTCCGTGCGGCCGCAGGCCTGGCGCTACCGTGACTACGTCATCCGCGCCATGAATGCGGACAAGCCCTGGGATGAATTCATCCAGGAGCAGCTGGCCGGAGATGAACTGGCAGGCGCAACGCATGCGGACTACCAGCAGGCGGTGCTGGACCCGCACCGCACCGACCAGCTCATCGCCACCGCCTTCCTGCGGATGGCGCCGGATGGTACGGGAGACTCGCCGGATGATGCCAAGCTGGCCAAGAACCAGGTCATCGCGGAGCAGATGAAGGTCATGACCTCATCGCTCATGGGGCTGACGGTGGCTTGTGCGCAGTGCCACGATCACCGCTATGACCCCATCACCCAGGTGGACTACTACCGCCTGCGCGCCGTGCTGGATCCTGCGTATAACTGGGAGTCCTGGCGTGCACCTGCGCAGCGCCTTTATTCGCTGTATTCCCCTCAGGAGCGCGCCAAGGCCGCCGAGATCGAGGTGAAGGCCAAGGAGATCGAGGCTGAAGCCCGCGCGATGAGCAAAAAGTTCCTGGATGAGATCTTCGAGGTCGAGATCAAGAAAGTGCCCGAGGCCGAGCAGGCCGCCTTCCGAGTGGCCCGTGACACGCCTGTGGCCAAGCAGACCGCGGAGCAGAAGGCGCTGATCAAAAAGTATCCCTCCGCGCTCGCCACCTACTCGCTGAATCTCTACGATCAGAAGAAGCAGGACATCGTGGACGCGAAGATGGCCGAGGCCAAAAAGCTGCGCGATACCAAGCCGGTCGAGGGCTTTGTGATGGCGCTGACGGAAGTGAAGGGGCAGGTGCCTGCGACGAAGCTCTTCAACCGTGGTGATCATGACCAGCCGAAGCAGGCGCTGACTCCGGGAGAGCTCAGCATCTTGGCGAGCCCTCAGATCGAGCCCTTCAAGCCGGTGCCTGTGAGCAGCGGTTCCAGCGGCCGCCGCCTCGCGTATGCGCAGTGGCTCACCAGCGGCAAGCATCCACTCACGGCGCGGGTGCTGGTGAACCGCTTTTGGATGAACCACATGGGGCGCGGCATCGTGAACACGCCGGGGGATTTTGGCCGTCAGGGCGAGCTGCCCACACATCCGGAGTTGCTCGACTACCTGGCGGATGAGTTTGTGAAAAGCGGGTGGAAGCTCAAGCCGCTGCACCGGCTCATCCTGCTCAGCAGCGCGTACCGCCAGTCTTCCGTGAATCAGGCCTCGCTGCAGGGCGATCTCGAAAACAGGTTCTACGCGCGCTTCAAGCTGCGCCGTCTGGATGCGGAGACGCTGCGTGACTCCATGCTCGCCGTCACCGGCACGCTGGTGCAGTCCAGTTATGGTCCTCCGAGCGGCATCGGCCGCGATGCACAGGGGCGAGTCATCACAGGCATCGACAAGAGCACCATCACCGTGAACAAGGTCGATCCCGGTGGTGCGGACGATTACCGCCGCTCCATCTACGTGCAGGTGCGCCGCAGCAAGCCAGTCACCGTTCTAGATACCTTTGATGCGCCGATCATGACGCCCAACTGCGAGCTGCGTGCGCAGACCACCGTGGCTCCGCAGTCTCTGCTGCTGATGAACGACACCTTTGTGCTCGACAGCTCGCGCCGTCTGGCAGACCGGCTGGAGGCTGCGGCTCCTGGCAATCGTGTGGAGCAGATCAAGCGCGTGTGGGAGCTGCTCTTTGGCAAACCGGCCACACAGCCCGATGTGGCCCGTGGCATCGCCTACCTGGACGAGCAGACCAAGGCGCTGACTCAGTATCATCACGACATCCAGCATCCGAAAGGCGTTGTGCCCAATCCGCCGCAGGAGGCCATGGCCAGCTTTTGCCAGATCCTTTGCAGCTCAAACCGTTTTCTCTACGTCGAATGAACCGCCCCCAGCTCTGCTCACGTCGTCATTTTCTGCACGCCAATGGCTACAGCCTCGGCACGCTGGCGCTCGCCTCGCTGCTGGAAAAGGACGGTCTGCTCGCCGCCCCTGTGAAGCCTGAGAGCATCACGGGGGAGACGCGCTACGACCTCACGCCGAAGAAGCCGCACTTTGAGCCGCGTGCCAAGGCCATGATCTCCCTCTTCATGATGGGCGGGCCTTCGCAGATGGATCTTTTTGATCCGAAGCCGATGCTCACCAAGTATCATGGGCAGAAATTTCCCGGAGAGATCAAGTACGACAACCTCGCGCAGGCTTCGTCGAAGTGCTTTGGCTCACCGTGGAAGTTTGCCAAGCAGGGGCAGTGCGGCATGGAGATCAGCGAGCTGCTGCCAAACCTGAGCAAGGTGGTGGATGAGATCACGCTCATCCGCTCGATGACCTCAGGTGTGAGCAATCACGCGCAGGGTCTGTATGCCATGAATGCGGGCCGCATCACCGCAGGGCGTCCTGCTCTGGGCTCTTGGCTTACCTATGGCCTGGGAAGCGAGACGGATGAACTGCCCGCCTACATGGTGCTGTCTCATCCCGGTGGTCTGCCCACTTTCAGCGGCGAGCACTTCACCAATGGCTGGCTGCCTGCGCTCTTCCAAGGAACGCTGGTGCGCGCCACGGAGCCTCGCATTCTCAATCTCGATCCGCCGCCTTCGCTTGCCGGTGCGCCGCAGAAGCGGCAGCTCGATCTGCTGCGTGCTTTTAACGAAGACCACCTCTCGGCTCATCCTGGCGAGCTCGACCTGCAGGCGCGCATTTCCAGCTATGAACTCGCCGCCAAGATGCAGACGGCCGCCAAGGAGGCGCTCGACATCTCCAAAGAGCCCGAATACGTCCGGAAGCTCTACGGCGTGGATAATCCAATCACCAAGGACTATGCCACGCGCTGCATCATCGCGCGTCGTCTGGTGGAGCGCGGTGTGCGCTATGTGCAGGTGCTCAATGCCGGGCAGTCGTGGGACCAGCACGGCTCGCTCATCACCGCGCTGCCGAAAAACTGCGAAGCCACCGACCAGCCCAGTGCCGCTCTCCTCATCGACCTCAAGCAGCGCGGCCTGCTGGACACCACCGTCGTCCACTGGGGCGGCGAGATGGGCCGCCTGCCCGTGCTGCAAAATGACGCCGGACGCGAGAAGTGGGGCCGTGACCACAACACCTACGGTTTCAGCATGTGGATGGCCGGTGGCGGCTTCAAAAAAGGCTACGTGCATGGCGAGACCGATGAATTTGGACACAAGGCCATCATCGACGAAGTGAAGCACTACGACTACCACGCCACGCTGCTCAAGACCTTCGGTCTCGACCACACCAAGCTCACCTACAAGCGCAACGGCCTCGCTGCCTCGCTGACGGACAACCAGGGCGCCAAGGTGGTGGATCAACTGCTGGCCTAATGGCAAAGAACAAGAAGGCCCATCATATGAAGCTGTTCTTGTTATTATTTTTTTCCTTAACCTTGCCAGCCGCAGCTGGCGAATACCGCTTCAGATGCATCGGAGAGGTTACAGGTCTTTGCGATTTCGTCTATGATGCTCAGGGCAAGGAAACTACAATTGTCATTGCTCGCAATTCTGATCCCGAGTGCCTTGCATTATTCAAAGCGCTTCAGCAGAAACGGATTTACGGGACAAAGGGCATGGAAGATCATATGGGTGCCAAATGGGAGCAGGCCATTATCTTGACGGGTGAATTTACTTCCAAACCAAAGCGCACCAAGTCGGCGCCAAACATGGCAGCTTCGGAAGAATACCGCGATTTCAAGATCACAGGTCTGAAGCTACGGTTTCCTGTGTCGCGGTTTGCAGAGATTCGGGAGGAAGGAGAATTTGACGGGCCGGTCCTGATGGAAACTCACTTCGGGTTTGAGTCACTCTTTCCACAAGGCGTTAAGTTCGTCGGCAAGACGATCGAATTGAGCAACCACGTGGAGAAGCACCCAGATTCAAAGTGAAGCCTAGTTGTCGAACTCCACGCCCCACATGACCGCTTCCGCACCGAATTCACTGCATCGTTCGGCGGCGTGGAAATGGACCATTTGCGGCCTGCTGCTTCTGGCCTCGGCCATCAATTACATGGACCGCCAGACGCTGGCGAATGCGGCTGTGCGCATCACGAAGGAGTTTCGGCTGTCGCAGGAGCAGTATGGGCATATTGAGGCTGTCTTTGCCTACGCCTTTGCAGCGGGTTCCATCGTCTTCGGCTGGGCTGCGGATCGCTTCTCTGTGCGCTGGCTGTATGCCATCGTGCTGACGATGTGGTCGCTGGCCGGGCTGGCCACGGGCTTTGTGCACAATGAGCAGGAGCTGCTGTGGTGCCGCATGGCGCTCGGGTTTTTCGAAGCTGGTCACTGGCCTTGCGGCATCCGCACCACGCGTGCGCTGCTGGACGCGCGGGAGCGCTCCTTTGGCAACAGCGTGCTGCAAAGCGGCACCTCGGTGGGGGCCATCATCACGCCGCTGATCATGAGCGCTCTCATGACGTCCGAGCTGAGCAGCTGGCGCACGGCTTTCCAGGTCGTGGGCATCACCGGCTTTGGCTGGCTGGTGCTTTGGTTTGCGCTGGTGCGCAGTACGGATCTGCCTGCTCCTGCGCATGATGAAAAGGCTGCTCATGCTGATGGTGGAGCCTGCTTGTGGAGCCCGGTCTTTATCCGGCGCATGCTGATCGTCTTTGTGGTCATCGCCTGCATCAACACCACCTGGCAGATCTTGCGCGCCTGGCTGCCCAAGATTCTGCAGGAAGGGCGTGGCTATTCGGAGGCGGAGACGCTGTGGTTTACCTCGGCGTGGTATTTTGCTACCGATGTCGGCTGCATCGGTGCAGGGGCGCTCGCTGTCTGGCTGGGGCGTGGCCGGATGTCTGTGCATGCCGCACGTGTCATGGTCTTTGCCATTTGCGGCCTGCTGTGTGTCACCTGTGCGCTGACTCCCTGGCTGGCGCATGGATGGGGCTTGCTGGCGGTCTTCATGCTCGCGGGGGCTGGTGCGCTGGGGGTGTTTCCTTTGTATCATGCCTTCACGCAGGATCTTTCGGGCCGTCATCAGGGGAAGATCACCGGCATTGCTGGAGTCGTGGCCTGGGTGCTGCCGGCGCAGGCGCAGCAGTTTTTTGGCAGGCTGGCGGATCGCACGCACTCCTTTGATCAGGGGCTCATGCTGGCCTCCTGCCTGCCTCTCATCGCGGTGCTGCCGCTGTGGTTGTTTTGGGAAAGCAAATCTGACCGTTCTTCAACATCATGAGCACCTCATCCTGGACACGTCGCTCTTTCCTCATGGCTGGCGCTGCAGCTGCTGCTGCGGCCACCGCTCATGCTGCTCCGGCAGCCGGCCGAAAAAAAGTCGCGCTCATCGCCACGGTGATGTTCAAGAACTCGCATGCGATGCACTTCGTGGACCGCCTGTCCATGGGCTACGTGTGGGCGGGAGAGTGGCTGCCGCCGCGCACGGATCTCGTCTCGCTCTACGTCGCACAGTTTCCTGATACCGACCTCGCACGGGGACGATCGGAGCGTTACCACATCCCCATCTATTCCAGCATCGCCGATGCGCTGACTCTTGGAACGGGCAAGCTGGCTGTGGATGGCGTGGTCCTCATCGGCGAGCACGGGCAGTACCCCGAGAACGAAAAAGGGCAGACGCTCTACCCGCGCTACGAGTTCTTCAAAGAGATCGTCAAAGTCTTCGAGGCCAGCGGGCGCAGCGTGCCCGTCTTCAACGACAAGCATCTCTCCACCGAATGGATCAAATGCACCGAGATGGTGGCGGATGCGAAACGGCTTGGCTTTGCCTTCCTCGCAGGCTCTTCACTGCCCGTCACGCGCCGCCTGCCAGCGGTCGATATTCCCTGGGGAACGCCGCTGGCGGAGAGTGTGGCGGTCGGCTACGGCGGCATCGAGAAATACGACTACCACGGCCTCGAAACGGCGCAGTGCATGTCTGAGCGCCGTCGTGGGGGCGAGGTGGGAGTCAAAAGTGTGCTGGCTCTGCGTGGAGAAAAAATGTGGGAGCATGCTGCCAAGCGGAAGAACACGCAGCGCCTGCTCGCTGCCGCGCTCTCGCGCAGCCACACCTGGCCGGTGGAGGGGTATCCGCTGGAGCCCGTCAGCTTTGACTGGGCGCGAAAGGTTTTCCCGGATGCCTTTGCCTACTTCATCGAGCATCGCGACGGCTTCCACACCACGCTTTTCATGCTGCCCGTGCGCGACTTCAACTACGCGGGCCTCAACAGCGAAACAGGTGAGGTCATCTCCTGCCAGATGTTTCTGCCCATGCCGGGCTCCAGCTCTACGACGGCGGACTTTTTCAATCCGCTGATTCATCACATCGAGGACATGATTTTGGAGAATCGCGCGCCCTATCCCGTGGAGCGCACGCTGCTGACTTCGGGCATGCTCATCGCTGCAGTGGAGTCTCTCTATCACAAAGGGGAAGTCATCCAGACGCCGGAACTCGATGTGAGCTACACGGCGCCGAAGGAGTCCCAATACTGGCGTGAATAGACCTTCATCGACTGCATCGCAGGTTGCAGCGGGGCCGGTGGCGTGAGAGAACAAGGGGGTGAATCCATCCCTGCACTCATCTGCCCCTGCCTCTTTGGCGGCGTTTGCGCCTGATGCCGCCGGGCAGCGTGTCTGGATGGAGTTCATGGACACGCTCACGCTCGCGCCTGGAGAGGTGCTGTTTCGCAAGGGCGATGCTGCTGACGCGATGTTTCTCATTGAGTCTGGCACCCTTGCGGTGGTGCTGGAGGTGGAGGGGGCAGGGCGTGCCGAGCTGCGCAGGCTGGGGCCCGGGCAGTTTTTGGGGGAAATGGCGCTGTACCGCTCAGAGCCACGCACGGCCACGGTGGAGGCTGTGAGTGCGGTGAAGCTCTGGCGTCTCACGGCGGCCCGGCTGCGTGAGGCGGAGAGCCTGCATCCGCAGCTGGCCGTAGCGCTGCACCGGCATGTGGCCTCGCTCATTTCCGAACGTGTGGTCTTCAGCAACATGGAGCTCAAGCAGCCGCTGGCCCGACTGGCGCATGCGCTGCGCGGTCTGGCTACCAGCGATTTTTCCCCCAGCGGCTGGGATCGCTCCGGCGTGGCCAAGGAAGCGCTGCGCAGTGATGAAGTGGGCTCTGTGGCGCAGGCCATGGAGTTTCTGGCGGACCGCCTGCAGGAGCACATCGCCGCGCTGCAGCAGCAGACCGCCGCGCGCGAGGCCATCGAGAGCGAGCTCCGCATCGCGGGGCAGATCCAGTCCAGCCTGCTGCCGCCACCGCTCAGTGCCGAGGAGCAGCGGCGCGTGGACTTTGCCGCCTTTATCAAACCCGCACGTGAGGCCGGCGGAGATCTTTATGACGGCTTCTTTTTACCCGATGGCCGCTTCTTTACCCTCGTGGGAGATGTGTCGGGAAAGGGAGTGTCCGCCGCTGTCTTCATGGCGCTGGCTGCGATGGCCGTGCGCACGCTCGCACGCAAGGTGAGCGATCCCGGAGAGCTTCTGGCGCAGGTGAACCGCCTGCTGTGCGAGCGCAATGAGACCCTGCAGTTTGTCACAGCCTGTGCGGTCTTTTTTGATCCGGCCACGGGTGACCTGACCTGGGCGAATGCAGGGCATCCGCTTGCCGCTGTTATTTCAAATGAAGGCGGGCTCGTCTGGCTGGAGGGGCCGCGTGCCGCACCGCTGGGTGTTTTTGAAGAGACGGTGTATGCCACGCAGCAGCGTGCACTGGCTCTGCATGAAACGCTGCTCGTGTATTCAGACGGTGTGTCGGAGGCGCAGAATCCGAGGGACATGCTTTTCGGCAGCGCGGGTATTCAGCAGTGTCTGGCTGGGGGTGTGATCTCCAGCAGCGCGCAGACCGTGCAGCGTGTCGTCGCGGCGGTGCTGGCGCACCAGGCCGAGGCTCCGCAGGCGGATGACATCACGCTCGTGGCACTACGCCGAGCGCCGTGAGCAGCCCCGAGATGTGGAAGACCTCATGCACGGCGGGTGTGAGCTCTGTGAAGCGTGCCTCCCCTCCGCCAGCCTTGAGCTTCTTGGCGGCGATGATGAAGATGCGCAGCCCGGCGCTGCTCACGTAGTCCAAGCCGGATAGATCAAACGTGAGCGTGCGCACGCCTGAGGTGATCAGTGCGCTGACCTGACGCTCCAGCTCAGGACTGGAGAGACCGTCCAGGCGGCCGCTGAGTGTCAGCGTGGCGGAGGCAGCCAGCCTGGAGGCTGCGATGCTCATGCTGGCTGCGGTTCCGGCGGCACGCCCCAGATGGCGCTCGATGGTGAAGACGTTGCGCCCATCGCGGTGCTCATAAAAGCAGACATCCATCAGCTTCCGCACCAGATGCACACCCAGGCCGCCAACAGGGCGCGCTTCAAGAGGCAGACTGGTGTTCACCTCCGGTCTGGCCAGCGGGTTGTAGGCAGGGGCCTCGTCAGTCACGGAAGCACGGATGTGATCTGCCGCGATGGCTTCAATATGAACATCGAGTGAGCGTGAGGCGTCGCCGCCATAACCATGAGTGATCACATTCGTGACGATCTCCTCCAGCGCCAGATGCAGCGCGGAGACATCCGTCGCGCCGATGCCTGCCTCAGCGCTGAAGTCGTCGATCATCTGCATCACCCGCGCCAGCTCAGCGAGATCTGCGGTGATGGTGAAGCTCTGTGATTTTGCAGACACAGCGGTATCAAATGTAGAGCTCATTGAGCATGGCGGCGGCGCTTTCGTCCAGCAGCTCGCGGCGGCGCACCTCGTCAAAGCGGTCCAGCAGGTCCTCGGGACGCAGGCGTTTCTTTTCTGCGCCACGGATGTCATGCAGCACCTGCCCGCGATGCATCATGATGATGCGGTCGCCCAGGCTCACGGCCTGCTGCATGGAGTGAGTGACCATCAGCGTGGTCAGCATGTCGCGCTGGATCACCTCATCGCTTAGCTGAATGACCTGATCCGCGCTCTTGGGGTCGAGCGCTGCCGTATGCTCATCCAGCAGCAGAAGCTCGGGCTTCAGCCAGGTGGCCATCAGCAGCGTGAGCGCCTGGCGCTGGCCGCCGGAGAGAGAGCCGATGGCGTTGTCCAGCCGGTCCTCCAGACCCATCTTGAGCGCGGCGATGCGTTCGCGCAGCGGCTGCATGAGATTCGGAGACAATGCCCAGCCCAGACCGCGTGACTGGCCGCGCCGACTGGCGAGCGCAAAGTTTTCCGCGATGGACATCGTGGGCGCGGTGCCGCTGAAGGGGTTTTGAAACACGCGCCCGATCAGCCGCGCTCGCTTGTGCTCAGGCCATTTTGTGACGTCATGCCCTGCTAGCTCGATCCTGCCTTCATCGACAAAAAACGATCCCGCCACTGCGTTCAGCAGCGTCGATTTGCCGGAGCCGTTCATGCCGAGCACGATCACGAACGAGCCGGGCTCAATGCTGAGATCCACGCCCCGCAGGGCCCGGACTTCATTGACCGTGCCGGGATGGAAGGTTTTGCGGATGCCGGAAAGTGCGAGCATGGCGTCTTAGGTGGCGGGGGTGGTCCTGCGTTTGCAGCGTTCGATGAAGCCGGGCAGCACGAGTGCGGCGAACACAAACAGCGCCGTGATGAGCTTGAGGTCGTTCGGGTTCAGGCCCCAACGCAGCGCGATGGCCACGAGCAGGCGGAACAGCACCGAGCCCATGATGGCCCCCACGATGTTCATGCCGAGGCTGCGTGTGCCTGTCAGCGCCTCGCCGATGATCACACTGGCCAGCCCCCACACCACCATGCCGATACCCATCTGCGCATCCGCGAATCCTTGATATTGCGCTAGCAGTGCGCCAGCCAGCGCCACAAAGCCGTTTGAGAGCGCCAGGCCGAGAATGATGTTGCCCTCCACGTTGGCGCCCAATGCACGGATCATCTGGGCGTTGTCACCTGTGGCACGCATGGCGGTGCCGATCTGCGTGCGGAAAAAGGCAAACATGGCAGCTCCTGCGGTGGCGGTGAAGATGAGCGCCAGGAAGAGCACCGCTGCATCCGCCGCAGCCACCGGCCAGCCGAGGATGTGGATGGTTTTTCCGCCAGCGAGCCATTCGCCCAGGCTCTCGCCGAAGCTCGCCAGCGTGGTGGCCTGCATCAGCGGCACATTGCTGCGGCCCATGATGTGCAGGTTTACCGAATACAGAGCGGTCATCACCAAGATGCCGGAGAGCAGCGAGTTGATCTTGAACTTTGTGTGCAGCACGCCAGTGACCGCGCCTGCCATAGCGCCGCCCAGCGCACCTGCCATGGTGGCCAGCAGTGGGTTTACCCCTTTGACCAGCAGCACTGCCGCAATGGCTGCGCCGAGAGTGATGGAGCCGTCTGTGGTGATGTCCGGCATCGAAAAGATGCGGAACGACACCAGAACCCCCAGCGCCAAAAGCGCCAGGATGAGGCCGATGATCAATGCGCCAATGAGAAGGGTCATGCTCTAGGTGATGATGGGTGCGATCCAGACTGCGCCACGGTAGAACTCGCTCTCACCCGCGCCGTTGAATCCACGTGGATCGGAGATGAGGTGCAGCAGGCTTTGCAAAGACTGCCCGTCGAAGAGGCTTGTGACGGCCGGTTGCAGATCAATGCGCCCCTTGCGCAGAGGCCGGTAGGGAAACACCGCCGCATGCAGGTGGCCCAGCAGATCCGTGCCACGAGCCAGCGGACGCAGCAGTGCGTCAAAGGCGGAGCCCGGCTTGGCGATCACGCCGACCATGAGCGAGGTGCTGTCGCGGAACGAGCGCTCGCTGGTGAAGGAGAGCCAGTCACGGATCTGAGGGAATCCAAAGCGATCATTCGAAGCGCTTGCTTCAGATGCCGGAGACTGGCGCAAAGACGCGCCGACGAGTCCTGCCGTTTCCGTCACCGCCACGACCACCGCCGCGTTTGCACCGCTGGATTCCAGCGCCGTCTGCATCAGCTCCGTGATGCCGATGCGCCGGTCTTCATCGTTGGCTTCAAATCGGAGCAAGGATGTAAACGTGCCTTGGGCCGAGAGACCGAGCACAAGCTGCCCTTCAGGAACGAGTGCGCCTTCGCTGAGCATGAAGTCCGGGCGGCTGGAGCCGTCTGCGGGTTGGAATGCCGCCACACCGGCCACCGCCAGCAGTTCGCCGCAGCGTGCGGCATTTTCGGAGAAGCTGCCGCCCAGTGCGCCTACGCCGAGCGCTACTTTGGCGGCATCAAAGCGTCTTGTGGTCGGCTGTGCGCCGCCGCAGCCACGGGCCAGCGTGGCGGGATCGCCCACGGTTTCGATTTTCATGCCGCCAGCACCGAGCGCAAAGAGCTCATAGGCAGCGCTTGCCGAAGCGAGCTTTTTGCCGTTGTCCTCTGCTGATGATTCGGCTGCGGTTTCGGCAGCAATGAGCATCTGCAAACCAGAGAGCTCCAGCACGGAGCGCACGGCCTCTGACGGGCGGATCACGCCGAAAAGGCCGTTGATGGCACGCAGCTGCTTGTGGCAGGCCAGCAGCACACGGATGCCTGCGGAGCTGATGTAGCTCACCGCGCTCATGTCCAGATGCAGGCGGTGCTCGCCGTCGCGCACGGTGGCGGAGAGCGCGGATTCCACGTGGTTGCACCAGTTTGCATCCAGCCGCCCCGCGAGGCGCAGAATGATGAGATCACCGGAGGATTGGCGGGAGATTTCCATGGGTTACTGGTTCACTTTGTCAGCCTGTTTGAGCAGTTCTGGCGGCAGAGTCATGCCCACGGCGGCGGCATTGGCGGGGCTGGTGCTGAAAAACATGCGAGGTGGCAGGATGAAAGGCATTTTGGCCACATCCTCGCCACGGATCACGCGCTCGATCATTTCCACCGTGACCTCGCCTGTGTTGTAGTAGTCGCGGCCCATGGCAATCGCCGCGCCCAGCGGGACGGTGGTGCTGTTCAGGCTGATGAGGGGCTTCTGCGTCTGGCGCGCGGCCTTGGTGATCGCGTTGAATCCGGTGCTGCTCAGGTTGTCAGAAATCTGCACCACCGCATCAATGGGCCGCGACACGAGCGAGAGCGCCGCATCGGCCAGATCGCTGGAGTTGTTCACCGCCACGCATTCCAGCGTGAGGCCGTGCGCATGGCAGAGCTTTTCAAACGACTCCTTCAGATCGACCGAGTTTGCCTCGGCAGGGCAGAACAAGGTGCCGAGCCTCTTGTACTGCGGGAAGTTCTTCAGGATCATCGCCATGGCCTCCTCCACCGGAGCCAGCACGGACACGCCAGTGATGTTGGGCAGGTGGTCGGTGTAGCTTTTCCCCGCGCCTGCCACGATGGGATTGGCGATCAGCGAGAACACCACGGGTGTCTGCTTCACCTTCTGAACGGCTGTTTGCAGGGATGGGGTCGAGAGCGGGACAATGATGTCGGCTTTCTCCGTCAGCACCGCGTCAAAGATGCCACTGAGAGAGGCGATGTCGCCCTGCGCGCAGCGGTAGCTGAGGGTGTAGTCCTTGCCCTCCACCAGCTTGCTTCGCTTCCACGCGGCCTTCATGCCGGCAGAGGTGTCTTCGGAAGGGCCGGACTCGATGTAGTTCACAATGGCGATCTTCCACTTCCTGCCCGTGGGGTTCGGCACGATGGTGGCGGCAGCGACCTGTTCCGCGCCGCTTGCATCGATGACGATCTTTGCGCGCTTCACCATTTCCTCCGGGATCTTCCATGATCCTTTCAATCCCTGAGTGGCCTGCACGTTTACCGTCAGCATTTCCGGCATCACGTTCGTGATCGGCACGCTTGCCGGTTTGCGCCCGCTGAGCACCTCGCCTGCGAGATTGCCCGCCAGCCGGCCCACCTCGGGGTAGTCCGCGCCCAGGTCAAAGAGGGAGCCTTTCTTCACGTTGGGCGGGATCACCGTGAAAACTGGAACGCCGCCTTTTTTTGCGGTGGCGATCAGGCTTTCCGCTGCGGTCATCACCGTCACATCTCCGCCCATCCACATCGCCTCAGCGCCACGTGCCACGAGAGCCGCCGCCGCCTCGGCCACGCCGGAGGAATTGTCCACGGTCGATTCCATCAGCTCGATTCCCAGATCTCCGCACACTACGCGGGCCAGCTTCACCTGCGCCTCGGAGTTGGCCTCCGCCGCATTCCACACGACGCCCACTTTCTTCAGGGCGGGGTTCATTTCGCGTGCGGCCTTAAACGCCTGTGCAATCGGCTGCATCGTGCCAAAGCCCGCGAGGTGCGCCGGGTGCTCCAGCGGGTTTGTCTTGCTCACTCCCACGCCTGCCACCGAGGGATCTGACACCAGCGCAAACACATGCGGCGTGCCGCCCGCCTTGTTCGCATTGGCCACGGCCTGCAGAGACACGGTGCTGATCGTCATCAGGAGATCATAGCCGCCACCGGCCATCTCTTTGGCAATCGTCTGCGAGACTGCGTTGTCGCCTTCGGCATTGTAGAGCTTGAGCTCCAGGTTTTTGCCCTGTTCCCAGTCTTGCTCCTTCAGCCCCTTGATCATGCCTTCACGCCCCTGGTCCAGGATCGCCTGGGAGGCATGCTGCAGCAGAGCCACGCGCATGGTGCGGCCCGGTTTGGGGGCCGACGTGGTTTTCACGCGCGATCCGAGGTCGGACAGCAGCAGCACGCTGGCGGCGGCCATGATCAAAATGATGCCCAGCAGGAGGCGACGGAGAGAGTGAACCATCGGCGGCTATCAAGAGCAGGAAGCAGACGCACTTCAACGCGATTTCCTTAATCCGACGTGTTTGATGAAACGACCGCCTTCATTTGATGATCAAGCCAGGCCGCTGATATCGTTCAGTCCCATATGCCAACCCTCCGCATTGCCATCGCCTGTCTGCTGACCTGCTTTTTCGCCTATGCCGACGCCGCCGATCCCGTCGCGGCCTGGTCCAAGGACGTCGTCATCAAGCCGGTGTCCGCCGTGGAAGGCCGCCACACCACACACAGCTACTACCTCACCAATCCCGAAAGCCCGGACGGCACGCGTGTGCTGTTTTTCACCTCCACCGATCTCAAGGGCCAGGTGGGTGAGGTGCGCATGATCGAGCGCGCCACGGGCAAGGAGACGGTTCTGGCTGACAACATCCATACCGAGGACGCCCACCGTGTGGCCTGTCAGCAGTGGCTCTCTGGCGGGAAGCGTGTGGCTTATCATGAAGTCATCGACAAAAAATGGCGCGTCGTCGTGGTCGATGTGGCCACGCTGGCCAAGACGGTTGTCGCCGAAGATCATCAGGTCGGCTTCGGCAGGCCGGAGGGCGATCTGCTGCCCATGTATGGCTGCCATTGGAATCCAGGGCCGTATCGCGATCTCGAAGTCTGGGATGCCACCACCGGCAAGACCACGACCTATGCCAAGATCTCGGAGGTGGAGTCTAAATACGGCGACTGGCTGCAGAAGGAGTTTGCCGGCAAGCCCTGCTCTGTTTTCTTCCCGGTTCTCAGCCCGGACTTGAAGAAGGCCTTTTTCAAAGTCGCTGCTGGCAATGGTGGAGACAACTACATGTCCAGCGGTGCCAGCCACCGCCAGGGCACGGTCGTTTATGATTTCGAAAAAGCGGCCTGTGTCTGGCAGCGCAACCAATGGGGACATCCTGCGTGGACGCCGGACTCTCAGCACATTTTTGAAGTGGGAAACATCAGCTTCGACATCGGCGACAATCCGGCCAGATACACCCGCCTCAAGGACGTGCCCACACTCAGCGGCACACACCCGTCCGTCAGCCCGGACGGCACGCTCATGGTCACCGATGGCATGAGCCGCAATGCGGGCGGCAAGGGCGACGAATGGGGTGTCATGGTCGCCGACATGAACGGTGGCAAATGGGTCCTGCTGCAGAGTTTTGCCCAGAACGGCGGCGCCAAAACCTGGCGCCGCAATCACCCTCATCCCATCTTCAGCGCCGACAGCCGTCGCATCTACTATAATGTCAGCGACGGCCCCTTCACCCGCCTCATGGTGGCGGAGCGTCCGCAATGAATGCGGCGCTCGCGACGTTTGAGCAGGCATGAAAATCATCATTGCCGCCGCATGCCTGCTCACGTCCGCACTGGTTGCCCAGGAGGCGGAGCCCAAAGTGCTGCAGCGCGTGGTGGCTGTGGAAAATGTCTGCGCCTGGCCAAACCTCACGCTGATGCCAGATGGCAGCCTTATCGCCATCCTTTTCAATCAGCCCGGCCACGGCACCCTGCAGGGAGATGTGGACTGCTATGCCAGCAGCGATGGCCTCAAGTGGGAAAAGCGCAGCACCGTCACCCAGCATGAACCGGACACCATTCGCATGAACCATGCGGCGGGTCTTGCCAAAAACGGCGATCTCCTCGTGCTCTGCTCCGGCTGGACGAACGTGAAGCAGCCCAACAGGCCCAAGCAGATTCCATTTCGCGATGCCGTGCTGCGCAGCTGGGTCATGCGCTCCAAGGATGCCGGACGCACCTGGAGCAAGAGTGATGTCTTTACGGCCACCGAGTCCGACGAATGGACTGAGCACATTCCTTTCGGTGACATATGGACCGCGCAAGACGGCACCCTGCGCACCTCCTGCTATCAGGGACAGATCGCCAATCCCACCAAGTCATTCAAAACCAAATCCTGGCGCTCGTGGTGCTTTCGCAGCGATGACGATGGCCTCACCTGGAAGCCGCAGTCCATCATTGGGCCCTCCCATAATGAGACGGACATCTTTCCTCTCGGAGGCAAAAGCTGGCTCGCCGCTGCCCGCACCACGCAGATGGAGCTCTACCGCAGCGATGACGACGGCGCCACCTGGGGCCAGCCGCTTAAAGTCACTGAACGCAACGAGATCAACGGCCACCTCACCCGCCTCTCCGACAAACGCCTCCTCCTGAGCTACGGCGTGCGCATCGAAGGTCGTCACGGCGTCTGCGCCAAGTTCAGCAGCGACGATGGCAAAACCTGGAGCACCCCCGTCCGCCTCGCCCGCAGCGAGGTGAGCGACTGCGGCTATCCTTCCAGCGTGCAGCTCGCGAATGGGAAGATCATCACCGCCTACTACTCCAAAGCCGCGCCCGAATGCGATCACTATCACATGGGCGTGGTGGTTTGGGAGGCTCCGGCCCCGTGAGTCAGCGGGATCCGGGAAAGGCGTTCGCGCCTTCGCGTGCGAGCTGTTCTTGACGCAGCTCCGCTTTGGCTCTGACTTCATCTTCCTCAAAGACCGCCAGACCGATGACGCCCACATTGCTTGCTCCTCCGCTGGAGGCAGCTTTGGAGCGTGCCACACTGCCAAACACAAATGACCGCGCGGTCGTGTCGTCTTTGCGAAAGCCATCGACATCGTATGTTTCTTTGGGGTCCAAAATGAAGCCTCGTTGTTTCGGACTTGCCGCCTTCCCGTTGAGGACATTCAAACCATCCACGCTTAAAACGACCTCGATGCGTTTTTTGGTGCGGTTTTCGAGCCTGACTTCGTAGTGGCTGCCATTTTCACCAATCACGATGTGCTTCCCGCTGGCATCATAATGCGGGAAGACGTTGCCATAGCGAACAAGACCCACCTTCAGGCGTTCTCCTGCGGCCTCGAAAAGACCGCTGCGTTTGGTCATGCTGCCACCGAGGACGTCCGCCATGGCCTTTGCTCCCGCTTCGTCATTGTAATGAAATGAGTCCACAGCGTCGGGTGTGTCGGATTTGCGGAGCATACGTGTGCTCTCCAGCACGGAATACTTTTCCTGACCGGCTGAGGTGCCAAGGCCGGGCCGATCCTGGATCCGAGTGGTGGAACCAGGTGCCAGAAGATGGTCGATGGACTGGTTTTGAATGGCGAAACCGCCGGATCGATTGCCTGCGGTGATGGGGCCACCGCCATAAGAAAACGGCATCACCGGGTTGAGAGGAGACGAAGTTTTCGAATTCGTCGAAGAGCATGACGCCATCAACGTGAGGGCCAATGAGACGGAACAACAAGCAAGCGAACGGCGGAGTTGGGCTGGGTTCATAAATGCAGAAATATCAGCATTTGAAATTCTGGCAATACTAAATGCTGAAAAATATGCATTAAATTTGGACGAGTCTAAAGCAGAGCTGCAGGGTGTCCTGTTGCAAACGGCTCTTGCGATCCTGCTTAAATGCAGCATTTTCAGCACATCATGGCAGTCAAAGACGATCAACTTTCCAAACGCGAGCGGCAGGCGATGGACATTGTCTATCGCCTGGGCAAGGCGACGGCGGAGGAGATCCAGGAGGAAATGCCGGACAGCCCGTCCTACTCGGCGGTGCGTGCGCTCTTGAGCATCCTGGTGGGCAAGAAGCTGCTCAAGCACACACGCGAGTCCCGCCGCTATGTGTATGAACTCGCCATCTCGCGTGAAAAGGCGCGTGATACGGCGCTGCGAAAGCTCATGCGCACCTTTTTTGACGGATCACCCGGCAAGCTGATGGCCTCCCTGCTGGAGACGAAAGACCGCAAGCTGCCGCCGGAAGAAGTCGCAGCGATCCGGAAATTGCTGGACGAGCAGTCGCCTTCCTGATCCACTTCACCCATGCCATGACTGCCTGCTGGATCGCCATCGCACTCAAAGCCACGTTGTGGGCCGCGCTCCTGAGCGCGGTCGCGCTGGTGGTGCCTGCGCAGCATCCGCAGGTGAGGCGTGGTTTTGCCCTGCTGGGCATGTGGGGGCTGTGGGTGCTGCCGTGGCTGCCTTTGCCATGGCCGGGCGTTTCGGCGGCAGCCATCACCGTTGCCGGTGAAAGTTCTTCTGAGCCGGGCCTGCTATGGCCGGTGCTGACAATGGTCTGGGGTGGGGGCAGTTTGACTCTGCTGCTGCGTGTCATGAATGACGCCGCCGGCATTGGGCGGCTGGTGAGGCAGGCCCAGAAATCCGCGTTGAGTGCGGATGGCGTTGCCGAAGTGCGTTTCACTGCGGATGTCGAAGGTCCATGCATGACAGGATGGCTCCGCCCCTGTGTGCTTCTCCCGCTGTCCGCGGCTTTCTGGCCTGAGAGCACGCTGCGAGCCGCGCTGCGTCATGAATGCCAGCATGCCCGGCAGATGGACGGGCTGCACCGTTTCTGTGCCGCGCTTGTCAGAGCCTGCTTCTGGTGGAATCCTGCGATGCATGCGCTTTGCGGCATCTATGAGGCGGAGTCTGAAGTCTGCTGTGACGAGGCGGCTGCCACGGCATGCAGCCGCCGTGAGTATGGGGAAATGCTGCTGGCCCATGCCACGCAGATGCCGATGCCCGCATTTGCCTCGTCCTTTGCCCGCAGCTCAGGGCTGCGGGCACGCATCCAGCGTCTTTTTGCCACGCGCAGGGACTCCCGCTGGCTGCTCTCCGCCCGCTGGCTGGCGGCATCGATGCTCATCATCAGCGCCGCAGTGCTCATGGCCTCGATCCAGGTGATGCCGCCTGTATTTGCACAGGAAATTTCGCTCAAAGAAGAGGCGCAGCTACGTTTGAAGGCAGATCCGTTTCCCGGCGCGCCATAGTCCCGATGGCTGTCGCGGCAGCGTTTCTTCACGCCGCCATGTCCATGAAACTGCTGTCCTTATTTCTGCTGCTTTCCTTCAGCGCCTTCGCCGCGAAGCCGAACGTCATTGTCATCTTCGTGGACAATTTCGGAAACGGTGACCTCGGCTGCTATGGCTCAAAGCTGCACCGCACGCCGAATGTGGACCGCCTCGCGGCAGAGGGCACCAAGTTCACCAGCTTCTATGTGGCCAGTGGTGTCTGCACTCCCAGCCGTGCAGCCTTGATGACGGGCTGCTACCCGCGCCGTGTGGGCATGCATGTGAGCGACACGGGCGGTGCCGTGCTGCAGCCGCTGGCGCGCAAGGGGCTCAATCCCGCAGAAACCACCATCGCCGAAGTTTTGAAAAGTGCAGGCTATGCGACGATGTGCATCGGCAAATGGCACCTGGGCGACCAGCCCGCGTTTCTACCCGCGAAGCAGGGCTTCGATGACTTCTTTGGCATCCCGTATAGCGATGACATGACGAAGGACAAAAAGCCTGACCTCTGGCCCGAGCTGCCGCTGATGCGTGGAGAGAAAGTGATCGAGGCACCGGCTGACCGCGATCATCTGGTGAAACGCTGCACGGAAGAGGCGGTGCGCTTCATCGAGCAGCACAAGGCTGAGCCCTTCTTTCTCTACCTGCCGCACACGATGCCCGGATCCACCGCTCATCCGTTTTCAAGCGAGGGCTTCCGTGGCAGGAGCGCCAATGGGGACTATGGTGACTCCGTGGAGGAGCTGGACTGGAGCACAGGCGAGATCATGACCGCCTTGCAACGCCTGAAACTCGCAGACAGCACCCTCGTCGTCTGGACGTCTGACAACGGCGCAGTGAAGCGCAATCCGCCGCAGGGCAGCAATGCACCGTATCGTGGTTCAGGGTACGACACTTCGGAGGGAGCCATGCGCATGCCCTGCATCATGCGCTGGCCGGGAAAAATTCCTGCCGGTGCTGTGAATGATGCCCTGTGCTCGACGATGGACCTGCTGCCCACACTGGCCTGTCTTGCCGGGGCCAAGCCGCCACCACAGAAGATCGACGGCCACGACATCTCTTCCATCCTCTTCGATGCCACAAAGACCGGATCGCCCTGGGACCAGGACGGCTTTTTCTACTACCACATGGAGCAGCTTCAGGCCGTGCGCGCCGGAGACTGGAAGCTCTATCTCCCCATGGATGGCAAATTCAAAAACCTCAGCCGCAAACCCGAAGCCTCACCGCTGGCCTTGTATGATGTCCGCCATGATGTCAGCGAGCAGCATGAAGTCTCCGTGCAGCATCCGGAGGTGGTTCAGCACCTCATGCAGCTCGCAGAAAAAGCCCGTGCAGACATTGGCGATTTCCGCCAACCGGGCTCCGGCCAGCGCGAGGCCGGAATGGTGGAGAAAGCCGCGCCGCTCTTGCCCTGAGCCACAAGGCCTGCTGTGTTGTCACGCATGACCCGTGGCAGCCGCTCGCTCCTTATTCTGATCTTCGTCATCCTCACAGGAATCATTGTGCCGTTCATGATCTGGGGCGCGCAGTTTGACGAGGCGCTCAGCCTCAAAGGCGCGCGCGCCTGGATGGAAGGCTACGGTGCCTGGGCGTGGGCGGCAGGCATTGTCCTGCTCATCGCAGACATCGTGCTTCCGGTGCCTTCCACGGTCGTGATGTCGGCCCTGGGCTGGATGTACGGCTGGTGGCTGGGTGGCCTGATCAGCGCCGCAGGCTCCATGCTCTCCGGCATAATCGCCTACGCCGCCTGTCGCTGGCTGGGGCGGGGCGCAGCGCGCTGGATCGCGGGTGAGGAGGGGCTGCGCAAAGGAGAGGAGGTTTTTGAGCAGCGTGGCGGCTGGCTCGTCGCGCTCTCCCGCTGGATGCCCGTGCTGCCGGAGGCCGTGGCCTGTCTGGCGGGTCTGGCCAGCATGCGCTGGCGCGTCTTTCTTCCTGCCCTGGCCTGTGGCTCGCTGCCCACTGGTTTTGTTTTCGCAGGCATCGGCCACCTGGGCCAGAGCGAGCCCGCCTGGGCCTTTGCCCTCAGTGCCATCGTCCCCATCCTGCTGTGGCTGGCAGCTGCCAAAGTGCTCAGGCGCTAGCGCATCTCCGCCATGCCTGCCCTGGCTGCTGTGGCGCGCACCAGGCTCAGCATCTCCCGGCGCACATACCACACACCCAGCGGCACCAGCAGCACAAAGCCTGAGATTGCCAGCAGTCCCAGCACCAGCAGAGAGTGCAGCCCCGCAGCCATCAGGATCGCCGCCACGATCAGCCACAAAACAAGATGCCATCCCAGGCTGCGGCGGATGCGCAGCAGCAGCTTCACCCGCGTCAGGCAGCGGCCGTCGGCATGAAATTCCGTCACACTCAGAAACGCGCGTGAAACCTCCGCCCACGGCCACGCCTCCAGATCAAACCACCGCCAGCCGTCGTCTTCGCGGAAGATCACATGCGCTGCGCGGAAGGCCTTGCGCATCTCACTCAGCCACTGCTCGCGGCCGGTGCCGCCTTCGCTCCAGAAGCGCAGCGTCCCCAGGCTGAAGGTCACTTTGTGCGGTTTCACCGGCGGAATAATGTCCGGCAGCAGTGGATGACGGCTGGGCCTGGCTCCCAGCGTCAGCATGCCGCGCAGTCGTGCCCACTCGCGTACCACCGGCTGCAGAAAGCTCAGCCACCACAGCAGCAGCCGGTTGGCCACTCCCCGGATGCCGGATGCTGCTGCATTGCGCGTGCTCACCTGCCACGCCGCCCAGCAGGCGAATCCCAGCGCTCCCAGTGCCAGCCACGGCTGGTGGCCCAGCAGCGCGAGCACCAGCAAAGTGGGCCACAGCACACCAGTCAGCCATTCCCACCAGCGGAAGCTGGAGGAGGCATAGATCACCTGAAACGCTCCCAGCCCGTATGGTCCGTGAAAGATGCTGCCCTCCACCGGATGATCCGCCGGGTTTTGATCTCCGTAGATGCCCCCGCGCCAGCGCGCGCCGCCCAGATAGCCAAAGCGCTCCGGATGCTTCTTCATCAGCAGCGCCTCCGCCCGCCCATAGCCATGCTGCTGCGTCAGGTACGCACGGATGCTGAAGCGCCGGTGATGCCACACCATCGCCCCAGGCACAAAAACCAGTCTCCGGCCCGTCTCCCGCAGCCGCCAGCAGATGTCCACATCATCACCTGCCGTTGTGAACTCATCCTGAAAGCCTCCCACCTGCTCCAGTGACTCCTTCCGGATCGCCAGATTGCAGCCCGGCAGGTGCTCAGCCTCGGTGTCATCCAGCAGCACATGGGCCGGTGCGCCAGGTGCAGCGGCCACCACGTGCTCGATGCGGTTGCGCGGCGCCGGCGGGATGTTTGGCCCTCCTGCCGCAGCCACGCACTCATCCGCAAAGGCATGGCTCAGATGCAGCAGCCAGTCCGGATGCGCCAGGCAGTCGTCATCCGTGTAGGCGATGATGCTCCCGCTGGCCAGCCGTGCGCCCGTGTTTCGTGCCACGCTCAAGCCCGCATGCTCCTGATAGTGGTAGCGCACCTGCGGGAAGCCTTTGGCGATCTCCGCGATCCGCTGCCGCGATCCGTCATCGATCAGCAGCACTTCATAATCCGGATAGCGCAGCTCCTTCATCGAGTTCAGGCACGCGCTCAGCGTGGCCGCTCCGTTGCGTGTGCAGATCACCACCGAGATGCGCGGTGGCGCGTCGGGCGGCGGCATGAGGAGGGGCAAACCGCGTAGTACATCACAGGCGGCCCGCTCATTTCTCCCGTGGTCCACCAGGCCAAACTGCCAGTCTGTCACCTCACGCCCTCCACGGTGCCATTCATCGGTGTAGGAAAACCACACGCTTCCCGCGCAGCCGCCTCTCAGCAGGTGCTCGTGCTGCCAGCGCAGCGTCTCAGCCTGCCGCTCCACTCCATTCGCGGCCACATCCAGTCCATGTTCGGTGATGATCAGCGGCTGGTTGCCCGCCAGATTTTGCAGCTGCGCCAGGCAGGCGCTGAAGGCGTCCGCCGTTTCCAGGTATACATTCACCGCCAGGAAGTCCGCATTTCTCGGCACCAGATAGCCGGTGGAGGGATACGTCGCATAGCTGACCAGCGTCTGCGGTGCATTCCGCCACGCGGTGTCGATGAGCTTTTCGATGAAAGCCCGCACCCGGCGGGGCTTCATCCAGCGTACCAGTGTCTTCTCGATCTCGTTCCCCACCAAAAAGGCGGAGATGCAGGCATGCTCCCGCAGACGCGCACAGGCAGCAGCCACCTGGTCCTCGATCTCACGGCGCAGCGCACCGTCTGCCAGAAAGTCCACGTGCTCGCTCCACGGGATGCCCACGATCAGGCGCAGCCCCAGCGCTTCGGCTTCCTGCAGCACCACTGCTGTGGGCAGTTCATACAGCCGCACCGTGTTGAAACCCAGCCCGAGAATATGACGCAGATCAGCCGCCAGCCGCGCATCTTCAGGGAAGGGCTCTCCGCGAGAGTTGGGCTTGAAGGGGCCATAGCTCACTCCGCGCATGAAGTGCGGTGTGCCATCGCTTAGCTGCAAAAATTTGCCTGCCGCCACCACACGCAGCCCGTGCTTCGCGGGCGGGGAGGGGGTAGGCGGCGGAGCGTGGGTCATGCAGGCGTTGAGTTCTCTTTCGGATGGCCCGAAAGGTGAAACATCAACGCTCCAAAGGCCAGCTACATTCAGGCCTGCGGCGCTTTGTCCGCAGCGTTAGGCTCTTTGCCGGGGGCCTCGGCGGCCGTTGCCGATTCCTTGATCTCCATCATCACCCAGCCGTCTCCTTCGCGCTCGATGCGGCGGCTGTTGATGATAAGAACAATGCAAAGGCCCACCAATGCCGTGCTGGCCTCCAGGATGAATGGGGTGGACAAAAAGCCAAAGAAATAGCCCAGCCCCTGCGCCACCACCTCGCGCACCGTTTCATTCATGTATGCCGCCACACCCACGGCAATGATCATGCCGAGCGTCCACAGCAGCGTTTCGAGCCACCATGGGGCTTTGGAGGGAGAGGGGGCGGGTTCAGACATGGCAGTTCAATTCACAGAGGGTGCTTTCCGCACAGGTAAGCTCACCTGCCGGGCTTTCAAGTCTGCCATTCCAGCCTTTGCGGGTGCCTCGGCGGTGGGTTCATCGTCCTCCACCGGCAGGGCCTTCAAGGCGGCGGGTTCCACTTTGTTGTGCATGGCGGCCACATGGGCCCCCCACATTGCAGTTCCTGCCAGGACAACCACAAACACTGCGATCCCCGCAGGCAGCGGCGATTTGATGGATCTCACTCCTTGCACGACGGGGGCGACGGCTCTCTCTGCGGGCTTCTCGCGCTCACGCAGCCAGGGTCCTTGGGACTGGGTCAGGTAGCGGTAGTCCCTTTCTCCACCCAGGGCGCCCTCGGGCAGCTCTTCCAGCATGGAGGTGGCGTCCACCTCCAGATATTCGCTGTACTGCCGGATGAACGAACGCGCATAGGTCATGCTCCCAAACGCGGCGATGTTTCCAGACTCCAGATAGCGCAGGCGCTGTGCCGGGATGCGCGTTTCATGCGCGGCATCCTCGATGGACAGTCCGCGTTTTTCACGCGCAGCAGTCAGCATCTGTCCAAATGAAGCAGGCATGGGAGGGTTGGTGTGCGGCAAGTGTGACACCTCCCTCCCCGGATGCGATTAAAATTTTCATCATCAATTTGCTGGCAAGTTCAAAAAAGCCGCGGCGAATCATGGTTGCCGGGCACAGATCGCGCTCGGTGCGCAGCCATTACTCATACCGCAGCTGTGCGGTGGCCGTGCAGGCCGTATCCGAGGTCACACGCAGCCAGCGCGCCTGCACCTCCGGCTTAAATACCATCCTGAGCTCGGCACCAGCCGCCAGTCTGGCCTCCTGATACGTCACCCACAGGCCGGTCCCGGTCAGGTCCAGTTCCACTTTCAGGGTCGCAGTCTTTGCCCCATTCTGGCTCAGGGTCAGCGTGCGTTTGTCATATCCCCACAGCAGGTAGGGATCGCTCGGCTGCCCTGCCTTGGTCTTCGTCTTCAGCCAGGGGCCGCCCTCGCCGCGTGGCTTGCCCAGCTTCCACAGGTCATCCACCGCGCCGGCCCACAGGGCCGCTTTGCCGTCGTCGCTCCGCAGGATGTGCTCTCCGGCAGGAGCTTCCGGTTTGACCCCGCTCATGAGAAACAGCCCCCGGTAGCCGCCGTAGTCGGTCACCCGCAGGTTATGGGAGGAAATGGGGCGGATTTTCGCAAAGCCGTCCGCATTCTCAGCAGGCAGCTCGAAAAAGGTGCCGCACACATTCAGCATGTCGCGCTCAGTCGCTACCTCCCGGCACACACGCAGCAGCCCGGCATGGGTGGCAGCGTCATACGCCTTGCTGGCCCGTGGCAGGCGCCAGCGGCGGCCGCGGTCATCCACCACCAGCACGCTGGCTGCATCCAGCGTGATGACACGCTGCGGGATGGTCACCTTCGTCTTCACGTACTGCTCTGTCTTGGCATCTTCCACGCGCTGCAGCTTCAATTTCGCGTCCAGTTCGTAATAGCCGGCATCCGAGGCAAAGCTGAGCGTCCGCTTGTTCTCGCCCCGCGCGCGGAAGATTCCGGCCTGCGCCTTTTCATCCTCGATGCGTGACACTCCTTCAAACATCGCATCCGCCTCCGTGCCGCGTGCATCTCCGTTTGTCAGTGTGATCACCACGCTCATATCCTTGCTGTCCTTCTGCGCCGTCACTTTGAGCCACTCGGCATCTGTGCCGATGTCTTCGCGCTCTGCCGTGCCTGCGGCATGATCCACCCGCCACAGGCTGCGGTGCTGCCATCCAGCCACCAGGAATGGGTCTGCCACATCGCCCGCCGTCACACTCTCATGCAGCCACACCGCGCCGCTGGCGTGGGCCGGGCCGAGCTTGTCGGGTGTCTCGGAGCTGGTGAACCACAGGTTTGACTGCGACTGTCCCACGCTGTCGATCCCGCCTTTCACTTTGCGCTTGTTGAGAAACTCCGACTTCGCCGAATCATCACAGCCAAAGACAAGGCGGTCGTTCCAGCGGCAGAAGTCACCGATCACCTTGATGTACGCGCTGCGTGCACGGATGCCGCTCGTATTGGCGGCGGAAAAGCTGCGCGGGAAACGCCAGAACGCCCCGTGCATCGTCATCAGCAGATCTTCCTCGCCGATGTCGCGGATGCGCGGCCACTCGGTGTTCCAGCCATGTGCGCCGTCATAGCTGTGACTCACCTTGGGCAGGCGGAAAGACTGCCATTTGCCGCTGTCCAGCAGCATCAGGATCAGCGACTTCGCATCCCAGCCGATGCTCCACACGGGTGCATCGGGCTCGCTGCCCTGGATGCCTCCGGGTCCGGTCACTTCGGTAAACTGGTTGCGCCGTACCAGCTGCCAGTCATCGCCAGGCTTGCGCCACTCTCCCAGCGCTCCGCTCGGCGTCGTGGGGTCCGTGAGCACGCGCTTGTCGCGGTCGCCGTTGTTTGCATAGATCACCCGTCCCTGACTGGAATAAAGCCCCTTGCCATGATAGCCCGGCAGCTGGGACTCCAGCTTGGTCAGCGGCGTCGTCACCTTGAAGTCTTTCTTCAGCGGATTGCCGTCACGGATTAATGATGTCACCTCCAGCGACTTCACATCCACCTCATACAGCCCCTCTTCCATCGTCGCATAGTAGATCTTGCCTGCCGGATCCGTCAGATGGCGGGCATTCCCCGTCAGTCGTCCCGGCATCCGGACCGGCGGGATCACGCGCACATGGCGCTCCGCATCGATCACATACGGCCCGATGAAAAGCTGCTTGGACTCCGCATGGATCATCCGGTTCGCCGGCGTGCCGCCCACGCTCTCCGGCCTCACATTTTGCGCCAGCTCAGGGGTGACCTCATAGAGCTTGTCGCTCGATCCAAACGGCAGATGCGGCCCATAGGTGATGACCCAGAGCCGGTCTGCCCACGGCACCACGGCACCGGTGCCGCACTCGCCTTCATTGTTGTACATGGCCAGGCCCGGATAGATGCCGCTCACACTGCGCGGCTCTCCGGCCTGCAGCAGTCCTGTGAAAGCCGCTGTCAGCAGCAGAAGGTTGGATTTCATGGGCGGATCAAAGCCATCCCCGCCTTTCTGGCAACCGCGCCGGATTATGCCGGATTGAAATCGCTTACATCCCCTGCTTGGCTGCGGCATGTCGAAATCCCCGGCCCTCCAGCTCCCTGCTGCTGTCTGGCGCACCCTGCGCTGCGAGTGGCTGTGGGTTTATCGTGGGCCTGTCCCACAGGCGGAGCTTTGGTCTGCCGAGATCCCCGTGCCTGCGGGCGTTTTCTTTGTGGAGCGCGGCGAGGTACGCATCCGCACAGAGGGCAGGGAGATCATCGTGCCTCGTGGGCGCGCCTTCTTTTCATCGCCTCAGCTGCGCTGTCATTGGTTTGCACCCGGCACTCATCTCCTTTCCGTGGGGGTTCGCGCGCAGTGGCCGGACGGCACCTCGCTTTTTCGGAATGCGCTCAACTTCGCCGCTGCCGCTCCCGCATTGCGCAAGGCCACGCTACGCCTGTTCATCAGCATCCACGGCTCGCGGAAGGAGGTCACCTACCGCGAGGCCACGGCAGAGTCTTCTTTCTCATCACAGGAATGGGCCGCGCGCGAGGCCGCTTTCACCGCATGGTTTGCCGCATGGATGAATGTGCTGCATTCGCTAGGCGTTAGGCCTATTGCTCAGACGCAGGCACGCCGCCGTGTGGATCAGCTCATCGCTTGGCTGCAGGCCCTGCCTCTCGATCAGGCTTCTCCCACGCTGCCGCCAGATTTTCCCATCGGGGTCCGTCGTGCAGAGCAGCTTTTGCAGCAGCAGTTTGGCATGGGCCTGCGCGCTTTCTTGGAGCAGAGGCGGCTGAATGTCGCTCGTGAGCGTATTCTCTCGGACCATGCTCCGCTCAAAGAAATCGCCTTCGCCCTGGGCTTCCGCCACGCCTCGCACTTCACTGCTTGGTTCCGCCGTCACACAGGGGTTTCGCCATCAGACTACCGCAGCAGCGGCGTGGAGCAGGCGGCCTGATTTTGCAAATGACAGAGATGTACATTGATGGAGGTCACGCCGTGGCTTCCAATGCCGCGGCGTGGATCCCTTGGTCGCATGCATCAACCAACACGACCTTTTCAGGTTTAGCGATCCCACTTCATGTCTCCAGACGTCTCCCTCATCATTCCAGTCTTCAACAACGAGGCGCTTCTGGATTCATCTCTGGCCTCAGCGCGTGAGCAGACCGGGGTGTCGCTCGAAATCATCGTCATTGATGATGGCTCCACCGACTCATCCCTCAGTCTCATCCGGGCGCATGCGGCGGCTGATCCGCGTATCATCGTGATCTCACAGGCCAATCAGGGCGTCTCCGCCGCACGCAATGCCGGCCTGGATCGTGCCATCGGCAGATGGGTGGCCTTTCTCGATGGCGACGACTGGCTGGCTCCTGGATCCCTGGCGGAGTGGCTTCAGCAGGCGGAGAAAGCAGAGCTCGACTGTCTCATCTGCAACGCTTTCTGCTTCAAGACGGAAAGCAATCCGCAGGCCATGTTCGATGCCAGGCCTCCCGGCATCATCACCAGGCAGCCTTGGGAGAGCATCATGTCAGGAGCCGAGTGGATCGTTCAATCCGTCAAGGTGCGGGAATGGCCGCACTACGTGTGGCTGCAGTTTTGCCGGCGCAGCGTTCTTGAGGAGGCGCGTCTGCGTTTCAGGCGTGACATGATCCATGAGGACATCCCATGGACCATCGAGCTCGCGCTCGCGGCCAGGCGGTTGGGGTTTTCACCCGCCCCACGCTACGGCTACCGGCGCAATCCATCCTCCCTCACACAGTCGCGAAATCCTGACCGCGTGCGTCATCGCATCGCCAGTTATCTCAGGGTGGCCGAGCTTTTGCAGACCCTCTCCGGCGGTCGGCCGGCCTCTTTGTGCAAGGCGCTGCACAAGCAGGTTCTGCGCGAGATGGGCCACTTCCTCGGTCTCATGCGCAAGGGCAATGTCTCCCGCGCCGACCGCAGCCGCTTTGCCTCGGAATTCCTCGCCGCAGGCCTCGCCGGCGCCATGTTCAAAAGCTGCTCTAACTACCGCGAGATCGCCGCTGTCATCAAAGCCTGGTACCTCTGCCACATCTGGAGGCGGCAGCGCAGCTAGTGCGGTCAGTTCATCACACACGAATGTTTCTTGACGCACCAATCTATTTGGCTAAATGACCAAATAGATGCCAGCCACCAAAGACACGATCACCAGGCGGGCCGCCGTCATCAAGGCCCTGGCCCATCCCTCCCGGCTCCTCATCGCAGAGGCGCTGATGGATGGCGAACTCTGTGTCTGCGACCTCAAGGACCTTGTAGGCGCCGACATGTCCACCGTCTCCAAGCACCTCACGCTCATGCGCGAATCCGGGGTGCTCGTCTGCGAAAAGCGCGGCCTGAACATCTACTACCGCCTCGTCTGCGACTGTCTGGGCGACTTCCTCCGCTGCGTGGACAAGCTCGCCCGCAAGCCCGTCAAAACCAAAACAAAAGCCTGCTGCTGACCCCCATCATGAACATCTCCGATTTCCTCGCACAGCTTCGCACTCATTCGGACAAACACCTCTCCCTGCTTCTGCCGGACGGAGGTTTCGTGCCTGCTCATTTTCACATCACCGAGGTCGGTCATGTGACCAAGCGTTTCATCGACTGCGGCGGCACACGCCGTGTACTGGAGACCTGCCTGCTGCAGACTTGGGTGCATGACGATGTGGACCATCGCCTAACCGCCGGAAAACTCGCCGCCATCTTTGACAAAGCTGGCGATGTGCTGCCGCATCACGATCTCCCTGTCGAAATCGAATATGAGGACTACGTGGTCGCTCAGTTCCCCGTGGAGAGCGCCGAGATCATCGATGGCACGCTCACCTTCCGTCTAGGCTTGAAGCACACCGACTGCCTTGCGCGCGGCATCTGCCTGCCCGGCACCTGTGCTCCAGAGCCCCCCAAGGCTGCTCCCGCCGCCAGCTCCTGCTGCACGCCCGGCTCCAAATGCTGCTGATCTCCACCCGATGAAAAAGAAGCTCCTCGCAGAAGCCCTCGGCACCTTCACGCTCGTCTTTGCGGGCACGGGTGCCATCGTGATCAATGCCGCCAGCCACGGTGCCATCACGCATGCGGGCATTGCGCTGACCTTCGGCCTGGTGGTGCTGGCGATGATCCACACGTTTGGCGATGTGAGTGGTGCGCATCTCAATCCTGCGGTGACGCTGGCCTTCGCGGCCGCCCGCCGCTTTTCATGGCAGGCCGTTCCGGGTTATCTCGCGGCTCAGCTCGTCGGTGCCGTGTCTGCCAGCGGCCTGCTGCATGTGCTGTTTCCTCAGGACGCCACCTCGCTGGGTGCCACACTGCCCGCGGGTTCGGAAATGCAGAGTTTTGTGCTGGAAGTCGTTCTCACGGCGGTCCTCATGCTCACCATTCTCAGCGTCTCCACCGGGGCCAGGGAAAAAGGCATCACGGCAGGCATCGCCATCGGTGGAGTCATCGCGCTGGAGGCCATGTTTGCCGGACCGGTATGTGGTGCCTCCATGAATCCCGCCCGCTCGCTGGCACCGGCGTTGGTCTCCGGCCAGCTCTCTCATCTTTGGATCTACCTTGCCGCTCCGGTGCTCGGTGCACTCCTGGCCGTGCCTCTCTGCATCGGTGTGCGTGAGTCCGGCTGCTGCGGTGGCCTGTGCGCTCCTGGCGCCAAATGACATAACCTCTTTTTCCCACCATGAACAAACCCACCATTCTCATTCTCTGCACCGGAAACTCCTGCCGCTCCCATCTTGCCGAAGGCATCCTGCGCCGTGCTCTGGGGGACCTGTGTCATGTGGCCAGCGCCGGATCCAAGCCGGCAGGCTACGTACACCCGCTGGGCATCAAGGCGATGGCGGAGATCGGCATCGACATTTCCGGACATCATTCGAAGCATCTGAGCGATTTTTTGAACCAGGACATTGAAACAGTGATCACCGTCTGCGGCAACGCGGACCAGGCTTGCCCGATGTTCCCCGGCCAGGTCAACCGCCACCACTGGGGCTTTGACGATCCTGCACATGCCACGGGTACTGAGGAGGAGCAGATGCAGGTCTTCCGCCGTGTGCGGGATGAGATCCGCGAGGTGTTCGAGTCCTATGCCTCGGGCCGGAAGAACCAGGCGGCGTTGGCCGTCGCAGTGACACCGCTGGCCGCGCAGGCCTACAGCGACGGGCATCAGGATGAGTGCAAAGCCAAGGCCTGAACCCCTCATTTCATCATCAGGAAAAACGCATTCCACCCGGCTGCCGCCGCAGCCTTGTCTTGTGCATTGGCATGAACAGACCGCTCATAGTCGCACTTTGCTCCCTGATCCCGGTCATGGCATTCGCCACCCCGACGGGTCTCAACAACATCCCCACCGCTGAAACCATCGATCACCGCACCGTCGCGGCTCAGTTCTTCACCAGCTTTGGCGGAGCCAATCAGTTCGCCACCAGCGGCCCGGGCAGGACCTCCCAATGGGCAGGTTTTAAAACCGGCTGGGACTTCAAGCCGCTCCACCTCGAATGGGGGCTGGACAGCGCACTGGGCACCGGCTACTCCGGTCCGCTCCTCTTCCAGACCAAGGCCCGCATCCAGCCTTGGGAGGATGGCATGTTCGCCCTCGGTGTCGCAGGTGTGGCCCTCACTGACACGAAGCGTGCACGTGATCCCTTCACCTACGCCATGCTGTATCATGATTTTCACGTCGTGCGCCTGCATGCTGGCTACGGCCTCCAGACTCATGGCGACAGCTTCCTCTTCGGAGTTGATCGCACCTGGAAGCTCTTGGACCGCAACTTCAATCTCAACGCCGACATCGTGCAGTCACGCAACACCCACGGCCTCATCTCCTCTGCCGGCGCCAAGTACTTTCTCAGCAAACACATCGTGCTCGAAAGCTGGTTCAACTTTCCTGATCGCGACCGCACCAGCTGGATTGCCAAGGTCAATTACGTCTTCACTTTCTAAGAGTGCGTTCTACTTCTTCCCGCCTTTGACAAACTCCTCCCGGCTCAGCGTGCCGCTGCCATCCGTGTCAAATTTGGTCCAGCGCTTCGGTGCTTCATCAGGATCAGGCTGGTTGAGCAAAAACTCCTCCTTGGTCAGCTGCCCATCCTTGTTCTTGTCCCGCTGGTCAAACATCTTGCCGCGATCCTGCGCCGGCTTTTTCTCCGCAGCCGCTTTCGCTTCCGGCTTGGCGGAGATCTGTGGCTTCGCTTCAGGGTGCTGCGCCAGCAGCTTCCTCAGGCCGGTCACCACATCCGGCTCCGCCGTAGCAAGGTTCTTCGTTTCCGCAGGATCAGCCTCGTAGTCATACAGTTCCAGAATCGCATTCTCCGGCGCATCGCCAGGCTTCTTCCACTCCACCAGCCGGTGCCGCTGCGTACGGATCGCCCGCCCGATCAAGCCACCTCCGCGCGGATAAACATGGATCGCATGATCGCGCACGCTCGTGCTCGGATCACGCAGCACGCTGGCAAAGCTGCGCCCATCACCCTGCGGCGGCGCAGGCAGCTTCGCCAGTTCCGTCAGCGTGGGATAGATGTCGCAGGATTCGATCAGCGCCTTCGTGCGTGCAGGCTGGATCCCCGGTGCTGCCACGATCACCGGAATCCGTCCGGCCTGCTCGTAGTTCGTGTGCTTGCACCACATGCCGTGGTCGCCTAGATGCCAGCCGTGGTCTCCCCACAGCACGATGATCGTGTTTGGTGCAAAGCCGCTCGCGTCCAGCGCATCCAGCACCCGTCCCAGCTGCGCGTCCATGTAGCTCGTCGCCGCATGGTAGCCGTGGATCAGGTGCAGCGCCTGCTTCTCCGTCAGCGGGCCCTTTTCCGGCACGTCCATATACTGCCGCAGCTCTCCCCAGGTCGTCGGGGCAAATTCGGGCGCGCCTTCCGGGGCCGTCTGCAGCGCGGGCAGTTTGAAGGAGGCCGGGTCATACAGGTCCCAGTACTTCTTCGGTGCCACGAAGGGCAGATGCGGCTTCAAAAAGCCCACCGCCAGGAAAAACGGCTCCTCCGGTTTCTGCTTCGCCGCTTCCAGGCGCCTTACCGCCTCGTCCGCGATCATTCCATCTCCATACCTGTTGTCTGGCACATCGGCCGCCTCCGTCGCCGCTCCGCGCGGCAGCTTCCAGGCCTCCGTCTTGTTTTCAAACAGCGCCTGTTCCCGTGTGGACTGCGGCAGGTCGTTCTCCTTCAGCGCATAACTGATCGTCTTGGGCGTGTAGTGCGGCACGCTCCACGATGCCACGTCGTTCACATTTCCGTGCCCCACATGGAAGATCTTTCCCATCGCCTCCGCGCGGTAGCCGTTGGCCTTGAAATGCTGCGGCAGCGTCACGGCGTCCGGCGCGGCTTTGCGGAAGTTCGTCGCCAGCTCATAGATCCCCAGCGCCTGCGGCCTCAGCCCCGTCAGCAGCGCATTGCGCGAGGGAGAGCACACCGCCTGGTTGCAGTACGCCTTTTCAAACAATACCCCCCGCTTCGCCAGCCGGTCGATGTTTGGCGACTTCACCACCGTGTCCCCATAGCACCCCAGCAGCGGCTTCAGGTCATCCACGCAGATGAGCAGCACGTTGGGTTTTGGGGAGGCAAAAACTGCGGAGCTGAAAGCAAAGAAAAAGAGGACGGAGCGGAACATGGAACTGCGAGAACGTCAGGTCTGCGCGCAATGATTCATCCCCATTCACATTTTCTGTCAGACCGGCGGCAGCTTGGTGTGCCGGCTCGGTGCAGGCTTGCGCATACGGTGCGCAGAGGTTTCACTCCACCGCTTTGCAAACAGGACCTTCCGGCATTTTCAAGATCTTCAGCGCATACCTCGTGCTCAACGTAGGGGTGTTTTTGATGCTGCAGCTCATCTTGGGTTACACTTCCTTTGATGATCACTACGGCTTTCTCCAGGAAAAGCAGGCTTGCCTGCACCTGCCTGCTTGGAAGGCGGCGTTCTACATCCATGTCTTCACCAGCCTGCTCACGCTGCTGGCTGGCTTCACGCAGTTTTCCACCCACATCCTCGCGCGCCACAGGAGCCTGCACCGCATCCTCGGCCGAGTCTATGCCTTCACCATCCTGCTTATTAATTTCCCCGCAGGCCTCATCATGGCCGTTTATGCCAACGGCGGCCTCCCTTCCAAAGCCGCCTTCCTCATCCTCGACTGCCTCTGGTTTGCCTTCACCCTCAAGGCTGTGCTCGCAGCGCGGCAGGGGAAGATCCAACAGCACCGCGACTACATGCTGCGCAGCTACGCGCTGACCCTTTCGGCCCTCACCCTCCGCACTTGGAATATTATCCTCACTCATGCCACCGGCCTGCCGCCCGCCACCATCTACATGCTGGATGCCTGGCTAGGCTTTCTACCGAACTGGCTTTGTGCCGAATGGATCATCGCGCGCCGGAGGCGGCGGCGCTGAGCGTCCGAAAAAAACGCCGTACACTAGGAGCATGGCCACGGTGAAGACAATAAAGGAAACGATGAATGCAGCTATGGCGCTGGGTAGTGACCCGCGTCCAGATTTAACGCTCACCGCCGCCTGTACACGCTTTGCTACCCGGTAGGCGCTGAATCCGGCAAGAGCGAGGATGCAAGCCAGCAGAAGATAGGCGGCGGATTCAGACATGCCGCAAGTTTGCCGAACTCTGCTACTTCCGGCAAGGCAGAAATGGTGAAACCATCACCTCAGCCACCTTACTCCGGCAGCTTGTCGAAATGAAACTGGCAGCACCCGAGGTCCAGTGTGTTCGCATTCCGCGCCAGCTTCTCACTGAAGGCCTTCGCCAGCGCGTAGATGCGCTGCTGCCCCTGCTTCTCCACCTCCAGCAGCCCGGCCTCCTTCAGCACGCGAAGATGCTTCGAGACATTGTAGGGCGTCACATTCAGCGTCTCGCACAGCTCCGTCACCGGTTTGGGGCCGCTGATCAGCGCCCGCACCAGTCGCAGCCGTGTCGGCTCGCCCAATGCGCGCATGGCGGTCAGGCAGTCAAAGGAGCGTGTCACGGTGCGTGATGGCATGTGCTGATGTTTAGCAGATCGGCATCTTGCCGCAAGAATCCCGCGTATCCCGCATAAAATAATAATTGCTAACCTGGGCAAATAACATAATGCGCCGCGTCATCGTTTGAGTTGTTGCAGGCTCCTGCTGAATCTCCCTTTCTCCCAACCCTCCCCCATGTCCTCCAAAGCACGTTACATCATGATCGGCGGCTTCCTCGGCGCCGGAAAGACGACCACCGTCGGCCGCCTTGCCAGGCATCTCAGCGCGCAGGGCCTGCGGGTCGGCCTCATCACCAACGACCAGGCCGGCGGCCTCGTGGATACCAAGCTGCTGCGCGGCCAGGGCTACGCTACCGAGGAAATCGCAGGTGGCTGCTTCTGCTGCCGCTTCAACACCCTCGTCGATGCCGCTGGCAAACTCGCCAACGAGGCCAAGCCCGACATCTTCATCGCCGAGCCCGTGGGCAGCTGCACCGACCTCGTCGCCACTGTCACCTACCCGCTGCGCCGCATGTATGGGGATGCCTTCACCATCGCTCCGCTCAGCGTGCTCGTGGACCCCATCCGCGCCCGTCGCGTCTTCGGCCTCGATCAAGGCGGCACTTTCTCCTCCAAGGTCGCCTACATCTTCAAAAAGCAGCTCGAAGAGGCCGACATCATCGTCATCAGCAAAAGCGACCTCATCGACGACACCCAGCGCGAGGAGCTGCGCGCCGTCCTGAAAAAAGAATTCCCTCTCTCAAAGGTCATCACCGCCTCGCCACGTCAGGAAACCGGCCTTGATGATCTTTTCTCCAGTCTCATGACCGACGAGCAGGCCCGCCGCAATCCCATGGCCGTCGATTACGAAGTCTATGCCGATGGCGAAGCCCTCCTCGGCTGGCTCAATGCCACCGTCACCCTCAAGACCGATGACGAGTTCGACGCCAATGCTTTCCTCAAGCAGCTCGCCTCCGCCGTCCAGGCCCGCCTGCTGCGCGACTCCGTCGAGATCGCTCATTTCAAAATGACCTTCAGCCCCGATGACGGTATCGCAGGCGAGCTCGCCAGCATCAATCTCGTCCGCAGCGACTACGTGGCAGAGCTCGGCATGGAGCTCGACGAGCCCACCACCGGCGGTCAGCTCATTGTCAATCTCCGTGCCGAGGCCGATCCTGCCTCACTCATGTCCGCTGTGCAGGACGGCCTGAGCGAAACCACGCTCCAGTTCTTCGGCCTCCAGGCCACTATCGACCACCAGGAGCACTTCCGCCCAGGCAAACCCACCCCGACTCATCGCGACAGTTGAGCTTTGTCTCAAAACGAGAGCCTCAGCTCGCAGGCTTCCACGCCTTGCTCCACAGCACATACACCTCATGGACCGCGCGCTGCTCCAGCGGCGTCCATTCCAGTGTGCGCTCCATCAGCGTCTTGTAGCTGCCAAAGCGCGGGTCCTTCTCCACCGCCAGCTGGTAGTTCTCCAGCGCCTTTTGCAGATCGCCAGTGCCCCAGTAGCCCAGCACCAGAGAGTAGTAGTCGTAGTGCGCCTGGTAGTCGCTCATCTTGGCTGCCAGTTCGCACTCACGCACCGTATCGGCATAGTCGCCCATGTTGAAATACGCCCAGCCTGCGCGGTTGTGCATGTTGGGCTTGTCGCTCAGACTCAGCGCCTTTTTCAGATCCGCCCGCGCCTCCTCCTTGCGTCCCAGCAGCGCCAGCACATAGCCCCGGTTCGAGTAGGCCTGAGCATTCTCCGCATTCTCCTGGATTTGCTTGTTCAGCACCTCCAGCTTCGGGGTGGTTTTCACCGTGCCCGGGTTCATGGGTTCCACAGCAGCAGCACAGAGGCTCAGGGTCAGAAAGCAGCAGAAAAATCGGGATGGGCTCATGGAATGGAGAAAACGATGATGACAAGCGGCAGGGCATGCAGCGTACCGCATGAGACCAAAACGTCGCGAAATACACGAACATTCCGCCGAACGAATCAACCGCATGGAAACGTTCTGGCACAGGCAGTGTTCCACCACTGCTGCCCGCACGCCTCACTTACCCAATCCCATGAGCTGGTTCCAACTTGATCCCCAAAGCATCGCCGACCGCGCTCGCTCAGCCGGTGTCTCGGCACCGTCTCTCGGGGCCTCTCTCACACGCGGGACTCTTGGCTTCACCGTCATCAGCGTGGCCGGTTTTGTGCCCTGGGCCGTTTTTGGCAGTTGGTTTCACACGCATGGCGGAGAGGCCGTCATGTACGCCGCCTGCGCCATCGTTTTCATCGCCCTCACTTCGCCGCTGCTTCACCGCCTCATCATCGGCCCGGGTTCCATCGCACGTTTCTACAAGCTCTTCAGCCTCTCCTTCACCGCCTACTCCGTCGCCTGGATCATCGGCTGGATGACCCTGCGCGGCCATCCCGGGAGCATCGCCGGCCTGCTCGCAGGCACGGTCATCATGGGGTGCATGCTGGCCGCCGCCTTTGATGCCTGGCACGCCGTCATCCGTGTCATCCTCGCGCTCTTTATCTTGAACACTGTCGGCTACTTCGTCGGTGGCGTGTCGGAGGCTGCGCTCATGAAAGTGCATAAAACCGCGGCCATGCTCAGCTGGGGTGTCTTCTACGGTCTCGGCCTCGGTGCAGGTCTGGGCCTGGCATTCCATTTCTGCCAGGAGCGCGCTCGCGCATTGCTGACCTCTGCCTGAGTGCCCGCATGCCACACCGGGGCAGGTTTTAGCCATCAGCACACATTTTGATGCGAGAAGAAGTGTTTTAATTGCTTATATGCCAAAACAAGCAATTAAAAGCCGCCACATTCCACTTCATGCTGCTTCTCATCACCATCGCCGTCTTCGTCGTGGCCTATGCCAATGGTGCCAATGCCAACTTCAAAGGCGTGGCATCACTCTTTGGCAGCGGCACCACGGGCTACCGCACAGCGGTGAATTGGGCTGCCATCACCACCTTCGCAGGCTGCGTGGCTGCCATGTACTGGGCCGGTGGCCTGCTGAAGACCTTCACAGGAAAGGGGCTCGTGCCCGAGGCGCTCATTGCTCAGCCATTATTTCTCCTCGCCGTGGCGGCTGGCGCGGGTGCTTCGGGCTTTCTCGCCACATGGCTCGGCTTTCCCGTTTCCACCACACATATGCTCACGGGTGCGCTGCTCGGCGCAGGCTGGATAGCAGGCGATGTTAATGTGGCCAAACTCTGGGAAAGCTTCCTCAAGCCTCTGTTGATCAGCCCTCTGCTCGCCTTGGCTGGAGGCATGCTGGTGTATGCCATTCTGAAGCCCCTGCGGCTCGCGCCAGATCACCGCACACGCACGCTGGATGCTCTGCATTTCCTCAGTGCGGGGGCGGTGTCTTTTGCGCGTGGACTCAATGACACGCCCAAGATGGCCGCACTCCTCCTCGGTGTGGGCTGGTTGCAGGGCAGCGCAGGCATGATCCTCGTCGCCGTGGCCATGGCTGCAGGCGGGCTCATCAGCGCCGGGCGTGTGGCCGAGACACTCGCTCATAAAATCACCGGCATGAATCCCGGTCAGGGCTTTGCGGCCAATCTCGCCACCGCCCTCCTCGTCACCACCGCCAGCATCACCGGCCTTCCCGTTTCCACCACGCATGTTTCCGTCGGCGCGCTGCTCGGCATCGGCATCACCACCCGGCAGGCGAAATGGCGCACCGTCATTCCAGTGCTCGCAGCCTGGGTCATCACGCTGCCCTGCGCGGCTCTTTTGGCAGGTCTCTTCTTCGCCATTGGCCGCCGCTTCGTCTGATCTTCCCCGCTCAGGAAACTCCCCCCAACATACAGCATGATAAACAAAACCCGCCTCCTCACCCTCGCCGCATTTGCGGCCGTTACCGCTGCCTTCGGCACTCCGACCGGTCTCAACAACATCCCCACGGCTGAAACCATCGACCATCGCACCGTCGCGGCTCAGTTCTTCACCAGCTTCGGTGGGGCCAACCAGTTTGCCACAAGCGGCCCCGGCAAGACCTCACAGTGGGCTGGCTTCAAGACCGGCTGGGACTTCAAGCCCCTCCACCTCGAATGGGGTCTCGACAGCGCCCTCGGCACCGGCTACTCCGGCCCGCTCCTCTTTCAGACCAAGGCCCGCATCCAGCCCTGGGAGGATGGCATGCTCGCCGTCGGCGTCGCAGGTGTCGCCCTCACCGACACACGGCGCGCGGGAGATCCCTTTACCTACGCCATGATGTATCACGACTTCCACGTCGTGCGTCTGCACGCAGGCTATGGCATTCAGACACGCGGAGACAGCTATCTCTTCGGCGTTGATCGCACGTGGAAGCTCTTTGATCGCAACTTCAACCTCAACTCGGACATCGTGCAGTCTCGCAATCAGCACGGCATCATCGCTTCGGTCGGCGCCAAGTACTTTCTCAGCAAGCACATCGTTCTCGAGTCTTGGATGAACTTCCCGGACAAGGACCGCACCAGCTGGATCGCCAAGATCAACTACGTCTTCACCTTCTAAAAACCAATCCTCCACCAAACCATGAAATCCATCCTCACTCTTCTCTCTATAGCACTGCTCGGCAGCGCCGCACATGCCGAGATCGGCCTCATCTCCTGCGCAGATGCCAAGGCCCTCATTGAAAACCCCGATGCCTCCAAGCGCCCAATCGTGCTCGACACCCGAGGCGGCTACAAAGACTATTTCCGGGGCCACCTGCCCACGGCGCATCACATCAACTTCGACACCCTGCGCGGCACCAACGAAGCCGTACCGGTGCAGTATCTGCCCGATGATCTCACCAAAGCGCTGCTCGTGCGTGCTGGTGCAGACAAAGACCGCCTGCATCTCGTTTATGCCACCGGCGATGTCCTCCCCAACGACGAAATCCTCAGCACCAGCATGGTCGTCTATGTGCTGGAAAAATTCGGCGTGCAGAACATCAAGGTGGTCGATGGCGGCCTCGCCGAATGGAAGAAGCAGGGCTTTGCTCCTGTGCAGGACTACTTTGGCAATCCCAAAGGCACACTTCCGGAGCAAGGCATCAGCACCATCACCGCCAATATCACCGATGTGCAGGCGCACGTGGGCAAGCCCGGCAATCTCCTCATCGACGCACGTCCCATCAATGAGTTCCGTGGCGAGGACGAAGTCTGGCTCCGCAAAGGCCACATCCCCGGTGCCATCAGCTTTCACTGGGCCCGCCTCATGGAGAAGGACAACACCCACAAGTTCAAGCCCTTTGCCGAAGTGAAAGCAGAGCTCGAAAAAGCCGGCATCACTCCCGACAAAAACATCATCGCCTACTGTGGCACCTCCCGCGAGGGCAGCCTCCTCCAGTTCTACCTCAAGCACGTCGCCGGCTACCCCAATGTCCGCCTCTACGAAGGCGCCTGGAAGGAATACGTCTGGCTCAATGGCAAATCCCTCCCCGCCGAAACCGGCGGTGATCCCGCTGGCTCCAAGTAACCCGCCAGTCAGTTTCAGCTCATCACCATCAGCGCCGTCACCTCCCAGTGACGGCGCTTTTTATTGGCCACCCATAGCCACATTGAGCACCACAATCCGCACACTCATTCCATTGGACATCAGCATCTGCTTCACCGCATCCAGGCTCTGCGGCATCGCACTCGGCAGCCACGACTGCCCCTTTACAAAGTTCTGCAGTTGCTCGGCCAGCGCGACCGCCCGTTCCACACTCAGCCGCGCCCAGCCCGACTCGTCTGTCATCACCAGCGTCACCTCGACCATGCCCGGCAGTTGATGCCGGGATGAAATCGCATCCGTCGATCCCGGCTCCCACTGCTGTCTGCGCGTGTCATAGCAGCGCAGCGACGTCGGCGTGTTTTGCGCGAACATCGCCACCACATTCTCCGCCACCACGGAGACGCATCCGGGGTAGCTCGCGCTGTTGCCGAGGGGCTGGCTGAACCATCCATACAAATCCGTCCGGCTTGTCATTTGTGCCTGCAGCGGCGGCCCGCCGGCCACTCCGCTGGGTTGAAACAACGTCAGACCGCTGGCGGGCTGATGAAACTGCAGAAGACGAAACCGCCGCTGCACCGGGATCGCGCTGGAAAACGTCGGCCGCCAGGCTTCATCGCCACCATATTGCACGAAGAAGCCGCTGCATTGCAGCACCTGCGTCAGGCTTCCATCTTGCATAGGACGCTGAAAAAACACCGCATCCCCACACGCACCCGGCAGCGCTGGCAGCAGCTCCGCCGACGGACCGCAGACAAAGTGCAAATCGGATTCAGGGACTGTTTGATTAAGCGCACCGTCATAGCCGGGCCGAGTTTGCAAAGTCGCCTGCTGCAGCTGCCTGCTGATCACGCCTGCAGCATAGTCCAGCTCCTGCTGCGCTGCGGCGGTTGTCCGGCTTGTCAGCCACGATCTCTGCGTCGTGCTCAGCGCCTCAGCCATCATCACCATCAGAAGCACTAGGATCGAGGTGGACACCATCACCTCGATCAGAGTCCAGCCCTGCTGCTGGCGCATCATGAGCTTCCTCCATTCGTCAGGGGTGCCAGCAGCAGCCGCTGCACGCGCAGGTGCTGTGGATCGGCAAAGGGGTCGTCCAGCATCAGGTCGCTCAGGGAGATGCTGATGCTCCGCATGGTTGTTCTGGCATCCCCCGGCATCGCCACGGCTGTCGCGGGCAGCACGCGTGCGGCATAGACCGCATCCACAGTCCGGCTGACGAGAGGCCCGCCCTGCGCATCAAAGTAAAAGTCGCCGCTCAGGGCCGATGTCGCGCACTGTTGTCTCAGCCTGGTGAAGATGCGCGTCACTGCGTTGCGCTGCGCCGACTCGCGCGTGGCATCCAGTCCCGCTGGCAGCAAGGCCAGCAACGTCATCAGCACCGTGGCGGCGATGCAGATCGCCAGCAGGCTCTCGATCAGGGTGAAAGCTGTGCGATGCCTTTTCATGGTCCAAAAGGCGTTTGTGACAGGATGTGGAAACTTTGCGCCTCATGCAGAGATCGCGCAGTGCTGCTCACGGCGGGATCAGGCAGTGGTGCGGTCTGTGGAGCCAGCCGTCTTTCGATGATGCAGCTTCCGCGTTGTTCGGCCTGCACATGATCCCGCGCGTCATCCCACGTGGTGGCTGGAGTGCCCCGCGCCTTCTGCAGCACCTGTACCCGATAGTGCACACAGTACACATTCGACTGCGTGCACAGCCTTGGATACAGCTGCGCGTACGGAGATTCTCTCAGGTTGTCTCCTGTGCCTTCAAAGGCATCACCTGCGCTGCCGGCATCTCCATTCCACCACTTTGTCATGTCAGCATACTGCTTGCTGGCGGGATCAGCAGGACTGAAACTGCTGCCGTCATACTTGTGGCCTGAGATGCGGCGCGGCACCAGAAACTGCCCGCAGATCTCCGAGGCGGCGCGGAAGACATCGCCTCCATCAAGCCGCTGGTTGAGGCCTTCCACCGTCTTGTCCTCATCCACTTCATAGCGGAACATCACATTCAGCGGACTGCCGTCGTTGTTTCCTTTGGCCGAGCCGTTCTGGCTGCTCAGCGCTGCAGTTGGAATGGCCGGAATGCGCACGCCCTTGAGCGCACCGTGCAGCGCCGTGGCGCGCTGCATCCAGGTGAAAGGCATCAGCTGATAGTTGAGGTTCACCTTGCCCTCGGTGGCAAAGTTTGCGCTCATCGGCCAGGGCTGCGTCACGGGCGTCCAGAAAAACTCCAGCCACAGATGATCCGGCGGGGAGGTGAATCCGAAATGATCGGTCGCCTGTGCTGCCTGATTTGCCGGCGTGCTTCGGCCTGCAGGATTGGCGCAGAACAGCAGCGTCTGCCAGGGGCGCGGTGTGCTGTCACTGCCATTCCCATAGACGCCGCTGGGCAGCGCGCCAAAACAGATGGCGGATGAGATCTCGCTCAGAGGATCGCTCGTCGCCTGAAGGCTGGTGCTGCTGCCGCTACGCGTAAAACTGGCCGCAGGCTGCAACCGGCTGCGGTTCACAAAGGGACCGTCCTCCAGCGCGCCCTCGCCGCTTTCCCAGTCTCCCAGCGCACCGCCGTTCGTCATGGTGGCTCCATTAAGACCGATTGGCACTGCCGGGATGGCATTGTCGGCATAGGCGATGCCGGGCAGCAGTGTGCCCGCCGTGTTCCTGGTGGGCTGGAGCATGCTGCCAAATTGCCCGCTGAGCATATAGGCGCCGTCGCGCAGGCTCTGCGCCTCGGGTTTGAGCTGATCCGCCGGGGTGCCGGCCGTTCCGTAGTCTGGATGCATGACATACCAGTTCGTGGCATTGGGTAGAAGCAACTCGCGCTGTGCTGCCACCAGACGCACATCTCCCTTCGAAGGACCACTGGCGTTCAGGACCAGCGATCTCACCACATCGCCGCGCTGGATGATCGGCAGCCGCATTTCTGCGCCGACCATCACCGGAGTGAAACGGTTGCTGATCGTGCGCGGGCCGTTCAGGAAATCAGACACCAGCAGGGAGGGCATGGGAATGACCTGGTTGGGAAACTCCATCTCCACCGAATGAATCGAATCTCCGGCCTGAGGCGATGTCATCGACGCATTGGGATCCATCAGATCCACCACGATGGCGCCGCCGCTGAATCTCAGCGTGGAGCCCGCCATGCCCATGCCGCTTTGCAGGGACACATCGCCGCTGCTGATGAACGGGAAGCCACGTGCCGGATCATTGACGACACCGGGGACCTTGGGCGTGCCGTCTGCCTGCAGAAACTGGGATGCAAAGCAGGCATACGCACTGTTGTTCCCTCCCCAGCCTGTTCCTGCAGCCAATGGCAGGGAACTGGAAAAGGTGCAGCGGTTGCGCGCATTGCCACCGGGCAGCAGCAGCCCGATGCCCTGGCCGATGGTGAAGTGCTGCAGTCTGCGGATGCGCACACTCCACGCCGGACTCACCGCAGGCGTGCCACAGGCCGGAATCATCGGGTTGATGACCAGAAACGCGCGCAGCTTCGTCGCACGGTCGCAGATGCCGTCCTGGTTGTCATCGCGCGGCTTTCCATCAGTGCCACGCTCCACATCTGTGAAGGCAAACACCACCGCCACTTCGGTGATGGTGGGAAAACGGCCAAAGCCACGCATGGGACCGTTGGTGGTGCTGAGAGTCAACGGTACGTCGCTTTGCTCCGCCAGACCGAGGCTGGGTGGCAGATAGGCGCTGGTGTTCGCAGTCCAGCGCAGCATGTCCAGCATCGAGGTCAGAAGCTGGTCGCGGCTCTGTGTTCCATATTTGTTCAGAAAAGACGCGCCATAGCCTGGAAAGGCCACGCTGGTCATTTGCTGCAGCCACGAGTACAAGTTTTGGTTCCGCTGCACCGCACAGTCGTCCGTCATATTCTGCGACGAGCCCTGGATGCTGGGACTGCTCCAATTGGAAGCACGTTGAAATGCGAATTCAGAGGGCTGCGCTGTGCCCATGTTCAGCGTGCAGGCGGCCATCACACGATGATCCACCGCGCTGCGCTGGGTCGCATCCTGCGGCACCATCCAGAGCGCGATCTTTGGCCCGCCAAACGGGTTCAGCTCCGGTGCTGCGGAATGGGTGGTCAGGAAGAATTTCGTCATGCTCAGATCCTCCTGTTCCATGAGAAAGCCGGTGCTGCCGCCATTGCCCCGAGGCTGCCGCTGGGGATCATAGAAAAACTCGTCCACCGTCGCGTAATGGCGGTCCTGTTTCACGGTCAGATCAGATCTCACCCCGTGGGGAGCCAGGCTTTGATAGAGGCTGACGTACTTTGCCCACGGGGTGGAGTTGTCTGCCGTCAGTGGATTGATGTCGTCAGGTTTGGGCCACTGTGTGCTGCCTGCGGCGGCGCCGCCAAAATTCCGCAGCACTGGACTGAGCGAGGTGAAGGCTGGATGCCCGCTGAGGCGGTAACTCTCCGCACCCGTCGGTGCCTTCGCAGCATTGCCACGCTCCACCTGGGTGTTGGCCGCCGGCATGTCCCAGGCGGCGCCTTCGCTGGCCGTGTTCAGGTTCAGCTTGCAGCTTTCGTCATCCGTCCAGAAAGCGATGCGTCCGGTGATGGGATTGTCCGCTGTGACCATATCTGCGGCAAAAGTGGCCTTGCCGCCGGTGATGTTTGCCGGCACCACCAGGCACCCGTCCTTCAGCACATAGATCCAGGCCGCAGGCATGGGCATGCTGTGCACCGCATCTGCACCGGGTGCAGCTCTGCGCAGCGCAAAGCCCGCCACCCGGCCGAGTGCTGACGGGTCGGCTATGGGAAATCTCTTTTCCACCGTGCCGTTTCTGCTGCTCCATACCGGTTCATTCAAATCTGTGTAGCCAGCTGACTGAGTGTTCCATTGATTGAGTGCTGATGCCTCTTGATCGAGATCGAGTGCCACCGAGTTCATCACTGGCGCGGAATAGAGGCGATAGTGCATCCGAGGTGTGGGTTGTGTCCCAAACACACGGATCATTCCCGGCTGGGACGCCCACGTCAGACGTTCTCCATCCGATGTCTTTCCGGGCAATGTGGCGCGCTGCAGCTGTGTGATGACCATCTGCGCGGGCAGTTGTGCTAGAGACTCCACCTGCTGGATTCTTCCCACCGCGACGCTCTGCTTCCGGCTTTGCATCCCGGTGCCGAGCACTGCAAGCACCAGCACCATGATCATGGCCACAAACACCAGCACGATGACGATGGCGCTGCCGCTCCGCCTGCAATGCCCGTGCGTTCTCATGGGCTACGGCTTCACCGACTCGCTCATTGCCGGATAAAACAGATGCGGCTCATCCGGCTTGCGGGTGAAGTAGTCGCGTAGAAAAGACTGGCCTGGATCACCGGTCATCCATGCATGCAGCGCTTTGGCTCCGGCCTGATTGCACTGAGGAAATTTCTTCTCATTGGCCACCATCACCACATACGGCCTGCGCATGGCGGCATCTCCCTGCACCATGACCTCCATGCCTGCGGAAGGGATCTTGCCCTTGAGCACCGGAATGCGGCCCACGATGACGTAGGCTTTCTTCGAAGCGGCATATTCCACCACCGCCTGAGGCACCTTGCTTTCATCTTTGAGCACCCAGCTGCCTTTGGGTTCCACACCTGCCGCCTGCCACAGACGGTGAGACACCTCCCGGCTGCCCGGGCCCATGAAGTCTATGAAGGGGGACTGGCTCTCGGCGATCTTCCTCAGCGCCGCCGCTCCGTCCTTCATGCCTCGGATGCCAGCGGGATCATCAGCCGGGCCCATGATGCAATGCTCGTTGCGTGCCCAGGGCTGCATGTCCTTGGCAAAGCCGTTGGCCACCATCTCCGTGGCTTCGTCGCTCGAATGCAGGGTGACGAGATCCACAAGGCCACCCTTCAAAGCCTGGGCCAGCACGGCTTTGGGGCCTGTGGTCACCAGCTCCACGGGCCAGCCTGTGTCCTTGGTGAATTTTTCCGCGAGTTCCGGCCACATGCCACCGAGTGTCATGCCACCGATCACCGCGACACGGACCGGCTCTTTTTTGGCTGCATCGGCCGCCATCGCCAGATAGGGGCACAGGAGACTGGTGAGCAAAATGAAGTGTTTTTTCATAGAGCGAGGTTCACTGATTTGCCGCGCGTTGCCTTCTCATGCCCAAGGTGCAGGCTGCTCCGAACAAAAGCAGCATTGCTCTTCCGGGCTCGGGTGTGGCCGAAGCCGTGATGATCAAGGCTGGCCGACGTGAGGCGGTGCCAAAATTTCGTGAGTTAAACAGGGCGGAAACGGTGCTGTCTGAAGGATCTGCGGTGAGTGCAAAGCTGGCCTGACCGCCGCTGAAAAGATCGGTCAAAAGGGAATTTGATGGCGTCAGAGCGTAGCTCGCTGTCACTCCGTCTCCCACATTGGCCACGGTGAAGGCACCGAGTGACTGCGCGCCGCTGAGCAGGCCGCTCATATCCGTCCATTTGACCCCTGAGGCGGACGGGGTGTTGGGATTGCCAGTGCCTTCGGTCCATGAGTTGGAGGAGATGAGGCTCACGTCAAAGATCCCGGTCTGGCTGGCGTTGAAAATCGCGTTGTTAACGGTGGATGTCGTCAGTTGCAGGCTGATGCTGTCGATATTCCACCCGCCGACGCCGTAAGTGGTGTTGAGGGAAGAGGCGGCACTGGATAGATCAAAGCGCAGCAGGCTGTCAAAAGTGCCCTTTGAGAGTGCGGCCGAGACTGCCAGCGCACCCGCGGCACCGTAGTTGTTTCCGGTGAGGTTGTTTGACGGACCGGTGGTGACAAAAGAGTCCCCGTTGCTCGTCCCTGTGCCATCTGGCTGAAGGGTGATCGTCGTGGCCCCGGTGGCGGTGTGTGCCCGGAGCTGAAACATGGTCAGTATAAAAAGTATGATATGGCGGGGTTTCATGTTTAGATCATGTCAGCGTGAGAGTCTAATCTACTGATAATGAGATTAGACATTATCATGTCAAAGAAGAAAACAAAAGGAAGGCGGGAGATGTTTCATGGAATGGATGAAAAGAATCGATGAGGCGGATGGCTGCTGGGGACGGGAGTGGTGCGACACGAGGTCAGGGGCTGGGGCGGGTGAGGTAGGTGAGGATTTGGGCCATGAGGGCATTGATCTGGGTGTAGGCTTCGGGCGGGGTGGCGCGGAGGGTGTTTTCGGACTGGACGAAGGTATTGGGGATGAGTTCGTTACAGCAGTGAGTAATGATGGCGTCTGCGCTTTCGGGGGTGGTTTCGAGGTGGAACTGGAGACCGATGACGTTGGGGCCGATCTGGAAGGCCTGGTGCTCGCAGGCGGTGCTGTGGGCGAGGTGGATGGCACCGGGGGGAAGATCGAAGGTCTCGCCGTGCCAGTGGAAGACGGTGGTGGTGGGTGGGAAGTGGAAGGTATGGGAGGGGCTGGGGACGGAGGTGATGTCGAACCAGCCGATTTCCCGGTGCTTTCCGGGATAGATGGTGGCACCTAAAGCACTGGCGATGAGCTGTGCGCCGAGGCAGATGCCCAAGACTGGGATGCCGCGCTGGATGGCGGAGCGGACGAACTGTTTTTCGCTGATGAGCCAGGGGAGGGTGGCCTCGTCGTTGACACTCATGGGGCCGCCGAGGGCGATGATGAGGTCGATGGTGGCAAGGTCTGGAAGTGCGGGGCTTTCGTAGAAGCGGGTGTGGCTGATGCTGGCACCGCGAGTTTGGAGCCAGGGAGCGATGCTGCCGAGGCCTTCGAAGGGGACGTGCTGGAGGACGTGGACGTTCATGGAGTGAGCGATGATGCAGATTTAATGCCCACATTTTGTGTCGGATCCGGCAAAAAGCCGGGTTTGTGATGCGGGGCCTGAGTTTGACGGGGGATGGAAAAGGCGGCAGAATGACGGGATCATGTCACGAGCGAAAACTCCAGAGCATCCGGTGGCGGCGCTGCGCAAGGCGCGGGGGTGGTCGCAGGAGGAGTTTTCGAAGATGGCGGGGATGCCGCGGAGCTCGCTGAGCGCGATTGAGGCTTGGCGGCTGACGCCGTCTGTGTCGGCGGCGCTTGCGGTGGCGCGGGCGCTGGGGTGCAGTGTGGAGGAGCTGTTTCAGGCGGCGGCCAGTGCGAGGCAGTCACCGCAAGATGAGGGGGCGCAGTGGGCGTGGCAGGCGTGCTCCGGGGCGGGACGCTACTGGGAGGCGGAGGTGGGGGGAAGGAAGTGGCTGTTTCCGGTGGAGATGCTGCCGGGGGTGTCCTGGGCGCATGACGGGATCTGCCGGGGTGAGGTGATGGAGGAGAACCGGAAGGCGGATGCGGCGAAGACTCTGGTGCTGGCGGGGTGTGATCCGGCGGCGGGGCTGCTGGCGGCGGAGTATGCGGCGGCGTCTGGATTTCGGATGCTGACTTTCACGCGCGGTGGCGGGGCGGCGCTGGAGCTTTTGCGGCGGGGGGTGGTGCATGTGGCGGCGTTGCATCGGTCCACGGTGGAACGGCCGCTGAGGAATGCGGAGACGGTGCTGGAGAAGCTGGGAAGCGGGTACCGTCTGCTGCGAGGGGCGGAGTGGCAGGAGGGGATCGCGCTGCCAAGGGCGGATTCTACTGCGAGTGTGTCGGCGTGTGCGCAGCAGGTGAAGCAGTGGGCGATTCGGGAGCCGGGATCGGCTGCACGGGAGTGCCTAGATGAACTGCTGGGCCAAGTGACGACTTCCGAGCATGTGGTGCTGAGCCATCAGGCGGTGGTGGAGGCGGTGCGGAGCGGCTGGGCCGAGGCGGGTGTGTGTGTGCAGCTATGCGCGGAGGATGCGGGGCTGCGGTTTTTGCCGGTGAGGCGGGAGTCTCTGGACTTGTGCTTTGCGGTGGAGATGGAGGGTGATCCGAGGATTCAGTCGCTGATTCAGCTGGTGAGGAGCCGGGAGCACCGGAGGCTGATCGGGGAGCTGCCGGGGTATGATGCGAGGAATACGGGCGAGCTCGTAACGGTGTAAGCGAGGTGCCTGTGGCGACTGATCAGCGGAGGTGTGGATGAGGACGGCTGATGGAGGAGTCGCTGTACAGCTGTTGGCGGAACTCGTTTTCTGCATCAGAGAGATGCTGTCTTTAGCTGACTTTAACCGACCGGAGTTACACGGAGATTGCGCAGTGTATAGAACGGCTCGGAGGATTCGGTGAGGCGGCGGGCTCCGTTTTTGCGTTTGGGGCCAAAGAGTTCGCGCTGGGATTCGAAGACGCCTTCTATGAACTCTTTACTGCCCAAGGCGAGGCCGTCGGTGAAGTAGCGCACTCGCAGGCGGATGAGTTCGGCGGTGCTGAGCTTGCCTTTCTCAGTTAGCACGGCGCGGGCGGTTTCGGTCCTGAGGCCGTGGCGGATGATGTTCTCGTTTTGGGCGTCCTTCACCTCGCGGCCATCGGTATGCAGCAGGCAGCGGTAGGCTTCCGCAGCAGCGGCGCTTTTCCAGCCGTCCACGGGTTTGCCCAAGGCTTTGCAGAGGCCGCGCTGCGCCCGGCGGCTGCCGCCGAGAGCTTCGGCGTAGCCGCACCAGCGGTAGTCTTTCGGGTCTTTGACGAGGTCAGCGCGGACGGGGTTGAGGTCGATGTAGGCGGCCATGGTGCGCAGGGCTTCGCCTTTGCCTTCGACGAGCACGCTTTTAAAGCGGTCCATCCACAGGGTGCCGCGACGGCCACGGCGTTTGTTGAACCAGCGGCTGAAGCGTTCTTTGATTTCTTTGACGAAGAGGGAGAGATCGCAGAAGCGTTTTTTGAGGGCGTCGATTTTTTGGTCTGCGAGGATGGCCATGCCGCGCTGGCGGAGGTCGGCAAGTTCGTCGCGAAGGAGGCCGAGGTAGGTCTTGCTGTAGAGGATGCTGAGGTGCTGGAAGAGCTTGGTTTCGCCGCCGGGTCCGTCGAAGCGTTCGAGCCAGGTCCTCTTGTGCGGCACTTCGGCGAGGAGGTGGAAGTGATTGCCCATGAGGCAGTAGGTGACGATTTTGATGCCGGAGAACTCGGCCATGCGCCAGATGATGCGGCGCAACGCCTCCTTCTCGACATCATCAAACCAGATTTCGCCGCCACAGGTGCGGGACATGACGTGGTAGCAGTAGGACTCGAAGGGCCCCTTGCCGAGGATGCGCTTGCGCCCGCCGGACCAGGAACGCGCGGCAGGATAGAGGCCGGTTTTGGCATTCACACCGACAAGCTGCTCCTCTAGCGGGAGGGACTGGGGATGAGAAGATTGGACGGGTTGCATGGCGGGAAATCGGGTGAAATTTGAGAGAAATCAATCAACTAAATGCCTGGCATCTTTTTTCCTGACAGCACGGCTCGGGCGGTTTCGGTGCTGACGCCGTGGCGGATGACGTTTTCGTTTTTGGCATCTTTCACTTCGCGGCCGTCGGTGTGCAGCAGGCAGCGGTAAGCTTCGGCGGCAGCGGCGCTTTTCCAGCCGTCCACGGGTTTGCCCAAGGCTTTGCAGAGGCCGCGCTGGGCACGGCGGCTGCCACCGAGAGCTTCGGCGTAGCCACACCAGCGGTAGTCTTTCGGGTCTTTGACCAGACCGGCGCGCACGGGGTTGAGGTCGATGTAGGCGGCCATGGTGCGAAGGGCTTCGCCTTTTCCTTCGACCAGCACGCTTTTGAAGCGGTCCATCCACAGGGTGCCGCGCCGGCCACGGCGTTTGTTAAACCAGCGGCTGAAGCGCTCTTTGATTTCCTTCACGAAGAGCGAGAGATCGCAGAAGCGCTTTTTGAGGGCGTCGATTTTTTGGTCGGCGAGGATGGCCATGCCGCGCTGGCGGAGGTCGGCAAGTTCATCGCGCAGGAGGCCGAGGTAGGTCTTGCTGTAGAGGATGCTGAGGTGCTGGAAGAGCTTGGCTTCGCCGTCGGGTCCGTCAAAGCGTTCCAGCCAGGTCCGCCGGTGGGGCACCTCGGCGAGGAGGTGGAAGTGATTGCCCATGAGGCAGTAGGTGACGATCTTGATGCCAGAGAACTCGGCCATGCGCCAGATGATGCGGCGCAGGGCTTCGCGTTCGACGTCATCAAACCAGATCTCGCCGCCGCAGGTGCGTGACATGACGTGGTAGCAGTAGGACTCAAAGGGCCCCTTGCCTAGGATGCGCTTGCGCCCGCCGGACCAGGACCGCGCGGCAGGATAGAGGCCGGTTTTGGCATTCACACCGACGAGCTGCACCTCAAGCGGGAGGGGCTGAGGATGAGGGGCTTGGACGGGATTCATGGGCGGAAAATGGATGAAATTTGAGAATAATGAATCAACTAAATGCCTGGCATATTTTTTTGGCATCTTTTTTTATAAAGATGCCGGTCATCCTGTACAACAAGAGCACATCAAAGCATTGATTTTCGATGCATCTACTCAGTCTGCACGCCTCCGGCCCAAACGTGAAGCCAGTAGCAGATGAATATCAAGGGGCGCTATGCCCACAGCTCCATCCGCCGCCGCTCCAACGCTCAGTTCTTTGAGCTATATCCGCTGCTTCTCATCCAATCCCGCGCCGATACGCACTTGGCGAACACATGAAGCCACCATGTTGAAACCGAACCAGATACACGACTTGTTACAACAAAATGCCTGACATCTTTTCCGTCCTATTCACTCCAGAGCTACTGGCCACCATTCCACTGGCACCTGCTGGGTCATAAACCACTCTCGGAAACGGCGAGAAACGATGATGGCAGGTTCACGGCGATGTGCATAACCGTACCCCCATCGCTCGGTGGAAATCGCAACATCGAATGGTTCAAGCTTGCTCACTTTAACCGCCGCATAATGGTGACACCACGGAAAATAAATATCATTCACATAGCAAGCAATACTGATTTCAGGATCGAAAGGCTCCCCTTTTGTTCCCACCGTTGGCGTCAGCACAGGGGGAAGAATGATTTTGCTCCAAAGTTGCCAGAGCATCAGATTTTGGGGCTTTTTACTATTGATATGAACAGGGCGAAAAACCAGCCCTTTGAATGCCTGCGCCTCAAGCTTCTGCCGGAATTCCGCCGAGCAAATCGGATTAGACATGGTCGGAGCGATGCCAATCGGCCGCCCCTTGTAGCTGCTAAACGCAACCTCTACCATGCCATCTGGTGGCAGCAGTTTGGCATCACAAAATTCTTTGGTTAAATGAAGTACAAAATACTCGGCGTTTTCGATATCGACCGTTTCCCAAACACGTTCACCTTTAATTTGGTAAAGCGTGGGATGGTCATTGGGAACGCCAGGACTCCAATCCCAACAAGGTTCGCGCCCTGTCGCACGCAAAAAATTAATCACTTCATCAATTACAGGGTCACCAAACTCAGCCTGAAGGTGAAATCCTTTCAAATTTGACGGAAAAAATTGAGGCCATCGAGATTGCATCTCTGTCATCACAGTAACAGGAGGGTGGTCGCCGCAAGGCTCGGAAACAACACCTGCGGGCAACAATGAAATTTTCACGATTTTTTTCATTTTGCATGTTACCAGATATTTTTTTGTTCCAAATAGGCTGGCACGTCCCGCGCTATTGGTTGGCTTGTGGGTCCGTTTGTAATTGGCAACTAGGTAAAAGCGGAGTCAATAACTGTATCAGTTCGGTGCTCAGATCTCTAGGCGCCGAATATTCTAATTCATGGCCTTCCGGATACTCGGGGTATATTGTTAGCTGATACTTGGGCACCCCCCTCAAGGGAATCAAATCTTCATCTGGAAGGTCAAAAACAATTACTTCATGGTTTGCAATTTCTCCACTCACAGCAGGACACTCATCGAATCTCTCAGTCGGAGATAAAGACAGTCCAAAAAAATCAGCGACAATACCAACAAGTGTTGGAAAAGAAACGTCGGGGCTAATATCAATGAAAGCCTTCAAGCTGCCATTTTGGGAAGCAATCCAGTTATTTGGTGAAGAGTTTAAAAGGGGTCTTGCCATATTTTTTCCATTCTTTTTTTGTATAAATACGAAAAGTCAAATCCCCATCCCTTCCAGGTTTCAATCCTTGAAATTCGGGTTGACTACGCATTACATAAAAGATGCCAGGCATTTAGTAAAATCATGCCTCATGAGATGCTCGTTTACAATGGGTTGTGACAGATTGGTTCCGCAGGTGTCTGACGCGTGGCAGGGGCTGGAGAACGACTTCGAACGGGATCGTGCCCTGCACGAAGGGATGCAAAAGGCAGTGCGGCAGAGACGGACCATGAGGACACGGCTTTGTGGAGACGCGAGCACGCTGGACGTTGAGAGAGCGTGAGGGATCGGGATGATCCCTCTCCGCCAGAGCGTTGGCTGGCCGCATGGGATGCTGTGCTACCACCGATGAGACCTGTTTTTAACGGATCGTGGTATTAAAACAAAACGCGAATGGCCAAGAATATCGGCGCATTTTAAGGAATGCTGGAGGGGCGGGAGGTGCTGTCTTGTGTGGACAGATGGGACGGCTATCCTCCTGAGAGCGTCGGCATAGATCGCTGGCAAGGGGGGGGCGGTGCGGAAATGCGCGTGTCTGGGGAGGATGGATGCGCTGATCGACAGGCAAGGAGTGCCCATCGTATTTGTTAGGGGGCGCGGAGGGGGTTATTTGGCCTCGGTGGGTTTCATGGAGACGAGGCGGGTGGTGACCTGCTGTTTGACGGGCATGGTCTTGCCTTCGACTTTGAGCTGGATGGAGGCGTTGAAGACGGCGAGGGAGACGGTTTTGCGCTCGAGGTCGAAGAAGACGTGGCCGTTGACCTTGGAGTTGTCTCCGAGGGTGACGGGGCGGTCGGTGTCGAGTTCGAGGCCGTTGCTGTCTTTGTCACGATGGGATTTCATGATGCCGTCGAAGGAGATCTGGGCCTGGCGGTAGCCTTCGCGGTCAACGATGCCGTCGAATTTGGAGTTGAGCTTGACCTGGACGGTGCCGGCCTGGGCGAACTGGATGAGCTCGTCGGTGATCCATTTGTCGCGGGGGAGGACGGGGATTTTGGGGAGGCCCATTTCGAGGGAGCGACGGAAGAGGGTGGCGAGCTGGCGGGCGGTGGCGATGGAGGCGAGGTCGGGCTCGATGCCGCCTGTGACCATGGAGGCGGTGTCTTTGGCGTCGGTGAAGTCGCCTTTGTCGTCGTAAACGAGGGTGAAGCTTTTACCTGCGGCGCCGCCGAGGGTCTGCTGGAGCTGGGGGCTGGAGGAGGCGGGGTTGCGGGAGTCGAAGACGTGGCTTTTGCCTTCGTAGGTCATTTCGGCGAGGAGGGCCTCGATGGTGACTTTGGCTTCGGTCTGGCCAGCGGGATTTTTGTCGGCCTTGATGGTGGTGATCTGGTGGAGGCGGAGCTTTTGGTCGCTGGTCTTGCCGAGGGCGGTGAGGCCGTTGGTGGTGTCTGTGTCTGACTCCTGGATGTAGGTCATGCCGGGGAGCCAGCGGAGCTTGAGCTCGACGCGTTCTTCATCAGCCTGTGCGGCGAGGGAAGTGAGGAGGGAGAACAGGGCCAGGGGAGCGGCGTAGCGGAGCATGGTGGCGAGGTAAGCCCGGGCCCGGCGGTTTGCAATCCAGGTCTGCTGGGGAGGTGGGGGTTTTGGGGAGGAAAACAAATCAAACGGGAAGTTGGCACGGTTCCGGCTAAGACTCTTTTTTGCAAAAGATTGGTGCCAGGAAAAAATACCTTCCGGAGGTTCTGATCGTTGCAATTCGTGAACCACACTACTAATTGCGTTAACCATGAAAAAAGTCGAAGCGATCATCAAACCGTTCAAGCTGGAGGATGTCAAAGAAGCCCTCTCCGAAGTTGGAGTCGAGGGCATGACTGTTGTGGAGGTCAAGGGATTTGGCCGCCAGAAGGGCCATACCGAGATCTACCGTGGCAGTGAATATACCGTGGATTTCCTCCCGAAAGTGAAGATTGAGGTCGTCGTGGACGACAGCCGTGCCGACGCCGTGGTGGATGCCATCGTGAAGGCTGCCAACACCGGCAAGATCGGTGACGGCAAGGTCTTCGTGAGCGCAGTCCTGGACGCGATCCGCATCCGCACTGGGGAGCGTGGCGCCGACGCTGTCTCCAGCAGCTAGTCCTTTCCCACCCCCCAAAACTACCAATCTCAGGAACCCGTCTGCGGTGCATACCCAGACGGGTTTTTGTTTTCAGACCTGTGTTCACGAAAAGCCTGCCACATTGAGCTGGCGGCGTGGGTGCGCTGGCCGCCTGCCTGTTATTTTCAAACAGCAGGTGGTGCTCCCGTCTTGCCACCGGGGCTGCTGTGCTCGCCGGACTGATTGGACCTTCTTTGAGAGAACCGGGCTAAGGGTGGCAAGATTTGGGATTATTGTGTCATTTTCGTCACATTGGGGGCGTCTGGTTGCCTTGACATCCCTAGGGACCCTCGCTCTAACTGGCGGCCCGCGTGCTTTTTGCGGGCCTCTCCCATGATTTCCTTCCAAAAACTTTTCGGCAAATCGGATGTTTTTTATGATTTGCTTGAGTCGAGCGCCAGCCATGCGCGGCAAAGCGTCCAGTCGCTGCACGCGCTGCTTTCAGATCCTGCGGCCCCGCAGAGCCTGGACGCCTTTACGGCGGCACGGCGTGAGGACAAGAAGATCACGCAGCAGATCGACGAGGCGCTGTGCAAGACGTTTGTGACGGAGCTGGAGCGCGAGGACATCGAGGCGCTGGCGAATGCGCTGTACAAGATCCCGAAGACGGTGGAGAAGATCGCGGAGCGGCTGCTGATTTGCAAAGACCGGCTGACGGGGGTGGATTTTTCCCGGCAGGTGAAGCTGATGGACGCGGCGGCCGAAGTGGTGCTGACGATGGTGGTGGAACTGCGCAAGAAGCTGCACCTGGAACGGGTGAAGGTGCTGAACGAGAAGATCCAGCAGGTGGAGGGGGAGGCGGACAAGCTGATGATCGACTGTCTGAGGGAGCTGTACACTGCCGAGAAGGATGCGGTGATGGTGGTGATCCTGAAAGACCTGTACGATCTGATGGAGAAGGTGGTGGACCGCTGCCGTGACGCCGGAAACGTGGTGGCGCACATTGTTTTGAAGAACTCCTGACCGCCTGCCGCGCATGACCCTCGTTCTTACCGTGGTGCTGGTGGCGTTGATCTTTGAGTACATCAACGGCTTTCACGACACCGCCAACTCGATCGCGACCGTGGTTTCCACGAAGGTGCTGACGCCGAGGGTGGCGATCGCACTGGCTGCGATCACCAATCTTGTGGGTGCTTTTGCGGGAGTGGCGGTGGCGAAGACGATTTCGTCGGGGCTGGTGGACTCTGCCTATGTGACGACGATGACGATCATCTGCGCGCTGCTGGGGGGGATCATCTGGAACCTGATCACGTGGTGGTTTGGGCTGCCGTCGAGCTCCAGCCACGCGCTGGTGGGCGGCCTGGTGGGAGCCACGCTGGCGACCGCGAACGGCAAGTGGTCGGCGCTCATCTGGTCCAAAGCACCCGAGGCCGGAAAGCACTGGTACGAGGGCGGCGGCATTTTGTACAAGGTGGTCGTGCCCATGATCAGCTCTCCGATTGCCGGGCTGGTGCTGGGGTTCCTGATCATGTCGGTTCTCTACCTTCTGATCTCGTTCCTGAACCATTTTTTCAGCGTTCTCAAACCACGCATGGTCGGCACACTGTTTGGCTGGCTGCAGATCGGCAGCGCCGGGTTCATGGGTTTGAGCCATGGTCAGAATGACGCGCAGAAGACGATGGGAATCATCGCCCTGGCCCTGGTGGCTGGCACGAAGTCTGGCGATCTGGCCCACATCCCCGAGTGGCTGAGTTTTCTGCGCATTGAGTCGCTGGGTGAGAAGAGCGAACACATTCCTTACTGGATCAAGGCCACCTGTGCTCTCACCATGGCCGCAGGAACGGCAGGCGGTGGGTGGCGGATCATCAAGACACTGGGCCACAAGCTGGTGAAACTGCAGCCAGTTCACGGATTTGCGGCTGAAACGACGGCAGCGACAGTGCTGATGACTGCGGCACATTTCGGCATGCCGGTGTCGACGACGCATGCGATCACGACGAGCATCATGGGCGTGGGGGCTGCGAAGCGGCTGAACGCGATCAAGTGGGGCGTGGTGTCGCGCATCATCTGGGCATGGGTGCTGACGATCCCGGTGACGGGGCTGCTGGGGTATGGGCTGTTCTGGGTGCTGGGGACGCCGGTGAAGTGAGGGAGCCGGAGTTGACGGTTGTTTACCGTTGTTGACGGTGGCTGAACGGTTGTTGAGGAGCAGCCGGAGGCGGGGCTATTGTTTGCTAAAGCTGCGAAGCACCTGAAATCAAGGGGGCTGGATTGTGGAACGGGGAGTAACTTCCTTTGCTGGCAGGAGGGTCGGAATTCTGAACCACTAATCGAACACTGTTGAGTCTATCGCAATAGACTGACGCGGATGGAGCGCATGCGCATGCTGGAGCCAAGACGAGGCGTGTGGCGGAGGCACAGGATGCCTGTTGCGGTGTGGCGGGAGGACGCTGCTGGGGCGCGCGGTGTGTGAAGAGAGCGCTGGGTTTGCTGCCTGGCTGGTGGTGCGGATACCCAGGGCGGTGCTCGCTTAGGCTCGCTTGCCCTGGGCTTCGCTAGGCCGCACCTTTGGTGCTAAAACCTGCTGGCAAGGCCGATGCTAACCCGACTAAATCGGGCACCACGTCAGGCCATTATGCAATTCTCAATAGTAAAACACTCATTATCAGAGGCCGGAACTGGTCGGGATGCTGAATTCAGCGCTGTTGCCGAGGGGAAGTTAGTCAGAAGGGCAAGCTGCTGGCCGGGGGCGGGAAGTGCTGGCATCGCTACGCGATGCGAGAATGGGATGGGGAGGATGTGTGGCTAACAAGGGGTGTCGCTGCGCTCAACCCCTTGCTACAGGCTGGGATGGCACCGCCATCTGTGTGAGGGCGGAGCGGAGGGCGGTGACCATGCGGTCGATCTCCGGGAGGGTGACGCAGAGGGGGGGCATGAGGACGATGGTGTTGCCGATGGGGCGGGTGAGGAGGCCGTGGGCGCGGGCGGCGATGCAGATGCGGGAGCCGAGGGTGAGATCGGGCGAGTCGAGGGTGATGGCAGCGATCATGCCGCACTGGCGGTAGCCGGGGAGGTCTGCCATCAACTCGCGGAGGCGGGCGATTTTGGGTGGGAGGCCTTCGAGGACGGATTCGTCACGGAAGATCTGGAGGCTGGCGAGGGCGGCGGCGCAGCCGAGCTGGCTGCCGGCGTAGCTGTGGCCGTAGAAGAAGGTGCGGCCTTCGGAGGGATCGCCGAGGAAGCCGTCGAACACGCGCTCGGTGGTGAGGGTGGCGGCGAGGGGGAGGTAGCCGCCGGTGAGGCCTTTGGCGAGGCAGAGGAAGTCGGGGGTGACGCCTTCCTGCTGGCAGGCGAACATGGTGCCGGTGCGGCCAAAGCCGGTCATGACTTCGTCGAGGATGAGGAAGATGTCGTGCTGATGGCACCAGTGGTCGAGGCTTTTGAGCATGCCCTGGGGCCAGAGGCGCATTCCGGCGGCGCCTTGGATGAGGGGCTCGATGATGACGGCGGCGGTACGGGAGAGGTCGTCCGAGGACAGGGAGGCGAGGGAGTCGAGGCTGGGGACGGTGATGACGCGGTAGCCGAAGTCGTTGCCGCTGCCTTTGAAGAGGGGGATGCCGCCGAGGCTGGCGGCGCCGAGGGTGTCGCCATGGTAGGCGCGGTCGAAGGCGATGAGGGTGTCGCGCTCCGGACGGCCGTTTTGCTTCCAGTATTGCAGGGCCATGCGGACGGCGGATTCGATGGCGGTGGAGCCGTTGTCGGTGAAGAAGGCGCGGGTGATTTTGCCGCCGGGGAGGAGATCAACGAGTTCTTTGGCGAGACGGATGGCGGGCTCGTGGGTGAAGCCGAGGAAGGAGGTGTGGGCGACGCGGCCGAGCTGGGCGATGATGGCGGCGTTGATGGCCGGGTGGGTGTGGCCGTGGGCGTTGGTCCAGATGGAGGCGTTGCCGTCGAGGTATTCTTTGCCGAACTGGTCGCGGAGGGTGCAGCCGTGGCCTTGGACGAGCATGAGGGGGGTGTGATCCGGGGCACACCACTGGCGCATGGGGGTGAAGGGGTGCCAGAGGTGCTGTTTGTCGAGGTCGGTGAGGTCTGTGAAAGGGGGCATTGCTTGCGTTCTTTTTACAGTACCATTCTTTTTTGACAGGCTGGCATTGTTTAAGTTTTTACTACATTTAGGCTCTCAAATTCCGACATATCTAAATCTTCCGAGGTTGATGGATTCGCACGCGTCCAACATAGATCATTCAAATGCTACGCAACACCTGCAGTCTGGGAACAGCGGGCTGTTTCCGGCGACGCTGTGGTCGATGATCCAGGAGGCGAGGCGTGAGGAGGATGTGCTGACGGGGCTGGAGAGGCTGGCGCGTGCGTACTGGCGGCCGCTGTATGTGTTTGTGAGGCAGAGGGGTTCGACACATGAGGCGGCCTCGGACGAGGTGCAGGGATTTTTTGAGCATCTGATCTCAAGCGACATGCTGAGGAATGTGCAGCGCGGAGAGGTGAGGTTCCGGAGTTTTCTGCTGAGGTGCTTTACGAACTGGCTGAGCAATGAGCGCGAGAGGCACCAGGCGGCGAAGCGTGGTGGTGGCGCGGTGCTGCTGCCGCTGGAGGAGATGAAGGCGAAGGAGGATGAGCCGGGGCTGGTCGAGGGACAGTCGCCAGACAAGGCGTTTGACCACGGGTGGGCGCGTGCGCTGGTGGACCAGGCGATGAAGAGGCTGGAGGAGGAGCTGGAGCAGCGTGAGAGGAGCGCCTTTCTGCTGGAGCTGCGACAGAGGACGTTTGCGAACGGAGGGGAGGGTCCTGACTGGGAGGAGATGGCGAGCCGACATGGGATGAGCCATGGGGCGGTGAGGAAGGCGGCGTCTGACCTGAGGAGGAGATTTGGAATTTTGCTGCGGATGGAGGTGAGGAATCTTGTTTCCAGGGAGGAAGAGGTGGATGACGAGCTGCGCTATCTGGTGAGCCTGCTGTCGATGGCGGCATGATGTGTGCGCGAACCACGTTTTTTTCCTCCGCCGAATGAGCAACGACAACCCTGACCCGAACCTGTGCGCGGTGTGCTCCGGAAAGCTGGAGAGGGACGGGGTGTGCCTGGTGTGCCTGCTGCAGGAGGGGCTGGAGGCGGAGGACGTGGAGACGCAGGCGAAGCCTGAGCGAGCGCTGACGCTGCCGTGTGAGTTTGCGGGCTACCGGCTGGTGAGGGAGATCGCGAGCGGAGGGATGGGG